>Ga0070741_10014453_pt1 | contig 13641 bp, 14 predicted proteins | sample Coa_R1_4_FD_66440 | JGI IMG/M metagenome (GOLD analysis project Ga0070741, IMG submission 66440) | Surface soil microbial communities from Centralia Pennsylvania, which are recovering from an underground coalmine fire - Coalmine... | ecosystem: Environmental > Terrestrial > Soil > Unclassified ... | reverse complement strand
TTCCACGAATGGAACTCGCGAAAGGCGTCGTAGCCGATCACGAGCACGACGCGCCGCGCCGGGCCGACCTCGTCCCGGAGCGAGCGAATCGTCTCGATCGAGTACGACGGCCCGCCGCGCGCGATCTCGACGTCCCACGCGCGGAGCCCGGGCGCGTCCGCGACCGCGAGCTCGACCATGCGCAATCGATCCGCGGCCGGTGCGAGCGCCGCATCGCGACGATGGGGCGGAATCGCGGCCGGCACGAACCGGACCTCGTCGAGCGCCTCGGCTTCGCGCACTTCCTCGCCGGCGCGGAGGTGCGCCAGGTGGATCGGGTTGAACGTGCCGCCGAAGATCCCGACGCCGCCGGGCATCACGCGCGGATCTGGCCGCTTCCGATGACCCGGTACTTGTACGTCGTGAGCTCGCGGAGCCCCATGGGTCCGCGCGCGTGGAGCCGGTTCGTGCTGATGCCGACCTCGGCGCCGAAGCCGAACTCGCAGCCGTCGGTGAAGCGCGTCGATGCGTTCACGAACACGGCCGCGGAATCGACCTCGGACAGGAACCGCTCGGCCGCCGGGAGGCTGTCGGTGACGATCGCCTCGGCGAGCCCGGTCGAATGGCGCTGGACGAACGCGATCGCGTCCTCGAGCGACGGGACGACGCGGATGCTGAGGATCAGATCGAGGTACTCGGTGTCCCAGTCGGCGTCGGTCGCCGGCACGACGTCGGGCGCGAGCTTCCGGACCGCCGGGTCCCCGCGCACCTCGCAGCCGTTGGCGCGGAGCGCCGCGACGACGAGCGGGACGAACCGCGGCGCGACGTCCGCATGCACGACGAGGTTCTCGATCGCGTTGCAGACGCTCGGTCGCTGCACCTTCGCGTTCAGCACGATGCGCTCCGCCATCGCGAGGTCGGCGTGCGCATCGACGTAGACGTGGCAGATGCCCTCGAAGTGCTTCACGACGGGGATCCGGCTCTCCTCCATGATCGTCCGCTTCAGCTGCTCGCCGCCGCGCGCGATGACGACGTCGATCGCGTCGTCGCGCCGGAGGAGGCCGCGGACGACGTCGCGCCCGCCGTCGACGAGCTGCACGGCCGCGCGCGGGAGCGCGGCGGCATCGAGCGCGGCGCGGATCGTGTCCGCGATGGCCGCATTCGTCGCCTGCGCCTCCGAGCCGCCCTTCAGCAGCACGGCGTTCGCGGTCTTCAGGCAGAGCCCGGCGGAGTCCGCGGTGACGTTCGGCCGCGACTCGAAGATCGTGAACACGACGCCGATCGGGACGCGGACCTGCGCGATCTCGAGGCCGTTCGGCCGGCGCCACGCGGCGATCGTCTCGCCGACGGGATCGGGCAGCGCCGCGATCTCCTCGAGGCCGCGCGCCATCGCCTCGATCCGCTTCGCGTCGAGCCTCAGCCGGTCGACGAACGCGGCCGACTCGCCGGCGGCTTTCGCACGCTCGACGTCGGCGGCGTTCGCGGCGAGGAGCGCCCGCGTCTCGGCCCGGAGGCGCGCGGCGGCGTCGAGCAGCGCCGCGTTCTTCGCGGTCGCGGGCGCGCCGGCGAGGTGCCGTGCCGCCTCGCGCGCGGCGCCGGCGAGCGCATCGACGCGGGCCGCCGCGTCGGCAGGAAGCGGAGCCGACATGGCCGCGGACTCTAGCCGACGGTGCCGGGGGGCGCCACCACGACGAGGTCGTCGCGATGGATGACCTCGTCGCTGCCCTTGTAGCCGAGGAGCCGCTCGATGTCGCGGGTGTGCGCGCCCTTGATGCGTTCGAGCTCCACGGCCGTGTAGGCGACGAGCCCGCGCGCGAACTCGCGGCCCTCGGGCCCCACGCAGCGGACGCAGTCGCCGACGCCGAACGCGCCTTCGACGCGGCGGATGCCGGAGGGCAGGAGGCTCCGCCCGCCCGCGGACACGGCGCGCTCCGCGCCCGCGTCGACGTGCACGGCGCCCGCGGGCTTGAGCGTGTACGCGATCCAGTGCTTCCGCCGCGCGAGCGGATCGCCGTCGGCGACGATGAGCGTCCCGGCTTCGCGCGCCGGATCGAAGACGGTGCCGAGGATGCCGGCCCGCGCCCCGTCGGCGATCATCGTCGGGATCCCCGCCGCGGCCGCCTTGCGCGCGGCCGCGAGCTTCGACGCCATCCCGCCGGTGCCGACGCCGGTCCGCGACGGCCCCGCCGCCCGCTCGACCACGGGATCGTCCGGGCGCGCGACCGGGACGAGCGTCGCCGCCGCGTCGACCGCCGGATCCGCCGTGTGGAGCCCGGCGACGTCGCTCAGGATGACCAGCATGTCCGCCTCGACGAGCGACGCCGTCAGCGCGGAGAGATTGTCGTTGTCGCCGAAGCGGAGCTCCTCGACGGCGACCGTGTCGTTCTCGTTGACGATCGGCACGACGCCGAGGTCGAGGAGGGTCCGGAACGTGTGGCGCGCGTTCAGGTACCGGCGGCGGTCGGCGAGGTCGGCGTGGGTGAGGAGGACCTGCGCGACGCGCCGGCCGTGAGCCGCGAACGCGGCCTCGTACGCTGCCATGAGCCCGATCTGGCCGACGGCGGCCGCCGCCTGCCGCCACTCGATCCGCTCGGGTGCGCGGGCGCCGCCGACGTGCGCGGCACCGGCCGCGACGGCGCCGGACGTCACGACGACGACCTGCCGTCCGCCCGCGACGAGGCCGGCGATCTCGCCGGCGAGGCTCGCGATGCGCTCGCGACGGAGCCCGTCCGCGCTCGCCAGGACGTTGCTCCCGATCTTGACCACGACGCGGCGGATCCGGCCAAGGAGGCGCGTCTTCTCCGTCCGCTGGTCGCTCATGGAGGCGGCGCGGCGTCGGCGGCGACCGCCGCCCCGGTGGCCCGCCGGGCGGCGATCGCCGCGGCGATCGCACGGACGAGCGGTCCGGTGCCCTCGCCGGTGGCGCCCGAGACGGCGAGGAGCTCGACCCCGCGCGCGGCGAACGCGGCGCGCGCGGCGTCGAGGCTCGCGCGCGTCTCCGCGAGGTCGAGCTTCGAGGCGGCGACGATCTGCGGCGTGGCGGCGAGCGCGGGGCTCGCGAGCGCGAGCTCGGCGTTGATCGCGTCGAAGTCCGCGACGGGATCGCGGCCCGTGAGGCCGCTCGCGTCGACCAGGTGGACGAGCACGGCGGTCCGCGAGAGGTGACGCAGGAAGCGGATGCCGAGGCCGTGCCCCGCGTGCGCGCCCGGGATCAGGCCCGGGACGTCGGCGAGCACGAACGTCGTCTCCTCGTCGACGCGCACGACGCCGAGGTGCGGGACGAGCGTCGTGAACGGATAGTCCGCGACGCGCGGCCGGGCGGCGGACACGGCGCGGATGAGCGTCGACTTGCCGACGTTCGGGAAGCCGAGCAGGCCGGCGTCGGCGAGGACGCGGAGCTCGAGCCGGAGACGCTTCCGCTCGCCCGGCGTGCCGGGCTCGGCGCGCCGGGGCGCGCGGTTCGTCGGCGTCGCGAAGTGCATGTTCCCGCGGCCGCCGTGGCCCCCGCGCGCGACGACGAGCGTCTCGCCCGGGGTCCGGAGGTCGCCGAGCAGGGCCCCGTCCCGGTCCTCGTCGTAGACGAGCGTGCCGGCCGGGACGCGAAGGACGAGGTCGTCGCCGGCGGCGCCGTGCTGATCCTTGCCACGCCCGTGCTCGCCGCGGCCGGCGCGAAGCGTCTGCGGGTAGGAGAGGTCGAGGAGCGTCGAGAGGCCGGGGTCGGCGCGCAGGACGACGGACCCGCCGTCGCCGCCGTCGCCGCCGTTCGGCCCGCCGCGCGGGATGTACTTCTCCCGCCGGAAGCTCATGCACCCGCGCCCGCCGTCGCCGGCTTCGACCCGGATACGTACCTCGTCGACGAACTTCATGGCCGCCCGCGCATGCTATCCGAAGGCGGCCGGAGCCTCTACGGGGCGGTCGACGCCCGTCGGCCGCGACCATTTGTCCCGACCGGGGAATTCGGTCTCGCAGCGGACTGCGAACGCCGACGTGCGCGCGACCCCGGCGCGCGGCACGCCGTGTGCTCCTGGACCGCGCATGCACGTCGCCGCGTCTCTGCCGGCGCGCCCGCTCGGCCGCATCGTCGTCGCCGACGACGACCCGGTCTTCCGGCGTCTCGTCGCGCTCGCGCTCCGCGAGGACGGCTACACCGTCGTCGAGGCCGAGGACGGCGAGGAGCTGGTCGGCGCGATCGAGCGGACGGCGCGCACGGGCGAGCTCGCCGCGGTCGTCTCGGACGTCTGCATGCCGCGGCTCGGCGGCCTCGACGTGCTCGCGGTCCTCCGCTGCGCCGCCTGGCGGACGCCGGTCGTCCTGATGACGGCGTTCGGCGAGGAGGAGACGCGCGCGGAGGCGCGCGAGCTCGGCGCGGCCGCGGTGCTGGAGAAGCCGTTCGCCATCGACGCGCTCCGCGAGACCGTCCGGGACGCCACCCACTGCCGGAACGGCGCGGGTCGGGTACGATCGCCGGCGTGCCCGCCGCGTCCCTCGCCCGTCGCGTCGCCGCGCTCGACTGGCCCGCGCTCGAGCGAAGCCTCGACGACCGCGGCCATGCGACCACGCCGCCGCTCCTGACCGCCGCGGAGTGCGCGGCCCTCGCGGCGCTCTTCCGCGACGACGGGCGATTCCGCAGCCGCGTCGACATGGCGCGCCACCGGTTCGGCGTCGGCGAGTACAAGTACTTCGCGGCGCCGCTGCCGAAGCCCGTCGCCGAGCTCCGGGCCGCGCTCTACGCGCGGCTCGCGCCGCTCGCGAACCGGTGGACGGAAGCGCTCGGGCTCGCGGAGCGCTATCCGGCGGACCTCGACCGCTGGCTCGCCCGCTGCGCGGCGCACGGGCAGCGGCGGCCGACGCCGCTCCTCCTCCGCTATACGGCGGGCGGCTACAACTGCCTGCACCAGGACCTCTACGGGGCGCTCGCGTTCCCGCTGCAGGTGACGATCGTGCTCGGGCGTCCCGGGGTCGACTGGGACGGCGGCGAGTTCCTGCTCGTCGAGCAGCGGCCGCGGATGCAGTCGCGCGGCGAGGCGATCGTCCTCGCGCGCGGCGAGGCGATCGTGTTCCCGAACCGCTGGCGGCCGGTCGCCGGGACGCGCGGCAGCTATCGCGTCACGGTCCGCCACGGCGTCAGCACGATCCGGCGCGGCGAGCGGCTCACCCTCGGCGTCATCTTCCACGACGCCGAGTGAACGCCGCCGTCAGGCGTCCGGGGCCGGAACGATGCGGACCCGGCGACGATCCTTGCCGAGCCGCTCGTACTGCACGGTGCCGTCGATCAGGGCGAAGAGCGTGTAGTCGCGCCCCATGCCGACGTTCGGGCCGGGGTGGACGCGCGTGCCGCACTGCCGGACGAGGATGTTCCCCGCGCGCGCCTGCTGGCCCGCGAAGACCTTCACGCCGCGCCGTTGCCCCGCGCTGTCGCGTCCGTTCCGGGTGCTGCCTTGCCCTTTTTTGTGCGCCATCTCGCTGCTCTCGGTCTAGCGGATCCCGGCTCAGGCGATCTCGGTCACCCGTACGGTCGTCACCGACTGCCGGTGGCCGCGACGCCGGCGGTAGTTCTTGCGCCGCTTCTTCTTGAAGATGAGAACCTTCCGCGCCCGCGCGTGCTCGACGATCTCGGCCCGCACGAGCGCGCCGTCGACGAGCGGCTTCCCGATGCGAAGGCCGCCGTCGCCGGCGGCGAGCAGCACCTCGGTGAACTCGACGCTCGCGCCGACGTCGCCGGTCAGGCGCTCGACGCGCACGAGGTCTCCGGGCGCGACGCGATACTGCTTTCCCCCGGTGCGGATGACGGCGTAGGCCATAATGCAGAACGGCACGGACTTGCCGCGCCGAGGCATCGTCTGTACTTGAGGGTCCTCTGGGAGTCAACCGGCGGGCGATGATCCGGATCACCCTCTACACCCGGCCGGACTGCCACCTCTGCCACGAGATGCGAGCCGTCCTCGACGCCGTCGGGCGCGACCTCCCGCTCGCCGTCGAGGAGATCGACGTCGACGGCGATCCGGCGCTGGTCGCGGCGTACGGGACCGAGATCCCCGTCCTCTGCGTCAACGGACGGAAGGCGTTCAAGTACCGCGTCGACGCGACGACGCTCCGGCGGCGCCTCGAGCGCGAGCCCGCCTGACGGATGCCGACCATCGCCGTCGACGCCATGGGCGGGGATCACGCGCCCGGCGAGATCGTGCGCGGCGTCGCGCAGGTGTCGCTCACGACGGACATCGAGTGCCTCCTCGTCGGCGACGAGCGTCGCATCCAGGACGTCCTCGAGTCGGTCCCGTACAACCCCGAGCACATCTCGATCGTCCATGCGCGCGACGTCGTCGGCATGGCCGACGACCCGCACGAGGCCCTGAAGACGCGGAAGGACGCGTCGCTCTTCGTCGGCATCCGCGCGGTCGTCGACGGACGGGCGGGCGCGATGGTGTCCGCCGGCAACACGGGGGCCGCCGTGCTCGGGTGCGCGCGCCACTTCCGGCTGATCAAGGGCATCAAGCGCGCGGCGCTGGCGAGCGTCTATCCGCGCTCGACCGAGTACGCCGGGCAGGATCCGCTCGCGCTCCTCGTCGACGCGGGCGCGACGGTCCGCTGCGACGCCGACGAGCTGGTTCAGTTCGCGCTCATGGGAAGCGCCTACGCGCGGCGCATCTCGAAGGTCCCGAGCCCCCGCGTCGGGCTCGTGAACATGGGGAGCGAGGAGACGAAGGGCGGCGACGCGCTGGTCGATGCGTACCGGCGGCTCCGCCGGATCCCGGCGCTCAACTTCGTCGGCAACGTCGAGGGCCACGACCTCGTTCGAGGCCGCGCCGACGTGATCGTCTGCGAGGGCTTCGTCGGCAACGTCGTGCTGAAGCTGGTCGAGGGCGTCGCGGAGGTGTTCGGCGACGTCGCGCGCGCGGCGGCGCAGCGGCGCGTCTCGTGGCGGCTCGGCCTCGCGCTCCTCTCGCGCGAGCTCGAGCGGCTCCGCGAGCTCACCGACTACACGCAGTACGGCGGCTCGCCGATCCTCGGCTTCGAGCAGCTCTTCATCAAATGTCACGGCCGTTCCAACGCCCGCGCGGTCGCGAACGCCGTCAAGGTCGCGGCGAAGGCGGTCCGCGACCGTGTCCCGGCCGAGATCGCGGACGCGGTCGCGCTGTTCCGATGAGACGGCTCCGCCGGAGAACGCCGCCCGCGCTCCCGCCCCTCCTCTGCCGCTGGGATCTCGACAAGACGTATCTCCGCAGCGAGTTCGACTCGCTCCGCCAGCTCCTCCGGACGGCGTTCGAGCGCGGGGAGGACAAGGTCGACGTCCCCGGCGTCGCGGCGCTCATCAAGGCGATCAAGGCGGCGGCGGAGCGGCGGGGACGCGGGGCGCTCGTCCATTTCGTCTCCGCGAGCCCGCCGCAGATCGGGCGCGCGATCCGCGACAAGCTGGCGCTCGACGGGGTCCCGTACGACGGCATCGTCTTCAAGAACCAGCTCGCGAACATCCGCCGCGGGAAGCTCCGCAACCTCCGCGAGCACGTCGGCTTCAAGCTCGTCGAGCTGTTCCGCGGCCGGCTCGCCGCGCCGGCCGAGAGCCGCGAGCTGCTCTTCGGCGACGACTGGGAGTCGGATTCCCTCATCTACTCGCTCTACGCCGATCTGCTCGCGTGCCGGCTCGACGCCGACGCCGTCGTCCCGATCCTCCGGCGGATCGGCGTCGATCCCCTCCTCGTCGACGAGGCGGTCGCGCTCGCGGGCCGCGCCGCCGGCCCGGACGCGGTCGACCGCATCTTCATCAATCTCGAACGCCGCACGCCGCCGGCGACGTTCCGGCTCTTCGGGCCGCGGGTCGTGCCGACGTTCAACTACTTCCAGACCGCCGTCGTGCTGGCCGCCGACGGCGTGCTGGACGCCGAGGACGTTGCCACCGTCGCGCGCTCGCTCGTCGAGACGGCGGGCTATGCGCCGCGCGGGCTCGAGAACTCGCTCCACGACCTCGTGCGACGCGGCGCGGTCGCGCCGCCGGCCGCGGAGCGCCTCACGGCGGCGCTCCGGCCCGCCGGCGTGCTGCCGCCGCTCGCAGCGTCGCCGGGGCGGTGGCGACGGATCGTCGCGACGTTCGCGCGCCTTCGCGGGCGACGGCGCGCGGCGGACGTCGCAGCGGCGCGTAGCGAGCCGGCTGCGATCGACTACGAGGCGATCCTCGCGCGGCTCCGGCCCGGCGCCGCGGATGCGGAAGGGAGGCGCGCGTGAAACCCGGGGACTTCGTCGTCGTGCTCGTCACCGCCGGCTCGGCCGACGAGGCCGCACGCGTCGGCCGGACGCTCGTCGACGAGCGGCTCGTCGCCTGCGCGAACGTGGTCGGGCCGATCCGGTCGATCTACCGCTGGGAAGGCGCGGTCGACGAAGCCGCGGAGCACCTGCTCGTCATGAAGGCCCGCGCCGCCGACGTCGCCGCGATCGACGCGCGCGTCCGCGCGCTCCACTCCTACGACGTGCCGGAAGTGCTGGCGCTGCCGGTCGTCGGGGGCTCGGCGGCGTACCTCGCGTGGGTCGCTGCCTCGACCGAGCGGTCCTAGCGGGTTCGCCCCAGGCGGCCCTGCTTCACGCGGAAGGTCTGCGCCGCGGTCTTCTGCCAGACGGCGCCGTCGAGGACGACGGACACCGGGATCTGGACGCGCGCCTTCTTGACCGACGCGGTGAGACCGTCGGCCGCGAGATCGGTCGCGAAGGAGCCGCCCGAGACCGCGAGCCGGAGCTTCGCGCGCCGCTTCCGGGCGGACACGCTGACGACGTCGCCGCTCGCGCGACCCTTGCCGCTCGCGTCGAGCGTGAAGACGCGGGTCACGCCGCCGACATCGACGCCGAGGCGGGCCCCCGAGAGCGCGAGGCGCCCCGGCGCGGCGAGCGTGCCGACGAGCGTCACGCGATCGTTCCCGGGCTGCGCGAAGTCGAGCGCGATGCGCAGCGTGCCGATCGCGAGCGTGCGCGGCGTCGGACGCCCGACGACCGGCGCCGACCCGGCGTCCCGCGGCGACGTCCCGTACGCGGCCTCGAACGCGTCCGAGAACCCGTCGCCGTCGCTGTCCGGGCCGACGCCGACGATCGGGGCGTTCACCTGCACGGCGACCTGCGCGCTCGTGCTCGCGGCGCCGTCGGTGACGGTCGCGACCGCGGTGAAGGTCCCGGCGGCGGCGTATGCGTGCGACGTGGCGGCACCGGCTCCGGTCGCGCCGTCGCCGAACGACCAGTCGACCGCGAGCGGCCCGCCGCCGGGACGGGCACTCGCGACGCCGAACGTGACGAGCTGGCCGACGCCCGCCGGATTCGGGGTCGCCGTCACCTGCGTCACGAGCGGCGGCTGCCCGCCGAGCGGCGTGTCGAACGCGAGGACGCGGCTCGCGTCGAAGTCGCTCACGTAGAGCGTGCCGGCGCCGTCGACGGCGAGGAACGTCGGGCTGCCGAGCGTCGTCGGACCGACGGCGCCGGGTGCCGTCGCGGTCTGGAAGTCCGGCTGGCCGAAGACGACGTCGGCGACGCCGTCCGTGTCGAACGGCATCACGAAGCCGACGACGCGGTTGTTCACCAGGTCGCTCACGTAGACGTTGCCGGCGGGATCGATCGCGATCCCGACCGGCTCGTCGAACGCGCTCGGGCCGACGCCGCTCGCGCCGCTCGTCAGGTCCGGCTGGCCGAGGACCCGGTCCGCGACCGTGTCGGTCGCGAGCGGCCGGTCGTACTCGAGCACGCGGTTCGCGAAGCCGTCGGTCACGTACACGTTGCCGGCGCGGTCGACCGCGACGCCGAACGGCGTATCGAGCGTCGCGGGGCCGGGCGACACGGGGGCGTCGCCGCTCGCGAAGTCGGGCTGGCCGAACACGCGGTCCGCGGTCGTGTCGGTCGCGAGCGGCCGGTCGTACTCGAGCACGCGGTTGTTGTCCCGGTCGACGACGTAGAGGTTGCCGTCGGCGTCGACCGCGACGCCGAAGGGCATCGCGAGGCTCGCGGCGCTCCGGCCGCCGAGGTTGATCGTCGCGCTCGTGAAGCTCCCGCTCTGGCCGAAGACGCGATCCGCGATCGCGTCGTGCGTCGGCGGGGCGTCGTACTCGAGGACGCGGTGGTTGTCCTTGTCGGCGACGTAGACGTTGCCGTCGCCGTCGACGGCGACGCCGACCGGCGCCGCGAGCGTCGCGGCGCCGATGCCGCCGTCGTTCGGGATCGCGCTCGCGAAGCTCGTCTGCCCGAGGACGAGATCGGCGGCGGCGCCGTTGGTGAAGGCGGCGGCGCTCGGCCAGGACAGCACGCGGTTGTTCCGTCCGTCCGCGACGTAGAGCCGGCCGCTGTCCGGCGCGATCGCGATCCCCTGCGGCCAGAAGAGGCTCGACGCCGTCGGCGGCGCCGGTGCGTCGGACGTCGTGAAGCCGGGCTGGCCGAGGACCCGGTCCGCGACGGCGTCGCCGCTCGCGCACCGTGCCGGAGACGGAACGACGGCGACCGCGGCGAGCAGCGCCAGAAGGCGGGCGACGCGCATGATGTCAGGGGACGGCGGCCGCACGCGTGGCCGGGCCGACCGGTCCGCCTGGCGTACGGTTGCGGGCTTTGCGCGTCAAGCGTCCCCGCACGTGAGCTGCGGCGCGCCGTTCGACGGACGGCTCGTCCAGAGGCACGTGCGCGCCCCGTCGACCGTCCGCGCGCTCACGCGGAACGCCGTCGCGTCGCCGGCCGTCGTGCAGACGATGCCGTCGGGCGCCGCGAAGCCGTCGAGCGTCGCGCAGTCGCCCGACGCGTAGCTGCCGTGCGTCGCGAGATACGATTCCTGCGCGGTCGCGGCCGCCTGCGCCGCGGCGCGGAGCCGGTCGACGACGCGATCCGACCGCCAGTGGACGAGCTGCCACGCGGCGGCGGCGAGGACGCCGAGCATCGTCACGACGACCAGGAGCTCGACCAGCGAGAAGGCCTGCATGCGCGTCCGGCGGCGCCGATGCGCGTGGCGGGCCGCGCCGTGCACGCTCGGCGCGAACGCCGGCGGCAGCGCGATCGACTGCGCCTCGGGAAGCGGCGCCGCGTCGGCGGTACCGGGCTGGAGGATGCGGAAGACCTCCTCGGGACTCGTGATGCCCTGCCGGACGACGGCGGCGGCCGCCTGCTGCAGCGAGCGGAGCCCGCGACCCCGCGCCTCGCGCGCGACGGCGGTCGGCGCGGCGCCGCGCGCGATCATCTCGCGCAGCGCGGCGTCGATCGGCAGCACTTCGAACAGCGCGACGACGCCCTGGTAGCCCGTGCCGTCGCAGCGCTGGCACCCGCGGGCGCGGAACGCCGGCATGCTCGGCGTGAGGCCGAGGCACACGGCGACCTCGTGACCCGGCTGGTACGCCTCGCGGCAGCGGCCGCAGAGCCGCCGCACGAGCCGCTGCGCGACGACGAGCGTCAGCTGCGCCGCTGCCGTCGCCCGGTCGGGCGCGAGCTCGAGAAGCCGGCCGAGCGCGCCGAGCGCATCCGTCGCGTGGATGCCGCCGAGGACGAGGTGGCCGCGCGCGGCGCCCTCGAGCGCGACGGTGGCGATGTCGGCGTCGGCGATCTCGCCGACCATGGCGACGTCCGGATCGTCGGCGAGGGCGACGCGGAACTCGTCGCCCACCGTCTCGCCGGTCCACGCGTCGACCTCGCGGTGGTCGACGCCCTTGATGCGCGCCTCGATCCGCTCCTCGACGCTGACGATCCGGATGCCCGGGCAGCGGACGTGCGAGAGCGCGGCGTAGAGCGTCGTCGTCCGGCCGCTGCCCCGCGTGCCGGCGACGAGGACGAGCCCCTGCGGCTCGTCGAGCGCGTACTTCACCAGGCGGAGCTGCTCGGGCTCGAGCCCGAGGCGTGCGAGCGGGATCAGCTCGCGCGGCGCCGCGGTCGCGTGGACGCGCGCCGCCGTGATCGCCTCGACGACCAGCCGCCCGGCGACCGTCGCCGGATCGCGGCCGTAGGAGCGGGCGATCGCCTCGCGGATGTCGGCCGGCGTCGACACGGCGGGCCGCACCCGGATCCCGCGGCGCTCGACCGCGGCGATCGCGTCGACGTCGAGCGGATCGGCCATCACCAGGTGGAGGCGCTCGCCGTCCAGGAGGTACGGACACACGAGGTGGCGCTCGGCGAGCTCGCGCGGCACGATCTCGAGCGCGCACGGCTCGATCAGCGCGCCCCCGAGCCGGACGTTCGGGATGTGGAGGTCCGTGGCGAACGCCTGCGCGACCTGCTCTTCGCTGACGACGCCGAGCGCCACGAGGCGTTCGCCGAGCGTCTGGCCGTCGAGGCCGTTGTGCGCCTCGATCAGATCGGCGGGCGTGATGAGGCCCGCGCGCAGCAGGATCAAGCCGAGCGACTTGGACATGGAATCCCTCCGGTTCGGGTTGCGGAGGGGCCGGAGTCCAAGAGACGTGCCCGCCGTCGCCCGCATGCCGGACCGGCGCGTTTCCGACGGTCACGACCGCGGAACGGCGCGCCTGGATGGCGCTCGCCCGGGCGGAGCGCAGCGGCTTCGCCGGGCTCCGCCGCGCGACCGCCGGCGCGTCCGCCGGCGCGGTCGCGCGGGCGGGCGACGTGCGCGGTGCGGCTTCGCTCGTGCACGGGCGCGGCACGCGCACGCCCGCAACCCCGAGGCACGTCTCGTGTTGACGCGAGCGAGGAGGTCGATGTCGATGAAGAAGCTGCTCGTCGGTGCTCTCGCGCTCGCGGCCGTGGCGCTCGCGCTCCCGTCCCGTGCGTCGGCGGGCGTCTCGTTCGCGTTCAGCGTGCCGGGAATCGCGATCACCGCGGGCCCCGGCTACTATGCCCCGCCGCCCCCGCCGGTGGCGTATTCGCCCGGCTACTACTCCTACTACTACCCGCCGCCCGCGCCGTACGTGGCCTACGCGGCGCCGCCGGTCGCGCTGGGATTCGGGTTCGGCGGCCGCCCGTTCGGCTGGCATCACCACGGCTGGGGTGGCGGCTGGGGCCATCGCGGCCGCGGCTGGCGCTGACCTCCGGCTTCTGGCGGCGCCGGCTTCCGCCGGCGCCGCTTCGCTCCCCGGGCCGGCGTCCGTTGACAAGCGGGCGCCGGCCGCCTTTTCGTCGGCGCCGTGATCGATCGCCGACCGCCCCTCTCCGGGCTCCGCGTCGTCGAGCGCGGCGACGGGCTCCCCGTGCGCTATGCCGGCTGGCTGCTCGCCGAGCTGGGCGCGGACGTCGTCCGCGTCGAGCCCCGGGCGCCGCGCCCGCGCTCCGGCGATCACGTGCTGACGCGCGGCAAACGCTCGGTCGCGCTCGACGCCGACCCGGCCGCGCTCGAGCGGCTCGCGCGCGATGCCGACGTCGTCCTCGGCGAGGACGGCGCGGCGCCGTCCGGGCCGATCGCCGTTCACGTCGAGCGGATCGACGCCGCGCGCGAGGCGGTCCTCGCCGCCGCGACGGGCGTCCAGGCGCTCCAGTGGTCGTGGGCGCGCCGGCCGGTGTGGCTGGTCACGCCCATGATCTCGTACATGGCCGGGATGCTCGCCGCGCTCGGCGCGACGGCCGCCGTCTACGCCCGCCGGCGCGGGGCGCCGGCGCAGGCGGTCGGCGTGAGCGGCGTCGACGCCGCGTTCGCCCTGAACAGCGGCACGTACGTCCGCGGTCCCGGCCACGGCGGCTCGCTCTCCCAGCGCGGCGATCCGCGCGGCGTCTATCCGACGT
>Ga0070741_10014452_pt1 | contig 13642 bp, 11 predicted proteins | sample Coa_R1_4_FD_66440 | JGI IMG/M metagenome (GOLD analysis project Ga0070741, IMG submission 66440) | Surface soil microbial communities from Centralia Pennsylvania, which are recovering from an underground coalmine fire - Coalmine... | ecosystem: Environmental > Terrestrial > Soil > Unclassified ... | reverse complement strand
CCTCGATAGGAGCACAAGCCAGAAAAACGAGGGGAATCGGGGCTCATCGTCGCACGGACGATAGAATGAATCCCATCGGCCCCAACGACCACGTCAGCGGTTGCGGTCGAACCATCTGCGAAGGTCAGCTCGGCAGAGTTGGGTCGTTGTCTCACTCCAACACAACGATGACCCAGGTGCACGAGAGCATCAGGCACGGCTTCTCGTAAAATGCGTTGCAGTTCCCCACGATGAAAGCAGTAGATCGGTGCCCCATACTTAGCCCGGTTCTCCTCACCATTGGTGAACCGGGCTAGCAGACGGTTATCATCCCATCGGCGAGTCTCTTCAGCGACGGTCTGAACGGCGACCGCATCGATCTGGGTGCCTAGCCCGAAACGCTGCAAGATGCGTGCTCCATTGGGACCGATATGAATCCCGGCACCTAGTGCTTGTAAGGTCTGCGCTTGTTCGTAAACGTCCACTTCGAGCCCCACACGCAGCAAGGCCAATGCGGTCGCGAGACCCCCGATTCCGCTTCCGACAACGGCGACATGAAGCCTTCTGTTTTGAGATGGGCCGCTTTGTTTGATCATGTGTGCCTCCTTGCGGGGAACTGGACTTCACTCACACTCGGATGAGTCGTTGCGCTACTCCGATGGAAAATTGCTTCCCACAACTGAGCTGGTTGCTCTTTTCGGCAAGACCTTTGTTCCAATCGCTCAGGTGCGATGCTTGTCGTTTTTATTCCTGTCCTACTAGTATAGCATCCGGAAGGGGAGATGGCGCTCACAGGGGTCATCTCCCCTCCCTTTAGCCCCCAGAAAAAGGGAAAGACAGGCCTTTAGACAGCAGTTGCAAAAACCTTGTGATACAGGTATGTCCGACACAGCAATTGAAAGCCGACGGCTTCATAAACGAAACGCGAGGAAGTAAATTCCGTGCTATTCTCCTCCTTCCCGGGATGAGCGCCTGTCACCAATGCCGCCTGCATCCCCCGTTCGCGTAAGCACTGTAATCCGCCAAGCATCAGCGCCGTTGCCAATCCTTGACGACGAAATTGCGGGCGCGTTCCCACCGGTTCAAACAGGCCCACACGGTTCACCGGGTCCACCCAGCAGATGCAACCCGCTGCGGGCGTGCCATCAGGGGCCATAACCATCAGATCGAGCTGAGGATCGTATTGGGGCATCTTCATCACTGCCAATTGTCGCGAGGTTGCTTCCTCGTAGGTCTTGCTCCCCTTTGGGAAAAAAGCATCATGTTGCAGTGCAGCTCGCATCTCTGCCTCAGCCTCTCCTGCAACCGGGCGGATCGTGAATCCTGTTGGCAAAATGGGTGCTGGCACAGGCTCGATCAGCGGTCGGCGGTAGCAATGATAGTACATTTCTTGGCGCTCATATCCTTCACGTTCAAGAAAACTCACTATCTCTAGATCATCGCCGGAGGCGAAACCCCAGACTTGTTCCCATATCTCGTACTGGTTCTTGCCCTGCTCTAGAGCGCGCTCTTTTACACGCTGCTCTGCCCACTGGTGTACCATACGATAGCGCTCGTGCGTACGGAAGTCGGGATGAAGTAAGCAGACGATCTCATCCCCGGCAGTGATCCCGAGAGCAAGCGCCTCACCATTTTCTTGATACCAGAAATGCCAGTTCTGCTGATCATCAAGCGAACCATCTCGGCACCACCATTGCAGGTCGCCAATGTGCGGATAATCGTTCAGTGGGTCCAGTGCTCGACAGATGGTGACAAATTTCATGGCCTCTACCAGAGCTGGCCCGCCAGAACGTGCCAGCTTGTGTGCTGTGTTCATATGTCTGTCTCCTTGTTTTTTTCTAATCGTTGCGTTATCGCGTGTTTCCCTTCGTCTGATCAATGAAATTTTCATCGATTCTAAGCTTCTGTTGCGCTATTGCTGTCAATACATCATTTCACCTGCTTTCATGTGGAGAACAAGTGCACGAGTAGAAACCATCTCATTGTGGCAACATCGACAAAAGCAGGGAACAAACGCGCGAAGCCAACTGCGTCAAGCCGAGTGAGCGAGCAATGAGATGGTGCGCTACCCGGCGACAAGGAGAGATGCAAGGGAGAAACTGGCAACCAACAAGCTATGACTCAGCCCAGAGGGGGGCTAAGCATCTATCAGCCTGTCTGGCACCATGGTTCTGCCGCATAAGCCAATCTTGTGCCAGGGCTTATGCGGCAGAGGTGCTTGTGTTGCGGTTGCGGTTGCGATGGATCATCCATCCAGAGGGTTTCATTTTCCCTCTCAAGTAGACAGCATTCATGGGGATACCGTATCATACGATTGGGGGACATGTCAAACCATACACACGTGCTTTCACCTCTGCAAACCATTCTGCGAACAAGATGGTTTGCAGAGGTGAAAGGGCCAGGAGGAAACAGATGCAACCAGCTCTATGGAAGCCCCCTGTGGCGCTCACGCAACAAGAAGAGCACATGGTGAACAAAATTCGGCATCCGTTGCGGTCAACTGCTCGCTTGTAGTTTGCTGCGGTGGATCGCCTCCTCGCTTAGGGCCTCTTGTAGCGCCACCTCTTGAGGTGATAGGACCTCAATCGTTACAACAATGATGAACAGAAAAGGAGATGGACATGCCACAGAGAACGATACAGCAGACAAGCAAAATAGCCGATGAGGAGTGGAAATATCCCCAGCAACCTTACCGAACGAATGGTTGGTTACAAGTCAACGATGATCCTCCCCTGAAATTTCCGCACAAGATTTATTACGAGGAGTACGGCAATCCTGATGGGGAACCCGTGATGTTTCTTCATGGAGGGCCGGGCGGCGCATCTAGCCCGAATTGCTCCCGTTTTTTTGATCCCGAACGTTACCGTATCATTCTCTTTGATCAGCGCGGATGTGGCAAAAGCGTGCCTAACGTAGCTAAGGATGGCGCAGAGGCGGGGCTGGCGCATAATCAAACCTCATATCTGGTGGACGATACTGCCAGGCTGCGTAATCATCTGGGGATTACAGGCAAAATGCATGTATTTGGCGGCAGTTGGGGAAGTTTTTTGTCCCTGGCTTATGCCATCACATACCCTCAAACCGTGGAAACGTTGATTTTGCGTGGCATCTGGCTGGCTACCAAACAGGATCTGGATTATATGTATCAGGGCAATGCGGAAACGTATCATACAGGTCCCTATAACGTGACAGAGCCCGGATCTTACCTCTTCTTCCCTGAAGCGTGGAAAGAATATGTTGAAATGATCCCGCAGGACAAACGCAAGGATATGATAAGGGCCTATAAAGAAATTTTTGACATGGTTCCCAGAACTGCCGAGCAGCAGGACACAAAAAGGAAGGCGTTACTAGCGTGGTCGATGTGGGAAGGAATGATCAGCAATCTCACACCCGATGCGAAAAATATCGGGAAATTCGCCAACGCTGAATTCGCCGCAAGTTTCGCCCAGATAGAAAATCATTATTTCACCAATTCGATGTTCGTAGAAAATAATTATCTGATTAACAACGTGGAAAGAATGAAACATATTCCTCTCTATATTGTGCATGGTCGTTTTGATCAAACATGCCCTATGTACCAGGCGGATATCCTGGTGGACGCGCTCAGGAAGGCAGGCATGGAACCGGCGAGGTATATAAGAACTACGGCGGGTCACAGCGCTTTTGATTTTGAAAATGCCATAGCATTGACCACTATTATGGATAACCTTCCCAAAATGGAGAGTACATTATAGCGGAGAAGGCTGTTCTTTGCCTTGATGAACCAATAGTGAAACAACGGCAAGACAAATTGGTGTCGATAAAGCGTTCACCTGTCATTGAATATTCCCTTGACAAGATGGATAACTTCCTGTTATCATCCTATTAGATGGTAAGGAGATGGTAACATGACCGAACAGGAGAAGACGGAGAAAATCACCATTAACCTGGGCCTCGTGGATCTGGGACAGATTGATTTGCTGGTGCAGGAGGGCTTTTATACCAATCGTACTGATTTTATCCGCACAGCGATTCGCAACCAACTCACCACTCATGCCGACGTCGTCAAACGGATGGTGGCCCACAAGACGCTGATTCTGGGCATGCAGCAGTATACGCGCTCTGACCTGGAAGCTGTGCGCCTGGCTGGTGAGAAGTTGCAGATCAGCGTGCTTGGCCTGGTCAGTATCGCAGAGGATGTCTCTCCAGAACTTGCCCTGGCAACCATCGCTTCCATCGAGGTTCTCGGGGCTTTTCGCGCAAGTGCTGCGGTCAAGGCAGCGTTGGCAGGGCGCTTGAAGTAAACGGCGAGGTCACGTGGCAGGCTTCCATCTCTCAGCCTTCAGGGAAAATCGAGACCACCACATCCAGGTGAGAGCATCATGATGCTCTCAAGTGTTCAGGGAGAAAGAGAGCTTGTGCATGAATGAGCAGATACAGGCCGTCATGACCGAAGCCACGCGTCTGACGCGCGCCGGCCGACTCGCTGAGGCAACAGCCTTGATTCAGCGTACATTGGGAGGCATGCCAGCTGCTACAGGATGGTCTAGCCATGCTGATGCACCGACGAAGGCAGAGATCAGCATGATGGATGATCCTCCCTCTCTGCCAGAACCAACGAGCCAGGAAAGGGTTGAAGGATCTCCTGCACGCGCTGGTGGGCATCGAGAGGTTGCCCCGCAGGAACCTTCTGCCGACGTGCTCCACCTCCCAGCTGGTCTGCACAGTCCCACAGGACGTGGTCCACTGCTAAGACCAGGGAAGGCCTCGCCCTCATCCCATCCAGGTGGGCGCTTCGTCGATGGAGCCTATAGCAATACGGCTGGAATGCGTCCCTACAAACTCTACATCCCCAGGAACGCTACAGGACAAGCAGTTCCCCTGGTGGTTATGCTGCATGGCTGTACTCAAAACGCGATTGATTTTGCTACTGGCACGCGCATGAATAGATTGGCCGAAGAGAAGACGTTCCTCGTGGCGTATCCCGAGCAGACCTCTTCGGCCAACCACACCAGGTGTTGGAACTGGTTTGAGCCCACTGATCAGCTGCGCGGCAGCGGTGAGCCATCTCTTATTGCTGGCATCACGCAGCAGATCATCCATGCATACCATGTTGATGTCAACCGAGTCTATGTGGCCGGGATGTCGGCCGGTGGAGCTATGGCGGTCATCATGGCTGCGACGTATCCAGACCTCTATGCTGCTGTCGGTGTGCATTCTGGCCTTGCTTATGGTGTTGCCTCTGATCTGCCCTCCGGCTTTGCGGCGATGAGGCGAGGGGCTGGTCGGGATGCGCGACGCCTGAGCAGGGTCATCCCGCTGATCGTGTTCCACGGCGACCGCGATACCACCGTCTCTCCGGTCAACGCTCATCATCTGGTTGATCAGTGGTTGCAGGCGACGAGCCATGAGCAGGACAGATCTGCACAGAACGCAAAAGTAGAACGGGGACAGGTAGCCAATGGACAAGCCTACACCAAATCGCTTTACCATGATGCCAGTGGTCGTGTCACGGTAGAGATGTGGCTTGTTCACCAGGCAGGCCATGCCTGGTCGGGAGGCAGTCCCGAGGGTTCGTTCACTGATCCAAGAGGACCCGATGCTTCCACTGAACTGTTGCGCTTCTTCGCTCAACAGAGCCGCAAGCAAGAGGAAGCAAGGTAAGGGCCTCTCTCACCGGATGAGCCCTTCATCGAGCCAATCAGCACACCTTCTCAAGAAGGCACAAGTTTATCCTTGTTTGCTCAGGTGAGAGGTCAATCCGGTTGAAACCTTCGCTGGCCCAGTGCACCTTGCACCTGAAGATACTCCTCTTCTATATTTAGGCTAGAGCATTGCAAGCATAGTTTCCATCTGCATGCCGCGTGATCCTTTGAGGAGTACAAGATCGCCGGGTCGTACCTCATGCTTGAGCAGATCGGCGGCAGCGCGTTTGGCAGCTTCTAATTCCGCACTGTTGTTCACGTCAGCGCTAAAATAGTAGGCATTCTTTTCTGGCATACCCGAGGCGATAGCGCCCTCAACATAGAAACGGGCCTGATCACCGATGGCGATGAGATAGTCCACACGACCAGCCAGAGAGGAGCCGCTAGTGGAGTGTTCGGCGCGTGCGTAGGTACCTAGCTGGAAGATATCGCCCAGAATGGCCCAGCGCTTCCCATTGGGAGCCTGGCTTGTATTGTGCATGGCGCTGGTGATGGCGATAATCGACTGGCGATTGGCGTTAAAGCTATCGTCGATGAGGGTACTGTTGTTGGGGCCTGGCTTGATTTCGCAGCGTCCTGGTGCGGGTGAGAGATCTTCCAGGGCCGAGACGATATCGTCCAGTGATATCTCTGCCGCGCAGCCAGCTGCTGCCGCAGCGAGGGCGATGGTGACACCGTGTTCGCCAGGAAGACGAAGCTGAACGGGTCGCTGTTGATCGTGATAGTGCAACGTGAAGCTGTGCCCGAAGAGGGTATCACCGCCGATGTTGCTGGCACGTACCGTAGCACCTTCACCTGTGCCATAGTAGAAGATGCGCGCTTGCGTTTTCGCTGCCATAGCGCGAACAAGTTCATCGTCATAGTTGAGAATGGCGAAACCGTCAGGGGTGAGAACCTGCACCAGTTCGCTTTTGGCGATGGCGACGCGTTCCTGTGTGCCAAAGTATTCAAGGTGAGCGGCGCCGACAGTGGTAATGATAGACCAGTGGGGGCTGGCGATGGAATTGCAGAGCCAGGTTAGCTCGCCGACCCGTTGAGCGCCCATCTCCAGCACGGCGTAGCGGTGTTGTGGCTCCAGGCGGAGGAGCGTGATGGGATAGCCAAGCTCGTGGTTATATGATGCATAGGTTTTAAGGGTGGGGGCTTTATGGCTGAGCACGGCGGCCACCGCATCTTTTGTGCTTGTTTTACCATTACTTCCGGTAATGCCTATGCGGACGGTATCTTTCTGACGTTGAGTGCGTGCCCGTGCTGTGGCGTGAAGGGCAGTAAGAACGTCGGGGACGATGATCTGTAGAAAGTCGGGAGGCACGTCGTTAGCCGGTGTACTGCAAAGAGCTGCCAGCGCGCCTGCACGAGCAGCAGCAGGAATGAACTGGTGGCCGTCGCTGTTTGCACCTTTGCGAGCAATAAAGAGGTCGCCGGGCGTGATCAGGTGGCTGTCATGATGGGCCGAGCGGAAGACCAGAGCGGGATCGGGAGTTGTGCTACTCTGGATATGGATCTGATCGGTATTGCTTTGTACTATGTCGTTGAGAGTGAACATGTATAAGTAATATCCTTTCGCAAGGGCTTGCGGAACACGGATGAAGTGACGATATCATATCCTATCTTGTGATAAAATTGATGAGCATCTGCGCGGCTGACATGCGAGCGTAAATAGATCGCCCAGCATCCCTGCTCGCGTGCCCACTGTTCTGCAGCCTGCATTAAGCGGTGTCCTGCACCACTGCGACGCACGGCCGCATCCACCACCAGTCCTCCGATTTGCGCTTCCGGGTCTGTATGGACGAGCAAGCAGCGATAGACATGGACCCACCCGAGCAGATGTCTATCTGGTCGTTCTGCCACAAAGAGCGCATGATCACTTTGCAGCAGAAGAGGAGTCAGCCGAAGCGAGAGATGCTCTGCGGCAACAGGGTATCCTAGCTGTTCACACAAGTGTGCCAACTGTTCTGCATCACCCTGGGAGGCAAGGCGAATTGTTACTGATCTATCGTCATCGTTCATAATCTTTTCCGTTCAATGCAAACGACACCATCCGGTCGATCACTTCGGCAAATGGCAACCCTGCGCCCGCCATCATTCGCGGATAGCGGCTGTATGAAGTCATACCGGGAAAAGTATTCACCTCGTTAAGCACTACTTTTCCATCTTCCGTCAGGAATGTATCCACCCGCGCAAGTCCCCTGCATCCCAGGGCGCGATATATGGCCTTTGCTGTCTCCAGAACGAGCACGCGCGACTCTTCCGTAATGTCAGCGGGAACGATAAATGTTGCGTTTTCGGAACCGCTTTCAGGATTACTCTCCTGATGGATTCTGAAAAAACCATGAGATAGACTAACTCGATCCAGCTCGCCTGTAATCAAATCATCCGTATCGTTCCCATCTTCAGATTCCAATAACGCACACCCTATCTCGCTGCCGACGACTGCCTCTTCAATCAACACTTTCGAGTCATACTGTCTTGCGGTTTCCACCGCACTCAGCAATTCCTCTTTTCGAGATACCTTAGTGACGCCGTAAGATGAACCCGAACGGGCCGGCTTTACAAAGACGGGATAAGGAAGTCGGTCGGCGTCAATGTCCTCGTCCGCCGTGACAATCCAGAAATTCGGCGTGGCAATTCCCGCGCTTCTAACAACGGTATAAGTAAGGGATTTGTCCATACACAGAGCAGAACTCTGGATATCGCAGCCTACATAGGGGATGCCGGAAAGCTCCAACAAACCCTGCATCGCACCATCCTCGCCGAGTTTGCCGTGCAGAACGGGAAGCACCATATCCAAACGGATCGTTTTGTATTGTCCCTGTTCCAGAACAAGCAATCCGTGTACGCTTCTGTCCGGTGACAGCATAGCCGGACGGCAGTTGTTGTTTTCCCCATTTTTTCCAATTTCGCCAGGGCCATCACAAAGCTTCCAGGCACCGCTCTTCGTAATCCCGATATAGAACGGCTCATACTTTTCGATATCGAGGTGTTTTGCGACCTCTTGCGCAGATTTAACTGAGATGGGATGTTCTTCGCAACAGCCTCCGAATATAATCGCGACTTTCAACCTATCCATGCTAGTTTCTCCTCTCTAAATGACCATTTTAGTGCTGGGTGGTGTCCCCAGACATGATGGTCTCCTTTCAAATTTCAGGCAATTGATAAGAGTATTTTCAACAGTATCTCTCAGGGCGTGGTCTGTGTAATAAGCGGTGTGCGGAGTAATAAGCACATTCGGTAATTTTTGTAACCGCAACAACAGTTTGCTTTCAATGGGTTTGTTTCTGTAGTCAGCGTAGAATATTCCTTCCTCTCCTTCGAGGACATCCAATGCCGCACCGCCTAACCTGCCGCTTTCCAACGCTGGAATAAGAGCCTCGGTATCAAGAAGTGAGCCGCGTCCAGTATTGATAATGAACGCGCCGTACTTCATCTGCTCAATACGTCGACGATTCAAGAGGTGTTTTGTACTCGCGTTAAGTGGTATATGGAGTGTTACAATATCGCTCTGTTGTAGCAATTCATCAAGAGGAACATAGTTGGCAGAGGTTTTGGGACGATGGTCATAGGCTACTATGTGGCAGCCAAAGCCCCGCAGCCGGTCCATAACTGCTGCGCCAATGCGTCCTGTTCCAATTACCCCAATGGTCATGTCGCGTAATTCTTTCCCGCGTACATCATTCAATCTGAAATCGTGAATATCTGCACGGCTGATAGTGGATTTTGCATTTCGTACCGCCATCAGCATCAGCATGAGCGTGTAGTCAGCTACGCTATCGGGCGAATACATGACATTTTCAACAGAGATGCCAACACTCTGCGCGAAATCTACGTCAATATGGTTACATCCAGTACTTCTTGTGCAGATATATGCTACGCCGGCGTGGCTAAGCGCGCGAAGAGTGGAATTTGTGATTTGAGTTTTATGACTGACGCTGATGCATCGATTCCCAAATGCCAGTTCAATATTGGCTTCAGATACCGGTGCCGCTGTGATAGTTGGCATAACGCCAAAGCGAGGCGCCATTTCTCGGAACAAAACGGCCTCGTCCTGCCCGCATCCATAAATTGTAATTCCCATTTTTACCATGATTTATGCACCTTGTTTAAAGCTTTCTTATTAATCTTTGCAATGGTGAGCGTAGCTACAAGTTGTGAAAATGATATGAAATTTGACATCATCCCGATAGTTGGATGGCGTCTGAAGTTTCCACATCAAGTACGGCTAAATGGAAATTTCATATCATTTTCACACCTGAACGGCATCCTGGTGGATAGAAGGAGCATATGTTTCATGGTTACAGTCGAAAATGTAAGATATCCAGAAATTCCTCTCGACGCCGGTCAGGTTCAAGGATGGAAAGATATTCCTCTCAGAGAGGACGACAGCCTCGATCCATTAATCCCATTAGGGCCATTATCGCAGGAGGCTGAAATTTTAATGACATCCTCTATATATTTTGGTGAACATAGTAACTCACCTTATGCAGAGAATAGAAATAAATTAGAGGGTAGCCTGCTGACGGTTTTTGCCCGTCAGTCGGTCGTTCATCGTTTATTAGTCGCGGAGCAACTCTTGCCAGCTGGTCATCATCTACTAGTATTCGATGCTTACAGGACTTATCAGGTGCAGAAATCGCTTCATGATTTCTATAAGCAAAAACTCAGAGAAAAATATCCAGATATGGACAACGAGACACTGGAGTTTGAAACCCAAAAATATGTTTCGCTTCCATCGATGGATTCGACTCGACCTTCTCCACATACTACAGGTGGATCGGTAGATGTTGCGATTGTAAAACTTGACCAGGCGTATGAAGAGGAGCTGCTTCAAATCCGTTCCCACCTTACCGATGTTCATCTAAATATCGCAAAGCGGGTTGGCCTGGCAATGCGGCTATCAGCAACCATGAGGCACCATGCCAAAATGCTCGATTTTGGTACTGCATTCGATCATGGGGGTGAAAAGTCCGCTCTGGCATATTATGAGTCTAAAACTGCCGCCGGGGAGATTTTGACAGATAATGATATGCGGGCCTGCAACAATCGTCGCTTCCTATTCGCGATTATGACGCAGGCTGGCTTCCAGCCCTACTTTGCAGAATGGTGGCACTTCAACGCGCCCGAGTCTCAAATGGGAGCAGCTACTGCCGGACTCGATTACGCAACCTTTGGGGCTGTGGGTCTTGATGAAAGCAATATAGCACATGAAAATACACGTCTTAAAATCCGTCAGGAGGCGCTGAAGCTGCAAAGAGAAGGAGATCTAGCTATTTCACGGACAGCCGGTCTGCCTGTTGCGTATACAGCTCTACAACTTGAAATCCTGGCTGCCATTTGCGAAACAGGCGACCCAACACTGGTGGAAGATTGGCCCGCAGAGATTATCGCACCACCAGAAGAATAGCCCTGCTCATTTGACGAAGATGTTTGTTGATAGACCACACCTGACACAGATCTATCCTTAGAAAATAAAAGATGAGAGGTTGTAGCTTCAAAATGGAATTGAATACGTTAGTCGGCATATTATCTGATATGCCCTTATCTGGTAGATATTGTTTTCCCAGAAAAATCCCTTACTCCTCACAATTTGCTAGTCCTGAACTCATTTATTCATATTGTCATGAGCATTTTGATAGAAGACAAGATCCACGTTGGCGTGAGTTTGGAACTGAAGACGTTGAAGAGTATTGTTTTTGGTGCTCTCGGTCTTGCGCAATTGCTTGCTTAAAAATGTGTATTGAAACCCTGGCGAGGCCGAAACAACCTCCAAGCATGTTCGCGCTTATTCAGCAAGGTCTTGCCGCAGGTGGATACATCATTCACAATGAACAGGGCGTCAACTTCGGATGGATCTATCAACCATTAGTAAACGTAGGACAGTCTTATGGTCTCAAGGGACACGTTTATAAGACGCTCTCTATTGAGAATATCTGTTCTTTGCTTCTTACAGGAGCGCTTGTTATTGCCTCCGTTAGCGACGAAATTGGTGAACGCAATGACACTCCTATTACCCATAAAGGGGGACATGTTGTCCTTGTGCATGGGTTTGAATGGTCAAATCAGGGGTGTCAAACGCTTCTGCTTCACAATTCATCTGGAAGATTTCCAGAGCTACAGGAAAATGCCGCGATTCCCTACGACAGATTTGCTGCAGCCTTCGCCAGGAGGGGATTTGCATTTTGGTCGACAGATGAGCAAAACGTCGGCGACGCCTAACGATTGCGCCATTTCCTCGCTGTTGACAAACGGTCCCACCGTTTCATATCATTTTCACAACTTGCAGCTACGCTTATCATTGTAAAGATTAATAAGTTGGTACACGATACATATGGAAATTCTGGTTATTGAAGACGAGGCCCCGATTCGTGAGTTTGAAGTGACGTACCTGCGTGATGCTGGATACGGAATAATCGAGGCGGCAGATGGTCAAGCTGCGGTCGAACTGTTTATGGAGCATAAACCCGATCTCGCAATCATTGATATTAACCTGCCAAAAATGAGCGGGCTAGATGTCTGTAAAGCGATCCGAACTACCTCCACCATGCCAATCCTTATCGTCACCGCTCGCGATAGTGATGAAGACGAGGTCAAAGGGCTCTCTATGGGCGCCGACGATTACATCAAAAAGCCATTCAACCCAAACGTCTTAGTTGCACGCGTGCAAGCGCTCTTGCGCAGACACGATAGGGCAAAGCGACGACACTTTAAGGGTCTGGTTATCGATCCTGAAACCATGTCGGTTATGAAGGATGGCAAATCTATCACGCTTACCACGACGCGATTCAACCTCTTGCTGGCGCTTGCTTCCCATCCTCGCGCGGTACTTTCAAGGGCGCAACTTGTCAACCAAATTTATAGCGACCCTTCAAGTCATTTTGTCTATGACCGTACCATTGATGCCCACATAAAAGCACTGCGCCAGTCGATTGAGACAGATCCAAAAAATCCGCAATTTATAGAAACAGTATTCGGTAGTGGCTATCGCTTCATCGGAGAGTCAGAGAAATGATAGATCTAGCTTTCTATTTCTTCCTTTTATATATCTTTACTCTCGCTGCAATCGTCGTTGTAATCGTCATGGCGATCCTCGGAATCTTTAAAAGGAGCCCATATAACCGGTTAAGCACTCGTATTGCTGCACTTATATTTGCATCAGGGCCAATTACACTCATTTTAATCCCTGTTTCAAACGAACTTCTCCGTAGGGCAATACTGAATGCCTTTCTCACTAAAGGTGCCTATGCTGCGCTTGCTCTCTATGTGCTGATTGCACTGGGCACCCCCCTGGTGCTTGGTTTGCTTGCGGCGCGTTTCGTACGGCGGCCGTTGCGCCAGTTTAACGAGGCCATAGCCTCCCTGGAACAAAGCAATTATAAAGTCCAGCTACAGTCAATGGGCATTCGTGAATTTGACGAAGTCTTTATGAGGTTCAACAATCTTATAAATCGATTACGGCACGAGGAAAAGCTCCGCAAAGACCTGGTTTCAGATACCTCGCACGAGCTGAATACGCCACTGACGACGATGATCGGGCAACTCACTGCTATGCAAGAAGGCAAATATCCTCTGACGGAGGAACGAGTAGCCATCCTAAAGGAACAAGCTGAGCGGCTTGCTGAACTGGTACAACAACTGGATGCTTATACGAAAGCCCGCATGCCAGATACTGGCGCGCCCGAAGATATACCCTTGAGGCAGTTCTGCGAGGAGCTTATGAATCACTTTAGTCTCGAACTCAAGCAGAAAGGAATAACTGCGAAACTGCATATTGCAGAGCATTCTATCATCCATGCAAACTGTGGCGCACTTCAACAGATTCTTACGAATCTCATGCAAAATACCTTGCGTTATTCACAGGCGACAGAAGTCACCATTGAAGCCACTGCACACAAACTTTTGTTTTCAGACAACGGGAAGGGTGTCCCCTCAGAAAGTCTACCCTACCTGTTCGAGCGCTTTTATAGAGTAGATACATCTCGCAG
>Ga0070741_10014451_pt1 | contig 13642 bp, 6 predicted proteins | sample Coa_R1_4_FD_66440 | JGI IMG/M metagenome (GOLD analysis project Ga0070741, IMG submission 66440) | Surface soil microbial communities from Centralia Pennsylvania, which are recovering from an underground coalmine fire - Coalmine... | ecosystem: Environmental > Terrestrial > Soil > Unclassified ... | reverse complement strand
CAACCGTTGCAGCCGTGGTCATCAGGATCGGGCGAAGTCGCGTGGTCGCAGCTTCGATCACTGCGGCCAGTTTATCGTGTCCCTGCTCCTGAAGGTGGTTGGCGAACTCCACGATCAGAATGCCGTTCTTCGATACCAGTCCAACGAGCGTAATCAGTCCGACTTGGCTATAGATGTTCAACGACGTGAACCCGAGAAACGAGAACAACAGCGCACCCGAGATCGCCAGTGGCACTGAACCCGCGAGCACGATGAAGGGATCGCGGAAACTCTCGAACTGAGCGGCCAGAACCAGGTAAATCAGGATCGCCGACAGCAGGAACGTCCCCAGGAACTTGCTGCCCTCCACACGAAGCTGACGCGATTCGCCCGCGTAGTCGATCGTGAATCCTTGCGGGAGAATCTTCGCCGCTTCAGTTTCAAGGAAGCGCAGCGCCTGATCCAACGGAACCGGCGGCGGAATTACGCCCTGAATTCGCACAGCATTGAGCTGCTGGAATTTGTTGAGCTGCCGCGGCTCCGTCGTGGTCTTGATGCTCGCGAACGTCGACAGCGGAACCAGCTGATCGTTTGATCCTTTTACGTAGATCTCGTTCAGCTGATCTGGCGTCAACCGCTCGACGCGCTTCACTTGCGGGATAACTTTGTAGCTCTGACCTTGAATGCTGAAGCGGTTCACATAATTGCCGCCCAGCAACGTGGATAGATCCTTACCCGCCTGGCTTAGATCGACGCCCTGCGAGCGCAGCTTATCGCGATCGAAGACGACCTCAGCCTGCGGCTGATCGAATTTCAGATCGGAATCGGCGTAGATGAACATGTGACTCGCAAACGCGCGCTTCACCAGTTCATTCGCAAACTGCGCAAGCTGCTGCGGCTCAGCCGACGAGGCAATCACGAAATCCACGGGGAAATTTCCGCCGCCGGGAAGAGCCGGAGGCGTAAGCGGAATCACGCGGATGCCCGCGATCTTCGAGAGCGGTCCAGTGGATTCGAGCAGGAGCTGCTGTGCCGTTTTGGTACGCTGACTCCACGGCTTCGTCACCATGCCGCCGAAGCCGCCGCTCGGATCTGTGATCTGAAAAATGCTCTCCGCCTCAGGAAACGAGTGATAAACGTCGTAAACCTGTGATGCGAACAGCTTCGTCTGATCGAGAGTTGAATTTGGGGCAGCCTGCATGACGCCGAAAACGACTCCCTGATCTTCCGCCGGCGCCAATTCGCGCTGCGAGAAGATGTAGAACGGCACCATCAGCACCGCGACGATGATCCAGACGCCAAACACGACTGGCCGCCACCGCAGAGTGCTCGCCAGCATGCGCGAGTAGAGCTGACGCACGTTCTCAAAGCGCCGATTCACGAATCCGGAGAAGCCGCGCTCGGTGTCGCCGCCGCGCAACAGCTTCGATCCCATCATGGGCGAAAGCGTTAGCGCGACGATTCCCGAAACGATAACCGCTCCGGCGAGCGTGAAAGCAAACTCCCGGAAGAGCGCTCCGGTCAACCCGCCCTGAATTCCGATTGGCGCGTACACCGCCGCGAGCGTGATCGTCATCGCAATAATCGGACCCACCAATTCGCGAGCTGCGTCAATGGCGGCTCGGAACGGAGTCTTGCCTTCATGCAAGTGACGCTCGACGTTCTCCACCATCACGATGGCGTCGTCGACCACCAATCCGACGGAGAGCACGATGGCCAACAGCGTCAGCAAGTTGATGGTGAATCCCGCGATCAGCATGATGAATACAGCGCCGATTAGAGAAATCGGAATCGCGACCACCGGGATCAGCACTGATCGGAACGAACCCAGGAAGAGGAAGATAACGATGATAACGATGATCAGCGTCTCTGACAGTGTGCTCAGCACTTCCTTGATCGCGTCCTGAATGTAGGCAGTCGAGTCGTAAGGAATGCCGACCTTCATTCCCGCCGGCAGTTGTGCGCGAATTCCCGGAATGGCGTCGCGCACCTGCTTGATCACGTCGAGCGAGTTCGCCGTAGGCAGCACCCACACGCCCATGAACGTCGCCGACTCGCCGTTGAAGCGAACGTCTTCGTCGTAGGTCTCGGCGCCAAGGACTACGTCAGCAATTTCGCCGAGGCGAACGATCGTTCCTTTATCCTGCTTCACGACAAGCTGGCGGAATTCTTCCGGCGTCTTCAGGTCGGTGTTGGCGACCAGGTTCACCGAAACCATTGATCCCTTGGTTTTCCCAAGGGCGGAAAGATAGTTGTTGTTCGCGAGGGCATCGTGTACTTGCGATGGCGTAATGCCGAGCGCCGCCATCTTCTCCGGCTTCAGCCAGATGCGCATGGCAAACGTGCGCTTGCCAAGGATGTCGGCACGCTGCACGCCGTTGATCGCGCTCAGCTTCGGCTGAACGACGCGGGTGAGGTAATCGGTAATCTGGTTCTGATCAAGATCCGCCGACGAGAAGCCGAGATACATCGCGGCAAACTGCTGATCGGCAGTTTGCAGATCGATCACCGGAGCTTCCGCCTCAGGCGGCAGGTCATTGCGGACCTGCGCGACCTTCGACTGAATCTGCGTGAGTGCAGCGTTGGTGTCGTAATTGAGCTTCAGGTGAACAGTGATCGTGCTGATCCCCTGCGCGCTCGAAGATTCCATGTAGTCGATGCCGTCGGCGCTGGCAATCACGCGCTCGAGCGGCGTAGTGATGAATCCGCGTACCAAGTCAGCATTCGCGCCGACGTACACCGTCGAAACCTGCACGACCGCGATATCGCTGCGCGGATACTGCCGCACGCTCAAGGATCGAATCGACTGCAGTCCGGCGATAAGGATTACCAAACTGACACAGATGGCCAGAACAGGCCGCCGAATAAAAATGTCTGTGAATTTCATTATTAGTTGTCCTCAGGCTTGGGAGCCGGATTGTTCCCAGGTTGCACTTTGTTGTTCACCGCGACGGCAGCGCCATTGCGCAGCTTGAAGACGCCGGAGGTCACAACTTCATCGCCTACATGCAGGCCGGAAATCACACCAACCTGATCACCGCGCGAACCTTGCACTTTCACAAACTGCTGACGCACTCCGCGATAGGTCTGGCCCTCCGGGCCTTTCATGTTGCTGACGATGTAAACCGAATCGCCAAACGGGGCGTAGCTGATGGCCGAAGCGGGCAACGGAAACACCGTGTTGCTAGCCCCAACACCAACTTGCACGTTGGTAAACATTCCCGGACGCAGCTTGCCCTGCGCATTCGACAGCGTCGCCTGAATCTGCACGTTGCGCGTCGCCTGATCGACGACGGAATCGAGTGCGTTCACGCGACCGGTGAACGTCATTCCGGCAAGATCATCGGCCGTAACGCGCACCGTCTGACCGATCTTCACGTGCGGCATGTCTTGCTGCGGCACGCTGAAGTTCACATAAATGGGATTGAGCGATTGCAGAGAAACGATGGGACTGCCCGCAGCCAGGTACTGTCCCAAATTGGCCTGACGGATTCCGAGCACTCCCGAAAAAGGAGCGCGGATCGTCTTGCGATCAATCGCAGCTTTGATCTCGGCAGTATTGGCCTCGCTCTGCTTCTGGTCGGCGATGGCTTTGTCGTAGTCCACGCGCGAAATCACGCCCTCCGTGACCAGCTTCTGACTGCGCGCGTACTGAATTTTCGCGAGCTCCTGCTGCGCTTCCATCGAGGCAAGCTGTGCGCGCTCCTGCCGTGTGTCGAGCTCCACGAGGATTTCGCCCGCCTGAACAAACTGTCCGGATTCGAAATGGATCTTGTCCACCGTGCCCGGCAGATCCGCGCTGACTGTCACGCCATGAACGGCGGCAACGGTGCCGACCACATCGAGCGTCGATGGCCAAGTTTCCTGGTTCGCGATCACGGTGGTGATCGCCTCGGGCGGCGGCGTGTAACTGGCGCCTTTAATCGCTGCCTGAACCTGTCGCAATTTGAAGTAACCCAGACCGCCGATCATCGCCGCGGCCACGACCAGCATGAGAAGCATCCGTTTGATCATTAGAGTTCCTCAGAACGGCCTGCGGTAGCGGGCCGCGCAGTAGCTTTTGCTGTTGCTCTTGTCCGCTGGGTAAACGACCCCCACAGCACCACCCGCTACCGCAGGCGGTTCTGCCCTCGCGATCAGCGGCTCATCCCAGGCATGCTTCCCGAGGGCCGTCTGCCGCAAGCGGAAATTCTAAATTTTTGTAGCGAGTGCCCTACGCCACGCAGGATCGCGCCAGGGCCAAGCGCTAGCTCGTTAGTTGAGTTCGTGCACTAGTGGCTCCAGAGATAAACATCCGATGATGCGCGCGCCGGGAAAGATGAACTATTTTGCGCGTTCGGCGAGATTCTAATTTTGGAAATTTGCCGGCGCGGTGACATATATGCCTCGCGAAACCATCGAAACTTCTTTGCGGCGTTCGCATCATCTCCATCCGTGGATATGACGGACGAAACGCAAAAAATCGACGCAAAGTTCCCAAAAAGTGAAAAAAAAGAAGGAGCGCCTCGCCCCGGATTTTTCGTGAGAGCTACTGGAGATTGTTTGGAATGACTTCTCTGATTGCGAAAGTCACGCTGTTCACGACAAGCAATCTGATTGCCAACCAGCGCTATTGCTGCTTTACGGTGACTTGAGTTCCCGGCTTCAACTCATCCGTTCCACGCACGGCGACAAGGTCATTGGGTTGCAGATCGCCGAATGCTTCAATGGAATTTCCCACCGTGACACCCGGCTTCACATCGATCCACTCGACTTTGCCGCTCTTGACGCGAACAACAAACGTGCGCTGAAGATCGTTTGCAATTGCTGTCGCCGGCACGAACAGAGTCGGCGCCGAGCGCTGCGATTGCCACTGCACTGTTACAAACATTCCGGGAACAAGCTGTGGCTCATCGGTGATGCCAAGTTCCACCGCCATAGTTCTGGTTCTCTCGTCAATCGCATGGGAAATACGCGCGATGGGAGCATGAAAAGTCCTTCCCGGAATGGAATCGGCAATGAAGTTCACCTGCTGTCCTTCTCGGATTCCTATGGCATAGTCTTCGGGGACCTCGATCACCAGCCGAGCCCGGCCGACACTCTCAAGCCGCAAAATCGGCTGCGCTCCAGCTCCGGTTGACGGTCCCACCAGCGCGCCGGGATGCAAGTTGCGTTCGGTCACAACGCCGTCAAATGGCGCACGAATTTCGAGGTATGACTCGAGCTCGCTCACGCTCTTGAGCCGCTGATGCGCTGCAACAGCGTTCTCCTGCGCCGCCTGCACCTGTGCCTGATCCGAGGCAGCGGTTTGCTCCGCTACCGCTACATCGTTCTCTGCCACAACGCCGGGAGTTTGCGCCGCATTTTTCAAATGAAGATACGTCGTTTGGTCTGACGCGAGCTTCGCTTTCGCTGCGACGACCTGCGACTGCGCGGCATTCACTGCAGCTTCCGCCTGCGTGCGCTGCGCGACCAGTTCCGGCGCGGAGAGCTTCACCAGAAGCTGCCCGGCCTTTACGCGCGAGCCGCGGTCGACCGGAATGGCAGTAATGAAGCCAGACTCTTTCGGGAATACGTCAACCGACTCGTACGGCTTGATCTGCGCAGGAAGTGGGATCGTGGTGTGGAGCAGTTGCGATTTGACCGTTGTGACCACCACCGTGGGTGGGGCCGATGCCTGTGGCGCGGCTTGGGAATGCCCGCCGGAGCAACCGACAACCGTGAGGAACACTGAGCCTGCAAAAGCGATGCTGAAAGCGAGATTCACAATGAAAGGTAGTTGTCTACGACTCTCGTAAGCTCTGTCATCCTGAAGGCCTTCTTTTGGCCGAAGGATCTCCCGCAATGTCACGGATTGAAAATGTACTGGCGAGGGTCTTCCGCCTATATCGGTGGAGTTCCTTGTGAAGGAGCCTAACCAGCGGCAACTTAGTCTGAAATATCTCCGGAGATCCTTCGCGTCCGCCGCGGCGGACTTCAGGATGACAGATCCTCTGCGGTATTGAATTCCTGCTGGGTTCATTTAGAACCTACTAATCTGCTCTCCGGATCATCCGGATCGAGCGACACAGACCCCAATGAAGCCCGCCTTTGCGCCGCTCCGAATACCGCCGGCAAAATCAGCAACGTCGCAGCGGTCGCTGCAATCAATCCACCAATTACTGCGCGGCCGAGCGGCGCCGTCTCGGCGCTTCCCCTGCCAATGCCCAAGGCCATCGGCAGCATACCGGTAATCATGGCCAGGCTCGTCATCAGTACCGGCCGCAAGCGCTCGCCGGCTGCATTTCTGGCGGCAATGCCTGCTTCCTGATCTTTCCTACGATTCTGTTCAGCAAAAGTCACGAGCAGAATGGCATTCGCGACAGCAACGCCGATCGCCATGATCGTGCCCATGAAACTTTCGAGATTGAGACTAGTGCCGGTGATCAGAAGCATCAGCACGGCGCCAATGAGCACTGCCGGCACTGTCGAGACCACCACAAATGCCAATCTCAGTGATTGAAAATTTGCGGCGAGCAGAAGCAGAACGACGAGAATCGCGATTCCTAATCCGACACTCAGATTCCCGAAGATCTGATTCATCGCGGCGATCTGCCCGCGGACCTGCACGGTAACTCCTCGCGGCGGAGTACCGGCACGGCCAATGGCTCGCTGCACATCGCGCGCCGCTTGGCCAAGATCGGAGGTGCCCAAGTTGGCTGAGAGCACGATCATCCACAATCCATTCTGGCGATCGAGTTCGCCGGGCACATTGCTCGAACGCACGCTTGCCACCTGGCTCAGCAGCGGGCGTGCTCCGGTTGAGCTCGCCACTGGAATGTTCTGAACGGCTTGTATCGAAGTCATCTCCGGCTGCGGAATCTGCACCTGCACCTGATAGCTCACTCCCGATCTGGGATCGCGCCAGTAATTCGGCGCAATAAACCGGCTCGATGCGGTCGCCGCAACCACGGCTTGTCCGACCTGATCGGCCGTCGTTCCTAATTCACCTGCAAGAACGCGATTTACGTTAACATCGATCGTCGGCGCATGGAGCGGCTCGGCGTATTCGAGGTCGCGCAATTCCTCGACTTTGGCCAATTCCTGGCGGAGCCTCTCCGCGTGACTGAGGACGTCGTTGTACTGCGGCCCGGTAGTCGCAACATCGATCACTGTTGGCGAGCCAAAACTCAGTGTCTGTCCGATCAGATCACCCGGTTCAAACGAGAAATGGGTTCCAGGGAATTGCCTGGAAAAACGCACTCGGAGTTTTTCTTCCAGGTCGCGCACCGAAATTCCGCTGTCGGGACGCAAAGAAACATTCATCACCGCCTCCTGTGGCCCGCCCGTCCAGAGAAATACTGTGTTAATCGGATACGACGATGCCTGCGTCCCCACATAGCTCAGCGTCAGATCCACCGCGCCGCCGGCCTCTTCATGAATTGCGTTTAACACCTCGCGCGCCAGCTGTTCCGTAATGGGAACGCGGGTGCCGTCCGCGGCATCGATACGCAAGCGAAACTGGTTTGTTGCCGAAGAGCGAAAGATCTCGCGCCGGAGCAAAGGAACGGTAATCACCAGAAGCAAAATGCAAGCCGCCGAATATGTGCCAAGCAAGAGCGCGCGATTGCCCATTCCGCGGTCCAACACGCGAAGGAACCTCTGACGGAAGCGTTCAAAACGCGTTTCCGATGTAGATTCCTGCCCGATGTGCTCCGGCTTGAGCAGCCAATTCGACAGCACCGGCACCAGCGAGCTCGACAGCAAATAGGAAGCTGCCATCGAGAATCCTACGGCAAGAGAAAGCGGCACGAATAACGCTCGCGCCGCTCCAGTCATAAAGAATGAAGGCACGAAAACGGCGAGCACGCTGAGCATCGCCAAAAATCTTGGCGTCGCGACTTCACGGCTGGCTTCGAGAATAGCTCTCGCTTTGCTCTCTCCAGCGGCAAGATGGACGTGAATATTCTCGAGCGTCACCGTGCCTTCATCGACGAGCACGCCAATCGCGAGCGCCAGGCCGCCTAGCGTCATGATGTTGATCGTCTGCCCCACAGCCCAAAGCGCAACCACCGCGATCAGGAGCGCCAGAGGAATTGTGATCACCACGATCAGTGAACTTCTCCAGTCGCGCAGAAAGAGCAGCAACGTGAGTCCTGTGAGAATCGCGCCCAGAATGCCCTCGCGCAGCACCGACGACAGCGCGTCGCGCACATACTGCGACTGATCGAACTCGTAGTTGATTTTGATGTCCTCAGGCACGAGCGACTGGAATCGCGGCAGGCTCTCGCGCACCTCACGAACCACTTCGAGCGTCGAAGCGTCCGGACGTTTCGTCACGGGAATGTAAACAGTTCGTTTGTCGTTGAGCAGCGCATATCCGGCAAGAATGTCGGAAGAATCTGAGACGCTTCCTACATCGCGCAAATACACCGCCGCGCCGGATCCGGTGCGCAGAGGAATGTCGAGCAGATCAGAGATCTGACGAACCGTCGTGTCGGTCGTGACCATGGCCGAGTACTGCCCTATGTTCGCGTTCCCCGCTGGCTCGATGCTGTTGCCGGAGAGCACTGCCTGAACGACAGACTGTGGTGACAGTCCGTAAGCGTGAAGCTTTTCCGGACGCACGCTGATCACAATGGTTCGCTGATTGCCGCCGAACGGCGGTGGCGACGAAACTCCCGGCAGCGTAGCAAAAATGGGACGCACCCGGTTGAGCGCCAGATCCTGAATTTCGCCCAGCGTGCGTGATGGCGACGAGAACACAAGATACCCAACCGGCAAGGTGCCGGCGTCGTAGCGAATCACGAATGGCGACACCGTGCCCGGCGGCATAAACGCACGCGCGCGATTCACATATGAGATCGTCTGCGCCAGCGCCTCGCTCATGTTCGTTCCCGGGTGAAAGCTGAGGCGCAACAGCGCATTGCCCTGGATTGACTTGGCCTCGACGCTCTCGATGCCATTGATGTAGAGGAAGTGATACTCGTAGTAGTACGAGATGAATCCTTCCATTTGCTGCGGACTCATGCCGCCATACGGCTGCGCCACATAGATGACAGGAAGGTTCAAATCGGGAAAGATATCCACGCGTGTGCGCAGCAGCGTCAGAATCGAGCACAGCGCGAATCCCAGCACCAAAATGACGGTGCTGACGGGCCGGCGTAGCGCTGTGCGAATGAGCCACATAGTCTTATTGCGTGCCGCCCGGCGCTTTCTCGGCGTCTGCGAGAAATGAAGTGAGATCGCCCGCGGCGAAGCCTGTCGCCAGCAGCGCTCTCCACACGCTCAGTTTGGCAATCGCCTCTTCGCTCTCCGCATTCACCAGCAGTTGCTGTGCATCGGCCACTTCCACCAGAGTTGCGAGGCCGGACTTGTACCTCGCTTCCGCCTGGCGGTCGCTCTGCTGCGCTGCGGACAATTCAAGCTCGGCATTTTTCGCAATCTCGATTGAAGTTTCAAGCGAAGTTCTTGCTCGCTGCTCTGCCGCCGTGAGCTGCTGAACGGTTCCGTCGTACGCTGCCCGCGCGCTGCGCTGGTTCGCGGCTTCGATCTGCTTACGCGCACGAAGCGAGAAGATATCGAATGGAGAAAATGTCGCCGTGACGCCGAGCGCCCAGTTGTACCGATCAGGGACAAGGCCGTTGTCTCCGCCGAGGAACTGGCCGCTGTGGTTCAATCCGCTGCCGCGCCCGGAAACCTCCGATTGCAGCCGAAATTGCGGAACGTAGCTGCGATCGAGCGCGTGCTCTCGCGCCTGACTCTGTTCGACTTCGGCGAAGGCGAGCTTGGCGGATGGATTCCCACTTAGGTTTGGTTCTGAAATGGGAACATTCGGGGCAGCCGACGAGAGCGGTCCCGCGGCGATCTCGACGTTCTGCCCAGCGATCCCGAGTGCCTCAGCCAGGCGAATGAGGCTTTCCTGCTCTGCCTGTTTAGCACGCAGAAATTGCGTGCGTGCGGCGGCCAGTTCGGCATCAACGCGTGAGGCGTCGGCTCCAGGGCGAAGCTGGTTATCGACGAGCACATGGATGGACTTCGTCAAGGTCTCACGGCGATCGACATTGGCCTTCGCAGAAAGCGTCAACTGCTGTGCCGCGGCCGCTTCGAGAAAGGCATTGGCAGCATTGGCTTCAACATCCAATTTCGTGACTTCCAGTTGCGCTTCGGCGGCGTGCTCTCCCGCGCGAGCAACGTTCACGTTGGCAGCGCGAAGTCCAAAATCGAAAGGCTGCCACGAGAGCAGAGCGCCAGTTCCTCCGTTCCAAGCGCTCCGTCCTGAAGCATCAGGAAGAACAATGCCGGAGAGCGATGGCAGCACGCTTTGCGGCAGCAGCTGTCCGGTGATGTTGTTGTAAGTGCCGCGATTCGACTGCCACAGCATATCGGCATGCGGCAGATAGTCAGTGCGAGCGAGCCTGACACCGGCTTGAGCTGCGATCAGCTTCTGCGCCGACACGCGCGCCTGTGGATAATGCGCAACGGCGAATTCGACAGCTTGCTTCAGCGTGAAGGAAGAAGCAGGAGATGAGTTAGGCGACTGCTGGGAGGCAAGGCTGGATGGGCAAACAAAGAGCAGCAACGAGACGGAAATTCTCAAAATCTTCATTGTTGTCGCCTCGTCCTGCTATTCCGTTTTCCAGAATGCTGATCCTCAAACAGTTCAGAGAAGAGCTCCCATACTTTCTGCTTCGCCGCTGCCAGAGCCTTCTCTCCAGCGCGCGTTGCCCGGTACGTGCGGCGACGCCGGCGTCCATTGCGCTGCTCCTGCGAGCGCAGCAGGCCGCTCGTTTCCAGCCGATGCAGCATGGGATAAATGGTGCCCGCGCTGAGCTTGTAGCCGTGCCGTCCCAGCTCTTCGATCATGCCCAACCCAAAGATCGGTTCTTCGCAGGCATGGTGCAAAATGTGCAGCCGGATGAGTCCGGAGTAGAGGTCCTGGTTACGATCTTCGGCGATGCTGGAATGACGTGCCACAGGCTCGGCCCGCTCTGCAGATAAGCAGGCGATTAAAATATCGAAGCACGATATCGAAATTCGCTATAAAGTGCAAATCCGCGAGGGACCACCGGATTCCCGATTAGAAGGCAGTTTTGTGATTTCGGTGTTTGGGTGGCAGCCTACGCATTCATGCGTAGGCGAGGCTTTAGCCTCGTCCGTGTACGCGATGTTTTGATTTGCGGCTTCAGCCGCGGCCCTTTTGCTACCTTGATCAGCATGCTCGAAACAACCGAAACCCGCGGCTAAAGCCCGGAAAACCACCTTCGCTTAAGACGAGGCTAAAGCCTCGCCCATGCATAAATGCATGGGCTCCCGCCTGAATACAAAGGGCAAAACGGAACGTTCCCGAAGCGGGAACACGAATGACCGCCGCCACTTATCCGATGGTTCCGCCCGCAGCGTATCTTTTCGCTGATTCAGCTGGATGAGCACGCTTCTCGGTTGGAATGAAGTCGTCGATGAAGTAGCTGTTGTGGTGGATCGTGACGATCACGTCCAGCACAAAAATCAGAAGGCCGACGATAAGCAGGCCAATGCCGTCGTTGACTGACATCGGCCTGCCGTTGGCATGGTTCCAGCCCAGGGTCGCGCCGAGGAAGCTGTATACGGCGATCGCCAGAATAACGTACGCATAACTCTGGCCGATGAAGTCGGCGACTGCCAGAAGCCAGCGGCGGGTGTAGATGTACGCAGCAGAGGGCACCAGAGAGAGCCAGTACATCGTCTTCTTCTCTTTGAAAGAGAGGCCGCAGCCGGAACAGGATGGCGTCGCCGGCGCGAGCTCGCGCTTGCACTCCGGGCACACCGAAACCAGAGACTGAGACTTGTAGGGCTGGCCCTGATGCATCTTCAGGAGCTGCGGCAGAATTTTTGCGATGTTCAGAGCGTCGGCTCGCGAGATGCGCCAGTAGCGGTACTTTGTTCCATTTCTGAACTTCAGCTTCATCACGCGGGCAAAGAGCCACCCACCCACGGTCGCCGATTCTATTTCGGACCATGCGCAGGCGCGAATGCCGTTGTCCCATTGGTTGCTGTTTGTGACGCGCAGATGCAGAAGGCGTCGATCGGTAAGCACGATGACCGTTGCCGACGCGTAGTAGATGTACCAGCCCATCGTGTACTGGATGAGTCCAGAAGCGTGCCGCTGTACTCGCGCGACGTAAAGCACTTGCTCGCCGGGTTCCAGAAATTTGGTGAGAGGAAGCTGCAGCTTTTGGATCAGAGCAGAGGTCTTCTTGCCGATCGCCTTGCTGGTTTTTCCTTTGTAATCGCGGCCGAGCAGATCCTGCCGAAGCTCGAATGAGCCTTGCTTCACGACCTGCGGTACCACATTTTCGTGGACAACCGTTTCCGTCACGACCATCTCGGCGCTCCCACGCGGCATGGATTCCCGCCGCGTTTTCTGGCACATTCCAGTTTGATTCGTAAGAGTATGGCCGCGAATAAATGGGCGACAAAGTTACTTTAGTGGGCGAACTTATTTGCGCCTATGGGACGAAAGGGCGCGAATCATTTCGGGAAGCGTGCTTGGCTGAACCCGGGATCCGTGGGCTTCTGCCTGTTCTGGGAATTTTAGGGAAGCGCGAAGGCGACCAGCGCGTCACTCAACTGTTCTCCGTCGATCTTTGCGTGTCCGCCGGCTGCAATCACGACGTACTGCTTCCCTTCGATTTCGTAGGTCATTGGCGTAGCGTGTCCTGGAGCAGGCAACTGTGCCTTCCAAAGTTCCTTGCCGGTTTCGGTGTCGAACGCGCGGATGTATGGATCGAGCGCGGTTCCGGCGACGAACACTAATTTGCCGGCGGTCACAATGGGACCGCCAAGGGTGATATCCCCCGGCGGCAAGGCTGGATTGATGAAACCCAGCGGCACTTGCCATTTGATCGTGCCGCGCACCATGTCGACAGCGGTGAGTGTTCCCCATGGCGGCGGGATGCACGGGATGGATTTTGGCGAGAACATCGGACGACGGAACATCGCGTATGGCGCGCCGATTTGGGATCCATATTCGCCGTCTTCCGAGATGCGCTCGTTGGTTCGCTTGCCGCGCGCGTCGAAATCTGCGCGAGGAATCAACCGCACCTTGAAGGGCAGATTATTGACGTTGGCGAACAGCATGCCGGCGTTCGGATCAAAGGCGTAGCCGCTCCAATTCATACCCCCGATGTTGCCGGGCACAGCCAGAATTCCGTTCACGCTGGGCGGCGTGAAGATGCCATCCAGGCGCAGACTTTCTAATTGCTTTCGGCACGCCTCGCGCTCTTGCGCGTTGATTCCCCAGGCGTCGTCTGCCGAATACTTCTGTTTCACCAGTGGCGGCGGGGCCACAGGGAACGGCTGCGTCGGCGAGGCGGCCTCGCCGGGAATGTCGCTCTTTGGAACAGGGCGTTCCTCGACTGGGAAGACCGGTTTCCCGGTATCGCGATCGAGCACGAAAAGAAACCCAGTCTTGTCACCAATGATGACTACCGGCACTTTCTTGCCATCGCGCTCCACGATTGTCAGCAGCGGCGGGGAGGCGACATCGTAGTCCCAAAGATCGTGATGCACGAGTTGGAATCCCCAAACGAGTTCGCCGGTCTCGGCGCGCAGTGCCACGACCGAGTTTGCCCATTTGTTGTCGCCCGGACGCTCACCGCCAAAGAAGTCGGGGCTGGCGCTGCCGGTGGGAATGAAGACCAGATGACGCTCCGGATCGACAGTC
>Ga0070741_10014450_pt1 | contig 13643 bp, 12 predicted proteins | sample Coa_R1_4_FD_66440 | JGI IMG/M metagenome (GOLD analysis project Ga0070741, IMG submission 66440) | Surface soil microbial communities from Centralia Pennsylvania, which are recovering from an underground coalmine fire - Coalmine... | ecosystem: Environmental > Terrestrial > Soil > Unclassified ... | reverse complement strand
TACGGCGTCGACGGTGAGCTGCCCCGCCCGGTGCGCCAAGCGCCGGACGAGGGCGCGACGGCCGTCACCATCCCAGCGCTGGCCGCCGGTGACGACTACCTCGGCTACATGTTGTTCCCCGGCGCCGGGGAATGGGATGTCGAGCTGCGCGACGGCACCGCCTTGGTCGGGAACCTCCTGTTCGTCCTGCCCGACGCCCGGTGAGGTTCGGCGCGGTCGCCGGCTGTGCGGGCATGCCGATGAGCAGGCGAGCGCGGCAACGCGGTACGGCGCGTGCCAGGCGCATCGCTCGGGCGGTTCGGCGCGGGGTCACCGGGGAGCCGAGTGCACTACCGTCCTGGCGTGACGGACGGCGCTCGCGACTACCTGAGGGCCAACGTCGAGGCGTGGGAAGCGCGCCACGACGACGAGCTCGTACTGGGCCGCCGGATGTGGTCATCGACTGAGCCGAGCTGGGGCGTCTTCGGGGTGCCGGAGTCGTCGCTGGGGATCCTGCCTGCCGACCTCGGCGGTGCCGCGACCGTGGAGCTCGGGTGCGGCACGGCGTACGTATCGGCGTGGCTCGCCCGGCGAGGCGCGCGCCCCGTCGGAGTCGACCCAACACCGGGTCAGCTGCGCATCGCGCGGCAGCTCCAGGCGGAGTACGGCCTGTCGTTCCCGCTGGTACTGGCGCCCGCCGAGCACGTGCCGCTGCGGACCGCCAGCTTCGACCTCGTCATCAGCGAGTACGGCGCCGCCATCTGGGCAGACCCGCACCGTTGGGTCCCGGAAGCCGCACGCTTGCTCCGGCCGGGCGGTGAGCTGGTGTTCCTTGGCAACAGCACGTTGCTGATGCTGTGTGTCCCAGATGTCGACGGGCTCCCGGCAGGCGAGGGGCTCGTCCGGCCGCAGTTCGGGATGTACCGCTTCGAATGGCCCGATGACCCGACCATCGAGTTCCACCTCAGCCCCGGCGACTGGATCCGGCTGCTGCGCGCCAACGGGTTTGTGGTCGAGGCACTCGTCGAGGTGCGACCTCAGGAAGGTGCGTTGAGCAGCTATCCCTTCGTCACGCCGGAGTGGGCGAGGCGATGGCCGTGTGAAGAGGTATGGCGCGCACGGCTGCAGTAGTACCGTGCCAGCCGTCCCACGACTCCGTCACACCGTCCGAATCGACTTGCGCCCGAGCAGGCCCCGAGGGCGCACGGTCAAGACGACGAACAAGAGCAGCAGGCTGGCGTAGATCCGGTATTCGTCGTTCCCGTACGTGGTGAGCATCGCCTCCGTCATGCCCAGCACGGCTCCGCCCACGAGCGCCCCGGCCGTGGATTCCAAGCCCCCGATCACCATGGCCACGAAGCCCTTGAGGGCGTAGCTGAAGGCGAGCGTCGTGTCACCGCTCGTGACGGGCGCGAGCACAGCGCCTGCGAGGCCCGAGATGATGCCACCCAAGAGGAAGGCCACCATCCGCCCCCCGGCCACCGGGACCCCCCGCAGGGCGGCTCCTTCCCGGTTCTGGGCCATCGCGGACAGTCCGAGCCCCCAGCGCGTGTACTTGGCGAACGCGTAGTAGCCGAGCGCGATCACGATGGCCGCCCCGACCATGAACAGCTGCTGGCGGGTGACGAGGACACCGTGTAGGCGGAAGGCCCGCACCGCGAAGTACCGGCGGAAGGGCACCCCGTTCGCGCCGAAGACCAGCTCGTAGGCGTCGACGACGACCAGTGACGCTCCGAGTGTTGCGACGAACGCCGACACGGCAAGGCGGTCCCGGGTGCGCGCTCGCGTATGCGTGAGGGGCGCGACGCAGACGCGTTCGATGGCAACGTTGATCAGGCCGCAGACGGTGGCCCCTGCCGCAATGGATGGGACCGTCGGCCACTCCATCCTCTGGCGGAACTCATAGACCATCAACACGCCGACCCAGACGAGCGTCCCCTGGGCCAGGTTGAACACCCGCGCGGAAGCCCAGACGACGTTGTAGCCCACCGCTACGAGCGCGTAGATCGCGCCGACGGTCAGGCCGGACACCACCGCCTGTAGGAACAGGACCACCTACACGGTCCTCCTTCTTTCCGAGTACGGGAACGGCAGGGCTACCGATGTCAGTACATCTGCGCTAGTCGCCCGTTGCAACCTCGATCAGACTGATGACGTTGCCGCAGGGGTCGGTGAGCTCCGCCCTCTTGCCGGCCGCACCGACCGCCACGGTTGGCCCAGCCTCGATCCCCCGGGCCGAAAGCTCAACGACGAAGCGATCGAGGTCGCTGACAGAGATGGTCACGACCGTGCTTCCCGCACGCTGGTGGTCGCGGATGACGTACAGCCAACCGGTACCGGCCACTTGCCACATGACCTCGTTCGCATTGGGAACGATGTCGGCGGGACGCCCGAACAGCCGCTCGTACCAGGAAATGCCAGCCTGTAGGTCTGCCACAGGCGCACTGGCGAAGAGCACCTCCATTGCCATCCCCGTGAGGCTTGTCCAGCCCACACCGCGATGTCCAGTCGCCAGTACGCGCCTCCGAACGATGGCACCGGTCGAGCGCGGAGAGCGGAGCCGTGACACGCTGGAGCCGTGCTCGCCTTGGTGGCGCAGTGGATCTCCAGGCTCGTCCGACGGCTCACCGGCGGACGGCGGTCGTGAGGACCTCGCATCGGCGGGCGCTTCCTGGCGCGGCAACGATGCCCCAGCGAGCTATCGATGTGCCGCCGTGCCGTCTCCGAAGAAGGTGAACATGCGGTGGTCTCGGCCAAACGGGCGCGGCACCCCGGCGAAGCGCATCGTCCCGACACCGAAGGCGTAGCCCTCCTCAGCATCAAACGCGACTTCCTCAAATCCGGCATCAGCGAACCAGACTCGGATCATCGGTGTCAGGTCTGGCGGCATGCGGTGGCGAGTCCACAGCACGGCCGCGCCGCGTGCGAGCAGGCTCGGAAGCTCAAAGATCGTCGCACGGACGTCGTCGTCGCTGATGTTGCCGAACACCCCGCACACCAACAGCACATCGACGGGCGCGACGGAGGCGTAGGCCGACTTCCACGACGCATCCCCTTCAACCACCTCAATACCGGGCAGCCCGGCGGCACACGCCAGTTCCCGCGCAACGGCGACAAGCACCGGGTCCTGCTCGACGAGGATGCCGCGGACGTCGGCCCGACGGGGATGCCCGGTCAGGGCGCCGATGACGTCGCGTCCCTGGCCAGCGCACATGCTCGCCAGCCGGAGCGGACCGGACGGCGCCTCCGCGAGCGCGTCACGAAGCCGCCGTTGGACGATCACGAGGCGACGGCTGAGCGACGACGTGGGGTCGTCATACGCCGCATGCCATCGAGCCCAGTGCTCGGCCTCCACGGTACGAAACTACACACGCGTGCGCTGGACGCCATCATGACGTTGCCACCGCGCAGGCTGCGCCCCCCGACGGGCGCTCACGAGCAGACCCATGCCCCTCCTTAGATCCTCTCGAGCGCCTCCCCGTCGAACAGTGGCCGCATCGACAGCGTCGCGACATCGCGGCGGAGGTCCGGAATGGCCGGTGCGCCTCGCTCGTCAAACGCGGCCGCTGCTTGCAGAGTGGGGCGCAGCAACGTCGCATCGCTAGACGAGTTGAGGAATAGCTGGTCGTGCGCGAGAACGAACCGCACCGCTCGGTCGAGGGCACCCGCGTCCGCGATGGGCTCGTACCAACTGCGCCGCACAGCATCGTCGCCTTGCCACCGACGACGAGCGACGGACTTGATCGTCTGCACGGCGACGTCCCGCTGTGCGCACACCTCGAGCAGCGACTCGACGTCTCGACGGTACGCCTCGTTCTGGAGCAAGACGAAGTTGTAGGGCAGAAGGACAGAGTCAAAGTCGAACCGCTCGAGGCTTTGCAGGTGCATCGAAGCAATCCGCAAGCCATGGCCCGTAACGCCGATCCACCGCACAAGGCCCTCATCGCGCGCACGGGCCAGCGCCTGCACCGCGCCGCCGGGTGCATGGGCAGCCGCCCAGTCATCGTGCTCGACGAGATTGTGGAGCTGGATCAGGTCAACCGCATCCACGCCCATCCGCTCGAGCGAGCGTTCGAGCGACGCGCGCGCCCCAATGCAGTCGCGATCGTGGGTCTTGGTGGCGATGAAGAACCGCCCCCGACGGGTTGCCAGCCACGGCGCCAACCGGAGCTCGGCTTCCCCGTAGTCGGCTGCGACGTCGATGTGGTTGACGCCGAACTCCTCGAGCGTCACGAGTAGCTCGTCGGCCCGCTCCTGCGGCATCCGGCTCAGTGCCGCGGCCCCAAAAATGACACGGGTACTCATATGGCCCGTCCGACCGAAGGCCTTATTCGGGATCATGAACCGACCATACGCGCTCGCTCCGGCGGTCGCTCGAGCACACACACAGGCGCGACCCGCCGCGTCGACGACCTCCGGTCATCGGCCAGCGACGGCGGGCGCGGTTCCCGACCCCGTCGCGGCTCCGCCCGTTCCGGTTGAGCCGCACGTGCGCTCTACCGGCATCGCGGAGGACGGTGCGGTGACCGGGGGTGCGCGGTTCACGGCGCCGATGGTCAGCACGGGCCGGGTGACGGGACTCGGGCTGGCGCTGATCGTGGACACGACCCCGGAGGCGAGTGTGGCGGTGCCCGTGAGCGGGAACGGGACGCCGTCACCTTTTGGGACCGTGAAGCGGTAGGCGGAGCCGACGACGTGGATGTCCTGGCTCACCGCGATCGCCCGAAGGATTCCGAGCACGAATTCGGCGGCGTTGCTGTCATCAGCGCAGCGCGCGGACACCGAAAACGGCCCGGCCGGACCGGTCGCGTCGTCTTCGTAGTAGCGGTCGCCGATGAAGAGCTTGGTGATCGTCGCCGGGGACGGCGCTAAGGTGCCCGCGGTACCCCCGCTGCTCGCGCTCGCACTGGCGACCTCGCCATGTTCCACCTGTGACACGCGGTCGGGGGCCTGGTACGTCACTTCGACGCCTGCCATCGTGACCGTGAAGCTCCTGGCGTTCGCTGTCGCCGCCGCAGCGCGTTGCAGCGTCGCGACCGCGGACGCCTGTGGCCCGGAAGCGCCGCAGGACGAGCTGCCGGCGCATACGGCGCAGAGGGCGGCGCCGGCGAGTTGCCACGGGAGGCGAAGCCGGTGGGAACCGACAACGTGCGCAAGCCTGATGCCCAAAAGGTACTCGCCGGTGCACGGCGGCAACCGGACTTGATCGCCAACCCTCGGTACCGCGAGCGCACCCCGGTCCGATGATCAGGCTGCGAACCGCGGAGCCGCTGCAGACATGAAGCACCGCACACGTCGTGGGCACGCGGTGGGCACGATCCAGAGGGGCAGCGGTGCCGCCGGGCGGGCGAACCTCCCCTGACCGGGACCTCTGCGGTGGAGACGAGCGGACTCGAACCGCCGACCCCCTGCTTGCAAAGCAGGTGCTCTGCCAACTGAGCTACGTCCCCGGGGCCGTGGTCATGTTACAACTGGCCTTCTGGGCGCCACCCCACGTTACGGGCACCTGACACGCCTCGCCCTCGCCGCGGCAGCGGTCGTCAGCGCCTGCGCGTCGGGCGCGCGGCGCGCGGTTCCGATCCCGTCCGCGCCGGCCGCGCGTCCCGCCGCGTCGGCCGACCGGGCCGTGTCGCTCGTCCGCGCCGCCGCGCTGGCCGCTGACGGCCGCGCCGTCCTCATCGCCAACCCGGGCACGCACCAAGTGCTGCGGTGGGCCGACGGCGGGCTCTCCGTCTTCGCCGGCGACGGCACGCCCGGCGACGGCGGTGACGGCGGCCCGGCGGCGCGTGCCCAGCTGCGCGACCCGTCAGGCCTGGCCGTCGATGCGTCGGGGACCGTCTACATCGCAGACGCCGGCAACGGCACGGTCCGCGCCGTCTCCCCCGACGGCGTGGTGACCAGGGTCGCCGGCACGGGCGGCGCCGGGGCGGGGACCGGGCTGGCCCTGTCCGTGCCCGTCGGGCAGCCGACCTCCGTCGCGGCCCACGGTACGGACGTGTACATCGTCGACGACGCCGGCGTGCAGCGCCTCGCCGGCGGCCGGCTCGCCACGGTCATCCCCGCCGGCGCCGGCGCGGTCACGATCGATGGCGAGCAGACGGCGTTCTACCCCGATGCGGTCGCCGTGGGCGCCGACGGCCACCTCTTCGTGGCCAACTCCTCCCCGAAGCAGTTGATCGAGGCCGCCACGACGGGCGCAGTGGTGCGCCACTGGGACACCTACGTCACGCCAGCGGGCCTCGCCACCGCACCAGACGGCGCCATCGTCGTCGGCGACTACGGCGCCTTCGCCGTTGGCGCGATCACCGGCGGGGTACTCCATCAGCGCACGGCCTTCGCACTCGGGGCGGTCCCGGGCGTGAACGGCGCGTTCCGCCCGTCCGGCGTGACCGTCGCGAGCGATGGCACCGTCTACGCCACGACCGACGGAGTCAACGGCGGCACAGACCGCTCCGCGCTGGTCCGCATCGAGCGCGACGGCGCCGTCCACCTCCTGGCGAGCGGCCCAGCGCCCTGCACCGCATCGCAACTGCGCCTCAGCGTCGGCAGCGCCGTCTCCGAGCCGACGGGCCAGCACAGCCTCTCCCTCGTCCTAGCCAACGCCTCGGCGACAACGTGCACCCTGGAGGGCTATCCCACGATCACGCTCGTCGACCACGTCGGTGCCGTCCTCCCGTTCACGTACGCCGACCGCGGTGACCAGGTGGTGACCGGTGCGATGCCTGCCCCGGTCATGTTCCCCCCCGGCGGGAGCGGGTACGTGACGGTCAACTCCTACCGGTGCGATCTCGGTGACCGCGGCATCGCCGCCGAGCTCGCCCTCACCACGCCGGATGGCGACGGGCCGCTTCGCGTCGCGGTCACCGACCACCCGCTCGCGTACTGCGGCCCCGGCGACCCCGGGTCGACCGTGTCCGTGTCACCGGTCGAGCCGTCGTTCGGCGCGACCCTGGGCGGTTAGGCCGAGAGCGCGTCCCGAAGCGCCTCGCACGCGTCCTGCATCATCGCCTTCGCGCTGGGGATGAGCGCCAGCATGCTGAACGACCCGTGGATGAGCCCGGGGTAGCACCGGTTGGTCACCGGTATGCTTGCGGCGGCGAGCTTGGCCGCATAGTCGTTCCCCTCGTCGCGCAGCGGGTCGAACTCGCACGTGAGCACCATCGCCGGCGCGACGCCTCGGTGGTCCGGGGCGAGCATCGGTGAGGCGCGCCAATCCCGCACGTCGGGCGCGTAGTGGCCCTCGAACCACGCCATGCTCGCCTCCGTGAGGAGGTAGCCCTCGCCGTTCTCGGCCCGCGACGGCCTCCGCTCGCTGAAGTCCGTCGCCGGGTACACGAGCAACTGGAAGCGCAGCGCAAGCCCGGCGTCGCGGGCCATGAGCGCCATCACGGCAGCGAGGTTGCCGCCCGCGCTGTCGCCCGCGACCGCGAGTCGCGACGGGTCGGCGCCGAGCGAGCCTGCGTTCGCGTGCGCCCACTGCAGTGCGGCCCACGCGTCCTCCACCGGCGCGGGGAACGGGTGCTCGGGCGCGAGCCGGTAGTCGACGGCCAGCACCGCCGCGCCCGTCCCGGCCGCCAGGTTGCGGCAGACCCCGTCGTGGGTCTGCAGGTCACCGATGACCCAGCCGCCCCCGTGGAAGAAGACCACAAGCGGGCGCGGCGCGTGGCCCGTTGGCGGCGTGTACAGGCGCACCGGGATGTCGCCCGCGGGCCCGGTGGCCGTGTGATCGACGGCCTCGACGCTCGGGTCGCCCCCGCTCATGAGCAGCGCTTCGGGGCCCGACGACCGCTCACGCATGGCTTCGGGCGTGATCTCGGTCTCGAGCGCGGGTAGCTGGGCGAGCAGGGCGGAGACTGCGGGGTCGAGCGGCATGGGGAGAACCTAGAGCGCGGTGGCGCGCGGGCTCTAGAGCGCGATCCCGCAGACCTTGGTGTCGAGGTACTCCTCGATCCCCTGGCGCGCGCCCTCCCGGCCGATCCCGCTGTCCTTCACACCGCCGAAGGGCACCGCCGCCGACGTCGGGTTGATGTCGTTGATGCCGACCATGCCGAACTGCAGCGCTTCGGCCGTCCGCACCGCCTTGCTGATGTCGCGCGTGTACACGTAGGACGCGAGGCCGTAGGAGGTGTCGTTGGCCATGGTGACGGCTTCGTCGTCGTCGTCGAACACCGTGACCGCGGCGATCGGCCCGAAGGTCTCCTCGCGGTAGATCCGCATCTCGGGCGTGACGTCGGTCAGCAGCGTCGGCGCCCAGAAGTTCCCCGGCCCGTCGATGCGCGCTCCGCCGGTGACGAGCGAGGCGCCACGCGACACGGCGTCGCCGACGTGCGATTCCATCTTCGCCATGGCCGCCTCGTCGATCAGGGGGCCGACGGTGACGCCGTCCTCGAGCCCGTTCCCGGGCCGCAGCTTGGCGACGCGGTCGGCGAGCACCTCGGTGAAACGCCCGGCGATCGAGCGGTGGACGAATAGGCGGTTGGGGCAGATGCACGCCTGGCCCGTGTTGAGGAACTTCACGGCCGCCGCGCCCTTCGCGGCGTGCTCGGGGTCGGCGTCGGCGAGCACGAGGAACGGAGCGTGCCCCCCGAGCTCGAGCGACACCCGCTTCATGCCGAACGCGGCGCGCGACGCGATCTGGCGGCCGACTTCGGTCGAACCGGTGAAGGTGATCTTGCGCACCGCCGGGTGGGACAGCAGCTCGTCGGCGACGGGGACTGGGTCCAACGCGGTCACCAGGTTGGCGACACCCGCCGGGACGCCCGCGTCCTCGAGCACGCGGAACGTCTCGACGGCGCACAGCGGCGTCTGTTCGGCGGGCTTGAGCACGATCGTGCAGCCGGCGGCCAGGGCGGGCGCGACCTTGCGGGTGATCATCGACACCGGGTAGTTCCACGGTGTGATCGCCGCGGCGACGCCGACCGGTTGCTTCAGGACGAGGAACCGCTGGTCGGCGCGCGACGACGGGATCGTCTCGCCGTAGACGCGCTTGGCCTCCTCCGAGAACCACAGCAGGAAGTCGGCGGCGTACGTCACCTCTGTCCGCGCCATGCGCAGCGGCTTGCCCTGCTCGGTGGTCATGAGCCGGGCGAGCTCCTCGTGGCGCTCGAGCATGATCCGGTGGGCCTTGGCCAGGACGGCCGCCCGCTCGTAGGCGGTGGCGCGCGACCACGTCTCGAAGGCACGGGACGCGGCGTCGATCGCCAGGCGGGCGTCGGACGCGTCGCCGTCGGCGGCGTGGCCGATCACCTCCCCGGTCGCCGGGTTGTAGACGTCGAAGGTGCGGCCGGACCCGGCGTCGCACCACTTGCCGTCGATGTAGAGCATGGCGCTCATGCTCCCAGATAGGCCGCCTGCAGCACCTCCGGGTCGACCTCGGAGCCGGCCGCGGCGGCCAGCCGCAGCGACCCCCCGTCCAGGACGTAGAGGTCGCCACCGAGCGAGAGCGCGAGCCGGACCGACTGCTCCACGAGCAGCACGGTGATCCCGCGCTCCGACAGGTCCTTGATGATGTCCAACAGGCGCGTGATGATCACCGGCGCCAGCCCGAACGAGGGCTCGTCGAGCATGATCAACGACGGGTTGGCCATGAGCGCCTGGCCGATGGCGAGCATCTGCGCTTCGCCCCCCGAGAGCTGCGACGCCGGCTGCTCCGCCCGCTCGAGGAGGGCGGGGAACGTCCCGTACACCCGCTCCCGGCGCTCGTGCACCTCCCGGCCGGCGATGAACCCGCCGACGCGGAGGTTCTCGGCCACCGTGAGCTCGGGGAAGATCTGGCGGCCCTCGGGGACCAGCGACACGCCCGCCTTCACCCGGCGCGCCGCCGAAAAGCGGGTGATGTTGCGGCCGTTCCACGTGACGGTGCCGGCGTAGGCGGGGACGAGGCCGGCGATGGCGCGCACCAGGCTCGACTTCCCGGCGCCGTTGCGCCCGACGACCGCCATCCGGGAGCCCGGCGCCAGGGCGAAGTCGACGGAGTGCAGGGCCAGGCCGCCCCGGTAGCGGACCTGCAAGCCGCGCACCTCGAGGCCCTCGCCGGGGGAACTCGACCCGTTGTCAGTCATGCTCGGCCTCGACCGCAACGGCGGGCCGCCCCTCGGCCTCGTCGCTGCCCCGCACGAGGTCGACGTCGCCGAAGTAGGACCGCAGGACGTCGGGGTGCGACCGCACCTCGGCCGGCGTGCCCTCGGCGATGACGCGGCCGCGCTCGAGGGCCACCACCCGGTCGGCGATGCGGCCGACGAACGCCACGTCGTGCTCGACGAGCAGGACGGCGACGCCGGCCTGCGCCGTGGCGCGCACCAACGCTTCCAGCACGGCGACCTCGTCGAGGCCCAGGCCTGCCGCCGGCTCGTCGAGCAGCAGGACGCACGGGTCGGTGGCGAGGGCGCGGGCCAGGTCGAGGATCTTCGAGTCGGCCACGCTGCTCTTCGACGCCGACCGGTCGACGAGATGGCTCACACCGAGCGCACCGAGCAGGGCCTCAGCGCGCTGCGCCGCCGCCCGCTCGTGGCGACGGCTGGACGGGAGCCGGAACGCGGCGGCGACCGAAGACGGGCGGTTGTTCATCTCGCCGGCCATCACGTTCTCGGCGCCCGAAAGGTCGGTGAAGACGATCGGCTGCTGGAACGTGCGGCCAAGTCCGGCCGCGGCTCGGCGGTGCGAGGGTGTCCGCGTGACGTCGACGCCGGCCAGCTCGATCGAGCCGGCGTTCGGCGTCTGGAACCCCGAGCACACGTTGAGCAGCGTCGTCTTCCCCGAGCCGTTGGGCCCGATCAGCGCCGTTACCTGGCCCGCGTAGACCTCCAGGGCCGCCCCGTCGAGGGCGACCACACCACCGAAGCGGACGACGACGTCGCGCGCCGCGAGCGCGGGGCGCGTGCGGTCCTGGCTGCCGGCACGCGCCAGCAGCGCGGGGAGCTCGCGCCGCGTCCGGGCGGCGACATCACGTCGGCCCTCCGGCGATCTGCCGTCCGATGGCTCTTCGGCGGGGATCGGGGGCGCTTCGGGGGGCTGGGCAGCGATCACTGACTCCCCGACGGACGGCTCCGACAACACCAACGCCTCCCGCGCGCCCTGTGGCGAGCCGCGGATCAGCCGCCACACCGCCGTCGACAACCGCTGCACCGTGGCAGACAGGCCGTCGGGGATCAGCACGACGACGGCGATGATCAGGCAGGCGAAGATGAGCTGCTCCTTGAGCCCGATGTAGCTCTTGGGCAACAGGTACTCCGGCGCGATGTAGTACAGGGCGACGCCGAGGACGGGCGCCCACGCCTTGCCGAGCCCACCGACGACCAGCGCGACGAAGAACGCCGTCGACAGGTCGAAGCCGAACTGGGCCGGGGCGATCGAGAGCTCGAACGGGGCGAACAGCGCGCCGGCGAGGCCGCCGAACGCGGCCGACCAGGCGAAGGAGATCACCTTGGCCTGGTAGACCGACACGCCGAGCGACGAGGTCCCCGCTTCGTTGACCTTGAGGCACCGGAACCACCGCCCCCATGCCGACCGCGAGATGTTCGCCGCCACGGCAGCGGACAGCAGCGTGGCGATGACGATGATCCGGAACGTCGTCGCGTCGCTGATGATGTGGTGCCCGATCGACAACTGCCGCGCCGACATCCCGTCGCTCCCGCCCGTGATGCTGTGCAGGTTGGCGACCGTCGAAGGTACGGCCAATGCGGCGATCGCCGTCACCATCGCGAGGTAGAACCCGCCGACCCGTAGCGCGGGCATCCCGATGATGAGCCCGATCACGAGTGCGAGGACGACCGCGGGGATGATGGCGAGGAACGGGTTCCAGTGGTACCGCGCGGACAGCACGCCCCCCACGTAGGCGCCGACGGCGAACGTCGCTGCCGGGCCGAGGGTGATCTGGCCGGCGAAGCCCAGCACGACGTTGACGCCGATGACGGTGACGCAGTAGAGCGCTGCGGATCCGACGAGGTGGATGGTGCTGACCTTCCACCCGAGGCTCGGCCCGGCGAAGAGGATCGCCGCCGCGCCGAGCGCGAGCACGGCGTGGAAGCGGTACCGGCGCGCGGCGATGACCTGCTGGCGCGGCTTGGCCTCGTGCTGACGGGTTGCCGCCATCCCGCTCACACGGTCCGGATGGTCTGGCGCCCGAGGATGCCCCGGGGCCGCAGCGTGAAGACGACGATGAGCAGCATCAGGCTGGCGTAGATGCGGTACTGGTCGTTGCCGTAGGTCGTCAGCATCGCCTCGCTCAGCCCGAGGACCGCGCCACCGACCAGTGCACCCGTCGTCGAGCCGAAGCCACCGATGGCCATGGCGACGAAGCCCTTGAGCGCGTAGTTGAAGCCGAGCGTGGTGTCGCCGAACGTGACGGGTGCGATGGCGATGCCGGCCAGGCCCGAGATGACGCCCGCGAGGAGGAACGCCACGATGCGCGCGCCGGCCACGGGGACGCCTCGCAACGCCGCTCCCTCGCGGTTCTGGGCCATTGCCGACAGGCCGAGCCCCCAGCGCGTGTACTTGGCGAACGCGTGGTAGGCGCCGGCGATGACGAGGGCGGCCACCACCATGAAGAGCTGCTGGCGGCCCACGTGGACGCCCTTGTGGCCGCCAATGTTGAAGGCCACAGCGTTGAAGTACTGGTGGAACGGGAGGATCTGCGAGCCGAAGATGATCTCGTAGGCGTCGACGATCACCAGCGAGGCGCCCAAGGTCGTCACGAACGCCGGCAGGGCGAGGTGCGTGGTCACGCCGCCGTGCGTCCGTTCGAGCGGGGCGACGCAGACCCGCTCGATGGCCACGTTGATGAGACCCGCGACCACGACCGCGCCGGCGATCGCACCCACGGTCGGCCAGCCCATGACCTCCCGGAACTCGTAGGTCATCATCACGCCGACCATGACCAGCATGCCCTGCGCCAGGTTGAACACCTGCGTCGATGCGTAGACGACGTTGTAGCCGACGGCGACGAGCGCGTAGATCGCGCCGATCGTCAGGCCGGAGACGACCGCCTGGAAGAACAGGACCACCTACACGATCCTCCCTCGGTACGACCGCTAAAGAACCCCAGGGCGTGGGCCGCCAACGCGGCCCACGCCCCGGAAGCCCGAAGTGCTTACGACGCCGCCTGGAAGAACCCGGGCCACGTCGCGTTGAACCCGAACACGGCGGCGGCCACGTTGTCCGTCATGAAGCCACCGTGGTTGGTGCTGCTCCACGCGTACTTGATGGTCGGGTCGAGGAAGCTCACACCGCCGGAGGCTGCGGTGCCCTCGAAGGCGGCCTTCAGCTTGGCGGGGTCGTCCCCGCCCGCCTTCACGACGGCCCAGACGATCCCGTACGCGATGTCCTCGAGGCCAGCGCCCCCGACGGAGAGCTTGTCGGTCAGGGCGTTGGCGTTGAAGTGCTGCCACAGCTTGGTGGTCTCGTCGCCGTAGGTCTTGAGGGCGGGGGTCCCGTCGGCGCCGAGGAGCGACGTCTTCGGGAAGGCCACGTAGACGTGGGACAGGAACGTCTTCGGGAGCGCGAAGCACGCCGAGCAGGTGAGCGAGCCGAAGGCGTTGAAGATCGGCAGGCTGAGGTTGGCGCCCTGCATGGCCTGGAAGAACGACTGCACCGGTGATCCCGTCGCGAAGAACCACACGCCGTCAGCGCCCGACTGCTGGACCTGCGTCACGAGGGACGAGAAGTCC
>Ga0070741_10014449_pt1 | contig 13645 bp, 17 predicted proteins | sample Coa_R1_4_FD_66440 | JGI IMG/M metagenome (GOLD analysis project Ga0070741, IMG submission 66440) | Surface soil microbial communities from Centralia Pennsylvania, which are recovering from an underground coalmine fire - Coalmine... | ecosystem: Environmental > Terrestrial > Soil > Unclassified ... | reverse complement strand
ACCGTAGTGGCAGTGTCGGTAGCGAGCACGACGACCCGCCCTCGAATCGAGGCTGCGCCGGCAAAGGAGAAGTTGAAATCGAGGTTGCCCGCAGTGGTGTCGGTGCCGGGGGCGGCAGCCGCCTGGTACGTGCTGTAATCGCCGTTGGCCGCGCCGGTCAAGAACGCGCCAAAGCCCATGGTGCCGTTGACGTCGCCGGTCACTTCGACGCGGAACGCCTCACCTTTGGAGTTACTGACAACGCTGGCGCCGTCGGAGGAGAAGCCGGCCGCCACGAGCGTGGAGTTCGCCGCGATCGCCGTCCTCAACTTGGTGAACAGGCTGGCCTGGGTGTCATTGTTCGCGCCGGTCACGGTAAGATCGACGGGGCTCGACAGGCTGGCTCCCACAATGCGTACGTTGATGGTGGGCGCGCCCGTCACCGCCACGCCGGAGCCCGTGGCGGTTACCGTGTAGCTCATCGCGTTGCCGGTGGCATCGGTCGAACTGACGGTGTTGCCCAACAGGGCGTTGGACATCAGGTCGCCGGCTTCCACCTGGAACGCGGAGTTGGCCGAATTGAACGCCAGTTTCTGGACACCACTGGAGTCGGTGGAAATGCTGGCGGTAATGTTGGCCGCCTTGAATGCGGCGGCGGCGCCCGTCGTCTGGTTGCCAGCCGATTGGATGGCCGTATTGATGGCGGTTACCAGGCTGGTGCTATCCGCGACACCGCTGATGTTCACCCCGACACTGATGCCGGCCACATCCGAGAAGCCAGGTCCCATGAACTTGAATACGGTCGTGTTGGGCGTCTGCAGGCTGGCCAGGTTGGCGGCTTTAGTGACGATGTTTTGCACGCTGGTGCCGGCGGAGGAGGCTAGGTTGAACCCGGTGGTGACCGTGCTGTTCACAGCCTGGACACCCTTCAGGTTGAGGCTCTGCGAATCCACGGTGGCCTTGCTTAGGTCCATGGTAACGGTGCCGTTCGCGATCAGCGCGGCATCTGTTGCGCCTTTGCCGCCGCCCAGGTATACGCTCAAGGACTTGGCGAAATCGCCACCTGTATTCAAGCCGATGGCACTCGCCTGGCGGTCAATTTCACCGACCAGCGTGCTGAACTCGCTGTTGAGCACGGTGCGGTCGCCGGTGAACGTGGCCGACCCGGATTGGGCGGCCAGAGTCTTCAGCCGGTCCAACATTTTCGAGATGTTGCTCATACCGCCGTCGGCGATCTGCAACTGGCTGACGCCGTCATTGGCGTTGCGCACGCCCTGGGTCAGCTCGGCGGTATCACTGCGGAACTTGTTGGCCACAGCCAAACCGGCCGCGTCGTCACCGGATTGGTTGATGCGGTAGCCCGAGGTCAAGCGCCGGATGGTCTGGGATTGGAAATTGCTGTTGACACGCAGGTTTTCCTGCGCGATGAGAGAGTTTGCGTTGGTTTGAATCGAAAAAGACATGGTGAAATCCTTTCAGAGAACGGATGCCGGCATCTTGCCGGTCATTGGGCTCATCGGCCGCGCGGTGGAGAGCTTGAGGCCGCCGGGCGCAAATGCGTGAGGAGATGGGATAAGGCCGTATCGCTGCGGGCCGAGGCGGCGAGGTTTTCGTCGCGCACCAGCTTGACCTCCCGGGCCATGACAGCCAGCTCACGCGGCGCCCGGATCCCCACCTTGACTCGCGAACGACCGATGTGAGCGATCACAACCTCGATATCGTCGCCAATCAGGATGGTCTCGCCTTCACGGCGCGCCATCATGAGCATACCGGCGCCTCTTGCGGCACCAGCGCATGCTGGTGAGAGTAGCCGGATTCAGCATCCACGGCTTGGACGGCCTTCCGGTTGCGCAAATTCACCACAAGCGGACCAAGCAGGTTGGCGGTGGGGCCGCTCTCCCGGATCGAGACCACGGCCAGGCAAAGTACGTCATCTCCGATCCGTAGGGGCCGGCCAAGCGGCAACCCGACAAGGTCCCGATCCTCGTTGTCGATTTGCAGCTGGTACTGGGGATCGATTGCGAGGATGGGAAGGGTGATAAAGCAGAGACCCGGATCCTCCACACTCTGCAAGAAAACCAGCGGGTGGCTGTCCTCAAACTGGAGCGCCAGAAACCGCCGGCGTTGTTCAAACCCCGGTAACCCCTCGGGAAATTCAACCAGGGCTTCGGTCTCATACGAGATTCGTCGGAAATACTTCGTCTCAACAGATGGCATGCCGCCTCACGCAGCGGTTATCGGCAGGGGGCGGGAAATCTTTAGGAGATGTCGGGCAGAACGTCGATTTGGTCGATAAATCCGATCACCGCCATGTCGATCGGCGATTGCGGGCGGCCGGTGGCGCTGGAGGCAGCCCAGCCGTCGGTCGAAAGCAGAATCCGGTCACCGATGCCGGCATCGACGGCGTCGAGGGCCAGCACAGCGTCGCCGCGATCGCTGCCATCCAGGTTGAGCGGTTGCACGAGCAAGACCTTACGACCTTCGTGGCTGGGGTGCTTTTGCGTAGCCACCACTTCGCCGATGACGCGGCCGATCAGCATGGGCGCTTCACATGAACCTCATCCACGATTCCGACGATGGTGGCGTCCGAGGGCACCTGGCGGGGCAAGAAGGGCATGCTGCCCTCGCGGCCGCGCACCCAATAGACGAGCTCTCCGGCTCCCGTGCCCATCGAATCGGCGCAGACCAGCCGCTTGCCGGTATTTTTCAATTCGGGAGTGAGTGGCTGGACGAGCAAGAAGCGGACACCTTCGAGCGACGGATTCTTGGCGGTGGCCCAGACGCACCCGATGACGCGGCCGAGAAACACGGGATCAATCCAGATTCACGTCATCGACGATGCCGATAATGGCGGTGTCGACGGGCGTGTCTTTGCAGCCTTCGGCCATGCGGGCCGAACTGCCGGAGACGGCGATGACGCGTTCGCGGTAACCGGCGCTGACGGTATCGACCGCGACGACATAGCCGGCCTCATCCTTGCCTTCCGGCGAGACCGGTTTCAAAATGAGCAGTTTCTTGCCTTCCAGGCGAGGATCTTTTCGCGTGGCAACCACGGTCCCGACGACGCGCGCCAGAATCATGATTACTTCGCAGCAGCCTGCGATTTGCCGATCGGCAGCACGTCTTCGAGGCTCTGATGAGGCCGCGGGATCACGTGAACCGCGATCAGTTCGCCCACGCGCCGGGCGGCGGCGGCGCCGGCATCGGTCGCGGCGCGCACCGCCGCTACATCGCCGCGCACCATGGCAGTGACATAACCGGAGCCGATCTTTTCCCATCCGATGAGAGTCACCTTGGCGGCCTTCACCATGGCATCGGCGGCTTCGATCATGGCCACAAGGCCCCGTGTCTCAATCATTCCTAACGCTTCACCCATCGTTATTCTCCCCGACCGGCGGCCAGACCCGGAACGGGCCGAGGCCGCCGGCACTACGAAACTTTATGCCAGACCGCGCGCCCGCAAGGCTTCATCCACCAGCCCGATCAGTTCGGCGCGCGTGAGGGTCACCCGCTCATCATCGTATTCTTCGGCCACCACCGGGCAATTCGGTTCTCCGCTCGCCCGTCCCTTGACGCCGTAGCGCGAGCGCGAGTCAAGGAGTTTGTCCACTTCCAGGCGCGGTAGCACATTAGGGCCGCCCAGCAACTCGGCAACCAGTTGAATGCGCGCCGAGTGCTCGACCGTCTCCATGCGGAAATAACCCTGAAACACATCTTCTCCGTAACACACAGCGCCGTGATTCGCCATCAACAGGGCATCGTGCTTGGGGATGAGCGGGCGCATGGGCTCGGTCAGTTCGGGCGTGCCGGGCAGACCGTAGCCGGCAAGGGGAACACACCCGAACGCGATGACCACTTCCGGCAACAGCGCGAGATTGAGCGACCGGCCCGCCGCCGCGAATCCTGTGGCGACCGGCGGATGCGCATGGACCACCGCGTGAATATCCGGCCGCAGATCATAGATCGTCAGGTGCATGTTGATTTCGGTGGTGCGTTCGCGGTGCCCGGAAATCTTGCGGCCCTGGCGATCGAGCACGATCAGATCATCGGGCTGCATCATGCCTTTGCACATGCCGGTGGGCGTGGCCAGGATGCGCTCGCCGTCAAGGCGAATGCTGATGTTGCCATCATTGGCGGCAACCCAGCCTTTCTCGAACACGAGGCGGCCGATTTGCACAATGTCGTCGCGGTGTTCGCGCTCCGTTTTCATGATTCGGGATCTTCGATTGTAGCAGAATGTCATGCGCCGGTCGCTCGCTGAACGGGTTGTAAAATGAACCAGATGGAAACCCGCCGGATGTGCCCGCATTGCCGGGCATTCATCACCACCAAGGATCGCGTCTGCCCGTATTGCAATGCGGAAGTCGGCGGTCGGGCAGTCGACCGGCGCACCCCTACCCCCATCCTGGGCGGCCTGATTTCGCCCGCGCATTTCACGACCGCCATCATTCTGCTGATCAATGTCGGGTTCTATATCGGCACCGTGATCTACAGCATGAAGGCGGGGAATAGCGACGCGTTCCTGAACATCGACCCGGACACGCTGCTCGAGTTCGGCGCCAAGTTTCGCGGTTACATTCTGGCGGGACAGCAATGGAGGCTGATCACGGCCGGCTTTTTGCATGGCGGGCTGCTGCACATCGGAATGAATATGTGGGTGCTATGGGATGTTGGCGCGCAGGTGGAGGAGATCTACGGCACGGCCAGGCTGCTGGTGATCTACTGGGTGGGCAGCGTGCTCGGCTTTGTCTTCAGCACGCTGTGGAGCCCGTATCTCTCGATCGGGGCATCGGCCGGCCTGATGGGGCTGATCGGGGCCATGATCGCGGTCGGCGTGCACCACCGCAGCGCGCTGGGAGCGGCTATCCGCGGCCAGTACATCCGCTGGACGATTTACATGCTGATCATCGGCATTCTTCCGGGGCTGCACATCGACAATGCGGCGCATATCGGCGGCCTGGCGGGCGGATTCGGAATCGCGTATACGGCGGGACTGCCGCGCGCACAGGGTTCCTGGGTGGAGCGCATCTGGCGTATTGCGGCGTATGTCTGCGTGTTGATTACCGCATTCAGCTTTCTCCGGATGTACCAGTGGCTGACGCGCGCCAGTTGACCTTCTCCGAAGTTAACCAATGCCAGGTTGAGGTTTCTTCCGGTTCGGGCTTACGATGGGACAAGCATGAGAATCCGTACGATTGCATTGGCTGTGGCTCTGGCGTGTGGCGTGACGGCGACGGTGGAGGCAGGGACGAAGCACTCCTCGAAGTCGCGGACCAATTTCAAGCCGCAGAAATACAAAGTCAAAAAGCAGAAGGTGAAGCACCACCGCTAGTACAATGGCCGGGGAAGTGAAGATCCGGGCCGCCGTACCGGCGGACGTCCCCGCGATCGTCTCGTTGATCCGCGATCTGGCGGAATACGAGAAAGCGGCTCCAGGCGCTCTTTCCTTAACCGAACATCTTCTTCGCGAATCTCTATTCGGCGCACGGCCCGCCGTGGAGGCCCTCATCGCGGCGCAACCCGATGAAGTCGCCGGATACGCGCTGTTCTTCCATAACTTCTCCTCGTGGCGCGGCAAGCGCGGCCTGTTTCTTGAAGATCTCTACGTCCGGCCCGAGCGGCGCGGCCACGGCATCGGCAAGGCCCTGTTTTCGGAAGTGATGCGCATAGCGCGCGAGCGAAGTTGCGCGCGGATGGAGTGGCTGGTGCTCGATTGGAACCAGACGGCGATCGATTTCTACCGATCCCAAGGCGCCGAGCCTCTCGAGGGCTGGACGACATTCCGAATCAACCTATAGCTGGAGCGCCGGCGCGCGGCAGGGATGTATACTGTTCCAAGCCGTTACCATTCCTCAAGAGGCACTCGCATGGACACCAACAGGATCAACGTATCCGATCTGATTGACCGCAGCCCCGTGAGCCGGTTTCAGATCGGCATCTTTGTCCTGTGCGGCCTCTGCCTGATCATGGACGGCTTTGACGTGCAGGCGATCGGCTATGTGGCGCCGGCCTTGAGCCAGCAATGGAAGATCGCGCCTGCGATTCTGGGGTCCGTACTCAGCGCGGCGCTCTACGGTGTTCTGTTCGGCTCTATTTTCCTGAGCATGCTCGCGGATCGAGTGGGCCGCCGGCCGGTGCTTGTCGGCGCTTGCCTGTTCTTTTCGGTGGTCTCGATCCTCACGGGTCTGGTACAAAGCGTTCCCCAGTTGCTCATCATGCGGTTCATCGCTGGATTGGCCTTAGGCAGCATCATGCCCAATGCGATGGCCTTGGTGGGCGAGTACGCTTCCCGGCGCACGCGCATTCCGTTGATGATCGTCGTTGGCAATGGCTTCACCGCGGGAGCGGCGATCGGCGGCTTCGTGGCATTCTGGCTGATCCCCCGCTTCGGATGGCGTTCGGTATTCTACTTCGGCGGCGCGGTCCCATTACTCATTGGCACGTTGATGATCTTTCTGCTTCCCGAGTCCCTGCAGTTCCTGGCACTGCACGGCCATGACCCGGAGAAGCTCATCAAATGGATCAAGCGCATCGACCCGGCGGCACCGGCCGGCGCGGGAGTTCAATACGTGATGCCTGAGCAGAGGCACCGCGGCGCTCCCATGCTGAAGCTGTTTCAGAATGGGCTGGCGCTTCGCACCATCCTGCTCTGGACGATTTATTTCATGAACCTGCTGAATCTGTATTTCCTCTCGAGCTGGCTGCCGACCGTCGCCACGCCCCTGATGAAGGCGGCCGGAATCTCGGGCGCCTATGCGCTGCTGTTGGGCACCGCGTTGCAAATCGGCGGCGTTGCCGGCTCGCTCCTGCTGGGGCTGCTGGTTCCGCGCTTCGGTTTCGTGGCGGCACTCACCGGGTTCTTCCTTACGGCTTCGCTCTGCATCGCGAACATCGGGCTGCCGGGTTTGTCGCTGACTCTCCTGTTCGGCATCGTGTTCCTCGCCGGTATCGGAATCGTGGGCGGCCAATCCGCCATCAACGCCCTCGCTGCCACGCTCTATCCGACAGATCTGCGTTCCACCGGCGTCGGCTCGGGTCTGGGGATCGGGCGTATCGGCTCAATCGTGGGCCCGACGGTAGCGGGGATTTTGTTAGGCCTTCACTGGAGCACGCATCAGCTCTTCCTCGCCGCCGCCGTGCCGGCCTTCGTTGCCGCCATCGGGATGCTCGGCATGCGTTCCATCATCAAAGCCCACGCCCGCACCGAGTCGAAGGGCGAAGTGCTCGTCCATTAGACTTCGTCCTCAGCCTTCCACCACGGCCAGCCCGGCCGCCGCGACCACGCCATCCTGTGGGCTGGTGCCCCCGCTGACGCCGATGCCGCCGATCACCTGACCGCCGACTACAATCGGAACACCCCCCTCGATCGGCGTCGCGCCGCCAAGTTTCATGACGACCAAACGTCCGCCTGCCACGGCGTCCTCCAGGGCTTTGGTCGGCCGTTTGAATCGCACCGCGGTCGCCGCCTTGTCCTGCGCCACTGTCACGCTCGCGATCTGCGTTCCATCCATTCGCTCCAGGCAGATCACGTGAGCGCCGTCATCCACTACGCAGATGACCATCGTCCAACCGTTGCGCCGTGCTTCTGCTTGGGCGGCGGCGAGAATCTGCTTCGCTGCTTCGAGTGTCAGTACCGTTTTGGTTGCGAGTTGTAGTTGTGTCATAGGGCTGCTTTACATCTCCTCGCAGTTTCTCTTACTCTCGAAGGAATGTCATCTGTTCCCCTTGTCTCCGAGATCCGGGCGCGCTTCCGCAGCCATCGCATCGAAAACTTCACCGAGTCGGTAATCCGCGAAATGACCCGCCGCGCGATCCAGGCAAACGCGGTGAACCTGGCGCAAGGCTTCCCCGATTTTCCCGCGCCGGAGGCGCTTAAGCGCGCTGCCGCCGAGGCCATCGCCGCCGACCAGAATCAATACTCGATCACTTGGGGCGTCAAGCCGTTTCGCGACGCGATCGCCGCCAAATACCGGCGCGAGTATGAACTCGATTTTGACCCCGAGCGGGAAGTCACCGTCTGTTGCGGCGCCACAGAGGGCATGATCGCGTCTCTATTAGCGGTGCTAAACCCGGGTGATGAGGTGGTTCTGTTCGAACCCTTCTACGAGAACTACAATCCCGATACCCAGCTCTGCGGCGCGACCACGCGTTATGTCACGCTGCATGCGCCCGACTGGCACTTCGATCCCGACGAGCTCCGCCGCGCCTTCACTCCGCGCACCAAGGCGATCATCCTCAACACACCCAACAATCCGACGGGCAAGGTTTTCTCGCGCGAGGAGCTGACGTTCATCGCATCGCTCTGCCAGGAGTTCGATGCTCTCGCAATCTCCGATGAAATTTATGAGCACATCCTGTTCGATGGCGCCGTTCACATACCAATGGTTTCGTTGCCGGGCATGCGCGAGCGCTCGATTTTAGTGAACAGCCTCAGTAAGACGTACTCGGTAACCGGCTGGCGAGTCGGTTGGGTGCTGGCGCCGCCCGACCTGACCGATTCGATTCGCAAGGTGCACGATTTCCTGACGGTCGGCGCCGCCACTCCCCTGCAGCATGCCGGTATCTACGCGTTGCAGATGGGGGCGGAATATTACCAACAGTTAGCTGATGGTTATTCCGAGCGCCGTAACCATCTTGTAACGAGCCTCCAAACCGCGGGTTTTCAGTGCTTCGTGCCACGCGGCGCGTACTATATCATGGCGGACATCTCCGGATTCGGCTTCCCCGATGACCATGCTTTCGTAAGTTCTTTGTTGGAGAGAGCTAAGCTTGCCGCCGTACCGGGTTCTAGCTTTTACGCTCACCCCAACGGTGGAAAACAGCAAATTCGCTTTTGTTTTTGCAAGAAATATGAGACATTAAAATCGGTACAGAATCTGCTGAAGCAACTTATCTAGAATTGTCTTCGGCGTTTCTGGAGGGATGGTCCGAATGCTTCCGGAGTTTCTACTGCCCGAAACCACAGTCCGCGAAGCCGGCGCAGGGCCTGTTATCGCCCTGGGCCCCCATCAGGGTAATGTGCTGATCCTTACCCTGGGCATTACGCGGATTATTGAGCAAGAAAGCCTGGATCTTTCCATTTGTGGTTCCGCGGATGGAGCCGAGTGGGGCGCCAAGCCTCTTATCACCTTTCCCCAAAAATTCTATTGCGGCACCTACCAGCTCGTGCTGGATCTTTCAGATCGTCCGGAAGTGAGATACCTTCGCGCGAGGTGGCAGGTGAATCGCTGGGGAAAAGGCGGCCCTACGCCGCTGTTCGACATGTACCTGTTCGTGAAGGAACTACAGCCCGAGGCCATCGCCATCAGCGCCTGACCGCCACCGGTTTCATTCCACTGTTCCGTAGGACTGGAGCGTCGCCGGCCCGCTCATCGCGGGCAAGCTCAGTGCGGGCAAGGCCGCCTGTGCTACGTCTTTTGATATCTTGATAGGGATGATGACACGGGAAGAAGCGCTGGAGATGTTTCACTCCGATGACCTGATCGGCATCGGCATGGAGGCGGATGCGATGCGCCGCAAGTGGCATCCCGAGGGCATCGTAACCTATATCATCGATCGCAACATCAACTACACGAATTTCTGCACCGAATACTGCAGCTTTTGCGCCTTCTACCGGCCTCTGGGCCATGCCGAAGGCTACATTCTCCCGAACGAGTTGATCTATCAGAAGATTCAGGAAACCATCGATCTCGGCGGCACCGGCGTGCTGATGCAGGGGGGCCTGCATCCTGACCTGAAGATCGATTGGTATGAAGACCTTTTCCGAAACATCAAGAAACGCTTCGCGATTCATCTGCACTGCCTCTCTGCTCCCGAGGTGACCAACATTGCCGAAGTGAGCGGCCTCAGCCTGCGTGATACGATTGCGCGATTGCGCGATGCGGGGCTGGATTCAATCCCGGGTGGCGGCGCCGAAATCCTCGATGACGACGTGCGTCATCGCATCGCCCGTCTCAAGTGCAAGACGCAGGAGTGGACCGACGTCCACCGCACCGCGCACCAGTTGGGGATGCGGACCACCGCCACCATGATGTTCGGCTGCGGCGAAACCTTCGAGCAGCGCATGAATCATCTCGATCTCGTGCGCAACCTGCAGGAGGAGACCGGCGGCTTCACCGCTTTCATTCCGTGGCCATTCCAGCGCGAGCACACCTCGCTCGGCCGTTTCGTGAAGGAGGAAGCGACAGCCGTCGAGTACCTGCAAATGCTGGCGATCTCGCGTATCTACCTGCACAATATCGAGCACATCCAGTCGTCCTGGGTAACGCCGGGCCTGAAGACCTGCCAGTTGGGTTTGCGTTTCGGCGGCAACGATGTCGGCAGCATCATGATTGAGGAAAACGTGGTCTCCGCGGCCGGCACGCATCACCGTGCCAGCGAAGAAGAGCTACGCCGCCTCATCCGTGACGCCGGCTTCACGCCCAAACAGCGCGACACGCTGTACCGAACCTACTTCCTGAATTAATGGTGGGCAGGCCGCAGCCCGGATTGGCTGCCACTGATACCATAAAAGCGCCCCATGCCTACAAATCGCCTCGCGCGCGAGAAGAGTCCCTACCTACTCCAGCACGCCCACAACCCGGTCGACTGGTATCCCTGGGGCGCCGAAGCGTTCGAAAAAGCCCGCGCCGAAAACAAGCCGATCTTTCTGTCGATCGGCTACTCCACCTGCCACTGGTGCCACGTCATGGAGCGCGAGTCGTTCGAAAATGAACAAATCGCCGCGCTGTTGAATCGTGATTTCATCCCCATCAAAGTGGATCGCGAAGAGCGCCCCGATGTGGACCGCATCTATATGACCTTCGTGCAAGCCACAACCGGCGGCGGCGGATGGCCCATGTCGGTCTGGCTCACGCCTGATCTGAAGCCTTTCTTCGGCGGCACCTATTTCCCGCCCGAGAACCGCTACGGACATCCCGGGTTCTCCTCCGTGTTGACGCAGCTTGCCGAAGCCTGGAAATTGCAGCGTGACCAGATCACCGATAGCGCCCGCGAAATCGTCGAGCAACTTCACAAAACCGTTGCCGTCGCGCCCGCACGCCCGGGCGCACCGATTATCGACGCCGCCCTGCTCGACAGCGGGTTCTATTATTTCCGCCGCACGTTTGATACGCGCCTGGGTGGTTTTGGCCAGGCACCCAAATTTCCGCGCCCGTCGGTGCACAACTTTCTGCTCCGCTACCATGTCCGCACCAAGAACCAGGAAGCGCTCGATATGGTGCTGCTGACTTTACGCGAGATGGCGAAAGGCGGCATGCACGATCAGCTCGGCGGCGGCTTCCACCGGTATTCGGTGGATGAGCGCTGGTTCGTGCCCCACTTCGAAAAGATGTTGTACGATCAGGCGCAACTCGCGATCTCCTACCTCGAAGCCTTCCAGATCACCGGGGACGCGCAGTACGCGCAAACGGCCCGCCGCATTTTCGACTATGTGCTGCGCGACATGACCGACGAAGGCGGAGCATTTTACTCGGCCGAGGATGCCGACAGTGTCATCGATCCCGCGCACCCTCACGAAAAAGGCGAAGGCGCGTTCTACATCTGGAGCGCGGAGGAGATTCGGGCGCTGGTTGGCGAGCCGGCCGCTTCCTGGCTCGGTTATCGCTACGGCGTCGAGCCCGGCGGAAACGTCCAGCAGGATCCTCATCACGAGTTCACGGGCAAGAACATTCTGTATGAGGCGCACACAATCGAAGAAACCGCCGGCCATTTCTCTGCGCCGCCGGAAGAGGTTCGCGCCGGGATCCAGAATGCCGGACGCGTCCTGTTGGATATCCGAAGCAAGCGGATCCGTCCCCATCTCGATGACAAAATCCTGACCGCATGGAACGGCCAGATGATCTCCGCGCTGGCTCTCGGCGGAGCCGTGCTGGAAGAGCCAGTCTATGCCGACGCTGCGCGCCGCGCGGCCGAGTTCCTGATGGCCCGGATGTATGATTCGCATTCCGGCATTCTGCTGCGGCGCTTCCGCCAGGGGGAAGCCGCCATCCCCGGCTTTCTCGACGACTACGCGCTGTTCACGCAGGCATTGCTCGATCTTTACGAGGCGCAATTCGACCGCCGGCATCTCGACCTCGCCGTCCGGCTCACCGACAAGCAGCGCGAAATTTTTGAAGATTCCGAAGATGGCGCATTCTTCAGCACCGCCGCCGGAGACGCCAGCCTGGTTCTGCGGGTCAAAGAGGATTACGACGGCGCTGAGCCCTCGGGGAACTCGATCGCCGCCGGTAATCTCCTGCGGCTCGCGCAAATCACCGGCCGGGATGATTTTCGCAATTCGGCCGAAAGGCTGCTGGCCGCCTTTGCTACGCGCCTGTCGACCGTTCCCATGGCGATCCCACAGATGCTGGCGGCCTGCGAATTTCGTCTGAGTGAGCCGCGCCAGATCATCATCGCCGGCGAGCGGAGCGCCCCCGATACACGCGAGTTGCTGCGCACTGTGCAGAGACGGTTCATTCCCAACCGCATCCTCCTGCTTCTCGACTCCGACGAGACCCGCGCGGCCCTCTCGCCCGGCGCTCCGGCCCTGGCTGCCATGCACAAGTTGGATGGCCGTGCGGCAGCCTACGTTTGCCGCAATTTTACCTGCCAGTTACCCGTATCTGAAGCTCACGAGTTGGTCCAGTTGCTACAATAGCCAATTCGCACCCCACACACCGAGCCGCGACCGAAGGAAGCGGTTCCCCAGGAGGAATCATGGAAAGACCAGGCGCTACGACGATGAGGGGCAACCCCCTGACGCTGATCGGACCCGAGCTGAAAGCCGGCGATACCGCCCCCGACTTCTCGCTCGTCGATAATGGGCTCAAACCCGTGACCCTGAAAGATACCGGCAACCACGTCCGCATCATCAGCGTGGTGCCGTCGCTCGATACTCCCGTGTGCGACGCGCAAACCAAGCGCTTCAATGAAGAAGCTTCCAAATTGCCCGATGTCGACATAATCACAGTCAGCATGGACCTCCCCTTCGCGCAAAAGCGCTGGTGCGGCGCGTTCGGCGTCGACAAGGTCAAGATGCTCTCCGATCATCGCGAGGGCTCTTTCGGATCGGCCTACGGTACTCTTATCAAAGACATGCGTATCGAGAGCCGCGCGATTTTCGTGCTCGACCAGAACAATAAAATCCGCCACGTCGAATATGTCAAAGAAGTAGCGGATTTTCCCAACTACGAATCCGCCTTGGCCGCCGCCAAAAGCGCAGCCGCTGCCAGGGCCTGATCCGCAACAGCGGGCAGCGGGCAGACACAAGCCGCCGCGCCCATCGAGGTACGACTGAGTTCTACGTCGCCATCACTGGCGCTCGCTCTGGAAAACGCGATCACGCGAGCGGTGGAGAATCCGCTCGTCCGTGGCGGCCTGACGCTCGCCGGCGGCATCCTGGTTGGTAATGTCATCGGCTTCCTCCGCGTCGCCATTACCGCCTATTTGCTCGGCACTCATAGCCTGGCGGATTCACTGGCGGTGGCTCTCGGACCCATCGACACGGTAAATTCGGTCCTGACCAACAGCATGTTGTTCGCGTTCGTCCCTGTGCTCACCGCGCGTGCCGGAGACGAGCGCGTAGCCTTGCTCCTCAAATTACGGCGGGCGTTCATCTGGGTGTTCGTCGCGATCGCCGTCTGCGTGGTCTCGGCGGCGCCCTGGCTGATGCGCCTGCTCGCGCCGG
>Ga0070741_10014448_pt1 | contig 13645 bp, 8 predicted proteins | sample Coa_R1_4_FD_66440 | JGI IMG/M metagenome (GOLD analysis project Ga0070741, IMG submission 66440) | Surface soil microbial communities from Centralia Pennsylvania, which are recovering from an underground coalmine fire - Coalmine... | ecosystem: Environmental > Terrestrial > Soil > Unclassified ... | reverse complement strand
TGTGGAATGAGGACGGCGGATTCGGCGACCGCCCCGGCCGCGCCTCGAACCCGCTGGCGACACAGCAGGCTCTGGAAGCCCTGGCGGCGATCGGTCCGCTTTCGAGGATCCCCGGCGCGCCGCGGCGTGCCCTCTTTCCCGCATCCCCACCTCCCTCGCACTTGAAGGTCTTCACCATCCAGATCGAGGCGCCCGGAACCGGCAGCCCTCGCGAGGCGGTGGAGGCTGCCCGAGCACTCGGGATCCACCTTTGGGGCGCGAAGAACTCTGCGCCAGGCTGGATCCGCCGAGCGCAGGAGATCGCGCGGCAGCAACGAGTGCCCGTCACGTTCTTCGAGTCTAACGAAGAGTACGGCACGTACGTGACGATCCCCGGTATCGGCACCTACAGTCATTTGGCGGATATCACTGCTCCGGAAAGCAGCGACTTCGGAAAACCCCTGTCGAACCCGAAACAGCCTATTGCCTGGGATACGTTTCTGCGCAAGCGGATCGATCCGCTGCGGCGCGCTTCCGGCAACAACATTTGGCAATTCAACGATAATGAAGAACTCTCCCGGATGCTGCTCGATCAGGCGGTCGAAAAGGGCACTTTCTCGGCCATCAGCAGCTTTCATTTCGGCAGCGGCCATTTTCTGGTGAGCCAGCCGTTCTTAAATCGCTATCGCGACGTGATGCCGTTCATCGGTCTGCAGGATGCTCACACACAGACATGGTGGTGGATGGAATTCCTGACCGGTTTCCGGACTTTGTTCATGGCAACCGAGCCGACCTGGGCCGGCTGGCTGGAGGCGCTTCGGCACAACTGGGTGGTTTCGGTACGGCACGATGCGCACACCGGTTTCGAGACCCAGCTCGAGGGCGCATCCAACAACGTCCGGAAATATGTGATGGACCGTGCTGCATCCTGGCGCTGGTGGGGTCAAAAACCCGACGACATCCGGCGGCCCTGGGCAGTTGTCACGGCCGTGACCCCGCAGGATGAATTCGATGAGCTCAGGCCGGAGAGCGGCGTGGATCTGCGTGTCCGATGCTGGCTCGACACACGTCCCTTCGGCACGCCAAAAATCCCCGTCACGGAATTGGTGTCGCTCACGGTTGACGGCAAACCTGTTTCCGCTACCCATATCGAGCGGCCGCCCGAAAAAGGGAATCGCGGCGATAACTACCATCTCTGGCGCCTCGCGTCCGATGAGGAAGGCCGGCACGTGGCTGTGGCGACCATGCGGATGATCCGGACAGGGGCCCTCGCGGAAGTGAAAACCGAATTCTAAACCGTGGCGCGCGATTAATACCGCTTCGGATCGTACACCCAGAACGAATCGGCTACACGGTCGGTAGGCTTGAGCTCCTGCAGCCAGTCGAAGCGGCCGTCGAACGGCTGCCACTCGAACATGACACTAAGGCCCATCACGACCAGGCAGCCGTCGGCGCGAGCCGCTTTGAGACTTGTGGGTATGTGCTTTGCGTGAATCCCGAAATGCTCAGGCGGAGCCATGCCGAACGATTCCAGACATACGTTCGATACGCCGCGACGCGCCAGGTAATCGCGCAGCCTGAACATATCCTGCCCCCAGTCGAGGTTGGAATCGACCAGGTATCGCGCGCCGTTGGCGCGACCGCCGCTCGGCAGATTGAAGAATGCCGTGTAACGCGGGAATGCCGCCGCCGACTCGATCACTACCAGCCCAATGCAGACCATCGCCGCCCGACGATAGAATCCATCGAGTTTGCGGCTGTGCGGGCCGAACAGCACCACAGCGACCCAGATGAACGCGAACGGATAGACGGGCAACATGTGCCGCACGCCAATATTGATGTTGCTGCGCACACACAGCGCGAAGTAGACGAGCGGAGGGATGACGAGAGCGAACCACTCCGGCCGCGCGCGCAGCATCCTGAGGGCCGCCGCGCGCGCACCTTGGCCAGAAACGATCGAGAATGCCGCACCGATCGAGAAGAGGAACAGCAGCAGCAGGCCGGCGGGCGTCTTCACCAGCGCGACGACAGGGAAGTAATACCAGCGGCCCTCGTTGCCGGTCAGGCCCAGCAGGTAAGCCCGATGGCCGCCTGCGTTGTGCTGCGCGAGACAGGAAATGCCGTGGAAGAACGAGGGTGCGGGCAGCGGTCCGCGCGTCTCGAACGCGAAGGCGGCCCAAACGGTAGCGCCGGCCAGCACCAGCATCACGGCCATGCTTTTCCCGAAAGCGGCGATCGAGCAGCGATGCTCGTCCCCGCCCGCGCCCGCCGCCTGCCGGAATACCTGCAGCAGATAAAGCATCGCATACAACGGCAACAGCAAGAGGGCCGAGAACTTCACTGCCAGAGCGAGGCCTGTCACGACTCCGCAGAGTGCCGCCGTGCGCGCGCGGCCGTCGCGCAGGAATGCTCCCCAGCTCAAACATCCGCCCAGGAACCCGAAGGTCGCCGGGACGTCGGTGGTGACGTAGTGACCGTGTGTGATGAAGTTCGGGTCGAAGGCGAACAGTGCCAGCGCTGCGATGCCTGCTGTCGCGCCGAAATGAGCGCGTGTCCACCATGCCAGGAACACGCCGAGGACAAGCGTCAGCAGCACCTTCATCGATCGGGAAAGCCAGAGCAGTGTTTCGGCCGGGTAGGTGTTGTGATAGAGGAACTCCGCGTCGGCGTTCCATTGGGCGGCGCTGGTGGTGGGGAATCGCAGGTTCAGAAATACCAGCGGCAGGGCGGAAAAGGCTTGCGCGAGCGGCGGATGCTCGCTGTCCTGGTTCGGGGTGAGGGTCTTCAGGAACGTGTAGCCGTTGCGCAGATGATAGCCTTCGTCGACAGTCGCGCTATCCAGGGCCACGGCGGCGAACTGCGCCACAGCCATGATGGCCAGAAGCGCGCCCGCTATCGCCATAAAATGCCGCTCCGGCAGCGTCGGACGTGCGATTTCGACCCGAGTGGCGGCAGTCATCGTCTGAGCGTAACATCCTGAGTCGATTAGAGTAAGTTCCCGTTGGTAATATCGGGAGGGTACGCATTTCACTATCTTGGGAGCGCGCCCTTTCCCTATCCATTGACAATCTTGTCTCCATCCCTGGATGTATTCAAAATCGAGGCAGGCCAGCAACTGAATCGCGAGCTTCTGCCGCGATGCCGGAAAGCACCGGAGTGACGCCATAACCGCCGGAAATCGCGGAAAACAGTTGCCCTGAAGTGTAGCAGGGGAAGCTATGACCTCTGGTCCATGGCAGGTTGGCTCGTTCCGATGCTCGATCGCTCTGTTACGCGATTTGGAACTACATCAATAAGGGCCGCGTGATGTCATCCCGAGCCGAGGCCTCGATGCGTCCCTTCAGAATCGGGGTAGTGACGCATACGACACTGAGATTTTTCAGTCCCCATGACGATTCCCAACTGTCGCACTCCGCGTGACCATGCATCTGAAACGCCGGTTTGACAAATCGCTGGTTATCGGAACACTCGCTTCGATCGCGTTATTGGTTCCAGCCATGATTGTAGCGATCACGGGGAGAAACCTTCCGGCCCTGGCAAGGCGAGTCGATGACGGGATCTATTTCGTAACCGCCCACTCAATCGCTACGGAGTTCAGCTACAAAATCTCTTCGCTCCCCGGCGTTCCCTACCAGACCAAGTACCCGCCTGCATATCCGGCATTGCTGGCGGCGGCCTGGAAAGTTCCGCCGTACCCGAACCTGCCGGTCGCTCTGTTACTCAATTGGCTGGCACTGCCGGTTTACGCATTCGCGACAATCCGGCTTGCCCGGATCGCGGGACTGTCGCCCGCATGGACGGGCGTGGTCGCTCTGGGCGCAGTCTGCGGGCATGAGACCCTTTGGGATTCGGTCACACTGATGTCCGATCTCTGGTTCTCCGCCCTGATACTTGCTGCCCTGGTTCTGATAGGACGCTGGCGCGAATGCGAAGGCTACTCTGGCATCTATGCCGCAGTGATTGTGACCGATCTCGCCTATCTCACCCGGACCTCGGGCATCGTCCTTCCCTTCGCCATATGTCTTGTCCTGGTGGCGGGGCGCCGATGGCGGCCGGCACTGCTTTTCGCCTTGGGAACTCTGCCCGTGATTGCAGCATGGTCATGGTGGGCCACCGCGCATACACCAGCCTCGCTGCCCGATTACAACGACATTTTCAACCTCTCTTATGCGGGCCAACTGCGCGCGGAGACCAACTGGCGGCTGCTGCCGGCGCGTGTGTACCAAAAAGCGATCCAGGGGATTCTGTCACCGGCGACTGTGCTGCAGCCGCTGTTTGGACACGGCGCCGTCACCATAGGGATTTGCACCTGCGTTCTGACGCTATGCGTGGCCGGGTATCGCCGGTTGATCCGCATGGAGGTGTTTCAAGTCGCGGCGGCTTTCGTGGCCTTGTACATCGCACTGGTGCTGATCTGGCCCTGGGTTTTGTATCCGCGGCTGATTCTTCCGGTATTTCCTTTGCTCCTGATCGGCCTCGCCGTGACCCTGGACCGCGCCCATGTGCCGTTCGTACTGCCGGCATTCCTGTTCGGCGCCATATACATCCTGAGTTCCGTGCAACAAATCGTGTTTCTCAGCCATGCCGGCGACGGCGCTCCCGTCGAGGCGTATGCCTGGGTACAGACCCACACTCCGGCCGATGCGAGTTTCGTTGCCGATCCCGACTCTCTCTTCTGGATGCACACGGGAAGAGCCGCCGAAACCATCCACGCCTCCGTCCGCGAAGATCAAACACCCGAGTCGGGGCGCGAACGGTTAATCGACATACCCGGCTTCGCCCGAAAGCGAAAGCACGAGTATGTTTTCTTCACCGGGAATTTTCTGGACCGCAGTTGGAGCACGGTCACCCGCGACCAGATGCGTCAGCGCCTGGAAAGCGATCCCGGAGTAGAAGCCGTCTACCGGCGGCAGGCATTAACGATCTACCGGATCCGTCCTCAATAACCGGATCGTAATCGTCCACGAATCAACGCGGCTGATATAGGCGTTCATCGGAAATAGTCGACCTCGCATGACGCCTGAGCCGTAACATCCTTAGCCCGCGGGATTAACGTTCCCGTTGTGGGTATCAGGACGTACGTTAGCGGTAACCTGGCCGCGCCGCGTCACGCCCTTTGCTATATTGGAATTCCCAATCCAAATAGGAGAATTATGGACCGAAGGCATTTCCTCATGAGTTCGGCTGCGTTAGCCGGAACCACGCTGCGCACCGCCAGGGCGAGCGCCAATGACACCGTCCGCATTGCCTGCGTTGGATTGCGCGGCCGCGGCGGCAATCATCTGGACGGCTACTCCAAGCTTCCGAACGTCGAAATCGCGGCGCTGGTGGATGTTGACGAATCCGTGCTGGCCAAGCGCACCAAGCAGTTGGAAGCAAACGGCAAAAAGAAGCCGGCCACCTACGCCGACCTGCGCAAACTGCTCGACGACAAATCGATCGACGCCATCTCGATCGCCACGCCAAACCATCACCATACCCTGCAGACGATCTGGGCGTGCCAGGCGGGCAAGGATGTCTACGTGGAGAAGCCGTGCTCCCACAACATGTTCGAGGCACGGCAGATCGTGACGGCTGCGCAGAAGCACAATCGCGTGGTGCAGCATGGCAGCCAGAGCCGCTCGTCGACAGCCCTGCAGGAAGCGGTGAAGAGCCTGCATGACGGCAGCGCGATCGGCGACGTCTACATGGCGCGCGGGCTCTGCTTCAAGTGGCGCGACACGATCGGCCGCACGCCGGTTTCGGCCGTGCCCGAGGGCGTGAACTATGATCTGTGGCTCGGTCCGGCGCCCCGGCACGAGTTCACCAAGAATCGTTTCCACTATAACTGGCACTGGTTCTGGGACTACGGCAACGGCGATCTAGGCAATCAGGGCATCCACGAGGTGGACATCGCGCGCTGGGGCCTGGGCGTGAAGTATCCGGTAAAGGTGAGTTGCATCGGCGGACACTTCATGTTCGACGACGATCAGGAGACGCCGAATACCCTGACCGCCACTTACGAGTTCAACGACGGCGGCAAAAAGCGGATGATGGTGTTCGAGGTGCGGCACTGGATGTCGAACCACGAATCCGGCATCGGCGAGAGCAAGGCCGCGAAAAAGGATCCCAACACGATCGGGAACCTGTTCTACGGCTCGAACGGTTACCTGGCCATCGACGGCTATACCAGCTACAAGACGTGGCTCGGCAAGGAGCAGAAGCCCGGTCCGGAAGGCCACAAGGGCGGCGACCATTTCGCCAATTTCATCGACGTTGTGCGCAGCCGGAAGAAGGAAGACCTGAACGCTCCGATCGAAGAAGGCGCGATTTCGACCACGCTGGTGCACCTGGCGAACATCAGCTATCGGCTGGGCCGCACGGTCCACTTTGACTCCGAGAAATACATCTGCCCGGGTGATGCCGAAGCGACCAGGATGTTCACCCGAAACTACCGGACTCCGTTCGTAGTGCCCGCGAAAGTCTGAGGATGCGTACACTCGTTCTGTTCGCTTTATTCGCGTTCTGCGCCCTGGCAGCCGATATCGACGGCACCTGGAAGGGGTCGGTCGAGACTCCGAATGGCGCTCGCGAAGTAACCATGAAGCTCAAAGCCGACGGCTCCAGGCTGGCTGGAACTATTTCCGGCCGGCAGGGGGACGTCGAGATTCAGGACGGTAAGATCGAGGGCGACACGATCTCGTTTGCTTTCTCCCGCGGCGATTTCAAGATGCTGTACAAGGGCAAGGTGAGCGGCGATCGGATCAACTTCGATATTTCCGTAGGCGATCGTGTAATTCAGATGACCGCCAAGAAGCAGTAAACCAGCCTGTTCGTGCGCGGATGTGCCTGCGGCTTGCATCCGCGCTCTTCCTTCAGCCCTCGCGGTCGCTCAAACCCACTGCCAGTCGCGCAGCCAATGATAATCGGGCGGCAGCCTGCGCCACATAGTCGCCGTCAGGTCGCGATGCCGCTGGCCCTCGGCCTTGTCCAGTTGCCGCGCTTCTTTAACCGCCGCCGCGGCGTTCTTCACGTGATCGATGGTCATCAGGCCGGGAATGGCGGCACTCAACACGTCGCAGCCGAACACGTGGCGCAAGGCGAGCCGGGCGCGTTCGTCGTCCTCGTCCTTCGAGGGCGAATCCGGCACGCCCAAGGACGCGAACAGGGTCCCGCTGGCGAAGGGCTTGATGCCCAGCATCCCGACGTCGTGCTTGCGCAGCGCTTCGAACATGCTGCCCACCGGCTTCTCCCGTGTCCCCGCGCTGTACGGCGTTACCACGACTTCCAACTGCGGATACTTCGCGACCGCCTCCGCGATCCATGGCCGGTGGTGCGTGGAAACTCCGGTGGCGCGCGCCCGGCCGCTTCGCTTCGCCCAGTCGAGCGCGGCGACCACCGTCTCGATCTCCTGCTGCGAGTTGCGCGTCGTCTGCTCGCGCAACGTGAGGCGCCACAGATCCACGTAGTCCAGGCCGGACTTTTTGAGGCCGTCGTCGAGCCCCTGCTTCAGCTTTTCCAGCGACCCCGCTATCTCCGGTTTGCGCGCGCCGCTCCAGTCGAAGCCGAAATAGATCTCCTTCCGGCGCTCGCGAACGGCTTCGGCATAGACCGAGACCTCGCCCGCGGCGCAGGCGTCGATGTAGTTGATGCCGTGATCGAGCGCGGCGTAGATCACCTGCCGCCGGTTCTTCTTGAAATCGTCGCTGCCCGGAGCGTAGGGGATCTTCTTCCAGTGCCCGCCCATGCTGACGACCGAGACCATCAGGTTGGTGCGTCCCAACCGCCGATACTCCATGTTCTCGTTGTAGCTGCGGGTGCGCCGCGGGTCGGGTGCATCCGTCCCGCCGGCAGCCTTCAAGGCCGTTATGGCAGCGCCGCCGGCTAGAATTTCGCGTCGCGTAAGCTGGCTCATATCTTCAACTCCGGATTCAACTGACTGGCGAGCGGTGTGACCTTATCGATGTTCGGCTGAATGTCGAAATCCACCTTGCCCAAGGCCCACGAGATGCCGCCCATGGCGATCGCCTCGAAGAACGGGTTCGACCAGACATCCTCCCGGTGACCGAGCGATGTATAGAACACGCGTCCGCGGCCGTGCATGCGAGCCCAGGTGCACGGATAATCCGGCCGCTTGTATTCGGGACCCTGCATCATGCACGTTTCCTGCGTCAGGATCACGTGCAAATCCTTGGCATAGTTTTTGAAGCTGTACCATTCCTCGTGGAAGGCGATGCCCTCGCCCATGGCCAGGCTGGCGGCGCCGGGGAAGCGCGAAGAGATGATGAGCGAAGCTTCCTGCTGCTTGCCGTGCTTAATGAATTCGCCGCCGAGCATGGCAATGTAGGGGTCGATCTCGGTCTGGTTCTCGTTGCGCGGTCCGCGCGAGTGGAAAGAATCGGCACAGGCGTGGAATCCGACAAACGGCTTGCCGGCGGCGATCGCGTCGAGAAGTTTACGCTTGCCCGTGGCGGTCATGGGCGGCCCGCCATCTTTGCTGGGGGCGGTCAGATCGCCGCTGGTGTAGAAGGCGATCAGGTCGTAGCGATCGAGGCTGCCATCGAAGATGCTGCCGTCCTTGGAGCATTCGACTTCAAAGCCCCCGCGCCGGCCCATCTCGGCGAGGCACTTTTCCGAGTGCGTAGGCTGTCCGTTCTTCCGTTGGACCACGGAGTGTTCGAACCCGGCGCTGCGCGTGAAGTAGAGTAACCTGCGGGGTGGGCCGTCGGATTTGACCTGGGCGAGCATGCTCGGCCAGCTCAGCACCGCGCCGGAGGCCAGCTTCAGCAATTCGCGGCGATGCATGTCCATACTATATGGGAATTAAGATATTAAGTGCAAGTAATCCGTTTACGGCGGACATGTTGAGTATTCCGCTGATAGTCGCCTCCGCGGGGCAGTTGCAGGTCGATCATAGGGAAAATTTCCCCTCAGGACCAGGCCAGAGCCTTCGGAAACGTATTCGTCAGGATCGATTCTAGCCCATCAGGACGGTCGTGTCGCCATTCTCGACTTAGGGAAAGCGGATCACTAATGCGGGCATCGGGGGCCGAATGGCTGGAACCCCGGATTGCCCGCCACCCGTGCGAGTGACTTGTACAGCATCGGCGTCATGCTCTACCCCAGAGCCTCGTTTCCACTGAGGCCCGCGCCTCCCCGTAATGAATTCGACCTGGCACACCAACGGCTGAGAGAAGAAAGAGAGATCGAGCGGACCATCGACGCGGCAGGGATTCCCATTGCCGGCCAAGGTTCAACCCGGCACTTCCGGCGCGGAACCTGTTTTATAATAGTAGAGATGACGGAGGGGACCGCACTCTCCCCGTTGTGTCTGTCCTTTTCCTGATGAAACATGCTTCCGCGCAGACGTTGGGCTTGCTGCTGAGCTCTATCGGCACCCTCGCTGCCGGCTCACCCAGTGCGCCCAAGGCCGACGCCGCTACCTATCAGAAATCCGTCCAGCCGATGCTCGCCAGGTACTGCTTCGGTTGTCACAACGCCAGCCTGAAAAGCGGGAACCTGAACCTCCAGGCCTACAAGGACGCCGATGCCGCATTGAAGGATCCCGAGGTCTGGGAAACCGTGATGCAAAAGCTCCACGCGGGGCTGATGCCTCCGCCGGGCCTGCCGCGTCCCAAGGCGGGGGACGTTGAGACCACCAGCCGGTGGATCCAGGCGCTGCTGGAGCAGCAAGACCGCCGGCGTCCCGATCCCGGGCGCGTGACCGCGCATCGGCTCAACCGGTTCGAGTACAACAACACGATTCACGATCTGCTCGATCTCGATTTCCGTGCGGCCGACGATTTTCCCGCCGACGATTCCGGCTACGGGTTCGATAACATCGGCGATGTGCTCTCGCTCTCGCCTGTCCTCATGGAGAAGTATTTGGCCTCGGCCGAAGGTGTGGCGCGCATGGCGATCATGGCCGATCCACCGATGAAACCGTCCTTGCGGCGCTACAAGACCGAGAAGGCCGATCAGTTCGTGCACGTTTTCGAAGCCCGCCATCGCTTTCCTGTTACGGCCGAATACGAATTGCGCGCGAGTTTGCTCGGGCGCCGTCCGCAGGGCGAGCAGCAGGTGAAGGTCGCGTTTTCGATCGACGATAAGCAGGTGAAGGTGGTCGAACGGACGTTCACGGTGAACCGGGCGCGCCAGTTCGACGCACGCGTGCCTGTGCTGCCGGGCGATCACATCGTCAGAGTGGAGATCTTGGAAGACTCGGGCCGCAGCGAGCCGCCGTCCCGCCCTGGCGCGCGGCCCGGAAGTGCGGTGGAGTATGTGGAGGTCCGCGGGCCCTTCCAGAAGGATCCGCCGGAGCCGCCGCCCAGTCACAGACGGATTTTCATCTGCGGGCACGATGCCGGACAGCACACCTCCGCCTGCCTGCGCACCGATATCGCGGATTTGGCCCGGCGCGCGTGGCGGCGTCCGGTGACGGCGGCAGAAGTGGACAAGCTCGCCGGCTTCGCCAAAATGGCGCAACAGGATGGCGATTCCTTCGAGAAATCGATGCGCGTGGCCCTGGAGGCGATCCTGGTGTCGCCGCACTTCCTGTTCCGTATCGAAACCGATCCGCAGCCGAACGCACTCACCCCGCATACGGTGAGCGATTTCGAACTGGCGTCCCGGCTCTCTTATTTTTTGTGGAGCAGCATGCCGGACGAGGAACTGTTCCGCGCCGCCGCCGACCACAAGCTGCGTAAGCCCGACGTGCTGGCCGCGCAGGTGAAGCGGATGCTCGCCGACGCGAAATCCGAGCGCATGGTCGACAACTTCGCCGGGCAGTGGCTGGAACTGCGCAATCTCGACAGCGTGAAGCCCGATCCGCAGCGCTTTCCGCAGTTCGACGACGAACTGCGCGCGGCCATGCGCCGCGAGACGGAGCTGTTTTTCGATTCCATCGTGCGCGAGGATCGCAGCATTCTGGATTTCATCGATGCCAGGTACACGTTCCTGAACGAACGCCTGGCGAAGCACTATGGAATCCCCGGCGTGACCGGCAGCGAGTTCCGTCGCGTGGAACTGGATGGGACGCAGCGCAGCGGTATCCTCACCCAGGCCAGTATTCTCACCGTGACTTCGTACCCGAACCGCACGTCGCCGGTGCTGCGCGGGAAGTTTCTGCTGGAGAACATTCTGAACTCGCCGCCTCCTCCGCCACCGCCCGATGCCGGCGTGCTGGATGAATCGAAGGTCAACCTGAACGGTACCGTGCGCGAGCAGTTCGAACAGCATCGCGCGCATCCGCAGTGTGCGGGATGCCACGTGCGCATGGATCCGCTGGGGTTCAGTTTCGAGAATTACGACGCAATCGGGTCATGGCGAACGAATGAGGGCAATTTCCCGGTGGACGCGTCCGGCAAGCTTCCCGACGGCCGCAAATTCAATGGCGCGGCGGACCTGAAAACTATTCTGCGCGAATCAAAGGACGATTTCGCACAGTGCCTGGCCGAAAAGATGCTGACGTATGCCTTGGGACGCGGTCTGGAGAAGTATGATCGCGCAGCTATTCGCGGCATCACGCGCCAGGTCGCCGAACACGACTATCGATTTTCATCTATGATATTAGCCATAGCCGGGAGCGCGCCGTTCCAGATGCGACGGGGCGAAGCTCCGGCCGCGGTTTCTGTTGTCAAGCCATCGGGAGGGAAATAGTTGATGACCCGCAAGCACCTGCCGCGCCGCGCATTCCTCAAAGGACTGGGTACCGCCATCGCTCTACCGTGGCTGGATGCCATGACTCCGGCTTTCGCCGCTGCCAACCGCCTCAGCGGCAAGCCGCCGGTGCGGATGGCGTTCATGTACGTCCCCAACGGAATCATCATGCCCCATTGGACACCGGCCGCCGAAGGTGCGCTCGCCGATTTGCCGAAGCTGCTGGAGCCGATCGCGCCGTATCGCAATAAGGCGCTGGTGCTGTCGGGCTTGACACAGAACGGCGGCCGCGCGCTGGGCGATGGCCCCGGCGATCATGCGCGCGCGGCGTCGACTTTCCTCACCGGCGTGCATCCGAAGAAGACTTCGGGCGCCGATATTCAGGTGGGCATCTCGGCCGACCAGGTGGCGGCGCAGGCGATCGGTAAAGAAACGAAGTTCCCGTCTCTCGAGCTTGGGCTGGAAGACGGGCGGCAGGTCGGCAATTGCGACTCAGGCTATAGCTGCGCCTACAGTAACAGCATCGCCTGGAAGACGCCCTCCACCCCGCTGCCCCCGGAGATCAATCCGCGGTCGGTGTTCGAGCGGCTGTTCTCCGGTTGGGAAACCGGCGAGGATGCCGCTTCACGCGCCCGCCGCATGCGCTACAACAAGAGCATCCTGGATTTCGTGATGGAGGATACCGCGCGCCTGGAAGGCAAGCTGGGGCCGACCGACCGCCGCAAGATGGACGAGTATCTCACCGCCGTGCGCGAGATCGAGACGAGGATCCAGAAGGCGGAGAAGCAGTCGGCCGATATTATGCCGCCGATGGGCAAGCCCGACGGCATCCCGCTCGACTATACGGATCACGCGCACCTGATGTTCGACCTGCTGGCGGTGGCGTTGCAGAGCGACCTGACGCGCATCGCGACATTCATGCTGGCACGCGAGGGCAGTACGCGGGCGTATCGCGAGATCGGGATTTCCGACTCGCACCATCCGTTGACGCATCATCGCGGCAACCAGGAGATGATCGCGAAGGTGGCGCAGATCAATCGCTATCACATGGAGCAGTTCGCCTACTTCATCGGCAAGCTGGATTCGATCAAGGAAGGCGACGGCACTCTGCTCGACCATTGCATGATCGTCTACGGCAGCGGACTTTCGGACGGAAATCGCCATCAGCACAACGATCTGCCCTGTCTCCTGATGGGAAGCGCGGCGGGTGCGTATCGCCCAGGGCGGCACGTACAGTACGCGGCCGAGACTCCCATGGCGAACCTGTATCTGACGATGCTGGATCGCGTGGGCGTGAAGCCGGAGAAGATCGGCGACAGCAACGGCGAGTTGAATCACCTGACCGATCTCTGATCTGATTATCTTTGCGAGCTCTACTCTTTTTTCTCTCAGTTCTGTGGGCCGCTTCCGCCCTGACTATCGACGATGTGATGGCGCTCCGCTCCGTCTAGTCGGTCGCGATTCGCCCGAGGGCACGCGGGTGGCCTACGCGGTGGCATCCGCGGACCTGCCGCACAATCGCACGGTAAGCGAGATCCGCATCGGCGATCGCGGGATCACGGAAGGCTCGGCACCCGCCCGGTCGCCCGACGGCGCGACGATCGCGTTTCTGCGCCAGGGGCAGATCTGGAAGTTTCGCGCGGACGGTAGCAAGGCGGAGAAGATCACGTCGCATGCTTCAACCATCGACCGCTTCTTGTGGTCGCCCGACGGCAAACTGCTGGCGTTTCTCTCGCAAGATCCCGTTCCCAAAACCGACCCGACGATCTTCGGCGTGAACGATATTCCTCGGGTACGGCTCTGGGTTTACGATTACTTTCGCGCCGCGCGGACAGATCCGTCTGTCCCCGTCTTCCCTGGAAGGTGTGAAAGAATCGGAGAGGCGACCGCGTCGGCCCGAATTCTTCACGTGCACTGTGGTGGCTACGGAGCGATGCCGTCCGGATTGGTGTTTCGGGGCAATACGGGGACAGGAAGGTGTGAAAAAATCGCAGAGGCGACCGCGTCTGGCCGAATTCTTTTATTTGTC
>Ga0070741_10014447_pt1 | contig 13646 bp, 12 predicted proteins | sample Coa_R1_4_FD_66440 | JGI IMG/M metagenome (GOLD analysis project Ga0070741, IMG submission 66440) | Surface soil microbial communities from Centralia Pennsylvania, which are recovering from an underground coalmine fire - Coalmine... | ecosystem: Environmental > Terrestrial > Soil > Unclassified ... | reverse complement strand
AGCTGGCTCGCACGACTGGCTGGGGGACGCTCGCGAGCATGCACCTGAGTTTATGCTCGCCCGCGTTGACGGAGCCCGAGCTGCCCAGCCACCCCCACCTGCGCCCGACCGCGCCGCTAGCCGAGCGGGTGCTGCTGCCGGGTGACCCCGGGCGGGCTTTGGCGCTGGCCCAGGCGCTTCTCGACGAGCCACGGATGTTCAACCACCATCGCGGCCTCTGGGGCTACACCGGAATGGCTGCGGACGGCGAGCTGCTGACGATCCAGGCCACCGGCATGGGGGGCCCATCGGCGGCGATCGTGCTCACCGAGCTGATCGCGCTCGGTGCGCGGCGCGCGATCCGGGTGGGCACTTGCGGGGCGCTCGACCGCGCCCTCGGCCTCGGCGAGCTGGTGATCGCCCGGGAGGCGATCTGCGCCGACGGCACCTCGCGCGCGCTCGGCGCGGGCGAGCGCGCGCCGGCCGATGCGGGGCTGACGGCGGCGCTGCAGCGCGCCGCGCCGGCGGCGCGCGCGGGAGCGGTCGTCAGCGTCGACCTGTTCTACGAGCGCGGCGCGGCGGGCGGCGGGCATGACGCGCTCGCCGTCGAGATGGAGGCCGCGACGCTGTTCGCCCTCGGCGGCGCGGAAGGGGTGCCGGTCGCCTGCGCGCTGACCGTCACCGACACCTTCGACGAGGAGGGCGGGCGCCGGCGCATCGCGGACGACCAGCTGCTCGCCGCGGCTGAGCGCATGGGCGCCGCCGCGCTCGCCGCGCTCTCGGGGGAGCCGCCATCGCCCCCGGCTCCGCGGGGCGGCCAGAGCGTGGCGGCCGACTGAGAGGCCGCTCAGGCTTTACCCGGCGCGGGGTGGTTGGCCCGCGAACGGGCGCCCGGGCTGCGCGCGGCTTTCGACGCTTTGCCGGCTTTGCCGGCGCGGTTGCCGCGGGTCGCGTTGGCCCGTTTCGCCGCTCCCACCTGTTTGTCGGTCGCAGCAGTGCTCGCCCCCGCGCGGGAGCCGCCGGACCTGCGCGGAGCGGCGCCGCCGCCGCCGAGGGCGCGGTCCACCTTCTTCGTGAGCTCCTCCAGCTGGCCCTCGATCGCCGCCAGCCGTGCCTCGACGCCGCTCGGGGCGAGCGCGCGGTCGAGCCGGTCGACGCCGTCCTCGATCCCCTCGAGCCGGTGCGAGACCGCACGCAGTCGCCGCGTCAGACGTTCGAGGTCCGCGGCGGAGGGCAGGTTCAGAGCGCCCATCGCGACCTCCTGCGCCTGCGCCGCCTTCTCCCGGGCGTCGAACGCGCGGCCGATCGCGCCGGTCAGCAGCGGGTTCTCGAGCAGCTCGGAAAGAGCGCGCCCGAGGCGGTCCTCGCCGCCGCTGCCGAGTCGGTCTCGCAGGGTCTTGGCGACGTTGCCTATGTCGTCGGACATGCTCGCTCCCGTCTTGCCGTTGCCGGCTTTGCTTGCCGGTCCGTAAGGATACGAGGGTGCCCGCTGCGCTGTTCGTGTTCCTGCAGTTCGAGTTCCCGTGGACGCTCGGCCCATCCGACGGGCGCTACCTGCTGCGCGACGGGCCGGACGGCGAGCCCGAGCGCGTGGTGGTGGTCGAGAGCCTGACCTCCGGGCGCCCCGCGCCGATCCCGAATCAGAGCGGCGGCTGGTTCGGCAGGCGCCGCGAGCGCCCCCGCCGCGAGCACGACGCGCCACCGGAGCCGCCGCCCGCCGAGGTCCGCACCACCCGTGTGACGGTGATCGACCCGGTGCCGCTGTCGGCCGAGGGACAGGCCCGCGCGTGGCTGGAGGAGCTCGACCGCGCGCGCGACGTGACGGCGGCGGCCGCGATCGTCAACCGCGTCGTGTACATGCACCGCATCGCCGCCGCCGACGCCTACGTGCGGGAGGTCTCGCCCGCGCAGGCACTGGTGATCCGGGCGGGTTGGGGCGAGGGCGAGCAGGTCGCCTACGGCACATGGCAGCACGCCCGCGAGCTGTCTCTGCGCCCGCCACGGAGGGCGCGGCGGCGGGACCGCGCGTGGGCGCTGCGCCCGCAGGAGCGCCTCGCGGCTCTGCTGGGCGGGCGCAGCTCGGATCTGCTCTGCGAGGAGCTCGCGCTGCGCGCCCGCCTGGACCTCGACCAGGGGCGCCCGGAGCACGCCGCGATCGGTCTCGAGCGCGCGCTCGTCGCGGCGGTCGGCGAGCTCGAATCCGAAGGGCGCCAGGACCTGGCTCTCCGCGTCGCCGAGCTCGAGCAGCTGCGCGGCCCGGTCGCCGAGGAGGCGGCGCGCGCGCTCGCTCGCGCGGTCGCGGGCGCGAGCGGCGAGCCGGGTGCGAGCGACGGTGCCGCCGAGCCCGACGAGGAGGTCCTCGCGCACGCACTCGGTCGCCTCGAAGCCGCCCTGCGGGCACGCACCGCGAGCGGCGTGTAGGCGGACAGGCGCCCGGCGCCCGCGCGCTCCGAGCATCTAGTCTGGACTGGCGATGGATCCCGGCACGACGGCTATCGGCACCTGGAGCGGCGGGCGCTTCATGCACTTCGGAGAGCCGCTCGACGACGAGCGGCTGATCGCCCTGCTCGAGCCCGGGGACGGCATCGACACCGTGATCACGGCAGACGCCTACGGCGCCGGCGAGGCAGATGCCATGCTCGGTCGGGCGCTCGCCCGCGTTCCCCGCGAGAGCTACTGCCTGGCGGGCGCGATAGGGCACGACTTCTACGAGGGAACCCGGGAGGGCGCCAAGGGCTTTCCCCGCTTCACCGACCCGGCGCTGCGCAGCGAGGGCGCTTACGCCGACTACATCCGGATGGCGGCCGAGCGCAGCCTCGAGCGCTGCGGCGCCGAGCGCTTCGACCTGCTGATGCTGCACAACCCGGACCGCACCGGCTACCGCAGCGAGGCCGTCTGGGAGGGCATGCGCGCGGTGCGCGACGCCGGCTTGACGCGGCTGCTCGGGGTCGCGCCGGGACCCGCCAACGGCTTCACGCTCGACCTGATCGACTGCCTGGAGCGGTACGGGGAGGCGATCGACTGGGCGATGATCATCCTCAGCCCGATGGAGCCCTGGCCCGGCGAGATGGTGCTCTCGGCCGCCGAGGAGTCCGGCGTGGACGTGATCACGCGCGTGGTCGACTACGGCGGGCTCTTCCACGACGACGTCCGCCCCGGGCACTCGTTCGCAGAGCGCGACCACCGCCGCTTCCGTCCGCAGGGCTGGGTCGAGGCCGGGGGCGCGAAGCTCGAGGCGATGCGCCCGTACGCCGAACGCCATGGTCTGACGATGCTGCAGCTCTCCTGCCTGTGGAACCTGGCGCAGCCGGCTGTGCGCTGTGTGGCGCCGACGCTGATCCAGGAGACCGGGCCGCAGGCGCGCCCGGTCGAGCAGAAGCGCGCCGAGCTGGCGGCCGTCGCCACCCTCTCCCAGCCGCTCTCCGCGGCGGAGCTGCGGGAGCTGCGGAAGATCGGCGACAACACGGGGTCGATGGCGCTGAAGGGCGCCAACGGCGCCTACGAGGGCGACGAGCGGGCCGACCGCTGGGCGCTCGACGACCGGCTCGAGGCTGTCGCCGCGCGCTGGCGCATCGACCCACGGCACGATCTCGCCGAGAGCGTCGCCGTGGGCGCAGACCACGACTGAAAGGGGGCAGGATGAGCATCGACGCGGCCGGGATCAAGGAGGGCCAGAAGGCGATGTGGACCGCGGGCGAATACGCGGAGGTCGCGGAGCGGATCGTGCCGGTCGGCGAGTACATCGCCCGGCGCGCGGGCGCCGGTCCGGGCGTTGCGCTGCTGGACGTCGCGACCGGGACCGGCAACGTGTCGGTGCCGGCTGCGCTGGCAGGCGCGAAGGTGACCGGCCTGGACCTGACGCCCAAGCTGCTCGAGAAGCAGCGTGAGCGCGCCGCTGCCGCCGGCGCCGAGATCGAGCTCGTCGAGGGCGACGCCGAGGAGCTGCCGTTCGCAGACGAGTCCTTCGACCGCGTGACGAGCTGCTTCGGCGTGATGTTCGCGCCGCGCCAGCCCGTGGCCGCGGCCGAGCTGGTGCGAGTGACTCGCCCCGGAGGCGAGATCGTGGTCGCGGCCTGGACGCCGGAAGGCGTGGTCGGGCGCATGTTCCGCGCCTCGGCTCCCTACATGCCGCCGCCTCCCGAGGGGTTCGTGCCGCCCGGGATGTGGGGTGACGAGTCACACGTGCGCGGGCTGTTCGCCGGCCGCGGGGTGGAGCTGTCCTTCGAGGTGCGCATGATCGAGTTCGAGGGCCCCTCCGTCGAGGCCTGGGTGGCCAGGGACGAGACGATCCTCGGCCCCTCCGTGATGGCGAAGGCGGCACTCGAGCAGCAGGGCCGCTACGACGAGCTGCGCCGGGACGTGATCGCCCTGTACGACGAGTTCAACGAGGCCTCCGACGGCAGCTTCCGCGCGCCCGCGGAGTACCTCGTGACCGTCGCGCACAAGCCGGGCTGAGCGAGCGGCGCCTACTCGGCGACGGCGAACAGCTGCCAATCGCCCGGCACGCCCTTCAGGGTGTGGGCGCCCCGATCGTCGAACGCGATGCCCGACCCGGCGACCAGGTCGGTCACGGTGCGGGAGACGAGCACCTCGCCGGGACCCGCGAGCGCGCCCACCCGCGCGCCGATGTTGACGGCGATGCCGCCGATGTCCTCTCGTATCACCTCGACCTCGCCGGTGTGCAGGCCGGCTCGGATCTCGATGTCGAGCGGGCGGACCGCCTCGCGCGCCGACAGCGCCGCGCGGATGCCCCGCGCCGGTCCGTCGAAGGTGGCGAGGAACCCGTCGCCCATCGTCTTGATCTCGCGCCCGCGGTGCCGGGCGATCACCTCGCGGACGATCTCGTCGTGGCGCACGAGGAGCTCGCGCCAGCGGCGGTCGCCGAGCTCCACCGCGCGGCGCGTCGAGTCGACGATGTCGGTGAACATCACGGTCGCGAGCATGCGGTCGGGCTCGCGCTCGGAGCGCGCGCCTGTCAGGAACTCCTCGACCTCGTCGAGGATCTGCCCGGGGTCGACGATCGGCAGATGGTCTTCGCCGTCGAGTTCGACGAGGCTTGCACCCGGGATCGCCTCGGCGATCGCGCGGGCGGCGGCGACGGGGATCATCCGGTCCCTGCGGCGATGCAGAATCAGCGTCGGCGCCGCGATCGTGGGCAGCACCTGGCGCACGTCGATCTCCGTGTAGAGCCGCAGCAGCGCCGCCGCTCCCGCCGGACTGCTGCCGCTGCGCAGCAGCCTGGCCCACCAGCGTCTCGCCTGCTCGTCCCCGGCGATGCCCGGCGCCCACATCTGCATCGCGACAGGGCCGCCCCAGTCCTCCACGGCGGCGTCGACGAACCGGTCGAAGACGTCCGCGCGCACGCCGCTCGGGTAGTCCTCCGCGCGCAGCATTCGCGGCCAGGTGCCGTACAGGACGAGTGAGCTGACACGCTCGGGATAGCTCGCTGCGAGCATCGCGCTCATCGGGCCGCCCTCGGAGATGCCGAAGACCGCCGCGCGCTCGACGCCGGCGGCGTCCAGGACCGCACGCGCGTCCTCCATCGACTGCTCGAGCGTCGGAGGCGCTGCCGGCCGGTCCGAGAGCCCCTGTCCGCGCTTGTCGTACATGACGACGCGAGCGAAGGACGCCATCCGCCCCAGGTACGCCTCGACGTCCGGCGCCTCGAACATCAGCTCGAGATGCGAGACGAAGCCGGGGATGCACAGGAGCTCCAGCGGGCCCTCCCCGAAGGCGGTGTAGGCGATGCTCGTCCCGTCCGGGGCCTGCGTGTACCGGACATCCGGCGCGTCGAGCATCGCCCGACGATAGTGGCAGCGGGAGGCTGCGGCGAGCCGGGTCAGACCGCCAGCTCGGCGAGCAGCGCCTCGAGCTCCTCGACGACGTCGCCGTTCAGGCGCACCGCGGCGAGCGAGTCCAGCGGCGTCGGCCCCTGGGTGAGGATCGCCACGGCGCCGCCGGCGGCGTCCGTCAGGAGCGGCAGCCCCGCAACCGGGTGCACTTCCAGCGAGGAGCCGATGCAGAGCAGCACATCGGCCCGCTCGCAGAGCTCGCGGGCGCGGTCGAGCGCCGCCGCGTCGAGCAGCTCGCCGAACAGCACCACGTCGGGCTTCAGCGGCGCCCCGCACGCGGCGCAGCGCGGCACGCCGTCCGCAGCGGCGGCGATGCGCTCGCGCGCCTCCTGCACCGGCACGCGACCGGGACAGGACAGGCAGGAGCAGCTCGCGATGCTCCCGTGCACCTCGACCAGCTCGTCCGTGCCGGCCCGGCGGTGGAGCATGTCGACGTTCTGCGTGATCACGGCGTCGAGCAGCCCCGCGCGCTCGAGCGCGGCGAGCGCCCGGTGCGCCGCGTTCGGCTGCTTGGCGCCGAGCGTCGCGAAGCGCTGTCCGTAGAAGGACCAGAAGCGGACAGGGTCCGCGCGGAAGGCGTCGATGTGAGCGACCTCCATCGGATCGACCTTCTCCCACAGACCGGTGCCCGGAGAGCGGAAGTCGGGGATCCCCGAGGGAACAGAGATGCCGGCGCCCGTCAGCGCGACGACCGAGCTCGCCTCGCGCATCAGCTCGGCGAGCCGCCCCACGCCCGTGCCGGTGTGCGAGGGCGCCGCCACCGCTCAGCTGCCTTTGAAGTGCGCCGCGCGTTTGCCGAGGAAGGCGGAGATGCCCTCCCTGGCGTCCTCGGATGAGAGCACCGCCGCGAAGCCTTCCTTCTCGGCCGCGATGCCGGCATCGAGATCGCCGTTGGCCGAGACCGACTTGATCTCGCCGGCGGCGAGCGGGGCCTGCCCGGCGAGGCGGCGCGCCCACATCAGCGCGGTGTCGAGCAGTTCGTGGTCCTCGACCACGCGGTTGACGAGCCCCAGCTCGAACGCTTCCTCGGCGAGGATCGGGTCGCCCACGAGGTTCATCTCGAGCGCCTTGTTGCTGCCGACCAGACGCGGCAGACGCTGGGTCCCGCCGAAGCCAGGGATGATGCCGAGCTTGATCTCGGGCTGGCCGAACAGGGCCGAGCGCGCGGCAATGCGCACGTCGCACGCCATCGCCAGCTCGTTGCCGCCTCCGAACGCGAGCCCGTTGACGGCGGCGACCGTGACGATCCCGGACCGCTCCATTTCTCGCAGCAGCCCGTGCATGTCGTCGAGCAGCGCCCTGCCGGCCGCCTCGTCCATCGTCGTGAACGCCTTGATGTCCGCCCCCGCGCTGAACAGCATCGGGTTGGAGGAGGCGAACACGAGCGCTCGCGTGCCGTCGGCCTTCGCTTTGGCCCAGACCGTCCCGAGGTCCTCGACTACCTGTGGGGAGATCGCGTTCATCGGGTCGTTGGCGAGCCAGGCGATCGTGACGCCCTCGCCGCGGCTCTCGACCTTGATCACCTCGGCCGGCTGCTCGCCGTCGGGCTGCGGGTAGGCGTAGAAGCCCTGGCCGGTCTTCTGTCCCAGCCGGCCCTGGGCGACGAGACGCCGCAGGATCGTCGGCGGGGTGAAGCGCTCGCCGTGGCGCTCGGCCGCGTTCTCCATGCGCTCCAGGATCGAGTCGAGCCCCTCGGCGTCGGCCTTCATGAACGGCGGCATCAGCCCGCGGCGGGGGTCCAGCCCGGCGCCGGCCATCATCCCGAAGTCGATGTCGCGGTGGGTGGCCACGCGCTCCTCGAGCACGAGGCAGGCCTCGATCAGCGTCTTGAGCGAGAGCATCTCGACGAGCTCTGCCACATCGGGCTCGTTCTCGCCTGAGATGTTCGGCTCGCCCTGCGCGTCGTAGAAGCCGTCGCCGCCCGTCTTGGCGCCGAGTTTCCCGTCCGCGACCAGCTTCTGCATGCCCTTCGGGACGTAGAAGCGTTCCTCCCCGTAGGACTCGACGAGGTGCTCGGCGACGTGCAGGACCGTGTCGAGGCCGAGCAGGTTGACCAGGTAGTACGGCCCGACCGGCACGACGCCGGCAGCGCCGACGCCCTCGTCGATCTTCTTGATCGACAGGCCCCCCTCCTCCTGCTCGCGCCAGACCTCGGCGATGCCCGAGTTGAGGATGCGGTTGACGACGAAGCCGGGCACCTCCGCGCACGTGATCGGCTGCTTGCGGATCGCCTGGGCGAAGACGACAGCCGCGGTGACCGTCTCGGCCGAGGTGTCCTCCCCCTCGACGATCTCGATCAGGGGCATGATCGAGGCCGGGTAGAAGTAGTGGAAGCCGACGACCTGCTCGGGGCGCAGCGTCGCTTCGCCGATCTCGGTGATCGAGAGCGAGGAGGTGTTGGACGCGAGGATCGCGTGGCCGGGAGTGGCGGCGTCGAGCTCGGCGAAGACGCTCTGCTTGATCTCCATCCGCTCGGGCACGGCCTCGACGACGAGGTCGACGTCGCCGAACTGCTCGTAGGAGGTGGTGCCGTGGATCCGGTCGAGGATCTCCTTCGCCTGCGCCTCGGCCTCCTCGGCGCTGATCTTGCCCCGCTCGGCGAGCTTGCCGACCTGGCCGCGGGTGACGTTCGCCGCCTCCTCCAGGCCCGCCTGCACGAGCGCGTCGTCGATGTCCTTGAGCACCACGGGGATGCCTGCCGCGGCGATCGTCTGGGCGATCTGGCCGCCCATCGTTCCGGCGCCGACGACCGCTGCCTTTGACACGAACATGCTTGGGTCTCCTCTGGTGTCTAGATGTGATCGACCATCAAGGGGGCCGAGAGCCTAGCGGCGGGCCAGCCGAGCCGCACCTCCGACCGGCCTACCGGGTTGGATGGGTGAGGGGTGCGAAACGATCAGACTGGGTAAGGAGACGGACATGAATCGAACTGGTGCTGTCGCGCAAGGGCTTTCTCGCCGCGGGCGCGGAGCCGTACTGGCCCTGAGCCTCGCGCTGGGTGCGCTGGCACTGCCGTCCGTCGCGGCAGCGGCGACGCCGAAAGCGACCACCGGCGGCGCCAAGGGAGTCAGCTACGGCTCGGCAACCGTCAACGGCACCGTCAACCCCGGCGGCGCCGCGACCTCCTGGTACTTCCAGTTCGGGCCGACGCGCGCCTATGGCAGCCAGAGCGCAATCGGAACGGCGGGAGCGGGCGACAAAGGCGTGTCGGTGTCGACCGGCCTCACCGGTCTTCAGCCGCTGACCGTCTACCACTACCGGCTCGTCGCGGTCAACGCCTCCGGGACCTCGTTCGGCGACGACAGGACCTTCCAGACGACGAAGGTGCCGCTGTCGCTCGCGATCGACATCTCTCCCAAACCCGTCGTCTTCGGCATGCCTGTCGTGATCCAGGGCACGCTCGCCGGGACCAGCAACGCCGGGCGCAAGGTCGTGCTGCTCGCCCGCACCTTCCCCTTCACCGGTCCGTTCGCGCAGATCGGCAACCCCGAGCTGACGACGGCCACGGGCGGCTTCAGCTTCACGCTGCTCGGCGACGCGGACACGGCCGAATTCCAGGTGGTGACGACGACCAACCCGCCCGTGTCGAGCGGCATCGCGACGGAGAACGTCGCCGTCAGCGTCAGCAGCCACCTCTCGAAGACGCGGCGGCCCGGCTTCGCCCGCATCTACGGCACGGTCTCGCCGGCCCATGACGGCTCCCAGATCGGCATCCTGCGCATCGTCCACGGCCACGGCGCGCTCGTCGGCGGCACGACCCTGCACCACCACAACGCCGCCAGCTCGAGCTTCAGCCGCGTCGTCCGTGTGCACAAAGGGATCTACCGGGTCCTGGCGCGGGTCGTGGGCGCCGCGCAGGTCTCCAACTACGGGCAGCCCCTGCTGGTTCGCTAGGAGCCTGCCGCGCAGGTCTCCAACTACGGGCAGCCCCTGCTGGTTCGCTAGGAGCCTGCCGCGCCGGTCCCGCCCGCCGCGCCCACCAGGCGTGCGGGACCGAGCGCCGCGAGCACCTCGTCCGTCTCGAGCAGCAGCGCCCCGATCCCGGCGAGCTCGCGCTCGCCGCGCTCGTAGAGCCCCGAGAGCGCGTCGCTGACGACGACGACGCGGAAGTCGCGCTCGCTTGCCTCGTAGATCGAGGTGCGCGGGCAGTTCGGGAAGTTGCAGCCGCAGAAGACGAGCGTGTCGACGCCCTGGCTGCGCAGATGCTCCTCCAGGCGGGTGCCGAAGAACGCCCCCCAGCGCGGCTTGTAGAGCGCCCACTCCGCCGTGCCGAGCGGCTGCGCCTCACCCGCCAGGAGGGCGGCCGGGTCGAGCACGGGAGCAGCGGCGGGAGCGAGACCCGGTGCCAGCTCGGTTCCGGCCTCGCCCGGCCCCAGCATGCGCGCGCCCGCCTCGACCGCCGCGCGCCGGCAGGAGTCGACGTTGGAGCCGTCGCGCTCGTAGACCCGCACGACGTGGACGATGGGCCGTCCCGCAGCCCGGAAGCCCTCGCTCAGCCGCGTCATCGCCGGCACGACCGCTGAGGTGCCCGGGACCTCCAGCGCGCCGCCGTCGAGCGTGTCGCATTGCGTGTCGATCGTGATCAGCGCCGCGCTCGACCAGTGCGGGCCGACGTACGGATCGGCCTCTATGCGCTCCCTTGCCGCCATTGCCCCGAGTTATAGAGCGTGCAGGGTCCGAAACGAAACCGCCCGGCACATCGGCCGGGCGGCTGTGAAGCGGATCTCTCGCGGCCTGCTAGGCCGGAACTGCCGTCGGCTCCTCGACGCGTCGCGGCAGCAGCGTTTCGCGTGCGATCACGAGACGCTGGATCTGCGAGGTGCCCTCGTAGAGCTGCATGATCTTCGCGTCGCGGAAGAGCTTCTCGACCGGGTACTCCTTGATGAAGCCGTATCCGCCGTACACCTGGACGGCTTCGGTGGCGGTCTTCATCGCGGTGTCGGCCGCGAAGCGCTTCGCGTGCGAGGAGACGAGCGTGTTGCGTTCGCCGTTGTCCAGCATCGTCGCCGACTTCCACGTCAGAAGGCGCGCGGCTTCGATCTCCGTCGCCATGTCGGCGATGATGAACTGGATCGCCTGGTGCATCGCGATCGGCACGCCGAACTGGACGCGTTCCTTCGAGTAGTCCACCGCGAACTCCATCGCCGCGCGGGCGATGCCCGTGGCCATCGCCGCCACGCCGGGGCGCGTGCGGTCGAGGGTCATCATCGCGAGCTTGAAGCCCTGGTTCTCCTCGCCGAGCAGGTTCTCGGCGGGGACCTCGACGTCGTTGAAGGAGATCGTCGCTGTGTTCGACGCGCGCTGCCCGAGCTTGTCCTCCTTCTTGTCCACGACGACACCCCACTCGCGCTCGACCACGAACGCCGAGATGCCGCGGTGGCCGGCGTCCTTGTCGGTCTTCGCATAGACGGTGTAGTAGTCGGCGTGTCCGCCGTTGGTGATGAAGCACTTGGTGCCGTTCAGGACGTACTTGTCGCCCTTCTTGACGGCGGTCGTGCGCATCCCCGAGACGTCCGAGCCGGCGTCGGGCTCGGTCAGGCAGAAGGAGGCGAGCTTCGGCGCTTCGGTGAGCGCGCCGAGGTACTTCTTCTTGATCTCCTCTGAGCCACCGAGCGCGATCGGTGCGGTGGCGAGGCCGTTGCATCCGATCGAGGTCTGCATGCCCGAGCAGCCCCACGAGAGCTCTTCCTCGATCAGGCAGCCGTCGAGGTAGGAGGCGCCGGCGCCGCCGTACTCCTCCTCGATGTGGCTGTTCATCAGCCCGACCTCCCAGGCCTTCTGGATGATGTCGGCGGGCCATGTCCCGTCCTTGTCGTACTCCCACGCGACAGGGCGGATCTCTTTGACGGCGAAGTCGTGCGCCATCTCGCGCAGTGCCTTCTGCTCGTTCGTGAGCGTGAATTCGACCATTCTCTCTAGCCCCTCCTAACGGGCTGGCACGACGTTAGATTGACTGGTCAGTCAATCGTGCGAGAGCAGGGTAGCGGAGCGTCCCGCGATCGGCAAGAATCGAGCGGGTGCAAGCCACCGGCACCGTGGCCCCCTAGTGCCCGGCATCGCCACGAACGGCCTGACGTTCGTCGTCTTCGGGACCGTCGCGTTCTCGGTCGTGATGTCGGTGCTGTTCCTCGTCACCCGCGGCAGCGACTCGATGTACGACGAGATCGGCAAGGGGGGGCTCTCCAAGGAAAGCGACTACTCCGGGGCGGCGCCCGCGCCTGTGGACACCCCCGCCGCGCGCTCCGAGCAGGAGCAGGAGGTGCGCCAGATGCTGCGGGCCCGCAGCGACCGCCGCGTCCAGCGCGGCGAGGCTCCGCTGGACATCGACGCCGAGGTGGCGAAGCTGCTCGACGATTCCGAGCGCGCCGGCAAGCCCGACCCGGCGCTCGTCGCCGAGGTCCGCCAGCTGGTCGAGGCGCGCAACGAACGGCGGCTGCGCCAGGGCAAGGAGGCGCTCGACGTCGACGCCGAGGTGACCCGCACGCTCGACGAGCTGCAGGGGTGAGACGGCCCGCCGTCATCTCCTGCCCGTGGGGTATAAACGCGCGATGAGGCACGCGCGCCTGTTCCAGCTCGACGAGTTGATCCTGCGGCCGGGCACGTACTTCAACCCCCAGACCGAGATCATGGTCGTGGTCGACGACTCGCCCGAGGTCGATCACGAGATCTTCGAGGCCGCAGAGCTCGACCCCTCGGACTGGGTCCAGATCTCCGAGGACCTGCCTCTGGACGAACACCGCCGGGACGATCTGGTCGAGCGCTTCCAGCTCGCCAGCTCGGCCGGCGGCGAGCTCGACGACGACGATCCCGTCGACGACGAGGACGACCTCGACCCCGACGACCTCGACGAGGACGAGGACGAGGACGACGACGGGGACGACGAGCTCGGCGGCGTCGACGGCCTCGGGTTCGATCGCGAATAGCCGCTGCAGCGCAACCCGGCGCCCGGCAGCCGTGTTGCTGAGTGCGTGAGCGCCGCGCGACGACGACCCGCTGCAAGGGCCGCTGCAGCAAGCCGGCCCAGCCGACCTACGATCCCGGCCGTGCGCCTGCCGCTGCTCGCAGCCATCCTCGCCCTTCTCGTCGCCGCGTCGTCGCCTGCGGCCGCCGGAGCCGCCGAAACCGGACGCATGGCGCGCGCCGCCGCGCGCACCGAACTCGGCCCGCTCGGCGTCCCGGTGAGCGCGCCCAGGGCGGCGCCTCGCAGCCGCGGCCCCCGCGCGCACGCCGCCTCCGGGCCGACTGTCACACGGGCGCTGTCCTCGCTGCTCGCCTCGGGCCAGATCAGCGAAGCGGTCTACAAGAAGGACTACGGCATCTACACGGCGGCGAAAAGCTCGCTCGGGCGCCTGTCGGGGACGCGCCGCTCGGAACTCGCCGTCGTGCTCGCGAACACGCAGGCGATCGCGGCAGCCGGCCAGCTCACGGCCTCGCGCCAGGCCGCCGTCTTCTTGACACTCGAAAAGAACCGCCTGTGGTGGACGACCAAACCGCTGCTCTCCGGCGAGGTGCGGGTGAGCTTCCCCCCCTCGAAGATCGTCTGGCAGCGCTATCCCGGCCAGGGCATCCAGATCCAGTGGCTGGGCACGTTCGGCGCGGGCAACGGCTTCTACCTCTCCGGCCACGAAAACGGGAACCTGCGCCAGCTCGTCGAAGAAGTGATCCCGCTCGCCACCAGGCGCGCGGGCGGCATCGCGTGGGAGTACCTGTTCCACTTCGACGGCGGCTCGCCGCCGTGGACGAGCGGGCTCTCGCAGGGAACCGCCCTGCAGGTGCTCGCACGCGCCGGCCAGCGGTTCAAAGAACCGGCCTTCA
>Ga0070741_10014446_pt1 | contig 13648 bp, 13 predicted proteins | sample Coa_R1_4_FD_66440 | JGI IMG/M metagenome (GOLD analysis project Ga0070741, IMG submission 66440) | Surface soil microbial communities from Centralia Pennsylvania, which are recovering from an underground coalmine fire - Coalmine... | ecosystem: Environmental > Terrestrial > Soil > Unclassified ... | reverse complement strand
GATCGACTGGGCAAGTTACGATCGGCTGCTTGATTATTGCACAACGCCGAAAGGCATCAGCGCGGTCTTCGTCAACGGCCATGCGGGTGAAGGGGCGACGCTGACGCCTGCCGAGCGCGCCGAAGTGATTGCGCGTACGCGCAAGCGCGCCGGTGGCAAGCCGCTGATGACGGGGGTCATTGCCTATTCCGTCGCCGAAGCGATCGAGCAGGCGCGTCAGGCGGAAAAGGCAGGCGCGGATTGCGCCGTGCTGTTTCCGCTCCCTGGCTTGGGTGCCGGCGCGAGCGCGACGCCCCGTGCGCCTGTGGCTTATGTGAAAGCCGTCTGCGACGCCATCAAGATTCCGGTTTCGATTTTCCAGTATCCGCTCGCGTCCGGGCTTGGATTCACCACCGAGACCCTCGTCGAAATGGCAAAGCTGCCACCGGTGATAGCGATCAAGGAAGGCAGCGACACCATGACAGCCTACGAGGACAACTGGCGGCGCGTGAAAACGGTGCGCCCGGACCTCGCATTCCTGCCGTCGAATTTCAATTGGTTCCTGCCGCAGCTGGCAGTCGGCGGAGATGGCATCCTGTCGGGGCTTGCGAGCCTCACGCCGCATTGGCTGATCGACATGTGGCGAGCGTCCGAGGAGAACGACCTTCCGGCAATGCGCGCGGCGAGCGATCGCCTGTACCCCGTGGTTCGTTCGATATACGCCGCGGCGCCTCTGATCGACATGCACACACGCATCAAGGTTGGCTTGAAAAAGCTTGGCATCATTGCGGACGCGACACCGCGGCCGCCGCTGATGCCCGTGCTCCCCGAAATTGCCGCGCAGGTCGAACGCGCGGTCGACCATGCGCGGCTCGAAACCTATGCAAAGGCTGCGGCCTGACAAAACGACAAGATCTTGAGGAAACGCAAATGCCAGCGACACTGAATTTCAACGGCATCTACGCCTCGACCATCGTCCCGTTCCGCGCGGACGGCGCGATCGACGAGCCCGCGCTAGAACGGCATCTGCGAGCGGTGACGCAGGGCACGGGTCTGCGAGGTCTGTTGCTCAACGGCCATGCCGGCGAGAACGCGGCGCTCGGTCGCGCGGAGCAGATGCGCGTGATCGAGATCGGGCGGCGAATGGGGCAGGATTGTTTGATCGTTGCCGGCATCAACAGCGAGAGCAGCAATTATGCGGCGACACTGGCGCGAGATGCGGCCGATGCGGGAGCCGACGCTGTGATGGTCTTTGCGCCGTTCTCATGGGCGCTCGGTGCCGATCCCAGTGCCATCGTGCGTCATCACGAAATCATCCATGACGCGACGAAGCTGCCGATGTTTCTCTTCCAGGGCTCGGTCAATGCGGGCAGGACCGCCTTCACACCGGATGTTCTTCGCTCCTTGCTTCGTCTGCGCAACGTCATCGGCATCAAGGAGGGGAGCTGGGAGACGTCGGCTTATGAAGCGGTACGCCGCTTGACCAAGATGCAGCGGCCCGACGTTGCGGTCATGGCTTCGGGAGACGAACACCTGTTCACCTGTTTTGTGCTTGGCAGCGAAGGAAGTCTAGTCAGCCTCGCTGCTGTCATTCCCGCCGAGATCGTGCAACTCGACGAGGCTGTACGACGCGGCGATCTGGCAGCTGCTCGCGCGCTGCACGACCGCATCTATCCGCTGGCGAAAGCGGTGTACGGAGCATCGCCCGGCAGCCTTGCCACCGCGCGGTTGAAGGCCTGTCTCAAGCTGCTCGGGCGCATCGAGAATGCGACCTGCCGCGCGCCGGTCAACCACCTTCCGCCGGAAGAATACGATCGGCTCGCGCGTGTTTTGACCGAATGCGGGCTCGAGGCCGTTGCAGGCACGGTGAAGCCAGCACGTACCCTGAAAAGCGCATGAAGGATCAGCCCCACCTTCATATCGTGCGCGTCGATGTCGATCCCGTTCACGAGGATGCATTCAATCATTGGTACGATCACGTCCATGTGCCAGACCTGCTTGGTTGCCCTGGCTGGCTTTCGGCGCGCCGTTACGTCGCGCTTGATGGGGGACCAAAATACGTTGCTGTGTATGAGATCGCAGGCCTGTGGGTCTACGACACCCCGGAATTCCACAGGGTGAAAGGGTTTCGGGAGTTCGAGCCGCATGTGCTTAATTTCGTGCGCCTGCAACTCCAGCCATTGAGCTAGCCTCGGTCGCCCGTTCGCCATCGCTTTTTGTGCAATGCCGTGATCAAATCGCCCATGTGCGCGTGGTGGGCGATGAATGAACCTCCGGCAACTTGAGATTTTACGGTCAGTCCTGCGTTGCCGCACGACCATCGGTGCCGCGCGCGAACTCGGTATGTCGCAGCCGGCGGTGAGCCATGCGGTTCAGCGTGCGGAGTCCCAGCTTGGCTTCCGCCTGTTCGATCGAATCAATAACCGGCTCGTTCCGACCGAAGAGGCGCGCATTCTGTTCGCCGATTCCGAGCCCTTGTTCGCCATGCATCAGGCGATCAAGCAGAAGGCGCGCGACTTGCGGGACGGCAGGGCGGGGCGCATCCGGCTCGTCGCCACGTCGGAATTGTCGGAATCGCTGGTTCCACACATTCTTTCGCACTTCTCGGCCGAGCATCCCGACGTCAAGGTTGCGCTGGACACCGCGCGCCTCGACAGCGCCCTCGAAGCGATCGAATTAAATGTTGCCGATGTCGGACTTGCGATCGAGCCGCATCCGCGGCCGGCGCTGATCTATCAGCCCTTGCTGAAGATCGGCATGGTCTGCGTTTGCCCGGTGACCAGCGTCTTGCGCAAGAAGCCCTTTGTGACGCCGGCCGATCTCGAAGGCGAACGGATCATCTTCGCCCGTACCACCAGCCGCATGAGCGCATATGTCGAAGAGGCGTTCCATCGGGCCAACACGCGTTTTTCGCCGGCGATCGAGGTACGCTTTCTGAACGTCGCGGCCTCGATGGTGGAGGCGGGGCTCGGCGTCGCGATTGTCGATGAACTGACGATTTCCTCCGGCCATTATTCCAAGCTTGTGGCACGTCCGTTCCGGCCGCGCGTTTCGATCACGGTGAGCGCGATTTACGCGAAGGACAAGACGCCATCCCGCTTGACGCGCATTTTTCTCGACCACGCACGTGCTGAAATCCGCGAAGCCGGCAAGCGTGCAAAAACACGCACGGAAAAGGGTTCGTTGAGCGCGACTTGAGCTTATTTATCCCGGTCATAGTCGGGGTTGATGTTTTCATAATTGGGCTCCCTGGAAGCTTGCTAGTCTTCCGCTACCGCCGGAGCCTGGACGGCAAACAGTTTGGAGAATGTCATGCCTCTGACTTTGCTTCGTGCTTCTCTGGCGCTGGCGATTGTCGCCTTCACCGCGCCAGCGTTTGCGCAATCTTGCAAATCCCCTATTCCCGATTCCGACCTAACGGTCCCCGGAAAACTTCAGCTTTCGATCAATCCGACCTTGCCGCCCCTGCAGTCCGTCGACAGCAAGGGCGAGTTGCAGGGTTTGAATGTCGAGCTCGGCAAGGAAATCGCCAAGCGGCTGTGCCTGCAGATGGACTTCCAGCGCATGGATTTCCCGGCGATGATTCCGGGTCTGCAAGCCTCGCGTTTTGACGGCATCGACACCGGCATGTTCTGGACCGAAGAGCGCTCCAAGATCATGTTCACCGTGCCGTACGCGCTCTCGGCGATCGGCGTACTCGTCGCCACCGATTCGAAATTCAAGCCGACGGAGCCGAAAGACCTTCTGGGCCACGTGATTGCGGTCGATGCCGACTCGTATCAGGAGCGCTGGCTGCGCAACTTCTCCAAGACGGAATCCGAGAAGGGCGCAAAGCCGATGGAAATCCGCGCCTTCATCACGCCGACCGAGGTGATCGCGACCTTGCGTGCGGGCCAGGCAGAAGCCGCCGCCTTGCCGGCATACACCACGAACGAAATCGCCAGGCGTGGCCAGGCGGTGGTCGCGATCAAGGCGATGGGCGCGACGCCGATCACGATGGCGTTCCGCAAGAAATCGGTCGCGGAAGCTGTCGCCAAGGCGCTGAACGACATGCGGAAGGATGGCACTTACGCCAAGCTTCTTGACGAGGTCGGCGTACCGCAGCTTCCGGAGGCGGAATTCGCGATCCGCGGCCCGGGACCGAGCTCCTGAAATCCGGCGGGTCAACGCCGCTCGGCACTCGCGATTGAAGTTCCGCCGCCGGAGCATTTTCTTCGGCGGCGGTTCTATTTTGGCTGGCGGCTCCGGTGCTTCAATGAGGCCTATGGCAGGATTCTTGCGAAGGGCGCAGTCTGACCGGGCTGCGGTTCGCATCGCGGAGGGGTAGATGAAGGGTTTCGATTTTGCCGGCTTTTTGAGCTACTTCGGCAACGGCTTCCTGTGGCAGGGCGTCGTCGTCACGCTGTGGCTTACCGCAATCCCGATGGCTGCGGGTCTCGTGCTCGGCACTTTTGTTGCGTTGATGCGCATGTCGAAAAATCCCGCTCTCCAGGGTTTCGCCCGTTTCTACGCCTGGATCTTCCGCGGCACCCCGCTCTTGATCCAACTCGTGATCGTTTATGCCGGCCTGCCGCAGCTCGGCATCCGGCTCGGCGTTGTTCCTTCGGCATTGCTTGCACTGACGCTGAACGAGACCGCCTACTTGTCGGAGATCATCCGCAGTGGATTTCTCGGCGTACCGCCGGGGCAGAAGGAAGCCGCTCAATCGCTCGGCAGCCCGTTGTGGCTGATCATCTGGAAAATTCAGCTACCTCAGGCATTTCGCCTGATGATCCCGCCGCTCGGCAATTCGGTGAACGGTCTGTTGAAGGCGACTTCGATTACGTCCGTCATTTCGATGGAAGAGCTCATGCGCCGCAGCCAGATGCTGATGCAGGAAAAATTCGACGTGCTCGAAGTGTTCTGCTGCGCGGCCGTGCTTTACCTGGTGATGACGACCGTCTGGGGCCTGATCCAGCGCCAGCTCGAAATCCACTTCCACACGGAATCCGTCCCCGTCACGGAATAACGATGCTCGACAACGCCCATTCCAGATTGCGTGAGAGCGCGGCTGCGAGGCGCGAGCTTCCCTTTGCACATCTGCTGCATGGCGCGATCGACTCGCACGTTCACTGCGCGCCGCATATTAACGCCCGCACGGTGACGGTCTTCGACGCGGTGCGCGAGGCTGCGGAAGCGGGTCTGGCCGGGCTCGGTATCATGGATGTTTTTGCGAATACGTCGGGCCTTGCGGCGCTTGCTACGCGGGAACTCGGTCACCTGGGTGTGGACGTTTTTGGCGGCATCATTCTGGAGCCCTATGTCGGAGGCATCGATCCACGCGTCGTCGAGAACGCGCTCAAGATGGGATACGGGCCGGACTCGGGCGCGCGCTTCGTGTCGCTGCCATGTCATCACACGCGCTTCGTTGCGCAATCCGAGCGGCGACCGGCGGACTATGTGGAAGCTTGTTTTTACTGGCCCGACAACGCTCCGCTTTCCGATACGGTGAAATCCATTCTCGACAAGATCGCCGCGGCGGGGGCTGTGTTCAATACGGGTCACGTCACCGGCGCCGAAGCCGTTCGCCTGGTGGAGGCTGCGCGCAAGCGCGGTGTTGAAAAGATCCTCTGTCCTGCGTCCTACTTTTCGCTCGAAGAGGGGAAGGCCGCCGCAGCTAATGGCGGCTTCCTCGAATTTTCGTTCTTTGTCCTGAGCCACGCGACCGTGATCGGCCAGACCATGATCGACGGCGAACGCCACCGGTTTCCGCCGGTGTCGCTTGAATCCGTCGTCGAGAAGATCAAGGCAGTTGGCTCAGAAAAATGCGTTCTGTCGAGCGATTCGGGGTCTTACGTTCTGGCGCCGCCAGTCGAGGCTTTTCGTGAGCTGATCGTGATGATCCAGTCGGCCGGGTTTGACGACGACGCCATCCGGCGCATGACGGCGATCAACCCGGCGCACCTGTTCCGCAAATCCTGAAGGTCCAGTCATGTCCGACCGCGCCCCGATCATCGCATTCGAGAAGGTCAACAAATGGTACGGCAAGTATCACGCGCTGCGCGATATTGATCTCGCGGTTGCCAAGGGCGAGCGTATCGTCATTTGCGGACCGTCCGGCTCGGGCAAGTCGACGCTCATTCGCTGTATCAACGGGCTCGAGGAGCACGAGAACGGCAAGATTGTCGTCAACGACATCGAGCTGACCAGGAACCGGCGCAACCTCCACAAGATCCGCCAGGATGTCGGCATGGTATTCCAGCAATTCAACCTGTTTCCACATATGACCGTGCTCGAGAATTGTACTTTCGCACCGACGTGGGTGCGCAGGATGACAAAGGAGGCCGCGGACGATCTCGCCATGAAATACCTGACGCGGGTGAAGATTCCCGACCAGGCCCGCAAGTATCCCTCGCAGCTTTCCGGCGGTCAGCAGCAGCGCGTCGCGATCGCACGCTCGCTGTGCATGAATCCCAAAGTGATGCTGTTCGATGAGCCGACCTCGGCACTCGATCCGGAGATGATCAAGGAGGTGCTCGACACAATCGTCGATCTCGCGGGCGAGGGAATGACCATGCTTTGCGTGACGCACGAAATGGGCTTCGCGCGTCAGGTCGCCAACCGAATGGTGTTTATGGACAAGGGGCAGATTGTGGAGGTGAGCCCGCCCGGCGAATTTTTCGAAAAGCCGAAAAGCGAGCGCACCAGGCTATTCCTGAACCAGATTCTAAAATAAGCGTCAGGCGGCTGCAGTCGCAGGCACTGCGTAAGGCGACTTGTCGCGCGGAACATAAGTGCCCTCCTTCCTGTCGCCGACAAGCTTGCCGTCGCGCACAACGAATTTGCCACGCACGATGGTTGAAACCGGCCAACCTGTTACCGCGATACCCTCATAGGGCGTGTAGTCCGCGCCGCCGTGCATCAGTGACTGGGTGATCGTGACTTTCCGTTGCGGATCCCAGATCGCGATGTCCGCATCGGAGCCGACAGCGATCGTGCCTTTGCGCGGATAAATTCCGTAGGTCTTGGCATGGTTGGTGGCGGTCAGCGCGACGAATTCGTTCAAGCTAATACGGCCCTTGCCGACGCCTTCAGAGAATAGGATCGGCAGCCGGGTTTCGACGCCCGGAATGCCGTTCGGCACCCAGCGGAAACTCGTGCGTCCTTTCGGAATAAGCTTTCCTTCCGGACTGTCGTAGCGGAACGGGCAATGATCGGAGGAGAACACGGAAAAAATGTGCTGTTGCAAACCTTCCCAGCACGCCTTCTGGCTCGGCACGTCGCGCGGCGGAGGCGAACAGACGTATTTCGTCCCCTCCATATTGAGCCCTTCGAGGTTCTTCTCGGTGAGCACGAGATATTGCGGGCATGTCTCGCCATAGATTTTCAGGCCGCGCTGCTGCGCGCGGCGGATTTCCTCCATCGCCTCCCGATTAGAGACATGGACGATCATGATCGGAACGTCGATCAATTCAGATAGTGAGATTGCACGATGCGTTGCCTCGCGTTCGACCGGAATTGGGCGCGAGGTGGCATGGAACTGCGGCGCGATCTTGCCTTGCCGTTCGAGCCGATCGGTGAGGAAGCGGATCGCGTCGTAGTTTTCCGCATGCACCATGACGAGCGCGCCGGTATCGCGCGCGACCGACATGACCTTCAGCAATTCCATGTCGGACAGCGCTAGGCCGTCGTAAGTCATGAAAACCTTGAAGGAGGTATAGCCATCGGCGACAAGTGCCGGCAATTCCTGGCCGAGCACAGCGTCATTCGCGTCGGAAATGATGAGGTGAAACGAGACATCGATGTGGCAATTGTCCTTTGCGAGCGCGTGATATTCCTCGACCATCTTGCGCAGGCTTTTGCCTTTTTCCTGAAGCGCGAAGGGCATTACAAGCGTGTTGCCCCCGAACGCGGCCGATCGCGTCGCAGATTCGAAATCGTCCGCCATCACGATGCCGGCGCCGGAGGGCTGCGCAATGTGGACGTGACTGTCGATGCCGCCGGGGAGGACAAGCTTTCCGGACGCGTCGACAACGTTCATCGCGCTGCCGAGATCTTGCCCAAGCGCGGCGATCCTGCCGCCGCTGATCCCGACATCGCAGGAAAACGTATCCGAGGCCGTCGCAACGGTGCCACCGCGAATAACAGTGTCAAAACTCATTTCTGAAAGTTCTCCAGCGCGCCGCGCGGCCTCGTTATCGCGCGGCCCGCGGCAAAGCCTATTAACGCGGGGCAAATGATATGCCAATGAAACCGCTGCGCCAAATCGGTCCGACGCAACAGAAGTGTCCTCTGCTCGCGTCCTGGTTTAGCGATTAACCGACCACCCCAAATGCGAGGTGCATGATCGAACGGATGGCTACGTCACTCCGAGTAAATCAGGTCGACGAGACCGAGCGAGATGAACGGAACATAGGTGACAAGCAAGAGCACAAACAACAGCGTGGCGATGAACCACACATTGATCTTGGACGTCTCCCAGATATTCGACTTGGCGATTGAACACGCGACCATAAGCACGCTTGCAACCGGCGGCGTTTGCTGGCCAACCGCAATGTTGAGCGTCACCAGAACGCCGAAGTGAATCGGATCGATTCCAACTGCCTTGATCAACGGCAGCACGACTGGCACCACGAGAATGATCGCCGCCGCGCCATGCAGGAAGAACCCAAGCACGAACAGGACGACATTCAGGATCGCCAACACGACGTAAGGATTGGTCGTCAGCGTGGTGACCGCTTCGGTCAGCCGCTGCGGAATTTGCGTTTCTGTCAGGTAGACGCCGAGGAGTGCCGAGGTCGCGACAAGAAGCATCACGACCGAAGTGTGCGTCACGCCTTCGTAAATCGCTTGCCGCAGCACCGGCAACGACAACTCGCGGTAGAAGAACCCGATAGCGAGAGATGCGATGACTGCGAGTGCGCCCCCTTCTGTCGCGGTGACGAATCCGCCGAAAATGCCGCCGAGGATGATGATTGGCAGCAACAGCGCCAGTCTCGCGTCCCAGAACGCGGTGGCAATGGTACCCACTTGTAGAATGTTTTCGCGCGGAAGGTTGTAACGGCGCGCAAACATATAGGCGGTCACCATCAACATTCCGCCGCCAATGAAACCCGGCACAAAGCCGGCGAGAAAAAGCTTGATCACCGAGGTGTCGGCGAGCGCAGCGTAAAGGATCATTGGAATCGACGGCGGAATGATGATCGCCAGCGAGGCCGCAGACGACATCACGGCGGCGGCAAATTCTTTCGGATAGCCGCGCTGCTTCATCCCCGGAATAAGGATCGAGCCGAGCGCTGCGACGTCGGCAACGGAGCTTCCGGAAATCTCCGCAAAGATCATCGATGCGACGATCGAGACCATCGACAACCCGCCGCGAATGAAGCCAACGAGGGCGAGGCAGAAGCCGATCAGCCGGCGCGAAATCGACGTCGCGTTCATCAGCGCGCCGGCGAGCACGAACAGCGGGATGGCGATCAGCGGAAATTTGCCGGCTCCTTCGTACATGACGAGCGCAGCATTCAGCAGCGCTGTCTCCCCGCCGCCGAGGAAGGTTGCCGTAAGCGCGACCATGCCGAGCGCGACGGCGATCGGCACGTCGATGCAGCAGAGCGCGAGAAAGGCACCGAGAACGAGAAGCGCCGCCATCGTCGCAGTCCTATTCGAGGTGGGAGGAGTCGGTTACGACCTGCGGCGGCTCGGGCAGCGCGTGTAATTTCCGCCAGGCCTGCGGCAGCGTGAGCAATTCCGCTGCAACGAAAGCGAGCGAAGCGACCGGCATGACCGATTGCGTCAACGGCGCAGAGACCGAGGGCAACGTCACGAGATGCTCGCCGGCGACGAGCCCGAGAAGGCGATATCCACCCCACGCGAGCGCCAGGAAAAAGGTAACGGTCAGTGCTTCGGACGCAACGAAGGCGAGCCGCCGCAGACCTTCCGGCAGCGCGCGCATGACGTTGTCGAAACCGAGATGCCCGCGGTTGAGAGCGACGAGGGCCGCCCCGAAAAAGGTCACCCAAGACAGGAGAATAGGTGCTACTTCGTCATAAAACGAAATACCCATGCCGAGATATCGCAGGGCGGCGGCCGCGCTGACCAGCAAGGTCAGCGCAACCAGTAATGCACCCGCAACGACCTCGAGAACGAGCGCGAGCAGGCGCGAGAGCGCCTGCATCAGCTTCCCTCCTTGGCGAGGTTGAGGGTCTTCTCGACGAGCGCCTTGCCGCCTGGGACTTCCTTGTCGAACAGTTCATAGACCGGCTTTGACGCCGCAACAAACGCATCGCGGTTTGCGGTGTTGATCTGGATGCCGCCGGACTTCTTCAGTTTTTCGAGTACTTCGACGTCTTCCTTTTCGCCCGAAGCAAGGGCCCAGGGCTGCACGTCCTTGGCAATTTTCTCGATCTCGGTTCGGATATCTGCCGGCAGCTTGTTCCAGCGTTCCAAGCCGACGGTGAGGAAGGACGGCGTATAAACGTGACTGGTGAGCGAGAGATACTTCTGCACCTCGTTCAGCTTCGCGCCGTAGATGTTCGTCAGAGGATTTTCCTGCCCATCCATCACGCCGGATTGCAGCGCGACGAACAACTCGTTGAATTCCATCGGGGCCGGTACGGCGCCGTAGGCCTCGAACATGTGCTGACGCCACACCCCCTTCGGGATTCGGATCTTCAGGCCCTTGAGGTCGGCCGGTGTATCGATCGGCCGCTTATTGTTGGTGATGTGCCGGATGCCGTTTTCGTAAACTGCGATGATCTTGTAACCCTTGGCTTCCGCTTTCGGCGCGAGGTCAGTCCAGAACACCTTGTCGACGAAGCGCGCGACGTGCCCTCGGTCCTTCAAGAGATACGGCATGTCGAACAAGCCGAATTCAGGCGCGACCGTCGACATGATGGTCGATGGCTGGGAGAAATCGACCGTGCCGATCTTGAGCTTTTGTAAAAGCTCGCGCTCGTTGCCGAGCTGGCTGTTGTTGAAAACCGTGATCTTGACCTTGCCGGCAAGTTTCTCGTTCACGCGGCGCGTGAATTCTTCCGCGACGAGAGATTGGTTGCCGCCCGCTGCCGTGGTGTTGCCGAGCTTGAGTTCGAGCACCTGAGCATTCGCATGCATGACGCCGAACGCGGCGCCGAGAGCAAGCCCCAGTAGGATTCTCCGGATCGTCATTGCGTTTTCTCCCTTTCCTGACTTTGTTTTTTTGTTCGACTGACCGGGCGCAACCGAGCTGCTCCCGGGATGTTACAGAACGTCCTTCACGCGCAGGATTGTTGAATCGAGATGCCTTCCGACCACTTCGGCGAGGGCTTCTGCATCGCGCCTCTCCAATGCCTTGATCATTTCTTCGTGCTCGGCGACCGCACCCGCCCATTTTTCGGGTGCGCTGTTGCCGATGTAGCGCGGCCGCTTGATACGCGCCTGCAACGTCTCGTGGATCTCGGCAAGAAACGGGTTGCCTGAGGCCTGAACAAAACTCGTATGAATGGCCTGATTGAGTTTGAAGTATTCGAGCCTGTTTCCGGCCGCGTAGAACTTCATCATGCGGCGATGCTGGCCGCAGATGCGTTCAATCGTTTCGTCGCTTGCGTGCTGACAGGTTAGCCGCGCGCCGAGCTGCTCGATTACTTTCAGAACCTGGAGAATTTGAACGAAGTCGTGTTCGGTAAACCGCCGCACGACCGCACCCTTGGAGGGCACGATCTCGACTAGGCCTTCGGCGGTCAGGCTTTTGATCGCCTCGCGGAGCGGCGTCCGCGAGACTCCGAGCGCCGCGCCGACCTGGCCTTCGTTGATGCGCGAACCGGGGGGAAGCCGCGCTTCGATGATCATGTCCCGGAGCTGGTTCAGAACCTCGCTATGGAGCGTACGGCGGACAATGCGCGGCACGCCACCCAGTCCTTCGCTCGTCGCAAGTGGGGTGGCGGACCTCGCGCTCACCATGTCCCCCTATACCCTTTGGCGTCATACACCAATACGTATGTTGCATACTGCATACAGATATGCAACGGTTTTTGTCCGAATTTACGGACCTTCGCATGGCCAACGACAGCGTCCCTACGATCGCCATTGCAATGGGCGACCCGGCTGGAATCAGCCCGGAGTTGCTGGCGCGCTTGCTTGCCGAGCCGGACATTCGTCTGCGGGCGAGGTTTGTGATCTTCGGGGATGCCCGCATCCTCGATCAGGGCGCGAAGGTCGCAGGTACAAATCCGGATGTACGGATTGCGTCACCCGAGTCCGGCATTCCTGCCGATCGGATCAAGCCGATCTTCGTTGACCTGAAAAATCTCGATCCCGGCGAGGTTACGATCGGGCGTGCGACGCTCGAGGGCGGGAAATTTGCGACGGACAATTTCCGGCGAGCTCTAGTGCTTGCGGCGCAAGGTGAGGCGGACGCCGTCTTCTTCACCCCCTTCAACAAGGCGGCGATGCGCTTTGCTTATCCTGACTACGACGATGAGATCCGTTTCGTGCGCGACGCAATCGGCTCCGACGCACCGGCCAGTGAATTCAATATCTTGGACGGCCTATGGAACGCGCGTGTGACTTCGCATATTCCGCTCGCCGAGGTCGCACGCAACATCACTGAGGAGCGGGTGTTGGGTGCCCTCTTGCTTGCCGATTCGTCGCTGCGCGCGGCGGGGTTCGCCAATCCGCGTATCGCGGTGGCCGGACTCAATCCGCACGCCGGCGACGGCGGCAATTTTGGCCGTGAAGAGATCGACGTGATCAAGCCGGCCGTCGAATCGGCGCGTCGGCGGGGGATTAATTCACAGGGGCCATATCCGTCAGATACCGTGTTCCTGCGCGCGCGCAACGGCGATTTCGATGCCGTTTTGACGATGTACCATGATCAGGGCCAGATCGCGATGAAACTGATGGGATTCGATCGTGGCGTTACGTTGATCGGCGGATTTTCGTTCCCGATCTGCACGCCGGCGCACGGTACAGCCTACGAAATCGCCGGCAAAGGTGTCGCCAATTTCGGCGCCACGCGCGCGGCAATGCTGCTTGCGATCCGGATGGCGAGCGAGCGAAACGGTCCGGCGAAGCGCGCTGACGGGTGAATGCGCGAATACGGTAGTCGGCCAATCGATTCAGAGATGCAGGATAATCGGGTTCAATGCCGCGGCGCGGTGGAACAACCAGTGCCGCACCGTCGTTTCCATGATTCAGTTCAATAAGATGGCGTCATCAACCGATGCGGTTCGCGACAGGCGCGCTGATAATGATCTCGATGACCGTGCCGCCGGGGCACGCTCGCATGCAAACCGACGCGCAGGTCGAATCGCTTGTCGGCCTGGAAATCCAGTCAGTCTTGCCGCGTAACGGGGCAGGCGGTGCCGCCGTCGCTGTCCGCATCGAGGGCAGGACTCTCTTTTTTAACTATGGCCTGGCCGACCTCGACACGAAACGGCCGGTCACCTCCGATTCTCTCTTCAATCTCGCATCCGTCGGAAAGGTCTTCGACGCAACGCTGCTCGCTCTGGCTATTCAGCGCGGCGAACTCACGCTCGACGATCCGGTTGCTAACTACCTGCCTGAACTCGAGCGTGGCCGCGATGTGCACCGGTTCACGATCGGTCAGCTCGCGTCCCACACATCGGGGCTATTGCTGCCGCAAGACCATCCACCCTGGCCGACGGAACACTACACATTGCCGCAATTCTTCCAGGTCCTGAATGCATGGAAG
>Ga0070741_10014445_pt1 | contig 13648 bp, 15 predicted proteins | sample Coa_R1_4_FD_66440 | JGI IMG/M metagenome (GOLD analysis project Ga0070741, IMG submission 66440) | Surface soil microbial communities from Centralia Pennsylvania, which are recovering from an underground coalmine fire - Coalmine... | ecosystem: Environmental > Terrestrial > Soil > Unclassified ... | reverse complement strand
CACGCAAACCTGCCCTGCAGCCGGCCGGCAGTCAACAACCCGACACGGCGTGTCGCCACAACAAGCACAGCCAACCCCGCCCACCAGGCGAAACACCCCTGACGCTTGCTGAATAGCTACTCGAACCTGGACATATCGGGAGATCCGGGGCGCGAGAGCGAGCGAGCCGGATCATTGCGGACACTTACCCCCCCAAAGTGGGGGGGTAACTGTCCGCAATAATTTCGACCGCTGCGCCGAGCCCGCACACACCGCTGAACGGCAAGACCATTCCAGGACAAACCGGGCGTGCCCTTGCTCACTCTTCGATGGCGCCCCCGATTGAGCGGAGGTGCTCGCGGAAGGTGCGGGCGGGATCCGCGGCGCGGGCGGTCAGGTAGTCCGCGAACCGCACCTGGGCGCGGAGCGACGCGCCGGAGCGGATGCGGTCGGCCTGCCGGCGTTCGGTGTCCCGGATCGCCCCGGCGAGCGCGACGATCTCGTCGGCGCGCCCGGCCGGGAGGAACAGCACGCCGTCGTCGTCGGCGAGCACCACGTCGTCGCCGGTCACCGTCCACTCCCCGACGGTCGCGGAGGCAAGCGCCGCCGGATGGCGGGCGGTCAGGCTCAGCGGCCCGGTCGGAATCGAGCCCGCGCTGAACACCGGCAGGCCGATCGACGCGATGTCGGCCGTATCGCGATGCAGGCCCCAGATGACGATGCCGCTCAGGCCCGCATCCTGGGCCTCCAGCGCGATCAGGTCGCCGACGCACGCCTCGTCGCGCCGGCCGCCGTTGTCCACGACGAGCACGTCGCCGGGGGCCGCGACAGTTTCCAGCGCTTCGAGGAAGACGTCCACGCTGCCCGCGTGCCGGGCGGGCACGACCCGGCCGGCGCAGCGCGTGCCGGGAATCACCGCCTGGATGTCCGCGGGGGCGCAGCGGACCGCTATGCCAGCCCTTATGCAGGCGTCGGCAATGTGTGCCGAAGTCAGGGAATCGGGGAGAGAAACCACTGTCGTTATGCCCAATCGATTTTAATGTTGCCGAAGTGGCGGAGCAGGGAAAGGATCCATGCCTGGTCGGACTGAATGGTAGCGAGCAGCATGCCCGGTCCGCTGAGCTGCGTCAGCGCGGTGAGCATGCGGGTGCCGATACCCTGGCGCTGGAATTCGTCCTCGACCAGGATGCCTATCTCATCGTCGGCACAGCTGCCCAGCGCGACGATCCGGCCGGCCACTTCGGCGACGAGGGCGATATGTCCCGGGCGGCCGGAAAGCGCGTCGGCGAGATAGCGTTCTGGAAACGCGCGCAGGAATCCGTGGAAGCGGCGGTAACGGGTATCTTTCGAGCAGCGCTCGAACATGGCGATCAGGGCCGCGCGATCCCCCGGCGTCGCTGGCCTGAGGTTCATGGGCGGGGCGCGCCGACGGGGTTCGGGACCGGGACGGTGCCGTTGTCGATGAGCTGGCGGCTGATCGGCGTGGCGAGTTCGATCGCCTGCTTGACCCCGAGTTCGCCGAGGCGCTCGACCGGCGCGGCGGCGAGGCGGTCGGTCATGTCCTCGATGTCGCGGCGGAGCGCGCCGCCGGTCTTGGTCAGGCGGCCGTCGCGGTCCAGCAGGCCGCGGGCCTGAAGGCGGCGCTCGGAGACGCGCCAGTCCTCGTCGGCCCAGCCGCGGGTCGGCTGCACCATCTCCCTGGAGATGGATCCGGTCGCCACGTGGGTGAGCGAGGCGTCGAGGCCGCGCAGGCCCTGGCTCACCGCGGCGAGCACGTGGCCGTCGCCGCGGTGCTCGCGCAGGATCGTGGTGGCCAGCCAAGTGTCGGCGGCAGGGTCGTCTTGCCTGGGCACGGCCGACCAGGCGGCGGCAAGCGGGCGGCCGTCGAAGCGGCAGGCCTCGATGGCGTCCCAGAGGAGGCGGTTCAGTTCCGGGAGCTTGGCCGCGGCATCGTCGTCGAGGTGCACGCGGAGCGCCTGTGCGGCGGCCTCGATGCGGGCGTCAAGGACCGTTTCCGGCGTCGCGAACGTCCAGGCGTCGGGGATCGCGCGCTCGATCATCTTCGGCGCGAAGCCGTAGCACATCGCGGTGACCGGCGCCGGCGGGAGGGGGCCGAGCGGGGCGACGCGGCTGGCGAAGTAGCCCATCCAGTAGCCGCGCAGGCCGATCCGGCGCGCGGCTTCGGCGGGTTCTGGGGCGAAGTAGACGGCGGCATGGATTGGCTCGATCGCGTGCCAGAAGCTTCGTGCCAGCGTGGGTGGTGGCTCCATGGTGTTCAGCTTGCCCGGTTGCCGGGCGCGTTGGACAGGGCCAATATGGCGTAATGGACCAGTCTCAGGACTTGGCGTGGTGGGCTTCGGTCGTTTTCGACCGATGGCGGGACCGGCCCGGGCCGCGCTACCAGCGGCTGGCCGCGTGCCTGCTCGACGCGGTGTCGCGCCGGGTGCTTGTCGCCGGCACCCGGGTGCCTGCCGAGCGGCAGCTGGGCATGGCGGTCGGCGTGTCCCGCGGAACGGTGGTCGCGTGCTTCGAGCACCTGGTCGCGGCCGGGGTGCTGCGGCGGCGCGTGGGTGCGGGGACATTCGTGGTCGGGCCGCCGTCGTGGGCGAATTCCGGCGAGTCCGGGGCTGTCGCGGAGCTGCTGCTGCGCCGGCTGGCCGGGGATCTGCCGGTCATCGACCTGTCCATGTCGTGTCCGGGGGACGTGCGGCATCTGCCGTCCTTTGGCGAGCCGGTGCTCGCTTCGCTGGACGGGAACGGGCTGGACCCGCGCGGTCTGCTGTCGTTGCGGACCGCGGTCGCGTCGCATCTGACCCGGTTCGGGCGGCTGACGACCGCGGCGGACCAGATCGTCGTCTGCGCCGGTGCGCAGGAGGCGCTGTGGCTGCTCGGCCGCGTGCTGCGGCCGCCGCGGGTGCTGGTGTCCTGTCCTTCGTATCCGGGTTTGACCGGGGCCTTCGGTTCTCGTCTCGGCGTGGTGCCCGGGGATGTCGCCGGGACCACGGCGGTGGCGGTGGCGCGGGCGCCGGGCGGGTCCTGCGCCTTCGTGATGCCGGACGGGCACAACCCGACCGGGCTGGTCATGTCCGGCGTGCGGCGGCAGGCGTTCGCGTCCGTGGCGGACGCGGAACGGGTCGTGGTCATCGAGGACATGGCGCTCGCCGATTTGTCGTTGCCTGGGGCCGGTGCCCCGGCGTTGCCGCTGGCTTCGCTGAGCCCGGCTGTGATCGCGGTGGGATCGGTGTCGAAGCTGCTATGGGGCGGGCTGCGGATCGGGTGGATCCGGGTCGGGGACGCTCGGCTGCTCGCGGCGCTGGTCGCGCGGAAGGCCGCGCTGAACCTGGCAACGTCGGCCGTCGCGCAGGCGTACGCGGCGGTGTTGCTGGGCGCGGTTACCCCGTCGTGGCTCGGCGCGCACCGCTCGGCGCTGGTGCGGCGGCGGGATCACCTGGTCTCGATGGTCGGCGCACTGCTGCCCGCGTGGCGGGTAGCGGTCGTGCCTTCGGCCGGGCTGTCGCTGTGGGTGCGGCTGCCGGTGCTCGACGCGGCGGCGTTCGCGCACGTGGCGTCGCGGCACGGGGTCGTGGTAGCGCCGGGTTCGGCGGCATGCGTGTGCGGGGAGCACCGGGGGTACGTCCGGCTCTCGTTCGCCGAGCACCTGGACACGTTGTCGCTCGCGGTGGAGCGGCTGGCCGTGGCCTGGGAAGCCCACTCCGAGAACCTGGCCGCCGGCCTGGTCTCGTTATGTGCCGAGGATGTGGGCGCGGTGGTGCCAGGCGGCGCGCAGGATCGCGGCGCTGCCGGGCTGGAGGTCGTCGGCGAGGGTCGCGACGCTCTGCTCGGTGAACGGCTCGGTGAGCAGGCGGCCTTCGTCGTTGCGGCCGGGGATGCCGGGGAACAGGGCGTCGAACCGCGGGGCACCGAACACCGTGACGACGAGCATGTCCAGGACCATGCTGAGCGGATCGACGCCGAGGCCGATCCAGTAGGTGCGCTGCGTGAGCTCGCGGTAGAACGGCCAGTTGCCGTAGTCGATGGGCGTGCGATCGCTCCCGTAGTCCTCCGGGTCGTTGCGCAGCTCTTCGGCCAGCTCACGGGCTAGGCAACGGCGCAGGCTGAAGTCGTTGGCGAGGTTGTGGCCGGCGTCGTCGGACGGCTGGAACATGCCGGCCGGCGCCACGGTGTACCTGCCGCCGTTGGTGGCGACCCTGGCCGGGTCGCGCCAGTGCAGGACCATGTCCGTCCGCGCGCCGTTGCTGCGCAGGACGAGGGCGCTGATCGCGGTCATCACGGGGCGCCGGCTCAGGTCGGTGGGGTCGCCGATGGCCTCGCGGAGGATCAGCCCGGCCGTGCCGGCCAGGCTCGCGGCGGCGAACTCGTGCGCGACGGCCTCGCAGGTGCTGATCATGTCGAAGTAACGACCTGGACCGAACGACAGGTGCGTTGCCGAGCCGGTAACCTCGAGGAGCCGGTAGCAGACGCGGTTCTGGTAGAGCTTCGGCCTGGCCAGGGCGCCCAGCGCGGCGGCGTACGTGGGGTAGCGGCTGCCGTCGGGGCGGATTGGGCGGACAGCCGCGGACTCCGGCCCGTCACCGGTGACGACGGCGCCGGGCGCCGACGCCGCTAGCTGGAGCCGGACGTCGCCGAGCGGGATCGGCCGCGGTGCCAGCCACTCGGGTCTGGTCAGCAGCGGCGTGCCGTAACCGCGCAGGTGACGCGGGTACTGTTCGGCGGCTGCGAGGGTCAGCTCGCGGCGGTGCTCGGTCAGGTACTGGCGGGTGGCACGCCACTGCTGCTCCTGCTCCTGCTCCTGCGATGACATCGGACCCAGCTTGCCATGTGCGGTCAGCTGACCAGGATGCCTTCGGTGGCGTGGCCGCGCTTGGTGAGCATGGCGATCAGCGCACCAGCCAGCGCCGCTTGCCGGACCCGCGCCGCGCACGGAGCAGTCGACAGGCGTCGACCGGCCCCTTTGCCGCCCAAGTGGTTTCAAGTTGCCCAAGTTTGGCCCATTTCGTTCCGCCACTTCTCCGGCAAGGCGGCTGAACGGCGGCAAGGCGGCCGACGGGCGGCAAGGTGAGCCGACCGCTCGGGCCGTCGCTGCCTGATGTGCACGTGATATCCGCTAGCCACGGCCACTGTAGGCGTTCCAAAACAACGTGCGCTCACGGCGCGTCGCGCGGTGCGGCTGCGACAGGCAGCCCACTCGCCCAAACCTGGACATACCCCATATTCGAGGAGCGGGACAGATCATTGCGGACAGTTACCCCCCCGATCCGGTGGGTAACTGTCCGCAATCATTTCCGAGCGCTGCGCCGAGCCCGCACACACCGGCGAACGGCAAGCCCATGCTGGATCAAACCGGGGCATTGCGGGCAACCAGCACAGCAGCCGAACCTGGCACGCCGGAAACGCAGCTTGCTTTGGAGCGCTTACGTCGACGGCGCGAACAGCCGTGCCGCGGCGGCCCTAGTCAGATCACCAGGTCTACGCGTTCGACGGTGATCAGCTGGTCTTCGAGGACGTACATCACCCGGTACGGCCCGACCTTGAGACGCCGGTAGTCACCACGGACGAAGGCCTCGGGCGGGCTCGGGTTACCGGCGAGCGCTCCGACAGCCGTGCAGATCTCTCGCATGCCGTCCTGGTCGGCCATGAACCGGCACGCCGACGCACATGCGGCCGGGGACCACTCTATTCTCACTAACCACCCAGGAGCTGCTTCATTACTTCTTCGTGCGAGACGGCACCCGGGCGGCCGGCCGCGGCCCACTCCCGGTAGCCCTGCATGATCGCGTCGGCCTCGGCGACGTCAAGGTCCGCCTCCGTCGCCCGCCGTTCCAGCGCACGCAGCCGCCGGTACTCATCGACCGGGACCACGACCGCGCTCGGGCCGCTCAGCGCAGTGCTCTCCTGATACCCGAAGCTCTGCACGCTCATGTCCCCATCCTACGGAGCGCGCGGACATTCTCGTCGGACATCGTCCGGGCGCGTCGCGACGCCCGGCTCCCAATGTGCCGCGCGGCATACCCCCGGGTAGTATGCGATTCGTGGAGACGAGGACGATTTCTGTCAGCGGGATGACGTGCGACCACTGCGCTCGCGCGGTTCGGCAGGAACTCACCGAGCTGTCCGGGGTGAGCAGCGTCGAGGTGGACGTTACCAGCGGCCAGGTCACCGTGACCGCCGCGCCGTTCCCGTCAGACGACGCGCTTCGCGCCGCGATCGAGGAAGCCGGTTACGAGCTTCAACAGGGCTTACAGCATCAGCACGAGCAGGTAGGCCATGGTGACCCCCATCGCCATCTTGCACGCCATCCCGCACCGCGGTGCCAGCGTCCGGGCGCAAGACGACACCGCGGTGAACCGGTCGCCCAGCCACATCACATAGCCGACCATGAAGGCGGCGAGCCCCAGCGCGACGACCGACAGCCCGGACCCGCTCGTACCCATGCCGTGGCCCGGCTTCGGCACGGCCAGCAGCATGTAGACCATCGCGCCGCACTCAAGCAGGTGCGGCACCGGCTGCGGGCAGCGCCACCCGTGCCCGGCGAGCGCAGCACCGGCGGGCTCGGCACCAGCGGGCTCAGCAGCAGACCGCAGCGCCGCCCAGCCGAACCACGCCACACCGCCCGCGAACACCACCGCCCACAACGCGGACGGCCAGAGCCGCAGCCGGGCAATCAGCATCCCGGCCATCGCCACGCCCATAAGCACATGCACGACGTCCGAATCAACCTCGGCAGGCCGCCGCGTCCGCCGCGCCACGACCAGGCGCCCGGTACAGAATCCGGCGACGCCGAGCATCATCGCGACGAACACCGAACTCAGCCACGTCGGCGCGCTCATTCCGGCACCGGCCAGTACGCCAGGGCCAGCAGGACGAGCAGCGGGCCGGAATCGGGATCGGTGGAACCGCCGGTCAGCATCCCGCCGAACCCCTCCACCAGCCAGATCACGACGGCCAGCGCGACGGTCAAACCCACCACGCCACGCACCGCGAGGACCGAAGGCGGGTACACCCCGCACGCGATCACGACCATCAGCACCGCGAACACAAGGCCGCCCGGGCTCAGCGCGGACGCGGCGTGGGTGTCGAGCCACGCCAGCCACCCCGGCTGCCCGGCGGCCATGTCCGCGATCCCGGAATGCAACGTCCGGACAGATCCGGGGAGCGCGGCCAGCACCGCCATCGTGCCCCACAGCACCGCCCACGACACGCGTGCTACCGAGGCGCCGACGGCCCGCCCCGCGACGAACGCGGCCGAAACGTCCCGTTCCGAAGGCCACAGCAGCACCGCGAGCACCGCGTACAGCAGCACCGCTCCCGGCGCGCCCAGCAGCGGACTGGCCGAGCCGGTGAGCACCCCGCCGAGCCCTTCGCCCAGCCACCACACCCCGAGCGCCCACACGACCGACGCCGCCAACGCCGGCTTCACGGTACGCCGGAACGCTATTCCGAGGCCGAGCAGCACCTGAATGGTGGCGAATGCCCCGTTGGAAATTGTCAGATGGTGTCCGATAAACGAAGCCGACCACGTGATCGGCGCGGCAACCGGCGCCGGATTTCCGGCGGCGGATTCAGCCAGCATCGAAGGGAAAGCCTTACTGAACATGGCCGGCTGGTACTGGAGCAAACCGTCGAGCAACCAGAGGGCGCCGAGCGCCAGTTGCAGCTTCCGCCGCAGATCAACCCGCACATCGAGCGCCGGCGCGCGAGCGAGCCCACCCGCGACGACGAGGCTTTCGCTCATGGCTGACCCTTTCGTATTCAGCAAAACGGTAACCCGTATTCCACAACTACAGCAAGCGAAAATTCGCCGGCTTACCCCGGCCCGGTATTACCAGCAATGTCGCCATAAACCCGGACAGGGTATAGGCGAAACCGGGCCGGGGTATGCCCGGAAAAGGTCAGGACGAGAATGAGGGATCGCCGTCACGGACGGCGTCCGAACGGCCCTTCGGCTCCTCCCATGCCTCTTGCCTGCCGAGCGCGGTCATGTCGAGGAACGAGTACGCGTGCGGGATGTACTCGTTGCCCCGCGCGTACGCCGAATACGTGTGGTACACCGAGTCGCCGTCCCGTAGGAACGCGCTGACCCCCGGTAGTTCCGTCGCCTCGGTCAGCGACGGCTCGTCGCGGTAGTTGTACCGCGGCTTCGCGGGGTCGATTGTGACCCCGTAGTCCTTGTTGAAGCTGGTGCCGAACGACGAATACCACGGCACGTCCCACCCTCGCTCCGCCTTGGCCTTGTCGATCTTGGCGTAGGGTGCCACGGACACCAGGACGAAATTCGTCTCCCGGGACCGAATGTTGTCGAACAGAGTCGGCGTCATCGAGCTGATGGCCACCGAGCAGCTCGGACACGGCTGCTCCCAGTCCGCCCCGAACATCACGTGCTGGACGAGCAGCTGCCGCTTGCCGTCGAACAGCTCAGCGAGGCTGACCTGCCCGGATGGCCCTTCGAAGACGTAGTTCTCGGTCACCTCGACCATCGGCAGCCGCCGCCGGTCCGCGTTAACCGCATCGTGCTTGCGGGTCAGCTCCTTCTCCGCGGCGAGCAGCCGCAGCCTGGCCTCAAGCCACTCCTCGCGGGATACGACCTGTGGAAGACTCACTGGCAAACCTCCTGAATTGAGCCCTTTCAGGAGTGAGACTCACCGGCCGCGCGGAACTCATCGGCGATCAGGAACGAACGAGCCGGCCGATCGCCTCGGCGGCCTCCTTGACCTTGTCGCCGGCCTCCGGCCCGCCCTGCTCGATCGCCTCGGTCACGCAGTGCCCGAGATGATCTTCGAGCAACCCCAGCGCGACGGCCTGCAGCGCGCGGGTGACCGCGGACACCTGCGTCAGGATGTCGATGCAATAGGTGTCGGATTCCACCATCCGCTGTAGCCCCCGGACCTGGCCCTCGATCCGCCGCAGCCGCTTGAGGTAGGCGTCTTTGTCCTGCGTATACCCGCGCATATCACAAACTGTAATAGCAGAACGGCATCGGCTCGACCCCAGAGTCACATATCACGGCAGCGAGGTCAGCCGGCCATGCTGCGGTACACCGCGATCAGCGCCGCACGCTGCTCGTCGGTCAGCCGCTCGTCGGCGCGGATCGCGTCCTCGGTACCGGTCAGCTCCGGGGCCGCGGCCGCCGGCTCGGCGGCGGGTTCCGGGCCCGGATCGAGCAGGCCCGCCTGCGCGAGCAGCGTTTCCGCGGAAACGTTGAGGGCGTCCGCGATCGCCTTGAGCACCCGGACCGAGGGCTGATGCAGCCCGCGCTCGACCTGGCTCAGGTACGGATTGGACAGGCTGGTGAGATCCGCGAGCTGCCGAAGCGACAGGTTCGCCATCTTGCGCTGGGCGTGGATGAACGCGCCGAGCGCCTCGCGCTGGCGCTGCCACGAGTCAGCCATCACGCCCTCCTTACGCTAAATATAGTACGCGCGGCGGCCCCGTCCGGGGTACCGCCGCGCGCCACCGCGCCGCGCTAGGCAGCCGCGTCGTTCACGTCGCTCGCGCCTTCCGCGCCGCTCGCGTGCCTCGCCCCGCCCGGCAGCACCGCGAGCAGTTCCTCGGCGAACGTGCGCTGGCTGGCGAGCAGCGTCTCGGCGAATTCGTACGCCCTGGCCACGACCCCCTCCGGCCGCGGCAGCCGGTCCGCGAACGGCACGTTCGGCACCGGCAGCTTCGGCGCGATGGCCTGCACGGTCTCGACGCACGTCTTGACGGCACCGACGACGGCCTCCTGTCCGGCCCGGATCCCCGAAAGCACGCTGTCCTGCACATTGAAAGCGGTCATTTGCCCTACCTCATCTCACTGAGCTTCCTGCCGCTAACTATATCAAGCGCGCAAACTATGTCAAGCACTGTGCTTTGCATATCAAGCGCTTGGCGGCCCCACGCCCCACGCCCCACGCCCCGCCGCGCGCCCCCGCACCCCGCGCCCCCGCACCGTGTCAATTGCGCAATCGCGCCTGCTAGAGCGTGTCATTTTGCGGGGCGGCGGTCCGCAGTGGCCGCGGATGCGCCTCGTTCGCGCCGACCGTCGCGCTGACGGCCCGCAGGTCGCGCGCGTAGACACGCTCTAGTGGGCTCAACTGCGCAATTGACACGCTGGAGGCGGCCCGGCCCTGGGCCGACCCCGGCCCTGGGGGTTACTCGTTGCGGGCTACTTCTGGGCCGGTGATGCGGTTGAGCAGCGGCATGGTGGCCGCGATGATGCCGAGCGATACGACGATGCCGGCCGCCGTAATGAGGTAGTACGCGGCGTCCGGGGCCACCATCGGGCGCCGCAGCTGCATGGTCGCGTACATCGCCGAGGCGGCGAAGCCGATGCCGATCGACACGGCGGCGCTGACCAGCAGCGGGACCGCGCTTTCCAGGGCGACGACCCGGCGCAGCACGGTGAGCGGGGTGCCTGCCAGCCGCAGCATGCTGAACGGCCGCTTGCGGTCGGCCAGGCCGGCCGCGATGCTCGCCGCCAGCGTGCAGCCGGCGATCGGCAGGCTGGCCAGGATGACCACGTCCGCGAGCTGCTGATACTGGGCGTTGCGGCCGTTGGATTCGGTCTGCTGGTCGCCGAGGGTTTCGGCGCCACCCGCGTTCGGGTACGTCGTCTCGATCAGCGTCCGGGCCTGCTCGATAGCGGCCGACGACCCGTTCGTGCCGACGTGGACGCTGAACGCGGGCAGGCTCGCCAGCCGGTCCGCCGGCACCGCGGCAGCCGGCCAGGTGATGTGGCTGACGTCCGCGCCCCACAGCGGGAAGGCCGGGAACGCGACCACTGCCGCCCCCGCGGGACAGCGGCCGAGTTCCGGGAACCTGGCCAGCTCGGCACAGGAAACGGCGCCGGCCGGCACACCGTCACCGAGGAACGCGCTGTTGCCGAACGTCGAGGCCGGCAGCCGCCGGTTCCCGTCGGACCGGACCGTCATGACCCCCTGCACGCCGTCGATCCCGCCGAGCTGGGCGAGCAGCACCGCCGACGGCACGAGGGCGCGACCCGAACCCGGTGAATCCGGGTCGGCGAACTGGTCGACCAGGATGCTGCCGGTGCCGGGACCGTAGGCGGGCTCGCTGCCCTTTGTGTTCTGCGTAGTGATCAAGACCACGGCCACGGTGGTGACGAACAGCGCGAGGACCAGCCCGCTCACCGCGCGAAACCCCGCGCGCGGGTTATCGGCGAGCCGCCGGGCGGCGATCAGCGTGCCCGGTCGCCCGGTGAGCCGGACCATCAGCCTGGCGCCGGCCATGGTGAGCCAGGGACCGGCAACGACCAGGCCGGCCATGACCAGCAGGAATCCGGGCAGGAAGGCCTGGATCTGCCCAGGTGTGCCCGACGGGCGGCCGTGCACGACGAAGAAGCCGAGTTCGGCCAGTCCCGCCAGCACGGGCACTATGCGCCAGGGGCTCGGCGGCCTAGGCGTGACCCGGCGGGAGACGCCGAGCGGCGAGATGTGCACCCGGCGGAGCGCGAACCGGGCCGCCAGCGCGGCGGCCACCGGCACGCCGAGCGCCACGATCAGCACGTCCGGCAGGCTCAGCCTCAGGTCGCTCGGGAAGAACCGCGCGCCGGTGAACGGGATCGACGCGATCGGCACCCGCACCACGAGGAACAGCGCGAAGCCGAGCGCCACGCCGAGCACCGCCGCGGCCGTGGACTCCACGCCGGCGATCAGCGAGACCTGCCGCGGCGTCGCGCCGGCCAGCCGCATCGCGGCGAACCGCTGTTCGCGGCGCGCCGCCGACAGCCGGGTCGCGGTGGCGATGAAGATCAGCACCGGGAACAGCATGGCGAGCGCGACCACAGAGAAGATCAGATCGATGCCGCTCGCCTTGATGCCCTGGCTGATCGCGCAGTCTTTTCCGTCACAGCTGCTCGGCGCGAACCTCGAGATCGCGGACGCACGCACCGCGCCGGGGGTCACCGCCAGCTGCGCGGCGGTGTGGCCGACGACGATCAGCAGCGAGTTCGGCGCGGGCAGTGCCGCATTGCCGATCGTGCCCGCCAGGTGCCCGGGGTACCTGTCGGCGAGCTGATTCGCCGGGGCGCTGTCCAGCAGCCTGATCATCGCGGGCGACGCGTAATACTGGCCGGGACCCGGCAGGTGCGGAATGCCGGGCGGCACCGGCGAGTCCGCGCCGGTCGCGGCCACGTCGACCCGGCCGATCAGCTGGCCGTCGTACCGGTCGCCCCGGAGCAGCCACCACAGTGGGTCGTGTCCGCTCCCGGAGGAAGCGGTGGTGTTGAGCCACGCATATCTGTCGTTCTGATAATTCACCGCGTTTATACCGGCGACGGCGGTGAGCAGCAGACCCACGCCCAGCCCGACGGCCACCACCAGGAGGACCAGCCGCACCACGGACTCGCGGCCGCCATTGACGGTGAGGCGCAGGCTCAGGCCGATCACTGCGCCACGCCCGTCAGGCTGGCGACCTTGCCGTCGCGGACCACCACCTCGCGGTCGGCGTAGGCGGCGACGCGCGGCTCGTGGGTCACCAGGATGACCGTGGTCCCGCGCTCGCGCGCGGCGCTGGTCAGCAGGTTCATCACGTGCTCGCCGGACACCGAGTCCAGGCTTCCCGTCGGCTCGTCGGCGAACAGCAGTTCCGGTCCGGCGACCAGGCCCCGGGCCAGCGCGACGCGCTGTGCCTGGCCACCGGACAGCTCTCCGCTCCTGCGGTGCTCGAGGCCGTCGAGGCCGAGCCTGCCGAACCACTGCCGCGCCTCGGTGAGCGCGGCGCTCCGGCGAACGCCGTTGAGCAGCAGCGGCAGCGCGACGTTCTCCTCGGCCGTCAGCTCCGGCACGAGCTGGCCGAACTGGAACACGAAGCCGAACTTGTCCCTGCGCAGCTCGGAGCGCTGCGCCTCGTTCCGCGTGTCCAGGCGGGCGCTGTCGAACCAGATCTCGCCCTCGTCCGGCGTGAGGATGCCGGCCAGGCAGTGCAGCAGCGTGGACTTGCCGGAGCCGCTCGGGCCCATGATCGCAAGGATCTCGCCGCCCCTGGCGGCGAGGTTGGCGCCGCGCAGCGCCGGGGTCTGGCCGAACGACTTCTCGACAGCGCGGGCCTCGATGATCGGCGCTGTCATTTGCGTACCGTTTCCGCCAGGATCCCCAGCCTGGCCGCCGTGTGGTCGATCCATCGCAGGTCTGCCTCCAGGTGATACAGGCCGTGGTCGGCGAGCAACGTGTCGACCAGGTTCCCGTGCTGCTTGAGTTCGGTGAGCTCGCGCATGCGCTGCAGGTGCGCGGCGCGCTGCGCGTCGAGATAGCGATCGGCCGGCCGGTCGAGCATCAGCGAGAGCACGACCTTGGCGAACAGCACCGTCTGGAGGTGCGGCTCGGGTGCCGCGGGGGTCTTGAGCCACTCCTCGACTTCGCTGGCGCCCAGCTCGGTGATCGCGTATCGCTTGCGGTCCGGACCTTCCCCGTGTTCGGCCGGGCCGGCGATCGCCATGCCATCGCGGGCCAGCCTGGCCAGCGTCGCGTAGACCTGGCCGTACGGCAGCGGCTTGCCGCGGCCGAAGAAAGCGTCGTAGTCCCGCTTGAGGTCATAGCCGTGGCTCGGCTCCCGTTCAAGCAGGCCCAGTAGCGTCAGCGGAACACTCATACCTGGCAGAATACACTGAGCGTATACTCGGAGCAAATAATAATGTCTGCGCAGGTCGGAGGGA
>Ga0070741_10014444_pt1 | contig 13649 bp, 9 predicted proteins | sample Coa_R1_4_FD_66440 | JGI IMG/M metagenome (GOLD analysis project Ga0070741, IMG submission 66440) | Surface soil microbial communities from Centralia Pennsylvania, which are recovering from an underground coalmine fire - Coalmine... | ecosystem: Environmental > Terrestrial > Soil > Unclassified ... | reverse complement strand
ATTTGGAACGCGTCGCGGATGCGGGAGACCACCTGCGTCGCCATCAATGAATGGCCGCCTAATTCAAAAAAATTATCGCGCACGCCGATTTTCTGGACACCGAGCACTTCGCTCCAGATTTTCACGAGCGTTTCTTCCGCGCGCGTCCGGGGCGCGACGAATTCCGTTTCTACCTCAAAAGTCGGCGCTGGCAGCGCGTTGCGGTCAATTTTTCCGTTCGACGTGAGCGGAAATGCGTCGAGAAAAACGAACGCCGACGGAATCATGTATTCCGGCAAACGTAATTTCAGGAATTCGCGCAAGTTGTGCGCGGAAATAGTTTGGCGGAGCGATTCACGCGTGCCGAAATCCCTTTCGCCATTTTTCGACTGTGCGCTATCGCTCCACCTAAATCCGGGCGCGCATATAATATATGCGGCGAGCCGCTGCTGATTCGCATTGTCCGCCCGCGCGATGACGACGGCTTCGCGCACGGCTTCGTGCAATTGCAGCGCAAATTCAATTTCCCCAAGCTCAATACGATTGCCGCGAATCTTGACCTGATTATCAATGCGGCCGAGAAATTCCAATTCGCCGTTCGGCAACCAGCGAACCAAATCGCCGGTTTTGTAAATGCGTTCGCCCTGCGCAAATGGATTTGCGATAAATTTTTCCGCCGTGAGTTCGGCGCGATTCAAATAACCGCGCGCGAGTCCAACGCCGCCGATGTGTAATTCTCCGGCTTCGCCAATCGGCGCGGGCGCGAGATTTTCGTCGAGCACGAAAACCTGTGTGTTGGCGATGGGCCGGCCGATAGTCGGCGATGACATTTTGGTGTCATCCGGAGGAACCAGATTCCAAGTAGTGACCACCGTATTCTCAGTCGGCCCGTAATGGTTAAATAATTTGCACGGAAAATTCAGCGGCGGCGGGCGATGCAATTTATCTCCGCCGGTCAGCATCGCGCGCAGCGAAAGATTTTGCGGCCACGCTTCGTTGAACGTTGCTTCGGCAATCGGCGTCGGCAAAAACGCAAGAGTAATTTGCTTTTCCGCGAGCCATTGAATTAATTTCGTCGGCGACAAACGCGTTTCATCATCGCAAATGTGCAAGCTCGCGCCGCAAGTCAGATACGGCCAGATTTCCCAAACCGATGCATCGAACGCCGGCGCGGCAATTTGCGACGCGCGGTCTTGCGGCGTGACGTTGTAAGTGAATTGATGCCACGCAATCAAATTCATTAAACTGCGATGCTCAATCTCCACGCCTTTGGGCTGGCCGGTGGAACCGGAAGTGTAGATGACGTAAGCAAGATTCGTTGGCTGCGGATGATTTGTCGGCGCATTCGCAAAAACTTCATCCAATTTTTCGTGCACCAATTCTTCCATGCAAATGACTTTGAGATTGGGAAATTCAAAATCGAATTTTTCGCACAACGGTTTGTCCGTGAGCAGCACGGTGATGCTGGCATCGCCGAGCATGAACGACAGGCGTTCGCGCGGAGACGCCGGGTCGAACGGCACGTAAGCTCCGCCGCTTTTGCAAACGGCTAAGATGCCCACGACCATTTCTACCGAACGCTCCACGCAAACACCGACGCGCGCGTCTGGCGCGATGCCCAGTTCGCGCAAAATTTTTGCGACCCGTTCCGCGCGCACATTCAATTCCCTGTAACTCAATTGCTGTTTGTTGTCCGAAACAGCCAAAGCGTCCGGCGTGCGCGCCGCTTGTTCTTCAAAGAGCTGATGAACGCATTTATCTTTCGGAAAATCCGCCGCAGTATTGTTCCATTCAACGAGCAACTGTTGCCGTTGCACTGGACTCAACCGCGACGATGACAATTCCATCGGGGAGATTCTCGAAGCCGGCACAGTTGCGGGAGACACGCCGTTCGCGCTCCGTTCCACTTCTGCAGACCGAACTTCGTCAATGTTATGCGTTTTCATCTGGGCAATCCGAAAATGCTGTTGCAACCGTAAGCGCAAATCCGTTTTTGGATAAGTGGGTGAAAACCGCAAACGGCATTACCGCGTCACCCCACTTGCATCGGGAAATCTCACCGCGTGAGGCAAATTGGAGGTAACACAACCCATTTCGCTGCGCGACAATGCGGTGTTCATTACTGTCATGCTTGCAAAGGAAATTGTCGCTGCGCCCGGCGAACATTTGCCGGAAATAAAATTACTTCCGCGAACCGCCAAACTTCCGGTCAATCTGCTCGGCGTGCCATTCGATAATCTGGCGTTCAACGAAACGCTCGACCACATCGAAGAAATGATTTCGTCGCGCCAACCGCATTACGTCGCGACGGCGAACGTGGATTTTGTCGTGCGCGCGCGTCGCGACCCGCGTTTTCGCCGCGCACTGCTCGGCTCGCATTTGATTTTGTGCGACGGCACGCCGTTGATTTGGACATCGCGCATTTTTGGAACGCCATTGCCGGAGCGCGTCGCCGGTTCGGATTTGGTTCCAGAATTGGTAAAACTCGCCGCGCAAAAAAATTATCGGCTGTTTTTCCTCGGCACCACGCCGGAAGCCTGCGCGCAAGCAGCCGCCAATGTGCGGAAACAATTTCCTGAAATCGTCGTGGATTATTTTTCTCCGCCGTTTCGTCCGTTGCATGAAATGGACAACGACGAAATCGCAAAACGAATTCGCGCGGCGCAGCCGGACATCGTTTTCGTCGCGTTTGGTTCGCCGAAAGCCGAGAAATGGATGAGCGCCAATTATCGTTCGCTCGGCGTGCCGGTGATGATTGGTGTTGGCGCGACGATTGATTTTCTCGCCGGCCACGTCAAGCGCGCGCCAGTGTGGATGCGCCGCGGTGGACTCGAATGGATTTTTCGTCTGCTGCAAGAGCCGCGCCGATTGTTCAAACGTTATATGATTGATTTGTGGCATTTCGGAATTGCACTGCTCGTAGAATTGTGGCGAGTGAAATTTGGCCGTCGAGATACGGCTCGCGGGGACGCTCGCCCCACCAGTTAAGATTATGAACATCGGCATTTCTACTTCAGTGATTCAGCGCGGAAAAAGCGGCGTGGCGCAATATGTCTTTGCGCTCGTGCGCGCATTGCTGTCGTATTCCAAAGAACATCAATTCACTTTGTTCGTGCTGGAAGAAGACGTGCCGCTGTTCGCATTTGTAGAATTGAAAATGAAAATTGTTGTCGTTCCCGAGAGATTTCGTCTTGCGGTGAAAAATATTTTGTGGCATCAAACCACGTTGCCGCGACTTGCAAAACAACATCGGCTCGATGTGCTGCACATTCCTAGTTACCGCCGGATGCTTTGGCGCAAACCGTGCGCGCTCGTCACGACCATTCACGACCTCGCGCCATTTCATGTGCCGAAGAAATACGATTTCGCCCGGATGTTTTACGGCCGCGTCGTGGCAAAAAAATTGGCGCATCGGCAGGATGAAATCATTGCCGTCAGCCAAAACACGGCGAACGACATCAAAACGTTTTTTGGCGTTCCGAAAAATCGCATCACAACGATTTACAACGGGCTGGACCATTCACGATTTTATCCGGCGTCGCGCGAGACGGCAAAACTGCTCATCGGCAAACGTTACGATTTGCACAAGCCATTTTTTCTCTACATTGCGCGGCTGGAACATCCGGCAAAAAATCATTGCCGCCTGATTGAAGCGTTCAATCATTTCAAAAGAGAAACCGATTGCGGCTGGCAACTCGTTTTCGGCGGCAGCGATTGGCACGGCGCGGACATTATTCATGCGATGATTCGGCAATCGCCGTTCACGCGCGACATTCGCGCCGTCGGATTTATTTCCGACGCCGATTTGCCGATGTGGTATCGCGCGACGGACGTTTTTGTTTATCCATCGCTCTTCGAAGGCTTCGGCATGCCGCCGACGGAAGCGATGGCGAGCGGTTGCCCGGTGATTTGCTCCACGCGCGGCGCGCTCGGCGAAATTGTTGACGGCGCGGCGGCCTTGATAAATCCGAAGGACGTGAATTCGATTCAAACACAAATGACGCGGCTCGCGTCGGATGAAAATCTGCGCGAACGCTGGAGCAAGGCGGGATTGGAACGCGCGAAAATGTTCGATTGGAATTTAAATGCCGCGGCGACGATGAATATTTATGCCCGCGCGGCGGGTTTGCCGCAAAATATTTTACAGTTTCCGTCAGTGAAAAATTTCAGCGAGACGAGACAGAAATTTGCCCAATAAGGCCGCTTAAAAGTTCATATAAAACATGAACAAATAAAAGCATGAACAGAATAGTTAATATCCACCGCATCCATCTTTTGTAAAACATTTCCGAGAAAATTAAAGTGCTGGCAGCAATGAAACCGACAAATGGAAATACAAGAGGCCCATAATTAAAAATAAATTCCTTTTCGGGTGACGAATCCAACCCAAAGTCACGATAAATAGGCCCAAATTTCACAGCTGCGAAACTAAGCCAAGAAAATTCGACCAGATTCAAAAGAATGATTATCCATGTCATTACTCGAACCTGATTGAAAATTCGATTTTTCAATTTCATGATTCAACCCCATTTAAGAATTAAAGTTTCTCTCAAAATTTTGGTGAGGTGAAATATTCCGCTAAATGAGGGAGTCACCCACCTGTTAATTGTCGCGGTCACGGTTATTAAATGGGGAATGATTCTTCGCGTCGCGTGAAAAAGGAAATTGGCATTCTAATTCTCGAGGATATTGCTGCGGATGCCGTTCGCATCAACCATGAATTACGTCGTGGCGGGTTGAATTTTTCTTCGACGCGCGTGGAGACGAAGGAAAATTTTCTGGCGGAACTCGAACATCACAAACCGGACGTCATTTTATCCGACCACGGCTTGCCGTCCTTCGATGGATTTACCGCGCTGGAAATCGCCAGGAAAAAATGTCCCGACACGCCGTTCATTTTTGTCACCGGCTCGCTTGGTGAAGAATTTGCGATTAACACCTTCAAGCACGGCGCGACGGATTACGTTTTGAAAAATCGGCTGTCGGAATTGGTTCCGGCGGTGCAACGCGCCTTGCGCGAGCGCGATGAACGCGCGGGGCGGCAGCAGGCGGAAAAGAAATTGGCCGAAAGCCCCGAAGGCCGTTATCGCCGCATGGTCGAGCGTTGTCCAGACGCAATGCTCATCATTCAAACGGACGACCAAATTGTTTTTGCAAATCCGGCGGCGGTGAAATTGCTCGGCGCGGCGAATGAAAAAGAATTGCTCGGGAGAAATGCCGCTGAAATTTTTCAATCCGACCCGTGGGACACGCTGCTGTATGAAGTGCGGCTGCAACACGACCGGGGGGGCTGCAAATTCCTTGAGCAGAAATTATTTTGTCTCGACGGCAACACCGCCAATGTCGAGATTTGCGCCACGCCGACGGTTTTTGACGGCAAGCCCGCTGTGCAAATGCTGGCGCACGAAATCGGCGAGCGCACCAGCGACACGGACATCATTTCGCGGAGCGAAGAATTAAAGACGGCCATTCTCGCCGCGGCGTTCGACGCGATTATTTTTATTGATGCAAAAGGGTTGATTCACGAATGGAATCCGGCGGCGCAAAAAATTTTCGGCCATAGGCGCGAGGAAGTTCTCGGGAAATTGCTGGACGATTTGATTGTGCCGGCGGCGCTGATGGAAATCTATCGCGAAGGTTTGACAAATTATTTGATGACCGGCGCGGGCAGTTTGCTAAACCGTCCGATTGAATTGCGATTGCGCCGCGCAAATGGAAATGAATTTCCCGCCGAATTGGCCATCACGCAGCACGAAGGCGAATCTTCCGGCTGCACGGTTTTGATTCGCGACATCACCGAGCGCAAAAAAGTTGAACAGGATTTGCGCGAAAGCGAAGAGCGTTTCCGTTCGATGGTCGAAAGTGTGAACGATTACGGCATTTACATGCTCGACACCGAAGGCCGCATCACGACGTGGAACGCCGGCGCACAAAAAATCGAAGGTTTTTCTTCCGAAGAAATTCTCGGAAAACATTTTTCAGAATTTTTTACGCCGGAAGACCAAAAAAGTGATTTGCCGAACCGTTATTTGAAACAAGCCGCCGAGGAAGGAAAAGTGGTCAACGAAGGCTGGCGCGTGCGCAAGGACGGTTCGCGCTTTTGGTCGCAGGGAACAATTACCGCGTTGCGCGATGAAAGTGGAAAATTAACCGGCTTCACCAAAGTGGCGCACGACATGACGGATAAAAAACGCGCCGAGGAAGAAATCCGTCGTTTCAATATCGAACTCGAAGAACGCGTCCGCAAACGCACGTCGCAGCTCGAAGCCGCCAACGCTGAATTAGAAGCGTTCAGCTATTCCGTCTCGCACGATTTGCGCGCGCCGTTGCGCCACATCGTCGGTTACGTGGATATTTTGCAAAGCGAGACCGACGATAAATTGGACGAAGAAGCGCAGGCGCATTTGCAGACGATTGCCGATGCCGCGAGGCAAATGGGAAATTTGATTGATGCGCTGTTGGAATTTTCCCGGATGGGTCGCACGGAATTAAGAAAGCAGCGCGTCAATCTTGGCCAGCTCGTCGAAAATGCGCAACGCGCGTTGCGGCCGGAATATCAAGACCGCCAAATCGAATGGAAAATCAGCCCGCTGCCGGACATTGAAGGCGATTCGGTTATGCTCAACCAGGTCGTCGTCAATTTGATTTCCAACGCGCTGAAATATACGCGCCCGCGGAAAAAAGCCGTCATCGAAATCGGCGCGAAGCAGTCCGACCACAAAATTATTTTTTACATTCGCGACAACGGTGTGGGTTTCGACATGGCTTACGTGGACAAATTGTTCGGCGTATTCCAGCGATTGCATCCGGCGCGAGAATTTGAAGGCACGGGCATCGGACTTGCCAACGTGCGGCGCATCGTTCATCGGCATGGCGGACGCGTTTGGGCCGAGAGCGCATTGGATGAAGGCGCGACATTTTATTTTTCACTGCCAATCTCAACCGGGGCGAAGGAGGGTGAACATGAAAATTCAAAAATGGATTCTGTTGGCTGAAGATAATCCGCTCGACGCGGATTTGGCGATGCGCGCACTGGCGGTAAATCAAGTGCGCGACCAAGTCGTGCACGCGCACGACGGCGTCGAGGCGCTCGATTGCCTAAATCATCGCGGCGATTTTGAAAAATGTCCGAGCGAAATTCCCGCGGTTGTGCTGCTCGATTTGAAAATGCCGCGCGTGAACGGTTTGGAATTTTTGCGACGCATTAAAAATGACGAGCGATTCAAAAAAATTCCCGTCGTCGTTTTCACCTCGTCGAAGGAAGAAATTGACGTGGCGCAAAGTTACGAACTGGGCGCGAACGCTTATGTCGTGAAACCGGTGGACTTCAAAGAATTTCGCGACACGGTCAAGGAAGTGCGCGCGTTTTGGATGGACGTCAATGAACCGCCGCTCATTTCTTCGGCAGCCGCGCGGGCTTGAATTGTTACGAAAACTCCCATTCACATTTTGATGCTCGAGGACGACGATTCGGACGCGCAAATCGTCCAGCACACGTTGCAGCGCGGTAATGTCAACTACATTGCCCAACGCGTGGACAATAAAAAAGATTTCGTGCGCGAATTGGACAAGTTCCAGCCGAATCTGATTCTCTCGGACTTTTCGTTGCCGTCATTTGACGGTTATTCCGCGCTGGCGATTGCCAAGGAAAAATATCCCGACGTTCCATTCATTTTCGTCACCGGCACGCTTGGCGAAGAAGTGGCGATTGAAACCTTGAAAAAAGGCGCGACCGATTATGTGCTCAAGCAACGGCTCACGCGATTGGTGCCGTCGGTGCATCGCGCGTTGCGCGAAGCGCAGGAACGTGCCGAGCGCCGTAAAGCGGAAGAACAATTGCGTCAATCGCACAAACAATTGCGTTCGCTCTCGGTTTATTTGCAGCACGTGCGCGAAGAAGAGCGAATCAAAATCGCGCGGGAAATTCACGACGAACTCGGCCAGCAATTGACCGGATTGAAATTGCAATTAACGTGGCTCGACAGCCGGTTGCCGAAAAAAACTCCGGCGCTTCATGAAAAAGCGCGCACGATGGCGCATGGAATTGACGAAACGATTCAAGCCGTTCGCCGCATTGCAACGGAATTGCGTCCGGGCGTTTTGGACAGCGCGGGACTTGTCGCCGCGATTGAATGGCAGGCGAGCGAATTTCAAAAGAAAACGGGAATTCATTGTCGTGTGCAATCGTCGGTGAAGGAAACGATTTGGGACCAGGATTTGAATACGACGTTCTTCCGCATTTTTCAAGAAACGCTCACGAACGTCATTCGCCACGCGAACGCGACGAAGGTTGAAGTGCGATTTATGGAAACTGCCAACGCGCTCGTGCTGGAAATTCGCGATAACGGACGCGGCATTTCCGAAGCGGAAATCAACAATACCAAATCCATCGGCTTGCTCGGCATGCGCGAACGCGCGGCGTTGCTCGGCGGCGAAGTGCGGTTGCGCGGCGAACCGAAACGCGGCACGACCGTCAGTGTGCGCGTTCCGCGTTCACAAATTCAAAAATTAAAACAACCGTCGCGCGATTGAATACTGGAAACACCCCATGAGCTTTGCTTGCCATCACCGAAACAACATGAGTTATATTGAAATAGGGAAACAAGGGAGGTCATATGAAAATTCTGCTGACAGATGACCATGTGGTGGTTCGACAGGGATTGAAATTGATTCTCGCCGACCATTTCAAACGCGCGCAATTTGGTGAAGCGCGCAATGCGGCCGAAGCGATTGACAAGGTCCAGCAAAACGGCTGGGACGTTGTGATTCTCGACATCAATATGCCCGGTCGCGGCGGATTGGAGACACTCAAGGAAATTAAACGGCTCAAACCAAAAGTGCCTGTGTTGATTTTGAGCATGAATCCCGAAGACCAATTTGCCGTGCGCATGTTGAAAGCCGGCGCGGCGGGATATTTGACGAAAGAAAGCGCAGGCAACGAACTCGTTGGTGCGATTGAAAAAGTCGTCAACGGCGGACGTTACATCAGCGGCTCGCTCGCCGAACGCATGGCGTCCTATTTGGACATGGACGTGCAGAAACCGCCGCACGAACGGTTGTCCGACCGAGAATTTTTGATTTTGCGGATGCTCGCTTCTGGCAAAACCGTCAGCCAAATCGGCCGTGAATTGAATTTGAGCGTTAAAACCATCAGCACTTATCGCACGCGGCTCTTGCAAAAAATGGACATGAAGAACAACGCGGAAGTCACGCACTATGCGATGCAAAATGGTTTGGTCGAGTAGTTGTTTATTTTGCGCCGTGCGTTTCCATTTCGTAACGCAGCTTTAACCTTGCTGCCATTGCCGTTGGCGCGAAAACCGCTAACTTCGCCAGCATGGAAAAAATTTTAATCGTGGACGATGAAACGGATTTCATCGAGCTGCTCAAATTCCGGCTGGCAAATTTGAATTGTGAATTTCTCGTGGCCAACGACGGCGTGCAGGCGTTGAGTTTAACACGGCAATTCAAACCTGCGTTGATTCTGCTTGATATTTTGCTGCCGGATTTGGACGGACTTTCCGTGTGTGAAATTTTGAGACGGCAACCGTCCACAAAAAAGATTCCCATCATTTTCATGAGCGCGCTTTCCAGCCAGGTCACCAAGAAAACTGTCGCGATGCAGGCGGAAGATTTTTTTACCAAGCCGCTCGATTTGCCTCGATTACAACAGCGCATTGGTGAATTACTGCACGTCGGAACGACGGAATGATTTTGACCTCGCTGGCGCGGAAGTTTATTTTCATCCGCTTGAAAATAACATGAGCGCGCACAAATTATTCAGCATATTCAACACACGGCATTCGTTCGACCTTGGCAACGGTAAACAAGGATTATTTTATTCTTTGCCCGCTTTGGAAAAAGCCGGCGTTGGCAACATTTCCAAACTGCCGGTTTCAATTCGCCTCGTTTTGGAATCCATTCTTCGCAATTGCGACGGCAAAAAAGTTTCTGAAGCGAACGTCAAGGAATTGGCGAATTGGAAGCCGACCGAAACGCGCACGGCGGAAATTCCGTTCGTCGTTGCGCGCATCGTCCTTCAAGATTTCACTGGCGTTCCCCTGCTCGTGGATTTGGCCGCGATGCGCAGCGCCGTCTCGCGTCTTGGAAAAAATCCAAAAATCATCGAGCCGCTCGTGCCGGTGGATTTGGTCGTGGACCATTCCGTGCAAGTGGATTTCGCGGGAACGGCCGATGCCTTGCGCCAAAATCTTGAAATCGAATTTCAACGCAATCGCGAGCGCTATCAATTTTTGAAATGGGGAATGCAGGCGTTCGACACATTCAAAGTCGTGCCGCCGGGAATCGGCATCGTTCATCAGGTGAATTTGGAATATCTCGCGAAAGGCGTGCTCGAAGCGAACGGAATTTTTTATCCTGACACGCTCGTCGGCACGGATTCGCACACGACGATGATTAACGGTTTGGGAATTGTCGGCTGGGGTGTCGGCGGAATCGAAGCCGAAGCGGGAATGCTCGGCCAGCCGGTTTATTTTCTCACGCCCGACGTCGTCGGCGTGCATCTCACCGGCAGTTTGCGCGAAGGCGTGACCGCGACCGATTTGGCGCTCACGATTACGCAAATGCTGCGGAAGGCAAAAGTTGTCGGAAAATTTGTGGAATTTTTCGGCCCCGGCGCAGCGGCGTTGCCCGTCGTTGACCGCGCGACGATTGCGAATATGGCGCCTGAATACGGCGCGACGATGGGCTTCTTCCCGATTGATGCCGAATGCGTGAATTATTTACGTGCGACCGGCCGCAGCGAGGAACATTGCAAGCTCTACGAAAATTATTATCGCGCGCAAAATCTTTTTGGAATTCCCAAACGCGGCGAAATTCAATACTCGCAGGAATTGGAATTGGATTTGGCGAGCGTTGTTCCGAGCGTGGCCGGCCCGAAGCGTCCGCAGGACAGAATCGAACTGCCGAAATTAAAGCAGGAATTTAATTCCGCCTTTTCAAAACCAGTCGCGGAAAATGGTTTTGGAAAGTCTGCCGACGCGTTGAACCAAACATTTCACGTCGAATGCGGCAACGGCGACAGTTCCGGCGGCGGAAGTCAGGAGCCGGTTTCAGTTCGGGAATCCAAGGCGCATAATACAAATCCAACGACCGAAGCGGAAATGGCGAACAATCGTCCGACGCCGGACACGGTTCATTCCGAATCAAAAATTTGTGGCGATGAAATTCGGCACGGTTCGGTTTTGATTGCGGCAATTACGAGCTGCACGAACACTTCAAATCCAAGCGTGATGCTCGCGGCGGGTTTGCTTGCGAAAAAAGCCGTCGAGCGCGGATTGAGCGTCAATCCGCTCGTGAAAACTTCACTCGCACCCGGCTCGCGCGTGGTCAGCGATTACTTGAACAAAGCCGGTTTGCAAAAATATCTGGATGCGCTCGGCTTCAATCTCGTCGGTTACGGCTGCACAACGTGCATCGGCAATTCCGGTCCTCTGTCCGCACCGGTTGACGAAGCGATTTCGAAAAATGATTTGGTCGCCGCGAGCGTTTTGTCCGGCAACCGTAATTTCGAAGCGCGCGTGCATCAAAATATCAAAGCAAATTTTCTCATGTCGCCTCCGCTGGTCGTCGCATTCGCGCTCGCCGGTCGTGTGAACATTGACATGAGCAAAGAGCCGCTCGGCAAAGGCAAGGACGGCGCGGATGTTTATCTCAAAGACCTCTGGCCGACGTTGCAGGAAGTTCGTGACCAAATGCAAACGGCATTGCAACCGGATGTTTTCCGAAAACTTTACAAAGATTTCGCCGCGCAAAATCCAAAGTGGAATGAAATTCCGTCGTCCACCGGCAACGTTTATGAGTGGGACAAAAAATCCACTTACATTCAGGAGCCGCCGTTCTTTGAAAACTTTTCAATGAAAGCCGGAGAAATCCGCGAAATCAAAAATGCGCGAGCACTAGCGATTTTCGGCGACAGTGTGACGACTGACCATATTTCACCTGCCGGTTCGATTAAAAAATCTTCGCCCGCTGGAAAATATCTCATCGAGAACGGCGTGACAGCGGAAGATTTCAACAGTTACGGCTCGCGTCGTGGCAACGACCGCGTGATGACGCGCGGCACATTTGCGAATGTGCGCATCAAAAATCTGATGGTTCCCGGCGTCGAAGGCGGCGTGACGAAATTTAACGGCGAACAATTGCCGATTTATGATGCAGCCATCAAATATGCCGCGCAAAAAACTCCGCTCATGGTTTTTGCCGGACAGGAATATGGAACTGGCAGTTCACGCGATTGGGCGGCGAAAGGCACAAACCTGCTCGGCGTCAAAGCTGTTGTCGCGCAAAGTTTCGAGCGCATCCATCGCAGCAATCTCGTCGGCATGGGCGTGCTGCCACTCCAATTCAAAGACGGCGTCACCGCGCAAACTTTGAAGCTCGACGGCACGGAGACCTACGACATCGTCGGCCTCGGCGCGAATTTGAAGCCGCAACAGGATTTGACTCTGAAAATTACCCGCGCGAACGGGCAAGTTGAAACTGTTTCCGTCCGTTGCCGCATTGATACGCCGATTGAAATTGATTACTACCAGCACGGCGGCATTTTGCCTTTTGTGTTGCGGCAATTGGTCGGGAAGGCGTGAATAATTTTTTTCTCAATTTGGCTTGAATCATTACCGGTTTCTTTCATAGTTCGGGAAATCCTATTTCCCGCAATGGAACTCAAAGTTCAGTGCGACTGCGGCCAGAAGTTTAAGTTCGATGTGGAACCGGCCAACGGCCGGATGCCGTTCGCGATCAATTGTCCTGCCTGCGGGACTGACGGCACAGAAAAAGCAAACGTGCTGATCCAGCAGAGTGGTTACGTTGGCGAATCTTTGCCGGTCGCCCAACTTGTTGCAGCCGCTCCTCCGCCGCCAATCGCAGCCGCTGCCGTTCCATCACGATTGAGAATCAACAGCACTGCTCCTGCTGCGTCCGCTCATACGCCGCCACCAATCGCCCCGACGCCTGCGGCGCCCAGACCGTTTCCGGGCATGGCGCGGCCAACCGCCCCCGCACCGGCGGAAGCTTCTGGAAAAAAACCGCCGAATTTCTGGCTTGGGCTGGTTGGCGGATTCCTTGGGGTGTTCCTCGGCGCGACAATTTATTTTTTAGTTTTCAAATATAGCGGGCATCGCATCGGGCTGCTCGGCATCGGCGTCGGTTTTCTTGGCGGATTAGGCGCACATTTTCTCGGCCGGGGCGAAGGCAGCAAGGAACTCGGCGGCATCACAGCGATCCTCGCCATCGCGGGAATCATCATTGCGCAATATCTCGTTGCCCTCGGCTGGTGGCATGAAGCGGTTCGCGACATTGAAGACGCCGGTTACGCTACAAGCGTCACCGAGGCGAAGGAAGTGGTGAAAGCGATCCCAACTGGCTCGGACGCGGAAATCAAAACGTATCTGGTCAAGCAAGCGACGGACGACGGCGAAGATGCAAAATCTGTTTCCGACAACGACGTGAAGGAATTTCATGACAAACAACTTCCGGAATTTCAAGATTTAGCCAGCGGCAAAGAAACCAAGGAGCAATATTTTGCAAAAAATAATATTGACCCAAAGGAAATGAAAAAAGTCGCGGACGAAGGCGAAAGCACTTTCAAAGGCATTTTTCTTTTACTGTTGTTGGGTAAATTAAATCTGATTTCCACGGTCGCAGCCGCT
>Ga0070741_10014443_pt1 | contig 13649 bp, 7 predicted proteins | sample Coa_R1_4_FD_66440 | JGI IMG/M metagenome (GOLD analysis project Ga0070741, IMG submission 66440) | Surface soil microbial communities from Centralia Pennsylvania, which are recovering from an underground coalmine fire - Coalmine... | ecosystem: Environmental > Terrestrial > Soil > Unclassified ... | reverse complement strand
AACGATGACTTTTCCCTTGTACACCAGCGGAGCCATGTTGGCGCCGGCACCACTGGCGCCGGTCACCTCGGCTTGGCGTAACGGATCTGAGGTCGCCAATGCTTTTGTGGTCTCAGCCTTGCCCGAGCCTGGGGCAGCAAGAGCAATGTTCCATACTACTTTCCCAGTCTTCTGATCCAATGCCACCAAGCCGGCATCAGCGGTTGCCATAAACACTTTGCCGTAACCAAGTCCGGCGCCACGGTTTGCCACGCCACAACAGAGAGTGCTGGTTTTGTACGTATGCTCGTAGCGCCATAACTGTTTGCCGGTTTTCGCCTCCAGCGCAACGACGCTGTTCTTCGGCGTCGTAATGTACATCACACCGTCGGCAACGAGCGGCGTCGTCTGAAACGCATCCTTGATGCCGGTCTTAAACTTCCAGCGCAACGCCAGAGATTTCACATTCTGTGTATTAATCTGATCGAGGGCGACAAAGCGCTGGTTGCCGTAGTCGCGCCCAGGAATAAGCCAATTTTTGCTATCCTGCCCAGCGTTCAGCAACCGCGGCATATCGACCGTCGATGCTGACTGCCCCCATGCCACGACCGTACCAGTGAACATCCCCATAGCCAACGCAATAACACGAAAGAGGATTTTCATGACCGCTGCTGTAGCATGAGAAGAGAAGAAAGCAAAGGGAATGAATATCCCTCCATCTTTCCCCGTTTATCCGTTTATCTCTTTTCCCATTTGCCCTCCTGCACTCCGCCTACAGCCTGTTTTCGGCTTGTCTCCTTTGCTATGCTGCCCTGGCGAGGAGAGGATGCTATGCAGACAGCACAAGAATCTGTGCTTCCGATGACACAACCAGTCTCACAACCTGAAATGGGTAATCGGCTTATTCTCCACGGTGTTAGTTGGGCAACGTACGAGAGCCTCCTGGCCGACTTTCAAGACAGCCATGCAGCTCATTTTGCCTATGATCGGGGAACGTTGGAGATCATCGTGGCACCTTCCGCAAAGCATGAAGAATCCAACCGTACACTTTCTCTATTCGTTGATCTCATCACCGGTGAATGGGATATCGAAGTCAGACGTCTCGGCTCAACGACGTTCACTCGTGAGGACCTGAGCAAAGGATTTGAACCTGATTCATGTTTCTATATTCAAAATGTCGAACGTATTCGCGACAAAGAAGAAATTGAGGTAGCCGTAGACCCGCCGCCAGACCTGGTTATCGAAATCGATATTACCAGCCCTTCTCTCAACAAATTTCCGATCTATGCGGCAGTTGGAGTTCCGGAAGTGTGGCGTTATCAGGGTGGTCGAGTGCAAATTTTTCAGCGGACAGGTGAACAATATATCGCCGTAGAACAGAGCACCGTGTTGCCTCCGCTTACCAGCCTCATTCTGACGCAGTTTCTTGAAGAAAATCGAACGTCGCGAAGCCCAGATTGGCTACGCCGTGTGCAAGAATGGGCACGGCAAAACAAGCTGTAAGAGATCGCTGAGTGGGTCCTGACCTATCCCTACGTAGCTGGTTGACGTTCTCCGTCGAAGCGATAGGACTCCCTTACCAAACAACGGACGTTGACGCATATACGCTAAGCCTCCATAATTCCCGGTTTCACAACAAAGCTTCTGATACGAAGGGAAAAAAGCAGCCGTATGTCCCTCAAACTTGGCGTTGATGTCGGCGGGACGTTCACAGACTTGATTTTAGTCGATGAAGACCGTGGGCGGATGATCCGGGCGAAAACCCCGTCTACCCCAACCGATCAGTCAGTTGGCGTGCTGAACGGCATCGAGAAAGTCTGCCGCCTGGCAAATGTCTCTCCTGGTGAGATCACGCACATTATGCATGGAAACACCGTCGCCACCAACGCCGTCCTCGAAGGCAAAGGGGCAAAGGTCGGCCTCATCACGACCGAAGGCTTCAAGCAGATTTTGCACCTCGCACGCTCGTGGACGCCCGGACCGCTGGCAGGTTGGATCATCATGGTCAAGCCTGAGCCGCCGGCGGCCATCGAAAACACGCGCGAAGCAAGGGAACGTATTGATACACACGGGAACGTGATCAAGCCGCTTGATGAAGACGCCATCCGCAAAGACCTGCAAGACCTGGTTGCTCGTGGCGTCGAGGCGGTCACCGTCTCCTTAATTAACTCCTATACAAACCCCGTACACGAAAAGCGCATCAAAGCGATCGCACAAGAAATGTTCCCCACACTGCCCGTGACGGCGTCGGCAGAAGTCTTGCCGGAGTTTCGTGAGTACGAACGCGCGCTAACTGCGGTGATGAATTCCTATGTCCGCCCCAAAGTCGCGCTGTACATGAAGAACTTTTCTGAGCAGCTCGCGTCACACGGGCTTAAAGCTGACGTGAATATTCTCCGCTCTGACGCGGGCCTGATGACGTTGCGGATGGCCCAGGAGCGACCGGTGTACGGGGTCATGTCAGGTCCAGCCGGCGGTGTCGCCGGGGCGCTCGTCATCTGCACGAAAGCGGGCTTCCCAAACATTTTGACTCTCGATATGGGCGGGACCTCGACCGATGTCGCACTGTGCCAAGATGGAAGCCAGACGATCTCCCGTGAAACCACACTCGGCTACTTCCCAATCAAAGTTCCCTCAGTTGATGTCCGCAGCATTGGCGCTGGCGGTGGTTCGATTGCTCACGTTCCTGAGATTACTAACGCCCTCCGCGTCGGCCCCCAGAGTGCCGGGGCCGACCCCGGCCCTGCCTGTTACGGCAAAGGCGGCATTGAGGCGACTGTCACGGATGCGAATGTCGTGCTCGGTCACCTTCCCCCTCGTCTGCTCGGTGGCGAGATGTCACTGAATGTGGAGGCAGCCAAAAACGCGGTAGAACGGATCGGCAAGAAAATCGGCTTGGATGTCTATCGCGCAGCCCAAGGCATTCTCGACATTGTTAACGAGAACATGCACGGTGCCCTGCGTCTCGTCTCGGTCCAGCGCGGCTATGACCCGCGCAACTTCGCACTTGTGGCCTTTGGGGGTGCCGGTCCACTCCACGCCAATGCCGTTGCCAACTTGATCGGCTCGTACCCAGTCATTGTTCCGCCTGCCCCAGGCATTCTCTGCGCAACTGGTGACGTTGGCTGTGATTATCGCGAGGAATTTGCTCGCACAGTGTTGCGGACCCTCGACAAGATAACTGGGCCTGAAGTTATCCAGATCCTGCAAAGCTTGGGCGAGGAGGCCACCGGCTGGCTTGAACGCGAAGGCATTCCACGCAGCCAGCAGCAAGTGTTCTATAATGCCGACATGCGCTACTTCCGTCAGGGCTACGAGTTGCCCATTACCACGACACTGAACGATCTGCAGACTAAAGGGACAGTTGTCCTTTCAGACAAGTTCCATGCCCTGCACGAACAGTTATATCGTTTTCGGCTCGATGCGGAGTGCGAGATCGTCAACTTGCGCGCAGTCGCCCTAGGCAAAGGCGCGGCGCTTAAACTCGCCGAGGCGGACCTTGATCACGCCTCTGCGGCGCACGCCCAGGTAGACGAACATCAAGTGTATTTTGATGGTAAATTTCTCGCCACTCCGATTTACGATCGGACGAAGTTGCGTCCCGGTAATCGCATGGTCGGGCCGGCTATTGCCACGGAAATGGATTCGACGACTGTCGTGCTGCCGAACTTTACCAGTGAGGTAGATCGCTACTTTAACATTCTCATTCGACCAGGAACGTAAGAAAGGTATCAGTCATCAGTTGTCAGTTAGGTGAAGTATCTTTCCACAAAACTGATCACTGAACATTGATAACTGACAACTCCTAAAAGAGGAATTCTCATGCGTGACGTAAAAATCGCCAAGATCCCGAACATCGCAGTTGACCCGGTGACGCTCGACATCATCGAGAGCGCACTCAAGAACTACCGCTACGAAATGGACGCGGTGCTCTACCGCACAGCCATGTCTCCGGTGATTCGTGAGCAGCATGACGAGTTCCCGATGATTTGCGATCCCAACGGTCGCATGATCGTCGGCCAGTTCGGTTCGTATGTCCGCGAGATGATGGACAGCTTCGATCGTCCGCTCTATCCCGGTGATGTCATTCTGCTCAATGATCCGTACCTGTGTGGTGGCGCGATCTCGCATATCAACGACTTTCTCGTCCTGATGCCAGTGTTCGATAACGACGAGCTGATCGGCTGGGTGTCGATGTTCGGGCACCAAATGGACGTCGGCGGTCCCCTCCCCGGCTCGTTCCCGACCAATGCCACATCGATCTTCGGCGAAGGATTGCGCATCCCTCCCGTCAAACTGTTTGAGAAGGGGAAACTTAATGATGATGTCTTGAACCTGATTCTCAACAACGTTCGTATTCCGGTGATGAACCGTTCGGATCTGATGGGCATCGTCGCTGGTTGCAAGACGGCGGAACAGCGAGTGATGGAACTGTGTCAGCGGTTTGGGCGTGACACCTACCTCGCCGCTTGTCAGGCTTTACTCGATCGCACCTACCGGGCGATGCAAACGCTCATTCAGCGCAATATCTCCACTGAGCCGCAGTCATTCGAGGACTACGTCGATGATGACGGGCTCGGCACCGGCCCGTTCAAGATGAAACTCACCATTTGGCGTGAAGGGGAGAAGGCGGTTTTTGACTGGACTGGCACCGACCCCCAGGCACTGGGGCCGATCAACTTTTACTTGAACGAGGGCATGTTCAAAATGTTCATCGGTGTCTATCTCATCATGGTTTATGATCCGCAGATTCTCTTTAATGACGGATTTTATCCCTTGATCGAGGCGCGCCTGCCCGATGGTTCGCTCTTGCATCCAAAGTTTCCCGCCGCCCTCGGTTGTCGCACGCACGCCTTGGCGCGATTATTCGATGTGATGAGTGGCTGCCTTGGACAGAAAAGTCCCGAGCTGACCACCGCGGCTGGCTATGGCACCAGCCCGCACTTGCTCTACAACGGTACGGATAAGGAGGGCAAGTTCTTCTTCATTATGGAAATCAGTTACGGCGGCATCCCGGGCCGACCGATCGGTGACGGCATGGATGGACACTCATGGTGGCCACAGTTTACCAATATACCCACTGAGTACTTAGAGAATTTCTGTCCGATGCGCGTAGATCGTTACGCCTCGGTCATCGATTCTGGAGGTGCAGGATTACATCGCGGCGGTAACGGCATCGACAAGTGGTACACCTTCCTCGAACCCGGCGAAATCGCCATTCATGACGATCGTTGGCTCACGCCACCGTGGGGCATTCTCGGCGGCAAGCCGGGTATGCGTTCGACGAAGATCCTCGTGAAAGCCGACGGAACACGCACGGTCCTGCCCTCAAAATGCGATCAAGTCAAAGTCCAACCCGGCGATCAATTGATTTTCCAAACCGCGGGTGGCGGTGGCTGGGGTGATCCGCTGCAACGACAAGCAGAGCAAGTACGAACGGACGTCGTGCGGGAATTGGTCTCAATTGAGAAGGCACGTCGTGATTACGGCGTCGTTATTGACGGCCAGACTCTACACGTAGACGAAATCGCCACTCGTGCCTTGCGCGAGAAGATTGCTAAGGAACGCGGGCCCGTGCAGACTTTCGACTTTGGCCCCCCACTCGAGCAACTCCGGGCTCGGTGCAAAGAAGAAACGGGGCTAGAACCGCCGGTGCCGCCGAAGTTACCCGCCGGCTGGGCCGCCAGTGGCGTGAAGAAGCAGGCGGCGTAGCAAACTCTAGTGCCTGGTACGTGAAACGTGTTGCGTAATGCGTGATACCGAACACGACCTACGTTCCACGTTTCGCGCACCAGGCCGGATACTCTTACCTCCTTACCATGTCACTGTCCCTGTCTCTTGCTTTGTCCCTATCGCTGCTTCTCACCGCCTGTCGGCAATCCCCGCCACAAACCGGCCATCAAGTGCTAGCAGTTGCGGTCCGCGCTCTGCTCGATAAGTCCTATGCCGGCATTGACTACGCGACCTATCGCGACCAATTGAAAACAGTAGAGGCGGTTGCGGTTCAGCAACATGACGCCATCCCTCCTCATCTCTTGTCGCAAGCAGAACAAATACTAACCTATCTTCGCACCGCCGAAGAGATTTTGCACTGGCAAGCAGAACACAACGGCACTCAGGCAGTCGACACTGAACTGGTCGCAACTTGGGTCGGACGCCATCCTTTTCTCCGTGCCGCGGTCGGAGCACAGACGAATAATGCTTTTGACATCGGTACCGCATTAATCTTGCTTTGGGACAAGACCAACGCGACCCTACCGAGCTTCCAAGTAAAGAGTAAGCCGCTGTAAAATAAAGGATTCGGCGGATCGAGGACGGGGAGAATCGGAGAAAGACTTCGAGTCTCCGTTTCTCCGATTCTCCGGTTCTCTCTAAAGAAAAACTCATACGTGACGATCCTAAGGTAATAAGTGATCGAGCAGGCGCAATCTTGTATCGCTTCTTTGCGTAGTCCGGGGGCGCCGAAAGCGCGAGGTTTTTACCAACACCTTCGTCCCAGGCCAAAGCAGTGGTCGGGCGAGAGAAATCTCGTATACATGCTGTGCCTTGTACACAGCGCCGAACGAGAACAAAACCTCAAGCTGATACTCTCTAGCTTTGCCATCGAGGGATTGCCGCATGGGTTACCACCATCGTCCGCTTGCTCCCGCTCTCGTTCCTGAAGAGCAACTTCTCATTCAGTGCTCGCGCGTCACCTTAACTCCTGAAGACAAGGAGCGTGCCGCGGCGTTACTCCGAGGACCGCTAAACTGGCAGTATATTCTTGAAGTGTCGATCCGCCACGGTATCGCGCCGTTGTTCTATCACGGTCTGCAGCAGTTATCCTCACATATCGATATCGCGCTGTGGGTGCCTGCCTCCGCCCTGGACGAACTGTGCCGGCTCCATGAGGGGACCGGGGCGCGTAATCGTCGCCTGTACCGTGCAGTCGGAGAGATCGTCACTACATGTGACTCGGCGGGCGCGGCGACCATGGGCCTCAAGGATCTACAGTTGGCGCGGGAAGTCTTCCCGGACATAGGGCTTCGCCCGGTGGGCGCCCTTGGTCTCTTAATTCATCAGAAAGACTATCACAAAGTGTCAGGGGGCCTCCGGGAGTTGGGTTTTCTCCCGCTCCCGCAAACCGAGATGCCGTTCACGCTCAAATACTCGTGTGGGCACCAGTTTCGGCGCCCGACGGACAACGTCTGGGTCGATTTACAGTGGAATATCACCCAGCGGGAATGGGACGTGTATCGCGAAGGGAGCTTTTCCTTCGACGTGGCGCGCCTTTGGTCACGAGCAGTGAAACTTACCGTTGACAACTACCGCCTCCTGGTACCGAGCCCGGAAGACACGCTCTTTCACCTGTGCCTGCACCTGGAAGGACGTCAGTACCGTGAGTTCATCCTTTTCTGTGACATTGCCGAACTCCTGCGCTCTTATGAGAGCCGCCTCGACTGGGATTCATTTGTGCGACTGACCAAGGAGTACAAGGCGGAGTCGCCCGTTTATTACGCCCTTCGGCTCACCCAGCAACTGTTCGACCTCTCTCTCCCGTCCTCTCTCCTGCGGCAACTCGATCCACTCTATAATCAGGCGCATCTGTTCGGTCCACTCTTCGGCAACCTGACAGACTTACACCTTTCCCTTGATGACATCCGACTCGCGGGCACCCCGCCCAGGAGCGTCATGAGGAAATTTGAGACTGCGGTACGCGTCCAGGCCGCCGGAGCCATGCAAGGGTTCAAAGAACTCGACGCCCTCGCCTCTACGTTTATAAAGAACGGCGGCACAACTCTCATTCCCGGTGGGGACGCCCCGGAGAAAATCTTTCCCGACCCGTCACTCCGCCCGTTTGGCACGGTGTCACTCTGTATTCTCGCCGACGACGAGTATCGCATGCACCAAACGCTACACACCCGAGGGTTTCAGCCACAGAGCGGCTCAGACTCCGCAGTCTATCATAAGACGTGCGAATTCGTTTCCGCGGACCCCGCACTGTCGCGGCGGCCTGTCGATGTGCGTCTGAGTGTGAAGATCGAGCGAGACTTGGCGACCATCTTACCTGCCACAAAGACAACAGGCGGGAAAAAGTATACCGCCCTGAAAACACTCCGCGCCAAATTCGGCGGGAAACAGACCTCTCCCACGACTCTACCGCTGGAAGTACGCCTCCTTGCCCTCTCACCAGAAGACGCCTTCCTGTGGCTATGCGTCCGCCTCGGTGAACAACAGCCAGACCGCCTCTTTCACCTGTGCAATCTGTTAGAATTTTTCCGACGCTCTCCGCGACCGCTATCTTGGAATACGGTCGTGACGACGGCGCGACGCCTTAACATACGCCAGACGGTTGCGGAAGCCGTTGCCATCGCCAGTGCGTTTCTCCCACACAAGCAGTGCTCGCCTGAGGTACTGGACCTGCTCGGCACGTCCGCAGAGCATCCCCAGATCTTGGAATGGGCACGGTATGGGCCGGACGATCTCGTTCGTCATACCGGCCCCAAGAAACCCTTCTATTATTTGTTTAATCTGCTCTCAATCGAGGGCAAGGCGGAAAAACTCAAGTACGTTGTCAGCTCGGTACTCGGCCGGCCGGGCCGGCAACCGCTACTACCGGCTTTACTACGGGAGTTCACGCACCGTGCTGTCGCTTCGTTCCGGCAGAAGCCACTTACCACACGAGACTTCGCCTACTGGGTTGAATATGAGTGAAGATCGGCAGGTGACTTGAACAGCGGGGTCGCATCGTCCGGCCACGAGACGTTTGCGCATCAACGGATCAAAGGCTTTTTGGCCTCATCCCCTTCGTCCAAGAGAGACGGTCCTTGTCTCACCACATCGCTCTGGGTACACTCACGCGCAGTGTCACAACTTGCCCGATCGCTCCACGCACAAACGGCTCAACCGCAAACCGTTACTCCTCCCGCGGCGGTGGAAACGCTGTTCACGCGCGACTTTCTGCTCGTATGTCTGAGCACGTTTCTGTTTTCTGGCAGCATGTTCTTGCTGTTCGCGGTTCTCCCCCTCTTCATCGTTGAGCACTTGCACGGCGCGGAATCACAAGTTGGTATGATTATGGGCGCGTTTGCGGTGTCTGCGGTACTTAGTCGCCCGATCTCGGGACGACTTGTCGATACCTGGAGTCGCAAAGCCTGTTTGAGCCTCGGCGCGCTCCTGTATGTGATCTTCCCCGCGCTCTACACCCAGGCAGGCTCGGTCCCGGTTATGCTCGCACTCCGTTTTTTCCACGGCGTCGGCATCGCCGTTTATACGACTGCGGGCAGTGTGTTTATCGCGGACCTCGCTCCACCCGCCCGGCGAGGCGAAGCGATGGGGTACTACGGCATGGCCCTCAACCTTGCCATGGCGATCGGTCCCGCACTCGGAGTGATCCTCGCCGGGCGGGTGGGGTTCACCGGCCTCTTTTGGACGTCAGCCGGGCTCGCGCTCGGGTCCTTGTTGCTGGTGCAACTGGTTCATGACCCTCATCAGTCTCGTCCGCGCGTGGAGCCGGCTGCCGCCGCCCGACCGTCGCTCTTTAGCCGTATTGCCGTGTTTCCGGGCTTCATTGCCATGTGCATGACAATGACCTTCGGTGCGATCGTTTCTTTCCTCCCTCTGTTTGTTCGGCACCACAATCTCGGCAACGCCGGCCTCTTTTTTACCGTCTATTCAATCGTAGTTGTGGTTCTCCGCCCTATATCGGGCCGCTTGTCTGATCATTTTGGCCGCCCCGCCGTCATCATTCCAGGCATGCTCTTCCTCACCATCTCGATGGTTGTCTTAGCACACTCGACGTCAGTGGTTGGGTTGGTATGGACTGCGGTTCTGCAGGGTATCGGGTTCGGCGCGGTACATCCTTCAATTATGGCCTGGATTATTGACCGCTCAACAATCCACGATCGCGGTCCCGCGCTCGCAACCTTGATGATGGCGTTCGATATTGGTGTGGGGCTCAGCGCTATTGGTCTTGGGCAGGTGCTCCAACGGACCGACTTTTCGACGATGTATCTCTGCGCCGGCGGCGTCGCTTTGGTCGGCACGGTAGCAGTCACTAGTGCCGCCGTAATAGAGCGCGGCAAGCCACGGAACTAATTCGGGATACAACAGTAGGCTGCGAGTACGTGGGGACTCTCCACCCTACTCTAACAAGCACCCTGGTCTGCTTGTGACATTGCGTGGGCCCCGTAGCTCAGTTACCTTACGCTACTATCGCTGTCCTGTGGAGGGTGCCTTGGGTTCCCATGCCATCGCTCGTACGTGCGGCCTTGTTGCCCTTTTAGCGCTCCTTGGCTTAGCGTTCACGTACAGTGTTGGTGCTGATGGACAAGCGTTACCGACGCGCGCCGAGGTCCAGAAATGGATCGACACAAATCTTGACACGCCGCCGAACTTCACAGAGGGAGAAGTGCTGAAGCAGGCAGACCTTGATAAGCTTCGGCCGTTTCTTCCGCCACGATACATTGATGAGTTTAATTTCCCCGAGGCCGAGTTTAAGCTCTCCCCTTCAGGGGACTACGCGCCGCACCCGGACTATCGTGCGGCGACAGAGCAGTATTCCGGCCAAACCAAGCTCGCGGCGGACGGGGCACTCGAAGGCTATGTCGCTGGTCAGCCGTTTGCCCGTGCCCTCATCACTCCGGGTGATCAGCAAGCGGGGTTGAAAGCGGCCTGGAACTTCAACTACCGCTGGCAAAATTACGGCATGCACGTGCGGCGCTATCTTGGCGCGCTCATGGTGAAAGGCGGATCAGGAGCACAGTTGTCCGGCTTTCCACCAGACTTGATTCAGGGCGGGGGTAAAGCAGTCCGGCACCTCGTCGCCCTCTATCAACGCGTGTATCACAGCCACCTCTCTCAGGCAGGTGTCACCGACCACATGCTGCCAATCGAAGGCGCCGGTGAATTTGAATACAAGGATTATGTCGAGTTTCTTGAACCGTACGACGTGCGCGGGCAACGGTTCCTCGTCTACCGCTACGACGATCCACGTAAGCAAGATGATGCCTGGGGTTTTCTTCCGCAGCTACGCAAGACACGGCGGCTGTCAGTCAATGAACGCGATGACCACGTCGGCGGTACGGAGATGACGTTAGACGATTTCACTGGATTCTCTGGTCGTGTGTTGGATCACAATTGGAAATTTCTTGGCTGGAAGCCGATTTTGCATGTCATGAACTCGCAGCACCCCTATGCTCGTTTCTACGGCCCCAATGGCTGGCTGCCGCACGACCGCTGGGAGCTTCGTCCCTGTGCGGTTCTCGAACAGATTCCGGTCGGTGATCGCACCTACGGCAGCAAAATTTATTTCTGGGACGCGCAAACGTACGAAACGGCTATGGTCCTCATCTTCGATAAACAAGGCAAGCTGTGGAAGATCATCGATATGCTCCACGGCTGGTCAGAAGATCCGACGCAGCCTGAGGCCGATCGCGGCCGACACCTGCCCCGCAACCTCGGCTTCACCATTATTGATTTCCAGAAGGAACAGGCGACGATTTTTTCTGCCTATGAGATTGTCTATCCACGGCCAACCGCCGCCGAAATCGCGGAGCGCTATGACATTAATAAGTTGAGTGAGGGAAAGCGATAATCATCTTTTCTTCTTCATTCCGCTGAGGGGACAACACCCACATATCTGCGCACAATAGTAGACTCGGCAGAGACTTTAATCAGGCGCGGACGCGTCTACGGTCGGAGAGCGAGGTCCCTTGGCTCGTACGGGCGGCGCTTCCGTCTGCACAAACCGTGGCTTGAAAATCGCGAACATCGCTGGCGTCAAGGTCAAGGCTGCTAACCAATGCGTTAATAACAAGATGGTCAAGAGGATCGCCATTTCTGCCGAAAAACGCAGACTTGATAAGAAATACCAAGGGACCACGCCCGCCACCATCGTGGTCGCGGTAAAAGTCACTGCCATGCCAGTCGTAGCCACCGCCCGCTTGATCCCCTGCAAGACCTCACCGTTAGCGAGGGGGACCTCACGGCGAATGCGGTCAACGACATACAAAATGTAGTCGACGCCGATCCCCATCCCAACTGCCGTCACTGGCAGAGAGTTAATGTTCATGCCGACCCCTGCGAAAATGATGTACATATAACTGGCGACACCAGCCGCAATAAGGGCAACCATCACCATGTTCGCGGCCACGAACGAACCGTAACTCGCCCCCACCAACACATACACAGTAAGGATGACGAAGAGGGTCGCCTGTTTTTCTGACGCCGCAATTTCTTCATTCAAAGCGGCCATGATCCCCACCACGCCTCCCGCTAAACGAAGCCGGACGCCGTCAATTGGATGTTCGGCAATGAACTTCCGTGCCCGCGCAATCGCTTCGCGAATCGTATCCCCTTTCGTGTCCTTGTAGAAAATCACAAACTGCCCATCTTTCCCTAAGCGATCTGTATACTCAAAGATTGCCTGCGAATTTGGCGCCCCGGCTTCATACACGAACAACAAGTTTGCCGCGGTCACACGATCGGGAGGCAACACTTGCCATCGCGGATCGTTATAATGCCATAGCCGATTGAGACTCTTGACCAAGGTTGCCAGGTCGCGGCTTCCTCCGGCTTCAGGCTGAGCCAGTAGGTAGCGGCGTAGCTCCTCCATCACGGCCAAGACACGGGGTTCTTTGAGAATGTTTTCTTCCTGTCCTTCGGCATATATCACGAGCTGATTGGCTCCGGCAAACCATCGGTTAATATTGCGGGCCGACACGTTATAGTGGGCATCTTGCCAGAGTAGCGGAGACCCGATCTGCTGATCTCCGATCGGGACCGAGAAAGCCGTCTTCACGCCGATTATGATGATCATTGTCCCGATAGCGACGACGACCCATCGACCGATCGGTCCTGTCGTTCGGCTACCTACCCACCGTAACAGTGTCATCATCATTGTCGGGGTATAGTGTATTGTTCGCGGCGGTCGCGGCAGCGACGACAAGAGAATCGGCGTCAGATGGAGGATCGTAAAAATATTGGAGAATGCCCAGAAACTGCCATATAGTGCTAGTTTGTGAACCAACGGAATCGTCGCAACCGCTAAGACCAAAATGCCACCAGCATCGGCAACGACCCCGATCAACCCGGGTAGAAAGAGATCGCGAAAGGCAGTCTCCGCAGCATGAAGAGCGTCTCCACTTTCCTGGAGATCTTCAAAATAGCGTTCGGTCATCTGCACAGAGTGGCTAATCGCGCGCGACGAAATCAATAAGGGAATAACAAGGATCAAGGGATCGAGGTTGTAGCCCAAAAATCCGACCATCCCTAACCCCCAAATCGACTGCACAATCGCACCCAAGAACGGAACGACGATGCCATAGAGTCGGCGGAAATAGAACACCAGCGGGACAAACATCAGTAACGCAGTGACCGTAAAGATTTGGTACAACTCCTTAGTAAAGTACCAGACCCACCCTTTCAGCATCGGCTCGCCGGCAATGTACAAAGTCGTATTTTCATCTTCGACTTCGTGTTTAAGCCGCATTAATTCCCTGTGAATCTCGCGGTAGTCGAGCCGTTCCTCGTTGAACCCCGCGAGAATGAGTGCGGCTTTGCCGTCGCCCGAAATATACTGGTTATAGACAATGTCGTTGTTGAACATTTCAAATTTGAGCGCTTCTAATGCCTGGGAAGAGGTCGGAATTTCTGGCGGGAGCACCGGGTAGGAGCGAATGAGTCCGCCG
>Ga0070741_10014442_pt1 | contig 13650 bp, 11 predicted proteins | sample Coa_R1_4_FD_66440 | JGI IMG/M metagenome (GOLD analysis project Ga0070741, IMG submission 66440) | Surface soil microbial communities from Centralia Pennsylvania, which are recovering from an underground coalmine fire - Coalmine... | ecosystem: Environmental > Terrestrial > Soil > Unclassified ... | reverse complement strand
TTCAATGTCAGCGCCACCTGGCGCGCGCTGGGCGAGCGCCTCGCCGCGCGCTGGCGGGACACCCTGGGCATCAGCGTGCGGATCGAGGGCCTCGAGCTAGGGGCGTTCCTGCGCTGGCGCGCCGCGCTTGACGACCGCAAGGGCGATCTCTACCGTGGCGGCTGGACGGGCGAGTACGGCGACCCCGCGAGCTGGTACAACGCGCTCTGGGACAGCCGCGCCGATCCGACCCAGCTCAACACGGGCTGGCGCAGCGGCACCTATGACGCCCTGGTGCGCCGCGCCGCCGCCGAGAGCGACCCGGCCGCGCGGGCCGCGCTGTACGGCGACGCGGAGGCGCTACTCGCCGACGAGTACCCCGCCATCCCCCTCTACCAGCCCGGCCGCCGCGCCCTCGTTCGTCCGTATGTCCAGGGCTTCGTCCTCGACCCGGCCGGCGGCGCCGTCCTCCTCCGCGCTGTCAGTATCGCGCCTTGAACGATCGCCGCCGAGGTCTACTGGACGTCGGGCCAAGCCGACAGGGCTGGCGAGCGAGCGTCGGCGCGGGTGGACGAGTGGTACGATAGGCGTGCCAGGTGGCCCGCCGCCATGCACGAGGAGACGCGCATGTGGATCGAGATCGACGACGAGCTGTTCCCGCCCGCCTCGGAGCTCGTGGGGCTCCGGTTCGACAGCAAGGAGGAATTCTGGCGCTGCGAGCAGTTGATCTGGGAACAGCCCGAGTGGTGCTATTACCACGCGTACCGCGACACTAATACCCTTGCCGTTCGAAAGCGCGACCTGCACATCGTCACGGATGCTGGGTTGAAATATACCGAGATCGAGTTCGTCGACCTTCAGGACCTCTCACCTGAGGAAGTGGCGCAGATCCAGCGCGAGGCGATCCAGAAGGGCATGGAGATTCTGCGGAAGCGGGCGCGTGGAGAGGAATGATCCATCCAACGGGAGGCTCTCGCTCGCGCTTCCCGTGCGATCGCGGCAAGAGATGGCTGCCGCGACTCAGGTAGTCATGTTCCTGCTGGTGCAGCAGCTACGGGTCGAGCTGGCGCTACTTCCGGACCCGCTCCCTCCAGCACTAGCGAGATCCAGGCTGCTGGCATTCGGCAGTTTGTTGGTGACTGCCGCGCTTGCTCTCCCGTCCACCGGTGGCCGTGGCAGGAGTAGATTCGAGCACCGTATCCGCTCCGTCGTGGAGCGCAGCTATGAGTGGCAGGGCATCTCAGGTGTTGAGTACGACCTTCAGGTACTCTGGCCTAATGCGTCGTGACGGTGGTCTCCGCATGCCCGTTGGCGACCCTACCCGCGATGCCTCGCGGTAATCCCAGGCCCAGGGGGCCTATGGTAGAATCCTTCGGGCTGGCCTGAGGAATTTCCTCTCGGAGGTTGGCCCGGGGAGGCCAGGGATGGAGATCGTTCGCGCGCCGAAGTACGGCGGTTTCTGCGGCGGAGTGAAGCAGGCCTGGTCGCTGGCGCTCGAGGCGCGCGAGGCGAACGAGGGGCCCATCTACGTCACCGGCGAGCTGATCCACAACAGGGCGGCGATGGCCGAGCTGCAGGCCAAGGGCGTCGAGATCGCCCACCCGCTCGAGCACTCGCTGCCCCGCGGCGCCACGGTGCTCGTTCGCGCCCACGGCGAGGGCCCGCGGGTCTACGCGGCGGCGCGCGAGCAAGGTCTCAACCTGGTCGACGCAAGCTGCTGGATCGTGCGGCGCGTGCAGCAGCGGGCCGTGGAGTGGGAGCGCGAGGGCTACCAGGTGATCCTGTTCGGCCACCGCAACCACCCGGAGTCGCGCGCCACAATCTCCTACACTCAGCACGGCCAGATCATCGAGTCGGTCGCCGAGGCCGAGGCCCTGCCGCACTATCCCAAGATCGCCGCGCTGGCGCAGACCACCGTGCTGCTCTCAGAGTACGAGAAGGTGTGCGCCGTGCTGGCGACCAAGTGCGACGAGTTCCAGAACAAGGGCCAGATCTGCGCCTGGACGCGCCTGGCGCAGGAAGAGGCGGTCGAGATCGCGCGCACCGTCGACGCGGTCGTCGTCGTCGGGGGCAAGCACAGCTCGAACACCCAGCAGCTTGTCAAGGTCTGCGCTGCGATCTGTCCCACGTATCACATCGAGACGGTCGACGAGCTAGATCCAGCCTGGTTCGCCGGCGTGGCGCGGGTCGGACTGACGGCGGGCGCTTCCACGCGCGACGCCGACGTCGACGCCGTAGCCGCCCGTCTGGCGAGCCTCGCGCCAGCCGGCGCAGCGAGCGAGTAGCAGAGATGACGATGATCGAGCGACGCAAGACGCGGCAGGTCTGGGTCGGCAACGTTCCTGTGGGCGGGGACGCGCCGGTGGTCGTCCAGTCGATGTGCGACACGGACACCAAGGACGTCGAGGCGACGGTGGCGCAGATCCAGGCGCTCGAAGCGGCGGGCTGCGAGGTGATCCGCGTGGCCGCCCCGACGAAGGAAGCGGCGCAGGCGATCGGTCGTATCAAGTCCCGCATCCGCATCCCGCTGGTGGCGGACATCCACTTCGACTACTTGCTCGCGCTGGAGGCGATCGCACAGGGGGCGGACAAGATCCGCATCAATCCGGGCAACATCCTCTACCGCGACGGCATGGCCGGCGTGGAGAAAGTGGTGAATGCCTGCAAGCAGACGGGCATTCCCATCCGCGTGGGCGTGAACGCCGGCAGCATCGACAAGCGGCTGCTCGACAAGTACGGCTACCCCTCGCCCGAGGCGGCCGTCGAGTCGGCCACCGGCTACGTGCGGCTGCTCGAGGAGCTGGACTTCCACGACATCATCATCTCGGTCAAGTTCAGCGACGTGCCGCAGATGGTCCGCGCCTACCGCCTGCTCTCCCAGCAGGTCGACTACCCGCTCCACCTCGGCGTGACCGAGTCGGGCACGACCTGGTCGGGCTCGATCAAGTCGAGCATCGGTATCGGCACGCTGCTCTACGACGGCATCGGCGACACGCTGCGCGTCTCGCTGAACACCACCGACAAGACCGACGAGGTGAAGGTCGCCTACGAGATCCTGAAGGCGCTGGAGATCCGCGCCCGTGGGCCGGTGCTTACGGCCTGCCCGAGCTGCGGCCGCGCCGAGGTGGACCAGGTGGCCCTGGCGACGGCGGTGGAGAAGGCGCTGGAGGGCGTGAAGAAGGAGTTGCGCGTCGCGGTGATGGGCTGCGTGGTGAACGGCCCCGGCGAGGCGGCCGGCTCCGACCTGGCCGTGGTCGGCGGCAAGGACAAGGTGATGATCTACAAGCGCGGCGAGCCGGTCCGCCGCGTCAAACAGAACGAGGCGATCCCCGCCCTGCTCGAGGAGATCGAGCGCTTCGAGGCGCCGAGCGGCGAGGCGCGCCTGGCGCGCGAGTACGCCCCGCGCAAGGCCAAGCCCGGCCAGGTCCACGGCCACAACGAGATCGTCCAATGGCTGGAGAAGGCGCCGCAGCGCGGGTAACCGATCCTTACTGTCGTTGGCTTATTAGCGCGGCGCTATCCAACGCGTAACCGAGCGTCGTGAGTAGCGCTAGGGCTGTAAAGATTACTCCTGGACGGTCAAGCCGCAGCGGGATTTTCATAGCATCCAGCGGTAACACACTAACGGCAGGCCACTTCAGCGAATCTCCCGGCTGCCCCCGCCCTGAAACGACCCGTCGGCTCCCGGACTGGCCCCCGCAGCAATGTGTGGCCGGTACTGTTGAGTGAAAATCTGGGCGACCAGCTCTCGACGGCTCCGCACGCCTACTTTATCGAAGATGGTCTTGAGATGATCCTGCACGGTGTTCGACGAGATGCACAGCGCACCTGCTACCTCGATCGTGGACAGCCCCCGCGTGAGAGACTGCACCACCTCGCTCTCCCGTCTGGAGAGATCATAGGCCTGCGCGATCAGGGGCACGATCTCCGACGGCTGAGCATCCTCGATGATGACGGCGATTTGTCTCTCGGTGCCCGGTCCGATTAGGCGCGAGGCATGCACGACCGTCCACCGCCCAGACATAGTTCGCACCCGCGCGCGCGGCATCGGGTCAGCGGCCGTGGGCGCGTTATTCTCTAAGGCTCGCAGGCGGGACGCTACGTGCCAGATGACGTGTGGCAATCCACTGTGCTGCAGGCTATCGCTCGCCGCCAGCTCGGCCAACCACTGCTGAGCAGCGGGAGTGATCGCGGCGATCGATAAGTCCTCTCCGAGTACCACCAGCCCCGGCCCGGCCGGAGCCTGCGACGCCATGGCGCTATTCAGCAGCAGAGACGTGCGCAAGCCTTGCGCCAGGTGTGGCGCAAGCCGCGCCAGAAAAGCCGCCTCGGACGGCGTGAAATTGGGGCTGGAGCGCTCGCGGTGCAAGCACATCACGCCCCAGCAAGAGGAGCCGACCGTGAGCGCTGCGCGCAACTCGTCCCCGAGGGCGAGTGGCGCGAGAAGCTCCCGATAGCGCTGGCTGCGGCCTAGCTCACCCTGGGTCGCCTCCCCAAGTCCGCAAACGTGTCGGGTCCCCCTGGCCAACTCAGCAAATTTGTTGACGTCGTCCTGCAGGAACTCGTTGTCGAGAAAGTAGGGAGTATTCTGGTGGAGCACGTCATCAACCACCGCGCCCGTGAACAACACTGTCGCGGGATCGGTTGTGGCGAAGAAGGCTACATCCACGGCGATGACTTTGCGGAGCGCCTGCAGCGTCTGGCTTCGCAGCGTTCTGGAATCGAGGCCGGCATGACATAGGCGAATGATCTGCTGCCTGGTCCGCTCGGCCGCGTGCCGGTCCATAAAGCACCCCGTTCCGATGCCTCTCCACCGCGCCCCCATTGTAGACCCTCTCGAGCCGCTCATGAATCCCAGAAATCTGGGATGGTCCGTGCGATGCGCCAGCCCTACGCTCGAGGCTGATGGATGCCCACGGCTGACTACTTGGGGGCAGCAGGGCACCAGACGACGAAGGGAGGTCGGAGAGGTGAACGTCAAGCCCCGATCCACAGCGCTTGCGATCGCCATTTCAGTGCTGGGCAGCGTGCTCGGGATAGCCACCGTGCACGGGCAGAGCCCGGGGGTGACGAACCAGCCCCTGGCACGCGGCCAGACAGACTATGCGGAAGCGGTTGGTGGTCCAGCCGAGATCATGCTGGCGAGGGTCACGCTGGAGCCGGGCAGCAGTAGCGGCTGGCACTCTCACCCGGGTTCGGGCTGGGTGGTGGTCACCAACGGCCAGGTATCGCTCTACGGACACGATGGCTGTCCGAGAGTGTACGCCGCTGGAGCCGCCTTCCTGGAGGAAGCTGGCGATATCCATGAAGCGCGCAACGAGACGGCGCAGCCCGTCGAGTTCTTCATTGCGTTCACGGTGCCGTCAGAGGGACCGCTAATGATGACGGCCAGTACGCCACCCGGGACCTGCGGCCGTTAGGTGACGTGGCAAGTGCCCACTAATTGCCGCGTGACCGTCTAAACGCAACGGACGCCGGGCGGCCTTCGGTAAGAGGCCGCCCGGCGCAAGGAGAAGTGGGCGATGACACCGCCTCTGAGCTTCGGCATCTCAACCCTGCAGCACGTACCGTGGCCTACCCTGGTGGAGTACTGGCGGTATGCGGAGGCGCTCGGCTTCGACAGCGCCTGGATGCCCGACCACATCGTCCATCCCCAGCAGCCGGATCGGCCCTGGCTGGAGGCGTGGACACTCCTGGCGGCCCTCGCCGCCCGGACCGAGCGCATCCGGATCGGCACAATGGTGACGAACATCTCCGCCCCCACGCACTGGCCGTCGCTCTAGTTGCGCTCGGCGCCATCGCGGTCGCTGCCCGGCGGGCGCGGTGCGACCCAGGTGCTGTGAGCGCCGAGGAGTCCGGCTTGTTCGAGCAGCGACCGCACGGCCGCGCTTACCAGGTCGCGCAGGGCGGCGCCTTACCCCGTGGGCTCCACCGGAGCGAGGCGGCAGCGCGCGACCCGGAAGGGCCAGTTGCCGTAGGCCGGGTCGCACAGGTCGAGGTCGTCCTCGGTGTAGGCGCTGACGTTCGACTCCCAGAAGCCGAACAGCGACGGTTCGGCCCCATCGCGCTCCGGGTACCACCAGCGCTCGGCGTTCACCACATCTGGCGCCAGGCCAGGCACCAGCCGCGCCCGCTGGCGGAAGCTGCCACGCGGCGTCTCGACGCGCACCCAGGCGCCGTCGGCGATGCCGTGGCGCGCGGCGGTCTCGGGCGCGATCTCGACCAGTGGGTCCGGATGGAGGCGGCGCAGCGAGGCGACCTGGCGGTGGTCCTGGTGCGTCGCGTCGATGCGCGTGCCGCCCGTCATCAGCCGCAGCGGGTAGGCTTCGGCGTCGCCGACGCCCTCCGCGCCCGCCGGGTCGTGAGCCGGCAGCGGGTCGTAGCCAAGCTGCTCGAGGATCGACGACGCCAGCTCGATCTTGCCGGACGGCGTGCCGAACCCGTAGGGCTGGCCCGTGCGCGGGTCCAGGGCCGCGTGGCGGCCGCGCTGGCTGACGGCCGGCAGCCAGTAGCGCTCGCGCGTCGACAGCTCGGCGAAGGAGACCTCCGCCTCCCGCAGCCACGCGTCCCAGACCTGCTCGACGCTGTCCGGCCAGTCCTGGCCCAGCCGTCGGCCCAGGTCGCGGCAGAGGTCGTAGTCGGAGTGGCGCTCGTGGCGCGGCGGCACGGCCTGCTGGCCGCTCATCACCGCGTCGCCGCGGCCGGTCGACCAGAGCAGCGGCTTCTCCAGCCACGCCGCGGCCGGCAGCACGTAGTCGGCGAGCATCGCAGTCGGCGTCAGGAACAGCTCGTGGACGACCGACAGCGCCAGGCGCGGGCTGCGCAGGGCGGCGTAGACCTGCTGGCTGTTGCTGTAGCAGCCGAGCAGGTTGTTGTGCTGCACCAGCAGCGCGCGCACCGGGTACGGCTCGCCGCTCAGGATGGCGCGGAAGATCGTCGGCGGGTGGGCGGCGGCCCAGAACTGGATGCTGTACGGGTAGGGCTCGTCGTACCAGACGCGCCGCGCCGCCGCCGACAGCAGCTCGAACCCCTCGTCGTTCAAGCGGTAGCGCTCGGCGCCCAGGCGCTTGCGCCGCTGTTCGGGCGGCAGCGCGGCGTAGTCCTCGTAGCTGGTCTTGCTGCCCAGGCCAGGCATCGGCCCCGACAGGTAGTTGCCGCCCGGCCGATCCAGGTTGCCGGTCAGCGCTACCAGCAGCGCCACGGCGCGCTCGAAGCTGAGCGAGTTGCGGCCCATGCCGTTCGGCGCCCCGCGCGAGAGCGCCGCGGCCGGGGCGCCGGCGTAGGCACGCGCCGCCGCGCGAATCTGCTCGGCCGGCACGCCCGTGATGGCCTCCACTCGCTCGGGCGGGTACTCGACCGCCCGCGCCCGCAGTCGGTCCAGGCCGGTGGTCCATTGGTCGACGAAGGCGCGGTCCCAGAGCCCCTCGGCCAGGATGACCTGGATCATTCCGAGGGCGAGGGCGGCATCAGTGCCCGGGCGGGGCTGGAGCCAGACGTCGGCCTGGCGCGCCTCGAGCGTGGGACGGGTGTCGACGACGATCAGCGCGGCGCCCTCGCGCTTGGCCTCGAGGATGCGCGTCCACAGCGCGGGCACCGAGGCCGAGGGGTGCTGAGCCCAGAGCAGCACGGCGCCGGTGGTGCCCGGCAGCACGTCGGTCCCGAGGGGGCTGAAGCCGAAGGTGAGCGCCCCGGCCATGTCGCGCGGCCCGCCGCAGATCGGGCCGATGCCGCCGGAGTTCGGGCTGCCGAAGTGGTGCAGCAGGCGGTAGCCGAAGTTCCCGTCGGCGCCGTGGAAGGTGCCACAGAGGTAGGCCAGCGCTTCGGGGCCCGACTCGTCGCGGATGCGCAGCAGGCGCTCGGCGATGTCGTCGAGCGCGGCATCCCAGCCGACGCGCTCCCAGCGGCCCTCGCCCCGCTCGCCCACCCGCCGCAGCGGGTAGTCGAGGCGGCCGGGATGCTCGAAGTACTCGATCGCCGCCCGGCCGCGCGCGCAGAGCCAGCCCTTACTCGTCGGGTGGCTCGGGTCGCCGCGCACCGCGACCGGCCGCCCCTCGTCCACGTCCACCAGCACGCCGCAGCGCGCCGAGCAATGGCAGCAGATCGCGCGCTTCGTGGTCATGCTCTATATCCTAATCCTACCGCTCGTACTTACCCAGCTTGCTCACGGCGTAGTCGACGTACGACGTGTTGATGTGGGCTGACAGGTCGGGCCGCTCCTGCACCAGTCCCTCGCGCACCAGCCAGTCCAGGTCGTCGGTCAGGCTCTGGACGTTCACGCCCCCGTCCGGATCGACCGCGAACGGCACCATCTCGTCGAACAGGCGCGGATCGGTCAGGCTGGTGTACCTGGTGAGGATCTGGACCACGTCGGCGCGGTTGCGGCTCTTGAAGAAGGCATCGTAGTAGGTGCGGAGGCCCTGGACGTAGGCCAGCATGAACCGCCGCGCGGCCTCCGGCTTCTCCTTGCCGAAACTCGGTGAGTACATCAAGACTGCCGCCTGCTGGTCCGGGTAGAACTCGTTGGAGCCCTTCCAGCGCACCGCGGCGCCCGCGGCCACGGCGCGGGTGGGGATCGGCTCGGCCACCATCCCGGCGTCGACGCTCCCGTTGCCCAGCGCGACGATCATGTCGCCGCCGGCCAGTACGACGATCTCGGTGTCCTTGTAAGTCAGCCCGACGCTGCGCATCATGCGGTCGATCTGGATGACGTTCGAGTTGTCGTTGGCGATCGAGGCGATCTTGCGCCCGCGGAAGTCGGCGTAGTCCTTGATGGCGCCGCTGTCGAGCAGCTCCTTGCGCACGAGCAGCGACATGTAGCTGGAGTCCGTGCCGGCGCGCCCCTTGTCGCCGACGATCTCGATGGGGATGTTGCGTTGGAGGGCGTTGAACAGCCCGGCGCTCGGCGAGCCGGCGCCGGCGTCGAGCTGCGACGCAGCAAGGGCGGGGATCAGGCGAGCGCCGGCGTCGAAGCGCGTGTCCTGCACGTCGAGGCCCTGCGCCGCGAAGTAGCCCTTGTCCATAGCGATGTAGATCGCCGCGTCCGACGCCAGCCCAAGCGTGCCGACCGTCACCGTCACCGGCGGGCTCAGCGGCGCGTCGAGGGCGGCAGCGGGCGCGGCGGTGGGCGCGCTGGCGGCTGGCGGCGCCGTGGTCGGCCTGGCCGGGGCGGTCGGCGCAACCGCGCCCGCGCCGGTAGCAGAACCGGAGCCGCTGGGTGCCGCGGCCGGCGCGGCGCAGGCCGCGAGCAGCAGCGCGGCGGAGACGACTGGCAGCAGACGCGCGGCGACTCGAATCATCCTCCGTCCGTTTCCGTCCGCGGGGACCAGTACTGGCAGCCCTCGGTGGGGATTGTAGCGCGGGAGCTGAGAGGGGCCAACCGGGAGCGGGGCCGGAGAAACCCCTCCCCCGGCCCCTCCCCGCGCCGGGGAGGGGGTCTCGGCATGCACCTTGCACGACTCGCGGTGGCGGGCATAGGCGGGCCGCCACGCGCGAGCGGGAGAAGCCAGATGGTGCAACAGGTTCTCGACTCCAGTCCGGGCTTGCGTCCCGGCGAGACGCTGGCCGACGTCGCGGCGCGGGCGCGCGGCTGCCAGGCCTGCCCGCTGTGGGAGATCGGCACGCAGACGGTGTTCGGCGCCGGGTCGCCGACGGCGCGGATCGTGATGATCGGCGAGGCGCCGGGCGAGCAAGAAGACCGCGAAGGGATCCCCTTCGTCGGTCCGGCCGGGCGGCTGCTCGACCGGGCGCTGGCCGCGGTGGGCCTCAACCGAGAGGAGATTTACGTCACCAACGTGGTCAAGCACCGGCCCTGGGTGCTGCAGGGGGGGCGACGGAAGAACCGGCCGCCGAAGGCCAGCGAGATCAAAGCCTGCCGTCCCTGGCTCGACGCCGAGCTGGCGCTCATCCAGCCGCCGATCGTCGTCTGCCTGGGCGCGCCCGCCGCGCGCGCCATCCTGGGCAAGGAGTTCCGGCTCACCCAGCAGCGGGGCGAGTGGTTCAGCGCCCCGTCTTTTCCCCACGTGCTGGCGACGCTGCACCCGGCCTACGTGCTGATCCAGCCGCCCGAGAGCCGCGATGCCCTGCGCGACCAGCTCTTCGCCGACCTGGCCCGTGTGGCCGAGCGCTACCGCGAGCTAACGTAGTAAGCTAGCCGGCACGAGGCGCTGTGATCCGACAAATCGCCGCGCCCGAATACTCTGTCGGGAAGCATGTAGCTTCCCATATCCCGACAGAGAGGCCGGCCGATGCAGCACACAGCGGGTCTGGACCACGCGGGCACTCATGCCGTCGTGATCGGCGGCAGCATGGCAGGGCTGCTCGCCGCCCGAGTGCTCGCCGATCACTTCGAGCGCGTGACGCTCGTCGAGCGCGATCGGTTCCCCGATGGACCCGAGTTCCGCAAAGGCGTCCCGCAGGCCCGCCATGTCCACGTGCTGCTCTCCCGCGGTTTTCGCGTGCTGGAGCGGCTGTTCCCGGGCGTGAGCGCCGAGCTGGCAGCGGCGGGCGCACCGGAAGTGGACTGGACCGGCGACTGCGGCGTGTGTACACGCGGCGGCTGGCATCCGCGTTTCTTGTCCGGCATCGTGTCGCGCATCTGCAGCCGCGCCCTGCTGGAGTGGACCATCCGTCGCCGCGTGGCCGCGCGTCCGAACGTACGCTTCCTGCAGGCCTGCGACGTCGTCGAGCTGCTGCCCGCCGCAGGCGGGGCCAGGGTCCGCGGCGTGCGGCTGCGCTGGCGCGAAGGGCCGCCGGCGGACCTCGATCCGGCGGAGGAGCACGAGCTGCAGGCCGACCTGGTCGTGGACGCCAGCGGCCGTGACTCGCGAGCGCCGCGCTGGCTGGCAGCGCTCGGCTATCCGGCCCCGGCCGTGACGACGATCAACTCCTTCCTCGGCTACGCGACGCGCTGGTACCGCCGCCCGGCCGGCTTTCAGGCCGACTGGAAGGCGCTGCTGCTGGGCGCTGGCCCGCCGGAAGGCAAGCGCGGCGGCATCATCCTGCCGGTCGAAGGCGATCGCTGGTTCGTGACCATCACCGGCGGCGGGCGCGACTATCCGCCGGGCGACGAGGCGGGCTTCCTCGAGTTCGCGCGCTCGCTCCGCTCCAGCGCGCTGTACGAGGCGATCAAGGACGCCGAGCCGCTCTCGCCGGTCTACGTCTACCGCCGCACCGAGAACCGGCTGCGCCAGTACGAGCGGCTGGCGCGCTGACCCGACGGCTTCGTGGTGCTGGGCGACGCGGTCTGCGCCTTCAACCCCGTCTACGGCCAGGGCATGACCGTGGCGGCGCTCGCTGCGGAGGCGCTGGGCGCCTGCCTGGAGGCGCAGCGGACACGACCGGGACCCGTCGGCCGGGAAGGGCTGGCGCGGCGCTTCCAGCAGCGACTCGCCCGGGTGAACGAGCCGGCCTGGCTGCTGGCGACCGGCGAAGATTTCCGCTTCCGCGAGACCGAGGGGGGGCGTCCGGGCTGGTCCGCGCGGCTGCTGCACCGCTACCTGGACCACGTCCTGCTGGCAGCGGCCGAGGACCCGCGGGTACACCGCGTCTTCATCGAGGTGCTGCAACTACTGGCGCCGCCGCGCGCGCTGATGCGGCCGAGCGTCGCGCTCGCGGTGCTCCGCCGCGCCGCGCGGCAATGGCTGCCTCTGGCCCGCCACCCCGCCGAGCCGACCGTGGCGCGCTCCCCGGCCCGTGGCGCCGGCTGAGGCGACACCGGGAAGCTGGCGTCGCGCTGGCCGGACCCCACGGCTGGCATCCTTGCCTGGCTGTCACGAACCGTGACGCGAGATGCTACAATTGCGCCCGCGATCATCATGCCCGGCAGGGATTAATGCCCACCCCGGCGCGCCAGCAGTACCTCGACCTGAAGGCGCAGCACCCGGATGCGGTGCTCTGGTTCCGGATGGGCGACTTCTACGAGCTGTTCGACGACGACGCTATCCTGGTGTCCCGCGAGCTGCACCTGACGCTCACGTCTCGCGAGTTCGGGCACGGCGAGCGGGTGCCGATGGCCGGCGTGCCCCACCACGCGTCCGACGCCTACCTCGCGCGCCTGGTGCGCAAGGGCTATCGCGTGGCCGTCGCCGAGCAGGTGAGCCCGCCCGGCCACGGGCTGGTCGAGCGGGTGGTGACGCGCGTCGTCACCGCCGGCACGGCCATCGAGCCGAATCTCCTGCCTGCGCGGGCCAACAACTACCTGGCGGCCGTCGTGCGCGGGCCGGCGGGGCGCGGTGGCAGCGCGCCGGAAGCCTACGGCCTGGCCTACGTCGACGTCACCACCGGCGAGTTCGCCGTCACCGAGGTGTGCGGCCCGGCGGCGGCCACGACGCTGGAGGGCGAGCTGGGCCGGCTCGCGCCCGCCGAGTGCCTCGTGCCCTGGGACCAGGCCGGCGCCCTGGCGCTGCCCGGGCCGCTGACGCGCTACGACGCCTGGCGCTTCGAGCCGGAGGCGGCGCGCGAGCGGCTGCTCCGCCAGTTCGGCGTGCGCTCGCTGGAGGGGTTCGGCTGCGCCGGCCTGCCGCTGGCTACGGGGGCGGCCGGGGCCGTGCTGGCCTACCTCGAGGAGACCAATCCCGCCCTGCTGCCGCTGCTCGGCGGCCTGCGCACCTACCAGACCGACGCCTTCATGGTCCTCGACGCCCACACCCGCCGGAACCTGGAGCTGACGCGCAGCGCGCGCGGCGGCGGCGTCGACGGCAGCCTGCTGGCGGTCCTCGACGCTACCCGCACCCCCATGGGCGGCCGGCTGCTGCGGCGCTTCCTGGGCCAGCCGCTCCTCGACCTGGTGGGCATCGTGGCGCGGCAGGACGCCGTCGCCGCGTTGCTGGAGCGTCCGCCGCTGCGCGCCGAGCTGCTCGGCCGCCTGGGTGCGATGGGCGACCTGGAGCGCTGGACCAGCCGGACCTTGCAGGGGGTGGCGAGCGCGCGAGAGCTGCTGGCGCTGCGCGACCTGCTCGCGAGCGTCGAGCCGCTGCGCGAGCGGCTGGCGGGGATCGCGGCGCTGGCCGCGGTCCGAGACGACCTGGACGCCTGCGCCGACGTGGCCGACGAGATCACGCGCGCCGTGGCCGACGGCGAGGACGGCCGCCTGATCCGGGCCGGCTACGACGCCGCCCGCGACGCCCTGGTCGACTCGATCGCCGAGACGCGCCGCTGGCTGGCCGACCTGGAGAGCGCCGAGCGGACGCGGACGGGCATCCGCAGTTTGAAGGTCGGGTACAACCAGGTCTTCGGCTACTACCTGGAAGTGACCCACGCCCACCGCGAGCGCGTGCCGGACGACTACGTCCGCAAGCAGACGCTCGCCAACGCCGAGCGCTACATCACGCCGCAGCTCAAGGAAGCCGAAGCAGTCATCTTGCACGCCGAGGAGCGCATCGCCGCCGCCGAGCGCGCCCTGTTCGCGGCGCTGCTCAGCCGGATCGGGGCGCAGGCGCCGCGGCTGCTGCGCACGGCCGACGCCCTGGCCCACCTCGACGCCTACCTGGCCCTGGCCGAGGTCGCCGATCGCAACGGCTACGCGCGGCCGGAGGTACACGCCGGCGACGAGATCCGGATCGAGGGCGGCCGCCATCCGGTCGTCGAGGCGGCGCTCGGGCCGGAGCAGTTCGTCGCCAACGACTGCGAGCTTGGCGGCGACGGGCCGCGGATCGCGCTGCTCACCGGCCCGAA
>Ga0070741_10014441_pt1 | contig 13651 bp, 13 predicted proteins | sample Coa_R1_4_FD_66440 | JGI IMG/M metagenome (GOLD analysis project Ga0070741, IMG submission 66440) | Surface soil microbial communities from Centralia Pennsylvania, which are recovering from an underground coalmine fire - Coalmine... | ecosystem: Environmental > Terrestrial > Soil > Unclassified ... | reverse complement strand
CCGTTCCTGCTCGGCACCCTGCTATGCGTCGCGCAATCGGACGGCGATCGTCGCGACAACTCGCCGCGCACGGCGGGGGAGGTCAACGGCGGGGCGGCGACTCCGGGCGCGCGCGGCAAGATCTCCTGCGCCGATCAGCGCCTCAACATTCCGGGACTGCCATTGCCGGTTCATTGATCGCCTGCAACGCATTGCAGTGTGGCGCGTGGCAGAATCCACGCGCCTGCCACTCTCGTGCCGCCCGGAGATGCTGATGCCTGACAACCAAGCCGCGCCACCCTTGCGCATCACGCTGGTCGGATCGCGCTACTTCGGTGCGGTGGCGTTCGACATGCTGATGAAGCAGGGTGTCGTCATCGCGCGCGTCATCGTGCCCTCGGCCGACGATCGCCTGGCGCAGTCGGCGCAAGCGGCCGGCATCGAGGTGAAGGTGCTCAAGGATCCGCGCGTCGTCCCCGCCGAGGACATCGCGGAGGACACCGACCTCATCGTCACGGCGCATGCGCATGCCCGCGTATCGAACGAGGCGCTCGCGCGCGCGAAGCTCGGCGGCATCGGCTATCACCCGTCGCTGCTGCCGCGGCATCGCGGCATCGCGGCGGTGGAATGGACGATCCGGTGCGGAGATCCCATCGCCGGTGGCACGATCTATCATCTCGCCGAGCGGATGGACGCAGGCGCGATTGCAGCCCAGGACTGGTGCTTCGTGAAACCCGGCGAAACCGCACGTGAGCTGTGGGAGCGCGCGCTCGCGCCGATGGGCCTCGACCTCATGGCGAAGGTGGTGCAACACGCGCGGGAGCATCGCAGCCTGCCGGCGAAGCCCCAGGACGAGCAGTTCGCCACCAAGGCGCCTCTTTTCACCGACCGTCCGGCATGATGCGTGCAATGGGGAAATATTTACATCGGAGGAACCTTTGCCGCGCAGCCCGTACCAATTTCAACGACAGTGCTGGCGCGCGCAGAGGCTCGCATGAGAACGGTGCTGGTAGTTGATGATGAAGTCACGGTAGCCGATGCGCTGGCTGCCGTGCTGCAGCGGGCCGGATACAGCACGCTGGTCGCCTATGACGGGGCGGCGGCGCTCGAGGTGATCGGCCGCGAGCACGTCGATGTCGTGCTGACGGACCTCGTCATGACCGGCATGGATGGCGCGACCCTCATTCGCTGGCTGCGCTCCTCGCCCACGACGCAGGACCTGCCGGTGATCCTCATGAGCATGCTGCCGGAGGAGCGCGCGTTCGCGCTGTGCAGCGACTACTCCAAGTTCCTGCGCAAGCCGCTGCAATTCGACGGGCTGTTCGCCGCGATCGAGGAGCTCGCCGATTCCGCCGATCCCATGACGCAGCATCACACGCAGCAGGGCGTGCGCGGGTTCGTCCACTAGCCGCCTTTTGCCGCCCCCGCGGCCGCCGAGGGCAGCTTGCACCCGGGGATGTCCTCGATCCTGTCGACGATCGCCTGCCAAAGGGTGCTGCCGGGCGACGCGAACTGGGCATTGACGTAATAGCGCTTGCAGGGCTTCACGTCGATGCGCAGCGTGCGGTCCGAGGTGTGCAGTCCCCGCTTGGGTGTCCAGTGCACCACCACGCTGTGCATGCCCGGCCGTACGCGCGGCTGGCGCTCGACCACGGCTGAGCCATCGATCATCTTGACGGTTGTCGCGGCGCGGTTCGCGCTCGTGTGGGACTGCCGCTCGCCCGTGATTTCGCCCCATGCGCCGGCCGGGGGCGCGCCCGCCGAGGCATGTGGCCACGGCGTGGTCAGCAACAGCAGCGGCGCGAGCGCGAAGCCTTTCAAAGAGGTCTTCATGGACCTCATCGTACACAAAGCCCAGTTGCGCTGGATCAAGGCGATCACGGCCAGGTCCCGGGTAATGTCTCGCGACATCGTGTCGCAGCGCGCCTGTTGCGTTTGCGAACGAGAACCATTATCATCTGTGCAAACCCCTCACAGGAGCTTTCGAGCATGTCCAGATTGCCTCAGGCCGGTTTCTTTTTCGCAGTCCTGCTGCTGTCCTGGCTCGCCACGGCCCCGGCCGCGTTCGCAGCCGAGCCCGAGTTCACCCTGGTCATTCGCGATCACAAGTTCCAGCCTGCCGAGCTCAAGATCCCCGCCAACACCAAGGTGCGCCTCATCGTCGACAACCAGGACGCGACGGCCGAGGAATTCGAGAGCAAGGACCTGAAGCGCGAGAAGGTCATCCCGCCGAAGAGCAAGGGTACCGTGCTCATCGGTCCGCTCAAGCCGGGGCGCTACACCTTCGTGGGCGAATTCCACGAAAGCACCGCCAAGGGCGTCATCATCGTCGAGTGATCGCGCGTCGACGATTTCGTTTCCGTCACAGGATCATCACATGCTCGGCGCCGCCATCATCGTCTTCCGTGAATCGTTCGAGGCGGCGCTCCTGATCGGGATCATCGCCGCCGCAACCCGCGCGATCCCCGGTCGCAGCCGCTTCGTCGCGGGCGGCATCGCTGCAGGCACGCTGGGCGCGATCGTGGTGGCGGTGCTCACCGGCCGCATTGCGCAGCTCTTCGGTGGCATGGGGCAGGAGCTTTTCAATGCGAGCGTGCTCGGCATCGCCGTGCTCATGCTCGCCTGGCACAACATCTGGATGTCGGTGCACGGCGCCGAGCTCGCCGCCGATGCACGTCGGGTCGGGCGCGAGGTGAGCGAGGGCCGGCGCGCGCTCTCCGCCATCCTGGTGGTGATCGCCATTGCCGTGTTGCGCGAAGGCTCGGAAACCGCGCTGTTCCTGTACGGCCTCGTCTCCGCGGGCTCGGTCGGCACGAGCCAGCTCGCCGGCGGCGCCGGGCTCGGCCTCGTCGCGGGCGTGGGCGTGGGTCTCGTGATGTACGCCGGCATCGTGCGCGTCCCGATGCGCTGGTTCTTTGCCGTGACGAGCGCGCTCATCCTGCTCCTCGCGGCGGCGATGGCGGCGCAGATGGCGCGCTTCCTGGTCCAGGGTGACATCCTGCCGAGCCTTGCCGATCCGGTGTGGGACACTTCACACGCCTTGCCCGGGAATTCGCCACTCGGCGCGTTGCTGCACGCGCTCATGGGCTACGACCCGCAACCGTCGGGAATGCAGCTCGTGTTCTACGTCGTCACTGCCGCGGCCATCTGGCTCGGCATGCAGCTCGTGCGGCGCCGCCAGCTGCCGGGCGCGGGATCACGCGCCGCCGCCTGAGCGGCGCCCTGGCACGCGCTGTGCATCGATCCTGGACCGGCACTCCAGGAGCACCTCATGCCCAGCCGCAGCGGCACACCCAGCAATCTCAAGCGCAACGATCGCAAGAACGTGCGCGATCCCGCCGAGCATCCGATGGGCATGGCCGATTCGCCGAAGGCCACGCGCGCCCGGCGCGGCGCATCCGGCGACGACAACATGCGCCTTCCCCACGAGCACGATGAGACCGGCGATCGCGAAGAGCGTGCCGGAGGCGTCGACAAGCTCATGCAGCAGGCCGAGCAGGATGCGACCAGCGGCCAGGAGGACACCGACCGCCGCAGCGACGCCGTGGAGAATTTCGATCGGGGTCACCCGCCGCGTCAGCGCGGCGGCAAGGTGCGTTAAGCGCCTCGCCTGGCTGCACCCTGCGCGCGCAACGCATCGAGCGACGCGTTGGGAGTGATCGCCTGCGGATCGAGCAGGAGATGCAGCAACGCCGGGCGCCCCGCCGCTGCAGCGCGCTCGAATGCCGGCGCGAACTCGTCCGTGGTGCGCACCGTTTCACCCTGCGCGCCATACGCGCGTGCCAAAGCGGCGAAATCGGGGTTGGCGAGATCGGTGCCGTGCACGCGCGCCGGGTAGGTGCGCTCCTGGTGCATGCGAATGGTCCCGTACATGCCATTGTCGATCACCACGAACAGCACCGGCAGCTCGTACTGCACGGCGGTCGCGAGCTCCTGGCCGTTCATGAGATAGCAGCCGTCGCCGTTCCACGAGATGACCATGCGCCGCGGGTTGAGCGCCTTGGCGGCAACGGCGGCGGGCACTCCGTAGCCCATCGCCCCCGAGTACGGCGCGAGCTGGCTGCGGAACACGCGATAGCGAAAGAACCGATGCATCCAGACCGTGTAATTGCCTGCGCCGTTGGTGATGATCACGTCTTCGGGCAGGCGCTCGTCGAGCCATTGCATGATGCGCGACATGTCGAGCGCCCCCGGCACCGCGCGCGGCGCGCGCCATTTCGCGAAAGCTTCATTGGCGGTGCGCGGCGTGTCCCGCCAGCGCGTTGAATCGAGCTTCCCGAGGGCGTTGATCGCAGCCAGAAACGCGCCGGGCTCGGCAGCGAGGCCAAGCGTCGGCTGATACACGCTGCCAAGCTGCTCGGCGGACGGATGCACGTGGATCAGCTTCTGCGCCGGCAACGGCGCGGGCGGCAAGGTGTAGCCGGAGGTCGTCATCTCGCCCAATCGCTCCCCGATGACGAGCAGCACGTCGGCGTCGCGAATGCGCCCGGCAAGCTGCGGGTTGATGCCGATGCCGACGTCTCCGGCGTAGTGCGGGTGACGGTTGTCGAAAAGGTCCTGGTTGCGAAAGGCGCAGGCGACCGGCAGCGCGTTCATTTCGGCGAACGCGCGCAACGCTGCGCAGGCCTGCGCGTTCCAGCGACTGCCGCCGGCGATGACGAGCGGCGCCGTCGCGCTTGCGAGCATCGCGTGCGCTGCCTCGACTTGCCCGGGATCGGCCGGTGCGGCTGTGGCTTCCACGCGCGGCAGATCGCCGCATTGCGCCGTCGCGCTCAGCATGTCTTCCGGCAGTGCAAGGACCACCGGTCCCGGCCGGCCCGACATCGCGGTGTGATAGGCACGCGCGACGTATTCGGGCACGCGCGCAGGATCGTCGATCTCGGCCACCCATTTCGCGAGCGGGGCGTACATCTTCCGGTAATCGACTTCCTGGAAGGCCTCGCGATCGCGAAACTCGCGCCCGACCTGCCCGATGAACAGGATCATCGGCGTCGAATCCTGGTACGCGGTGTGCACGCCGATCGCCGCATTCGATGCACCGGGCCCGCGTGTGACGATCGCAATGCCGGGACGCCCGGTGAGCTTGCCGTACGCTTCGGCCATGTACGCGGCGCCACCTTCCTGCCGGCACACGATGAGCGACAGCCGCTCGCGCACGTCGTGCAGCGCATCGAGCACGGCGAGGAAGCTTTCGCCGGGAACGCAGAAGGCGTGGGTCGCGCCCTGCGCGAGCAGATTGGCGACCAGGATCTCGCCACCGCTGCGTTGCGACGTCGGGAAGGCTGCTTGCATCGTGAGGTTCTCCGTTGGCGCTCAGCCGCTCACGCGATCGAGGAGATCCTCGCGCCGCGCGAGAAACACCGCGTCGCAGGCGCCATCGGTCTCCAGCCACATGAGCGGAAGGTCCGAAAACGCTGCTTCCACGCTGCCGCGATTGTGGCCGATCTCGACCACGATGGGCGCGCCGGGATGCAGGAAGCGCGGCGCCTCGCGCAGGATCGTGCGCACCGCATCGAGGCCGTCGTCGCCGCCTTCGAGCGCGAGCGCGGGCTCGTGCCGATACTCCGGCGGCAATGCCACCATGGCATTCGCGCTCACGTAGGGCGGGTTCGACACGATGAGGTCGTATTGCTTGCCCGCGAGCTTGTCGAACAGATCCGAGGCGATGAGGTTGATGCGATCCTCGAGCCCGTATTCGGCCACGTTGTGCTGCGCCACGGCGAGCGCATCCGGCGAGATGTCGACCGCATCGATGTCCGCGCACGGGTAGGCATGCGCAAGTAGCACCGCGAGGCAGCCCGAGCCGGTGCAAAGATCGAGCGCCTTGTGCACGCTCGCGGCATCGCCGACGAAAGGCTCGAGGCCCTCTCCAAGGAGCGATGCGATGAACGAGCGCGGCACGATCACGCGCTCGTCGACGTGAAAGCGAAAGTCGCCGAGCCAGGCCTCGCGGGTGATGTACGCGGCGGGCACGCGCTCCTCGATGCGCCGGTCCAGCAGCGCGCCGAGCTCCTCGCGCTCCTCGAGCGTCAGGCGCGCGTCCAGGAACGGCTCCAGGCGATCGAGCGGCAGATGCAGCGCCCACAGGATGAGATAAGCCGCCTCGTCGTATGCATTCGTGGTGCCGTGGCCGAACGCGAGTCCGGCCGCGCCGAACCGGCTCACGGCGTAGCGCAGCCAGTCGCGGACCGTGACGAGCTCCTCGACGGGCGCGCTGCTCACGCGTCAGGCTCCTCGCGCTGGCGCGGTGCCGCTCGCGAGTAGCAGGCGCTCGAGGATCATGCGGTACACGCGTGCGAGAAGCGGCAGCTCGGCGATCGCGACGTGCTCGTCGATCTTGTGGATGCTCTTGCCGATCGGGCCGAGCTCGACGACCTCCGGGCAGATCTCGGCGATGAAGCGACCGTCGGACGTGCCGCCGCTGGTCGACAGCTCGGGCATGCGTCCCGTGACCTCGCGCAGGACCTCGCTCGCGACCTCGACCAGGCGGCCGCGCGGCGTGACGAACGGCTTGCCGTGTCCTGTCCAGGCGAGGGTGTACTCGAGGCCGTGCTTTTGCAGGATCGCTTCGAAGCGCGCGATCAGCGACTCGCGTGTGCTCGCGGTCGAGTAGCGGAAATTGAACAAGAGCTCGAGCACGCCCGGAATCACGTTGCCGGCACCGGTCCCGGCGTGAATGTTCGAGCACTGCCAAGTGGTCGGCGGGAAGAACGCGTTGCCTTCGTCCCAGCGTGTCGCCGCGAGCTCGGCGATCGCAGGCGCCACGAGATGAATCGGGTTGCGTGCGCGATGCGGATACGCGATGTGACCCTGGACGCCTTTCACGTAGAGCGTGCCCGACAGCGTGCCGCGCCGGCCGTTCTTGATCATGTCGCCGAAGGTGTCCACCGAGGACGGCTCGCCGACGATGCAGTAGTCGATGCGCTCGCCACGTTCGCGCAGCCAATCGACCACGCGGGCGGTGCCGTCGATGCTCGGACCTTCCTCGTCGGACGTGAGCAGGAATGCGATCGACCCGGGCGCATGCGGATGAAGCGCGAGGTAATCGCGCACGGCGGTGACGAATGCCGCGAGCGAGCCCTTCATGTCGGCCGAGCCGCGGCCATACAGCACACCGTCGCGCTCGACGGCCGTGAACGGGTCCGAGTGCCACTCCGAGACAGGGCCTGTCGGCACGACATCGGTATGTCCGGCAAGGCATACGAGCGGCGCGCCATTGCCGCGGCGCGCCCAGAGATTCGTCACATCGTTGAAGACGAGCGTCTCGCACGTGAAACCGAGAGCGCGCAACTCCTGCGCCATCAAGTCCTGGCACCCGGCATCGGCCGGCGTGACGGAACGACGCTCGACGAGCGCGCGGGTCAGCGCCAGCGTCGGATCGATGGGTGTGGCATGGCTTGCCTCCATCCCGCGATGTTAGCAAAGGCACGCGGCGCGTCTTCGCGCGCTGCGAAGAATGGCGGGGGTGACGCGAAGGTCAGTACGCGCGATCGAGCAAGTCGGGCTCGATCTCGAGGCTCGCGAAGTCGGTGCCCTGCTGCTCCTGCGGCATTTTCTGTTGCGCCGGACGCTCCATGCCTTCCACCCGCGACGACGGCGCGTTCTGGTTGATCAGCCAGGCGAGATTCGTAGGGGAATCCGAGGCGCTCATCGCCTCGTCATAGGAAATGCGCTGGTCGAGATAGAGGCGGCACAGCGACTGCTCGAAGGTCTGCGACCCGGGATAGAGCGATTGCTCCATCGCCTCCTTGATCTGCGTGATCTCGCCGTTCTTGATGAGCTCGGCGATGAGCGAGGTGTTGAGCAGAATCTCCACCGCCGGCTGCAGACCGCCTTCCTTGTTGCGCACCAGGCGCTGGCACACGACGGCGCGCAGGCCGATGGAAAGATCCGACAGGAGGCCCGAGCGGGCGTCGTACGGGAACATGTTGATGATCCGCGACAGCGCGTGATAGCTGTTGTTGGCGTGCAGCGTCGACAGGCACAGGTGGCCCGTCAACGTGTGCAGCAGCGCCTGCTGCATCGTCTCGCGATCGCGCACCTCGCCGATCATGATGAGATCGGGCGCCTCGCGCAGGGCGTTGGCGAGGGCACGGTGATAGCTGTGCGTATCGACCGTGATCTCGCGCTGGTTGACGATGCTCTGCTTGTGCTGGTACAGGTACTCGATCGGGTCCTCGATGGTGAGGATGTGGCCCGAGCGATTGGAGTTGCGGTGATCGATCATCGCCGCGAGGGTCGTCGACTTGCCCGAGCCCGTGGCGCCGGCGAGGAGCACGAGCCCGCGCTTCTCCATCACGAGATCGAGCAGCACCTGCGGCAGGCGCAGCTCGTCGAACGGCGGGATCTGCGAACGCACGTACCGGATCACGAGCGAGATCGTGCCGCGCTGGCGGAAGATGTTCACCCGGAAGTTGCCGACGGCGCGGTCGATGTAGGAGAGGTTCATCTCGAGCTCGTTCTCGAACTCGCGCTGCTGGTCCTTGCTCATGAGCTCGTACGCGATGCGACGCACCGTCTCCACATCCATGCTCTGCGTCGACACCGGCGAGAGCACGCCATTGATCTTGATGTTGATCGGCGCGCCGCAGGAGATGAAAATGTCCGAGGCCTGCTTGTCGGCCATCAGCTTGAACAGGCGATCGAGATACATGCGCTGCCACCTTTCGAAGGGCACTAGGGAGGCCCGGATTCTCACCGTCGGCACGCGAAGCGCGGCAGGCGCTGCCGTGGGGCGGCGCCACCCGCGCTACAATGCCCGATCCTGGAGCGCGCGGCGTCGTTCCGCCCGCGCCCATGATAACGTGATGCAAAAGAGACACTTGCGGCGGGCTCCCGACCTCGGCGCCCGACCCCCTGCAGCCGTCGCGCACTAGCGCCGAAGGCGGCAGGATTTCCCTTCAAGCAAAAGCAGGACCATGCTCGCAATCATCGGCGGCACCGGGCTCACGCGTCTGTCGACGCTCGCGGTCGCGCATCGTGAAGTCGTCCGTACGCCCTACGGCGAGCCGTCGTCGACCCTCGTGTTCGGCGAAATCGCCGGCTGCAGCGCCGTGTTCCTCGCCCGGCATGGCCATGGTCACACCATTCCGCCGCACCGGGTCAACTACCGGGCGAACATGTGGGCGTTGCGCGATGCCGGTGCGACGGCGGTGCTCGCGGTGGCTTCGGTCGGGGCCATCCAGGGTGCCCAGCCCGGCGACCTCGTGCTGCCGCACCAGCTCATCGATTACACGCACGATCGCCTTTCGACGTTCTTCGACGGCGGCGACCGCACCGTGGTGCACGTGGATTTCACCCAGCCGTACACGCCCGCCCTGCGCGAGAAATGCCTGCAGGGTGCGCAGACCGCGGGCATCGCCTTGCACGATGGCGGCGTGTACGCGTGCGTGCAGGGACCGCGCCTCGAAACGGTCGCGGAGATCGATCGCCTCGAGCGCGACGGCGCAACCATGGTCGGCATGACCGGCATGCCCGAAGCCGGGCTCGCACGCGAGATCGAGCTGCCGTATGCGTCCATTGCGGTGGTGGTGAACCACGCCGCAGGCCGCGGCGACTCGGCCGATCACATCTCGATGGAGAAGATCCTCGAGGTGCTCGAGACGGCCATGGACAAGGTGCGCAGGCTGCTCGAGCATGTCGCGCCGCTGATTCAGGAACCGAAACCATGATTCGCGACGTACTGCGCATGGGCGATCCTCGCCTGTGGCAACCCTCCACGAAGGTCGAGCGCTTCGATACGCCCGAGCTTCGCGCCCTGCTGGATGACATGCGCGACACCATGCTCGCGCAAAACGGCGCGGGCATCGCGGCGCCGCAGATCGGCGTGCATCAGCAGGTGGTGATCTTCGGCGTCGAGCGCAGCGTGCGCTATCCCGATGCGCCGCCCGTGCCGTACACCGAGCTCGTCAATCCGGTCCTCACCCCGCTCACCACCGAGATGGAGGAGGGCTGGGAAGGCTGCCTGTCGGTGCCGGGTTTGCGCGGCATGGTCCCCCGCTACACGCGCATTCGCTACGAGGGCTTCGATCCCTCGGGCCGCGAGATCGTGCGCGAGGCGGAAGGCTTTCACGCGCGCGTCGTCCAGCACGAATGCGATCACCTGCTGGGCATTCTCTACCCGATGCGCATGCGCGACTTCACGCGCTTCGGCTACACCGACATCCTGTTCCCGGAGCTCGCCGGCGTCGCCGTCGAGGACTGATGCTGCGCGCGGCGCAGGCGCGCCAGCGCAAAACCGAGCTCGGAATCGCTCCCTGCCGAAACCTCCTCCGCGATCTCCTCCGCGGCGGCGAAGGCCGCGCTCGCTGCGGCCGATGCGCCCGCGAGCTCCTCGGCTTCGCAGCGATGACAAAGCAGGATGGCCACGCTGACCCGATCCGAGAGCGCGCGCAGCAGCGCCTCGCCGGCATCGAGACGATGGCGTGCCTCGTCGAACCTGCCGCGGCGCGCGGAGAGCACGCCCGCGTAACCGAGGATCTGTCCCTCCAGGCGACGCAGCTCGAATTCGCGCGCAATGGCGAGTGCGGCATCGTAATGGCGCTCCGCCGCATCGAGTTCCGAAAGCGCGTCGTGCACCATGCCAAGGTTGCACAACACGTTGCCCTCGGCTTGCACGTTGCCGATCTCGCGCGCCACGACGAGTCCCATGTCGAGGTGCTCCCTCGCCGTCTCGAACCTGCCGTCGAGATAATTGAGGAGCCCGAGATTGCATAGCGTGTTGCTTTCGACCATGCGGTCGCCATTCTGTCGCGCCATGGCCAGCGCTGCTTCGCAATGCACGCGCGCGTTGGCGGCCCCGGAGACTTCCATCGTGCCGAGGTTGCAAAGCGCGCTCACTTCCTGTCGCTCGTCGCGCGCCTTCCTGGCGAGACCGAGCGCAGCCTCGAAATGCGGCAGCGCGTGCTCCGCCTTGCCGAGAAAGATCTGCAGGTTGCCGAGCTTGTTGCGCGCTTCGCTTTCGAGCGCGGGATCGGCGAGCTCACGGGCCGCGGCGAGCGCGAGCTCGAGGGCGGCCTGCGCCGATTGAGCCTGCCCGCCGTGAATGTCGAGCGCGCCGAGCTCGAGCAGGCCTCGCGTCTCGCACCTGCGATCCCCTGCCTGGCGAGCATGCTCGATCGATGTTTCGAGCGCGGTACGCGCCTCGCCGACCTTCCTGAGCAGCCGCAGCGCCGAGCCGACAACGCCGTGCGCGATCGCTGCCGTGCGCGGGTCGAGCTCGGGCATCGCGGTGACGAGCGAGGCGAGCTCGACGGCCAATCGGAACGGCCCGCGCAAGGCGAGGACGCTCCACGCGCCCTGCAACGTCCTTGCGGCCGTCGCCGCATCACCGCGCAGCGCGGCGCGACGACACGCAATCATCATATTGTCGAGCTCCGCACTCGCGTGCTCGCCGAGTGAGCGCTGCTCGAATGAGGCAAAGTAATCGCCGTGCCGCATCTGGGCGGCAAGCGCTGCAGCGGGCCCGCTGCCGGCATAGCGCTGCGGCGTGCGCAGGTGCTCGGCGGCGTACGCCTGCACGCTCATCAGGAGATCGAAGCGCTCGTCGGTGACCTGCCGCACGAGCGACTTCTGCACCAGCGATTGCAGCACGTCGATCGTCCACGGCGCGTCATCGCAGCTGGAAAGATCGATGACGGCTTCCGCCGCTTCGAGCGTGAAGCCCGCTTCGAACACCGAAACCTGCGCCAGCGCGGCTTTCTCCGGCAGCGACAACAGGTCCCACGACCAGTCGAACACCGCGCGCAGGGTCGCCTGCCGGTCGAGCCGCCCGCCGATGGAGGAGAGGAGCTTGAAGCGCTCGCTCATGCGCGCGAGCAACGTGCGCGGCGGCATCACGCGCACGCGCGCGGCCGCAAGCTCGATGGCGAGTGGCAGACCGTCCAGGAGCTTGACGAGGGGGCCGATCGCCGCGCGATCGTCGGCGCTCAATACGAATCCGGGCTTCGCCGCTTCCGCTCGCTTGACGAGCAGCGCCGAAGCATCCTCGGTGGGCAGCGGACCGAGGGCGAGGATTTGCTCGCCGGCAAGTCCGAGCACTTCGCGCGTGGTCGCCAGGAATCGGGCGGAGCTCGCGCGATTGAGCCACCGGCCGAGCGTTTCGTCGGCTAGGCGGGCGATCTGCTCGAAGTTGTCGAGGATGACCAGGCATTCCCGGCGGCCGGCAATGGCGTTGCCGATGCGCGTGATGGGGTCCTGGTTGTCCAGCGCGACCCCCAGCCCCTCGGCGACGGCATGGAGGATGCCATCGAGCGTTCTCGCCTCGGAAAGATCGCAGAACCAGACACCTCCGGGAAACTGCTCCAGCGCGCTCCAGCCGAAGCGGGTGACGAGGCGTGTCTTGCCGGTGCCGCCCACCCCGAGCACGGAGACCAGTCGCGCCTCGCCCGCGAAACGTCTTGCCAGTTCGGCAAGCGAGTCGCTACGCCCCACGAACGCGTCGCGTTCCGCGGGCAGGCTGTGCGCGACCTGCGAGAGCAAGGGCGGGAAATCCGCGCGCAGTCCGGAGGCAACCACCTGGAGAAGTCGCTCCGGATGGGGCAAGCCCTTGAGTCGATGCTCTCCCATCTCGCGCAGCGTGACGCCATCGGGAACACTGCCTCGAATCAGCTCCGCCGTCGTCGACGAAAGCAGCACTTGCCCGCCATGCGCGACGGACATGATGCGTGCCGCGCGATTGAGCGGCGCTCCGAAATAATCGCCATCGCGCGATTCGGCGGCGCCGCTGTCCAAACCCATGCGTACCCGCAGGGGGATGGATTCGGAGGTTTGTTCCGCGACCGTCGACGGCTCGATGCTCGCTTGTTGCAGATGCCGTTGCGCCGCCAGGCAGGCGGCAACTGCGCCGGCGGCAATGGGAAACACCGCGTAAACACCATCGCCGGTCGTCTTGAACACGTGTCCGCCGGACGCTTGGATGGCCGAGCGCAACACCCCGTCGTGCCATGCGAGCCGCGAGCGCATCGCGTCGGGAGCCTGCTCCCACAGCGTCGTGCTGCCCTCGATGTCGGTGAACAGGAAGGTGAGGGTCTGGCTTGGCGCGGCGATGGACATGAGCCTTTCGCTCTCCCGGTCACACGGGACGCATCGTACGCCCTCTCAGGTCAGTCGCAGCTGATCGTAGAGCTCGGTTTCCAGGCGCAAGAGCGCGCTTTCGTCGTGCAGCGTCGCGCCGTCGATCAGGAACACGTCTTCGGCGCGATCGCCCAGCGTGTTGATTTTCGCGCTCGTGAGATTGACGTTCGCCTGCGACAGCGTGTAGGCGATGCGCGCCAGCAGGCCCGGCCGGTCGCCGGCGACGATCTCGAGGATGTAGTGCGTGCCCTTGTCGTCCGGGAACACCCGCACTTCGGGTGACAGCGGGAAATGGCGCAGATGGCGGCTGATGCGCCCCACTACGGGTGTGTCGAGCGGCGGACGCGTCTCGAGCAGCTTTGCCAGCTCGTACTCGATGTACTGGATGGTCTCGCGGTGCGACGCATGCGGATCGACCGGATCGTGCATCGAGAACGTGTCGAGCGCGTAGCCGTGGCGCGTCGTGTGGACCTTCGCGTCGAGGATCGACAGCCCCGCGCGGCCGAAGAAGCCGCAGATCCGCGCGAACAGCGCCTTCTGGTCCGGCAGGTAGACGAGCGCCTGCAAACCCGCGCCGTCGCGGACGAGCCGCACCTTG
>Ga0070741_10014440_pt1 | contig 13651 bp, 16 predicted proteins | sample Coa_R1_4_FD_66440 | JGI IMG/M metagenome (GOLD analysis project Ga0070741, IMG submission 66440) | Surface soil microbial communities from Centralia Pennsylvania, which are recovering from an underground coalmine fire - Coalmine... | ecosystem: Environmental > Terrestrial > Soil > Unclassified ... | reverse complement strand
TAGCAAACCGCCGCCTTCAGCCTCTCGGCCACCTCTCCGGCGTTTGGTTTCAATAGTTTACCACCGAACGGCAAAAAACTGCTGGCCAATTGCTGGCCATTCCGCAACTCCTCCAGGGTCACTTGCATTCTCTGCATCGCTTCCAGCACCGCTGGATCGAATACTTTGATGTAGCGTTCCTTGGTGACGTGCGGTTTGGCGTGACGCAATACGCGCTGGACAACCTTGTCGTCCGCGCCCAGTGCGTACAGGTTCGAAGCGGTTCCCCGCCGGAACCCATGCCAGCCATACCATGGCAGCGCAATCGCTTCGATTGCTGGCCGAATTACTTTCTGAGCGAGCTTGTCCATTGCCATCGGACGCCCGTTGCCGGAGTGAAAGATCACACCGGACTTTGGGTTGTGCATGCTCATGCGGTACTCGTCCAGAATCGTCGCCAAAGCGGGAATTACCGGAACCGAATTCCGGCTTGCTCGGGTCTTTGGTCGGTTCACAACCGACTTCCAGATGGACCGGCTCACCGTAATTTCCTTACCGTCGTAGTCCTGCCACTCCAAGCCTCGCAGTTCACCTTCGCGCAAGGCGGCAAACGCCGCTGTCGCGACGGCAGCTTTAGGAAGCAGCGGCAAAACATCCAGGATTCGGAGAATCTGGGTCAGGTCGTAAGCGAAAGTTTCCTCCGCTTCGCGCGCCCTGCTGGGAAGCAGTGCGCCCTGAACCGGGTTCGCACCATCGAATGCACCTTCGTTTTTCGCAAAGGTGAAGATGCCACTCAGCACGGACTTAATGTGCTGGAGCGTGTTTTTCGCCAGGTCGTGCTCTGCCGCAATGGACCGCAGCATCCGACTGACGTCACAGGTGCGAACCTCCCGCACGCGCAGCTTACCAATTCGTGCGGACATGTGGTTCTCCCATATTTCCCGGTAACCCTTGCTGGTGCTGGCTCGTCGTTCCGCCTCCACCCAGGGCAGATAGCAACTGTCGACGAATTCGGCAAGCGTCATGCCCGAATCAGGATCACTTCGACCCTGATTGATTCTCTGCATGAAGCGGATGCGCAGCGGTTCCACGTCAGCGGCGCTTGGAAATGATTCCAAGCCGCCGAGCCGTTTGGAGCGCCGATGAATTCTCATCTCTCACGGCGGCGCCAGTGCCGCCCCTCGTCTGCGTATCCGCGCTCCCGTAAAGAATAATCTCCAGCGCATCACCCGCGGCGGGGAAGGCGTAGTCTTTTGGCGCACAGATAAGCTTCATTGAATGTAGCCCTCAAACACCTGGAAAACCTCTCTCAGTGCATCCCGGACGAATCCATTGACACGGCTCGTCGTTAACCTGCTTCCTGCGGCCCGCAGCTTGCGGAACGCCGCCGAGACCGTTTCCTTGATGTAGTTTTTTACTTCCTTCAATCGCGCCATGGCAGCCGTTGCGGTCGGAGCCTTATCCTGAATGGTTTTTCCAAGATCAAGGTAGAAACGCCGGAACACGTCAATCGAGACGAAACGCTCTATGGCGAAAGTCCGCTGATCCTCGCTAAGGTTGAGAAGATCGGCGTTCGGGAACATGGTCAATAGTTCAGACAGGGCGTCTTTGATGGAGACGCGCCCGGCCTCGGCATCCTGCGTTCCGTCCGCGGGCCGTACTGCTTCGACGACCGCGTCCATAATTTCCCGTGCTGATCGCCCGCCCAGCAAGATCGGGTCCAGCGGACTTCCTGCTGCTGGAACTTGCCCTCCCGCGACACTCGACAAAGCTCCATAAAGCGCATTTGCCGTCGAAGCGGTTCCGCCAAATCCGATTCTGAGCCTCGGGTGCATGGGCAACCGCGTTTATACGGACCTCGGTGAGAACGAAATGTATTTTGTTTTGCGCGGCAGCGATCTCGCTGCCGCCGTGGAATCGCTTGCGATCATCACCAGCGCTAACGCCGCTTTGTATGACTACGCTAAAGCCCGGCGCTCACGGTTGGCGACGATTTAACCGGAGTCGTCGATTTCAGGTCTTCTGCATTGATCGCGACGCAGGAATCAGGTAGTGCCGCCAGCGCGGCACCCAGCTTCTTGCGCTAGTACTTTTGCCCTAACCAGTTTGCGTTATGGCCTGGCCGCTGCTTCCCACATACGATTCCCGTTCTATCTGCCGAAGCAAGGATACGAGTCCGGGGTGGGAACGGGATGTCTACAAAGTCCGCAAGCATCTGCGGTTTGGGATTGTTATTCAGCCTGGTAACGATTTTCTGTCCGCCGGTTTTGCCGCAGGGTTCTCAGTCCGCAAAGGAAAACACTACTAACGAAATCCCATTGCAAGTAATCGTAGTGCGCTCTCCGGAGGAGGCACGGGACGTGCTGGACCGGCTGAAAAAGGGCGAGAACTTCGCCCAACTTGCCCGAGAGAAGTCCGTTGATCCGACTGCGGATGCAGGCGGCTACATGGGAATCTTCAATCCTGCCGCCTTGAGGGCTGAGCTGCGCGACGCTCTGCGCGGTGTGGGATCGGGACAGGTTTCGCCGGTTGCCCGTATCCCATCGGGTTACGCCATTTTGAAAATCATGGAAAAAGGCGACAGCGCTCCCGTGAAAGAAGCGGACACCGCACGAAACTTTGCATTGGCTGCTACGGGAGCGGTGAAATACGTGCTTGATGTCGATGGTCTTTCTGAAGCAGAGACCGCGCTGATTCGCTTTCCGAAGGCGTCCGATTGGAATGCCGACCCCGGCAATGTATGCGAATTGCGCAAGCAGTCGCTCACATACGTGACCGGCTTGCTAAGCGATGTCGTCTCGCCCACGCATCGAGACGATCTTGCTCGCAAGCCCGCAATCGACGTCATGCAGATGCATTTCGCCCTGGCCCAGCTCTATGCGTACCAAGGAAACATGGACTCCGCCGTCGAGCAGTATCAGGAGTCCTATCGGATTGCGTCGTCCGATGTTCCCTCCGCGATTCCTCAAATGGAGGAAGCGCTTGGGATCATCTATCTGCATAAATCGGAAATGGAAAACGACGCGTACCGCGCCCCGGGAGAGAAATGTCTTCTGCCGATCCGCGCGGGTAGCTGCTATCAAAAGACGAGCGATTCGCAGAAAGCAATCGAATACTTCCTGAAATATCTCGATAAAAAGCCGGAGGAACTCGAAGTGAGATGGCTTCTGAACCTGGCTTATATGACGCTCGGGAAGTATCCGGAGAAGGTTCCGCAGCAATTCTTGATTCCGCCGTCGGCGTTTGAATCTAGGGAAGACGTAAGGCGTTTTGTAGACGTGGCTTTCGAAGCCGGCTTGAAGTCCTTTTCCACGGCTGGCGGTGTGATTGTGGACGACTTCGAAAACAATGGCCTCTTCGATGTCGTCACGTCAGGATTCGAAAGCTGCGCTTCGCTGCACTACTTTCACAACAACGGCGACGGCACCTTTACCGATCAAACGGAGAAGGCGGGGCTCTCCGGTCAGTTCGGCGGCCTCAATATCATTCAAACCGACTACAACAATGACGGCTGCATCGACATCCTGGTTTTGCGGGGAGGATGGGAGTTTCCTCAGCGGAAATCTCTGCTCCGGAACAACTGCGACGGCACGTTCACTGATGTCACCGTTGAAGCCGGCTTGGCGGAGCCGACCAGTTCTCAGGCTGCCGTCTGGGCCGACATCAACAACGACGGTCTGCTCGATCTTTTCGTAGCCAACGAGCGGGGTACGGCCCAGTTGTTCCTAAACAAGGGCGACGGGACTTTCAAGGATATTTCGATTTCCTCGGGAATCTCAGGCGATGGATCGGCATTTTCAAAGGGTGTAGCGGCCGCGGACTACGACAACGACGGCTATGTTGATTTTTATGTTTCCAATCTGAACGGGGACAACTTCCTGTACCACAACAATCACGACAACACTTTTACCGAAGTCGGCCGAGAAGCTGGCGTTCCCGGTAGCCGGGCGGGCTTCGCCACGTGGTTTTTCGACTACGACAACGACGGCCTTCCGGACATCTTTGTTACGAGTTACTTCACCTCGGTCGACGAAACGGTTCGCACGTATCTCGGCCTTCCACATAATGCCGGCGCCCTCAAGCTCTACAAGAACCTGGGAAACGGCAAGTTCCGCGACGTTACAGCCCAGGCTGGCCTCGACAAGGTCTTTATGCCCATGGGCGCGAACTTCGGTGACATCGACAACGACGGGTACTTGGACATTTACATGGGAACAGGCAATCCCTCCTATGCCTCCCTCGTTCCCAGCGTGCTGCTGCGCAATCACGATGGCAAATACTTTGAGGATGTCACTTTTTCCTCAGGCACGGGTGAACTGCACAAGGGCCACGGAATCGCTTTTGCCGACCTCGCGCACACCGGGAACGAAGACATTATCCATTCAGTCGGCGGGGCAACACTGGGGGATCGCCATCAGATCCGCGTTTTCCGCAACCCCGGCCATGGCAGCGACTGGATCAGCTTGAAGCTGGTGGGAGTGAAGTCGAACCGCGTGGCGATTGGAACGCGGATCAAAGTGACCGTCGAGAATGAAGGCCAGGGAATTCGTTCCATCTACCGGACGGTCGGCAGCGGCGGTTCCTTTGGAGCGTCCCCACTCGAACAACATATAGGCCTGGGCAAGTCCGCACGCATCGTGAGCATCGAACTATTTTGGCCTGCCAGCAAAACTCATCAAGTGTTCCACGACGTGGGCAAAAACCAGTTTCTTGAAATCAAGGAATTCGGGGAGACATACGCCAAACTCGACCGCAAGCCATTTCGCCTGGGAGGACAGCAAATGGAGGCTATTGCTTCCGCCGGCTCCGCTTCCAATGGTGAAGCGAACAAGAACTAAGCGGTGCAGGGAGTTTATCTTCGATGATCCAACGATTGCTTCTTGTGATGATGGCCGGGGTATTTGCGGCCAGCCATGGATGGGCGGCCCAGAGGTACGCCGCGAAAGGGCTGGTGCTGAAGGTCGACAAGACGCATAGCTCCTTGCTGATCTCTTGTGAAGAAATCCCCGACTACATGGAAGCCATGGCTATGCCATTCACGGTGCACAACGCAAAGGAGCTCGATGGTTTAATCCCCGGGACCATGATCGAATTTACCCTCGTTGTGGATGGGAACTTATCTTACGTTGAAGGAATCCGCATTCATCGCTACGAAGGCGTTGAGCAGGACCCGCTTGGGGCACGACGTTTGAAGCTGATCGCTGGGATTGCTGGCGGAACTAAGTCAGGGGGCGAGTTGCGTGTGGGGGAGCCAGTGCCGGACTTCTCGCTCGTCGATCAAAATCGTCGCAACGTAACGCTTGCTCAGTTCAGTGGTAAGGTCGTCGCCATCACTTTTACCTACACGCATTGCGCGCTGCCCAATTTCTGCTTTCGCATCGCGAACAACTTCCGCCAGCTGCAAAAACGCTTTTCTTCGCAGTTGGGCCGTGACTTGGTCTTCATGACGATTACTTTCGATCCTGTTCACGACACGCCAGAAGTAATGGCGAAGTACGGGAAGACGTGGAACGCCGACCCGAATGGCTGGCGCCTACTCACAGGCTCGTTATCCGATGTGGAAGATATCTGCAACCGCATGGGGATCAGCTATTGGCCGGATGAAGGGCTGATGACGCACTCCCTGCATACCATCGTCGTGGATCAGCATGGAAATCTCGTTGTTGATCTTGAAGGGAACGAGTTCAGCGCGGTTCAGCTCGGTGATCTCCTGGATCAAGTATTGCGACGCCCGTCGGAACGAACGTTCAATGCATCGCGTTAGGCGTTCGCGAAAGCGATTTGTTTAGCCATCGAGCCTACGGAGGACTGCGAATCGGGTGGAGAGAAAGATCACGGTTCTGCTTGTGGATGACCATGCCCTGGTCAGGAAGAGCTTTCGCCGCGTCATCGAGGATGAGCCTAGCATCGATGTAGTGGGTGAAGCGGGGGATGGCGCTCAGGCAGTGCAAATGGCCTGCAAATTGAAGCCAACGGTTGTGCTGATGGATAGTTCTTTGCCGGGCGTGAGTGGCCTCTTGGCCACTAGGCAGATTGCGAAGTCATGCCCCCATACTGCTGTCCTCATGTGCAGCGTCCACGACGAAGACACTTGGGTGCGCCGCGCAATTGCGGCAGGGGCACGCGGATACGTCTTCAAAAAAGCCGTGGATCTGGAACTGGCCGCTGCAATCAAACGAGTGGCGGCCGGTGAACTCTTGTTCGAGCAGGATGCACGCAAGCCGTCCGCCCTAAGAACCAAGCGGCGCTCGGGTTTAAGCGCGCGTGAGGTAGAAGTTCTGCGGCTAATCGTCAACGGCAGGTCTAACCGCGAAATTGCGCTGCACCTCGATCTGAGCATCAACACGGTGGCGGCCCACCGCGCCAATATCATGAAGTCGCTGGGCTTTCACAAGACGGCCGAACTCGTTGCATATGCAATCCGCAAAGGGCTAGCGACCGTCCCGTGAAACGCAGCTTTAGAACAGCAAGTCCGTAGCGGCTATTGCTCGCGCGGGGTCAGCAGGGCCAGATTGATGATAACGGCGGTAACCGGCGCTACTTAGCGGCTGTTTGCGCTTCGATCTTCTCAATCACGATAGCCTTGGAGCCACCTCGTTTGTAAACCTTCCCGCTTGCCGTGACTTTGTCTCCAGCAAATGGGAGCAGCTTGGAATTCTGACCACTGGATGGTGTGGTATCGGCAATCGGCCAATAAATGGTTCCATCCTCGGCGAGAATGACGAGCGGCGATCCAGCGTTCGCGCACGACGTCGCGCATTCTTTACTGATGGGTTTGCTGAGGCCCTTGGTGAACGCGCATGCGGAATCCAAGACGTAACCTTTGACGGTCACCGTCGGAGTGTCCGCAGCGCTCGCGCAGACCGCTACAACAAGTAAGACCAGAGGAATTGCTTTTGAAGCAAGGGCCGTGAATTTCATTTTAGTGTCTCCTTTTCGAATCGGCGACCGAAACCCAGAATTTCCAGAGGGGAGAGACGTTATAACTCAGCATTCTAACTGTCAGTAGTATTTTCGAAGTATTGTCATCTCGCTCTTTTCCCCACACAGTCTCGCTTATTTGGAAGTGTGTCCACCGACTGGCGTCGGCAAAGAGTCTAGGTATGACTCGACAGCGATTACTGCAGCTAGGAGCTGAAGTATGTCGATAGCGACGGAACCTATTGGCAGCATCCCGCGCCCCGCGGAATTGCTCTCGGCGATGCGTAAGTACGCGGAGGGAAGTATCTCCGAGGATGAATTGCGCGGCGCAGAAGACGCAGCGTTGCGCGATACCATCGAGCGTTTCGAATGCACCGGTTCTCCGATCATCAGCGACGGTGAGCAGACGAAGCCCAATTTTGCTACGTACCCGCTCGCGGGATTCAAGTGCCTAGCCGCTGACGGGGTGGTGATTCCCTTTGCGGACGGACATACTCGTCAACTACCCAGACTGACGAGCGGCCCCTTTCGCTTCGGCACGCACGCGGTCGCCTATCTCAAAGCTGCTCAACAATACACGCGGCTGCCTGTAAAGCAGGCAGTGATCTCGGTGTCGGCTCTGAGCTTGTTGTATCCGGAAACTGGAATACGCGGATATTCCCGCGAGGCTTTTCTGGAAGATCTGGTTCGAGAAGGCGCGAGCGACATTCGCGGTTGCCTGGACGCGGGCGCCGCGTGTGTACAGATTGATTTCACCGAAGGTCGCCTGGCGCTGAAGCTTGATCCATCCGGCGGCTTGCTCGACTCGTTCGTTTCGTTGAACAATCGCGTGCTCGAAGGTTTTACGAGCGAAGAGCGGAAACGGATCGGAGTTCACACGTGCCCTGGCGGAGATCGCGACTCGACGCACAGCGCGGACGTTGATTACCTGAATTTGTTGCCCGCCCTGTTTCGTTTACGGGTCGGCCGTTTCTATGTGCAGTTGGCCAGCGAGACGGATCGAGGCCGTGTGCTCACAGCAATCAAGAAGTTTCTCGCGCCAGACCAGATTCTATTTGTTGGAGTGACAGATCCCATCGATCCGCGAATAGAAACGCCCGAAGAGGTGCGAGACCGAGTGCTGGAGGCCGCGGAAATCATACCGGTCGAGTCAGTCGGTACGACCGATGATTGTGGATTTTCCCCGTTTGCGGACGATACGTCCACTTCCCGGGAGACTGCGTTCGCCAAGGTACGAAGCAGGGTCGAAGGGACGCGCATGGCTTCTGAGGTTCTTGGGGCCTAGGCTCTATAGAACCACCGTGCTGGTCATTCATGTAGCCTCGAGGAGGAGAGATTCTATGGCTCACATTCAACTGCCGGAAGGCCTACCGGGAATTATCGGTCCGCTGGCGTTCAGCCCCGGCACGGCGAAACCGTTGTTGGAACTGGCGGAAACGCTCCTGCGCGGACCGAACACGTTGACTTCGGCGGAGCGGGAAATGATTGCGGCGCATGTTTCCTACCGCAATGAATGCAACTTCTGCCAGCTTTCCCACAGCGCCGCGGCGGCCGCGCATCTCAAGGGGAACTACGATTTGGTGGAACAGATCAAGGTGAATCCGGAAACTGCTGCTGTTTCGGACAAATTGAAGGCTCTGCTCGCAATCGCCGGCAAGGTGCAACAGGGAGGAAAGCTGGTGACGAGCGAAGACATCGCGCGCGCAAGGCAGCACGGCGCAACCGACAAAGAGATTCACGATGCAGTACTGATCGCGGCTGCGTTCTGCATGTATAACCGCTACGTCGATGGTCTCGCGACCTGGCAACCGCACGAACCCGAAGCTTACCGCGACATGGGCGAGCAGCTCGCCCGCGAAGGTTATGTGCGTAACCGATTCCAGGAAGGCGAAAAAGCTGCGCAGGCTTGAGGGAGGATTTCAGATGCCTCACATTGCGTTGACGGAAGGGCTTCCGGGGATTCGCGGTCCTATGGTGTTCAGTCCGGAAACGACGAAACCGCTGTGCGATTTAGTGCAAGTGCTCCTGACTGGTCCACACACGCTGACTCCCGCTGAGCGCGAAATGATTGCGACGTACGTCTCCTCGGAAAACGATTGTTACTACTGCCAGCAATGCCACGGCTCGACCGCCGCCCAGCATCTTGGCGGCAAACCGTCTGACTATGAATTCATCGCGGAAATGAAGCAGGATTTCGAATCGACGAGCCTGTCGGCCAAAATGAAAGCTCTTCTGAACGTCGCGGGAAAGGTGCAAAAGGGCGGAAAGCACGTTACTTCAGCCGATGTCGAACGAGCGCGGCGGGAAGGCGCAACCGATAAAGAGATTCACGATACGGTTCTAATTGCGGCGGCGTTCTGCATGGAAATTGTCCCGAGCATAGTTGAAAGTAGCGGCTCTCGGGTTGCTGCACGTTACGCGACCTCGACGTGCGGCGTCAACTTTTGCGACAGCGACGGATTTAGTTTGTTCTGAAGCACGGCCAGTTCGCGGAATCCCTTCACACGTCGGAATTTTCTTTCCGCTTCCAGCAGTCCGGTGGCCGTCCAGCGCAGCGCCTGGTCGCCTGTGCGCCAACGTTTCACTCTGCGAGTGACTTCTTCGACAGTAGAAAATGCCGACTCGATGGGATTGGTGGTGGCCAGACTGCGGCGCAGCAACTCGCCCACACCCAGGCGGTGCACGGTGAGTGTTTCTTCCATTCCTTCTTCCAGACTGCGCGCCGCGCTGGGGTTGATGCGTTCCAGTTGCCGAAAAATCTTTTGCAATTCCGCTTTGGCTTCTGCGTAGCCGGTCAGAGCATAGGCGTTGGAGATTCTGCGGTGGTAATCGCGCTGTGCGTTCTGCGGCAGGTGCGCTTTCACATTCTCCCGTTTGTGAAACTGGCAGCGCTGCACTTCGGCGCGGTTGCCGAAGACGCGCTCGATCGCGGCCCGCAACGCCTTGGCACCATCGATCACGAACAAATAGCGCCGCTCGGGGACAATCCACGCGCTACCAAATCTTCCAACAGCAACTTGACCGTCGTGGTGTTTTCCGTGGCCCCTTGCCACAGCCCTAAAATGCTCTTTTCCCCGCTGTTTTCCAGCCCCAGCGCCACCACCATGGTGTGCCCGCCAAGCTGCTTGCCATCGATCAGAATGGCCACCAGCTCCAGCGTATCCAGCCGGCGCTCGCAAACTTTCTTCAGTTCCGCAGCGCTGGCGGCCACGAACTCCCGGCTGACGCTGGATTTCTCGATGCCGTAGCCGTCCAGCACGCTCTGTACGGCGCGCTGATAATTACGCGTGCTCAGCCCAGCTACGATTCCTTCGTGTACCGCACGCTGCCGCCGCCCGTCGTGTTGCAGCCGCGCGTAATTCTCCAACGGAACTTCCTGGCCCGCGCGTGTGCGCACCCTGGGCCGCGTCATCGGCACCTTCTGCCCGCCAAACACCACATAGCCCGGCTGCTGCCCCCAGCGCACACAGTCTGGACTTGTCCCCATTTTTGAGACAAACGGTTAAGACTCAAAATTCAGCGAATGGCATGAAAAGCCATCAAAGGGAGGATTGAGTCATGGGTTTGTCTCGACGGCAGTTCACACGGGAGTTTAAGCTGGCCGCGTTGCAGCGGCTGGAATCCGGGGCGTCGGTCGCCGAAGTGGCGCGAGCCTTTGAGGTCAGTCCCAATGTGCTGCACCGCTGGCGGCGCGAGTTCCGCCAGGGGCCGGGCAATGCCTTTCCCGGCCTGGGCCAGCGGCGCTGGGAGGAAGGCCGGGCAGCGCAACTGGAGCGCAGGATCGGCCAGCAGGCGCTGGAAATTGATTTTTTGAAGGGCTGCTTGCAGCGCATCGAGGAGCAGCGGCAACTGCAGGCACTCTCTCCCAAGCCGCGATCTACGCCCAAATCGAAAGCCAGCGATCGGGACGGCTCCCGGTGAAACGCATGTGCCAGCTAGGCCAAGTCAGTCGCGCCGGCTTTTACCGTTCGCTCCACGCCAAGCCGGAGGAAGATCCCGATCTGGAGTTGCGGGATGCGATCCAGCGCGTGGCGCTGGAATTTCCCAGCTACGGCTGGCCGCGCATGACGCGCGAACTCCAGCGGCGCGGCTGGGCGGTGAATCACAAACGCGTCTACTGGCTGATGCGCGAGGACAACCTGCTGTGCCTGCGCAAACGCAAGTTCGTGGCCACCACGGACTCGCTGCACGATCTGCCGGTGTATCCGAACCTGGCGCGAGAGATGACCTTGACCGGACTGGACCAGCTCTGGGTGGCGGATATTACCTACATCCGCTTGCTGGCGGAGTTCGTCTATCTGGCGGTGATCCTGGACGCTTTCTCCCGGCGGGTGATCGGCTGGGCGCTGGACCGCACGCTGGAGGACGAACTGACGCTCGGCGCATTGCGCATGGCGCTAAAGCGGCGGAAGCCCGCAGCGGGCTTGGTGCATCATTCCGATCGCGGTGTGCAGTACGCTTCGCGCGATTACGCCGCGCTGCTGGTGGAGCACGGCGTTCGCATCAGCATGAGCCGCCGCGGAAATCCCTACGACAATGCCTTGGCGGAGTCTTTCATCAAAACCCTGAAGTACGAGGAGGTGTACCGGCAGGAATATCGGGATTTGGCGGAAGCGCAGGCTTCGATCCCGCGTTTTCTGGAACAGGTGTACAACCAGAAGCGGTTGCATTCTGCCTTGGGCTATCGCCCTCCGGCGGAATTCGAGCGAGCACTGGTACCGATCTCCGGCACGACTGCACGACCGTCGCCGAAGGTTTCGCAAGTTCTGGAGACGGCGGTATGAGTTTTCTGAGGCATGAGGAAATCTATCGCCCGATGAGTTCGCGGGAAAGAAAGCCGGGGCAATCCTGGTCGGATTGCCCCAGCTCTCATCGGTACGATGAGTCTCCAGCTGGCTATTCCTTGGCGGGTTGCGCTCCCGCAGTGCCCGCCTCCGCTTCACCAGCCGGGGCTCATCGTGGAGCAAGAAGAAGTGGAAGTACAATCGAAAAGCAGCGAACGGTAAACTGTGTCTTAACTGCGTGTCTCACTCAAGGGGACAACCCCACTCAGGGTTTGCAAGTACAAACCCTGAAACCCTGCCCGTGAATTTGTGGGTGGAGATGTTGGAGTCGGAGGAGAGGGTCTCGCCGAAGGGGAGGTAGTCGAGATTCTGGGCGATTTGCATCTGGAAATTCCCGACAAGCCGAAAATAGTCAAGGTTCTGTGCCATAGCTTGTGAATCAACCCCAAGACCCACCTTCACACACCGAAGGTGGGGCACCCGGCTACTGGCGACCGATCCAATGGAACACGAGAATGCTGAGTCCAAGAGATGACAGCCCAACCAAGAGATCGGCAATGGTGTGGCCCCGTCCAGGCCACCCGTAGCTCGGCTTGTAGTTCTTTAGGGAGCGGAGAAGCACGAAAAAGAGGATTCCGCTAGGTATCGCGATCTCCAACCCCAGCCACTCGCGCCTCAGGAAAAAAGACACGAACGACTGCACAGCACAAAACCCAAGGGCACCGCCAATGAGGATCACTCGCTCTCGTGCGAGCAGAATCGACAAAAGGGATAAACCTGCGAAGATGAATCCCGATCGATGATCATGGCCGCCGCTGAATAGACTCGCAAGTCCTGCGATCGTGAAAAGCAAAAAGGGCCACATCAGAAAGAGATCGCGATAGTAGTTGAGGTCGCGCGACGGAACGCGAAACGCATCTCCAACAATCACTTGCTTCCAATTCGGCATAAACTGTTCCTTTTCAGTGAATCTTACGCATCACTCCTCGCTGCAAACCACTAGAGCTCCGAGATAGACGCCAGCATCCAGCAGCACTTTGCCTTTTAGGAGGGCATCCGCAGCACTTATAAGAAACCTACCAGCAGTTGTCATCCCGGCGGTTATCGTGGTCGTGCCTACGGTTACAGGATTATAGACTCCCGATGTGTGGGAAATCGCGGTTCCAATCGAGGTCATTGTACCCACAGCAACCTGCGACGCTATGGCAGGAGCTGCGTGTGCCGTAAGGTCAGCAGCAATTGCAGCCCCTTGGTCGAGTCCCCCGCCACCGGTTGCCAGCAGAGCTATATTGACAAAAAAGTTGCTGCCCACGACCTCAGGAACACGCCCACCTGAGAGGTTGGTTACGGAACCCGCTTGAGAGAGCGAGCCCGCGCAGTTATTTACGGTCTTGGTTCTATTCAGGATTCCCCTGAAGAAGCCGCCGCTGGTATTGCCGCTGCTGCTGCCGAAGGGTCCGAACCAGTCGCTCAGCCACTGCAGGGTACCGCTGTCGGGAGGCAGTGGGTCCGCCGAAACCTGAACTGTTGTGTTTAATGGATCAATCCATGTGCCGCCCTGGTCGCCACAGGTGCTTTGATCTGCTCCGCCATCCTCGGGAGCGTCATCGTGGGTGCCATCGTCCCAAACGCACCAAAGGCCGGTTGGATCCGTGGCGGCCAGCGGGTTGTTGAGGACGTAGGAGTAGCGGTTCCAGGATTGGGGGAAGGCGGGGGAGGCGGCGGAGAGGCCAGCGGGGTCGGGGGTGGTCCAGCGGCCGAGGGTGCTCGAGTAATGGCGGAAGAGGGTGTGGTCGAGGCCGGATTCGGAGTCGCGCTCTTTGTCACTCTCAGGGTGATTTCGCTATTCTGAGTTGGCCCATTTTGCGCTTTTGATTTGGCCCACCCTGAACATCAACGATCGGCCTAACCTGTCGGCGGTAGCGACGGGGGGCGGATGGACAGGAGACGCAAAGTGGAACTGTTCG
>Ga0070741_10014439_pt1 | contig 13651 bp, 19 predicted proteins | sample Coa_R1_4_FD_66440 | JGI IMG/M metagenome (GOLD analysis project Ga0070741, IMG submission 66440) | Surface soil microbial communities from Centralia Pennsylvania, which are recovering from an underground coalmine fire - Coalmine... | ecosystem: Environmental > Terrestrial > Soil > Unclassified ... | reverse complement strand
GGGCAAGCTTTTGCATTATTTCCTTTTTGCCTGCTATTGCGGCTATCGGAAAGCCGTTTCCAAGCGCCTTTGCAAACGTCGCCAAATCAGGCTTGATGCCAAAGAATTCGCTTGCGCCGCCAAGTTCCAGGCGAAAGCCTGTCACTACTTCGTCAAATATCAGCATGACGTCGTTTTGCTCGGTCATCTTTCTCACTTCGTTGAGGTATCCCTTTTCCGGCAGCACGAGGCCGATGTTTGCAAGCACCGGCTCAATGATGACGCAGCAAGCATCACGGTTCTTTTCAATCGCTCGCTCTAGTGCAGCAGGATCATTATATGGCACGACCGCCGTGTGTGATGACGCCTCTTCAAGCACGCCTTCCGAAGCCGGAAGACTGGCGGCTCCGGAGCCGGCCTTGGCCAAAACGTAGTCGTGTGCGCCGTGGTACCCTCCTTCAAATTTTATCACGTCTTTTTTCTTTGTAAAAGCGCGGGCGAGCCTGATCGCGTGCATCGTGGCTTCCGAGCCGGTATTGACAAGTCGGGCCATCTCGGCACAAGGCACTGCTTTGCATATCATCTCTGCAAGTTTTATTTCCCGTTCTGTTGGGACGCAAAAGAGAGTGCCATTGTCAAGCTGCGACTTGACCACGTCGATGACAGATGAATAGCCGTGCCCGAGGACCATAGCGCCATAGCCCATGCAAAAGTCAAGGTAGGTCTTGTTGTCGGCAGTGATCAGCTTGCTCCCCCTTGCAGAGGCGGCAAAGAAAGGAAAAGGATCGTAATATCGCACGGGGCTGTTCACGCCGCCGGGCAAGACCTTTTTCGCCCTGTTGAAGAGCTGCTCAGACTTGACCAAGTATGGTAGAACTCCCTAACCGAGTATAATAATTGTAATGCTAATTAGTGGCGACTGCAGAAAAGAGAGCGTTGCCGGCGTTTTCAAGTATGATGGACGATCTTCAGTCCAACATTGAGCGCAACCGCGACCTGCTTGCGGCCGCGCTAAAAAGGAGCCCGAATCTGGCCTACCAGAAGGTAAACGAGCTTGCGATTTTTGTCGGCTCGCGCTACGGAGTTGACCTGCAGCTCCACTTCCCCATTCCCGGCAAGATTATGGAGCTTAGCGCATATGGCACCGAAAACGTCGGAATAGTTGTCGACAAATTTCGAAAGACATTCCCAGTGCCAAGGGAGACAGTGAAGCAAAAGGCGATCGAGCTTATTGGCAACGAAGCCAAGCCGCAGGACGCCTACATGTATGAGGGCAAGGAGGGCGTCAAGGTGATCATGCTAGAAGGCAGGATCGAGGTTCTGCCCGGCTCGGTGCATTTCTGGTGCAAAGTAGATGAAAAAATCAAGTCTTATGGTGACTGGCTGGTGCAGAATGTGTACTTGTCAAACAAGAAGGCTTGAATCTTAACATCGGGTGATTATAAGAGACTGGCGGATGATATGCCTGACATTTTGATAAGCTCGTACTTGTATTGCAGGTTATCTGCTGCATCGTACACCTCTGCCTTGACTGGCAGCGGCATGTCCCTTACGACCCAGATCTTGCTTGTCTTGTCCAGCAACTTGTAGCTCAGCACAAATGAGTCAAAAGATCCTGCCTGTGTCTGTACAGTTTCTTCCCCCGTGACCCTGACCGTGATCGACGACGAGGCCACAAATATTGTGTCCCACGGCGCCCCGACAACGAGGTATTTTGGCGTGGTATTGTCATTGTAGTCCATGTCACGCACCGCAAGAATTGACGACTGCACAGGTTCGAAGTACAGCCTTGAAGAGTTGTCCAGCTGCCCCTCTTTAGTCAGCTGCTTTGACAGCGTGATTGTTTTCTCTATGGCCTGCCCTGTGCCATTGGTAATTGCTAGCCTGACATCCCAGTTACTTCCAGTATCTCTAAAGCTCATCGACACCCGCGCAGATTCTAGCGAGCTGTGCTCTGCTTTTGCAGTCAGCGCGTAATCAAGAGTAGTCCCGTTTTGTATATTGTTGCCCACCTGCCAAATGTCCTTGGCTGTTGGCGGGTGCAGGAATGATTGACCTGAGCCGGCAAACCCACCGCCGGCCGCAATTATGGCCACGCTTACCCCTACGCCCAGTGCAGCAAGCAGGCCGGTCAGTACAGCTACGCGCCCCTTTGGAGACACTATTTTGAATTGGCTCCAGTGGCTTATTTAAATATAGATTTTGTCACTTTTCGGTCTCGGGCATCACATACTCGCCGATCTGGTTGTATATCTTTAGAAAGCGGTTGCCTTTGTCAGTTGTCTTGTAGACTTGGTCGCCTTCGACGTATTCAAGCAGGCCGTTTTCGATTAAAACCGTCAGATATTCCTTGAGCTGTGCGTAGGACAGGAATGCTTTGTACATTATCTTGGTCTTGGTGACGCCACCATTTGCAGCTTCTAGAATCTGGGCAGTTATGTCAGTTCTGCTCCTATATTTCATGTTGTTGAATTTGTATTAACATCCATAAAAGCATCTGGAAAGAATCTATCAGGAGATTTTTCTCAGAAGCAAAAGAAAAAGGATTAGGCGGGACTTGTCTTTGCGTCTCCCGCAGCCGGCTTTCTGCTGACAGTATCCCTCATAGTCTGCGCAGCCTCGCGTGCCGCGTTGGTTGTTTCCTCTGCCGCACTTATCGTCTCGTTTATGACTCCGCGCTGCTTCAGCTCGGTCGCAACCTCGTTTATCTCTCTGGCGCTGTCACGGGCGGCCATCGCGGCTTCGCGCACGGCATCTGTAAGCTCCTCTATCGCGCCGCTCTTCCTGATGACTCTGACGGACTCTCTCATTTTGGCAGACTCTTCTCTTATCCTTCTTGCAATATTCTTGATCGCCTCGGCAGTTTGCTCCGGTGTCATCTCCCTTATGCTGCTGGCCGTAGAAGTGTTACTTGTATTCTTGTTAGTGGCAGACATGCAATGTATATGATGTCATCCTATAAAAGAAGAACCATCTACTTTTTCTCTTCTGTGAATATACTCCTTGTTTCCCGTATGGCTTCTTCTGTGTCGCGAATCACGCCTTCTTTCTTTGAAGATGCCACAGTAAGTTTCACCTCTTCCACCAAGCCAGAGATCGAACGAAGCATTTCCTTGATTGCGTCTACCACTTCACCCACGTTCTTGCCGTCGCCCATGGAGCTCATGGTTCCTTTGGCCGACTTCATGAGGTCCTTGGCCTCTTCAAATACGCCCGTGCTCTTTAGCTCCGCCATGATCTTTTCCAGCCGGGCGCTCGTGTTTTCAAATGATTCAGTCATCTTGCGGATGTTTTCGATGTTCTTGACCATCTCGGGATCTTTGAGAGACTCTATTATCTCACGCGCTATCGTGGCAGTGTCCTTTATCTTTTCAAGTGATTGCTGTACGTCCGGCGATCCGAGTTCCCTGATGATTTCGACCGCGTCAGACGCAGTCTCCTTTATGTCCCTGAGCTTCTCTGCCATTCATAGTAATAACGCCTTCTTGGTTAATTGCAAAGTGGTACAAGTTTCCGGTGCCTATCTTCTAGGTCAATCTTCATCTGCCCATTTTTACAATCTTGTCCCACAGCTTTGGAGGGACAGGCATTACAGATAGCCGCGAAATTCGCACGAGCTCCCAGGCAGCAAACTCGGGATCGTTCTTTATTGCATCAAGCGTGACTGGCTTGGCAAGCCTGTCTAAGGGTCTGACATCGACTACTACAAGCGACTTGTCCTTTGGGTCTGGGCGCGGGTCGGTCGTTATTTCCATGATGCCGACGACCTGCTTTTCATCGCCTGTATGGTAAAAGAACGCCCTGTCGCCCTTCTTTACGCTTCGAAGGTGCTTCAGCGCAAGGTTGTTTGACACGCCATCCCACATGGTCTTGCCATCAGACTCTAACTTAGAATAGTTGTAGCTTGAAGGCTCTTGCTTGAACAGCCAGTATGCCATGTATCAAGTAAGCAATACCTGTAATTTATACGACGTCGGCAGTTTGTAATGTCAGCTACCGGTACCTCTTTCTGAGCTGCCTGGCAAAACTTTTCAGCATTGACCACCTGATCAGGAACTTGGATGCAACAACTGCGCTCACTATGACGGCCCAGACCCATACAGGCGGACTTTCCACTCTCTTTCCAAGGACATCAAAAGGATTTATGCCCTTCCATTTCTGCTCCGATATTGCCACGTCAAATGTGTCTTTGCTGGCCGGCCTCTTTTCCTCGATGAGGTTCGTAGCCCTCCTTTTCATAGATTACCGGCGCAGAAATACTATAAAGCAGTGGGTTGCAAATGATCAGTTTTATTACGATGTACGACCTTAACGAATCTATGAGAGCAGCAATAGCCAAACCGGTGATCAAGAGGAATTTTGGATACATTGTAAGAAAGGGCAGAGGTTACTCACTTGAAGAGCTGAAGGAAGCCGGGCTTGACAAGAATGTCGCCCGGAATAATGGCGTGTCGGTGGACGTATGGAGAAAGACAAAACTCGCGGAAAATGTAGAGCAGCTAAAGCCGGTTGCAAAAACAATTAGCCAGCTGCCAAAAGGCGAAAAGCAGCCCAAGCCCGCCAAAAAGGCAGGCAAAAAGACAAAAAAGAAGGACAAATCCTAGACAGCGCGTAGATGTCTTTTGTCCCCAGAATAGACAAGCTCGCAGGCATAGAGTGCTACTGTACAAGCTTCAAGGGGACTGGTGGATCGATAAAGCAGGGAAGCGAAGGGTTCAGGGTATCCGAGCTGGTGGACGAATCGCTTGCAGACAACGTTTCACAGTCGTACGACGAGCGGCACCGCTATCCGCTATACATTCTTGAAAAAAAAGACATCGACTCGAACCACGCCCTGATCGAGATCGAACGCGAACTCCGCGTCCGGCTCCGAGTCATGGGAATCAAGGACGCCAAGGCCACTACAAAACAGTATGCAGGCATGGAAAGGGCGGCGAAAAATCCGCCGGCAGAGATGAAAAGCAGGCACACGCATCTTGTACTAAGGGGGTTTACAAAGAGACCACTTGGAAAGGAGTTTCTGGCCGGCAACAAATTTGAGATAACCATCTATAGCGCCAAGTCGACTGACCTGTCTGGCTTTGTGCCGCAGATCGACAGCATCGGCAACTTTTACGGGCTGCAGAGGTTTGGAAGCGAAAGGCTGGTGACGCATCTTGTCGGAAAAGAAATCATAAAGAGGAATTTCGGACGGGCGGTGGAGCTATTGCTGTCCTACACCACAGAATATGATACTCCAATGAGCAAGGAGATAAGAAACAAGTGCGCCGACCCAGAAAACTACCGACAGTTGCTAAAGATTCTGCCAAGGGGCATGGACATCGAGCGGCAGGTGATGGCCGCGCTTGCCGCCGGCAAGGACCCAATAGCCGCGCTCCGCGCAGTCCCGATCAATATCCGAAGGCTGTTTGTCCAGGCCTACCAAGCTTTTATCTTCAACAAGTGCCTGAGCGTGGCGATTCTGGGTGGCGAAAACCTGCTAGAGCCCAAGGCCGGCGACCTGTGCTTTGAAATGGAAGGGCCGGCGACCTTTGGCAGGATAATCAGATTCGACCCTGTCGCAAAAGCGAAAACGATACCGGCCATCAGGATGGCAGGGTACACCCTCCAACCCGGTAAGGGCAGGTTTGAGAACATCACCAAGACAATACTGCAGGAAGAAGGCGTACAAGCCAAGGACTTTAACATAAAGGAGATGCAGGAGCTGAGCCACCAGGGAGGCTTTAGGCAGGCGCTGCTATGGTGCATGGACTTTTCGCACCAGCAGGACCCCCTGACAGTATCGTTCAAGCTGCCAAAGGGATCGTATGCGACAACTCTGTTGCGTGAGCTTGTCAAGCCCGAAGACCCGATCAGAAGTGGGTTTTAGAAACACAATATATAGCGCCCTAGCGTGATGTATGCAAGATGCTTGGCGGCAGAGACCTGCGTGAAACCATCCAAAAGACGTTTGACAACCTCTACGATGACCTGAATGTCAAGATAGACAAGAAGAACAGCGACAAGATTCACGCAATTGAAGCTTCAAGCTGCACAAGGCTTGCCTACTATGAACGCAGAGACCCGTTACCGCCAGACAACACTTCAAAGATCTCGATTCTCCTGAGCAACGGCATGCGGCATTCCCTGAGTAACCTGCATGGCGAATACAAGGCCGAGAACCTGACTATTGAAGCCGACGCGGACATGATAATAGCTGACGAATTTGTCGTGAGGTTTGAGATAGTCCCGGCCCTGCCGCAGATCCCACACCCGCGCCACCTGCTATACCTTAACGCGTGTCTGTTTGCGTTCAAGAAGGACGAGGGCTTTTTGATCTACATGACTGCAGAAGGCAAGACAGTCGAGTTTTCCGTAAGCAAGAACAACAGGATGTTTGAGGAGATCATCAGAAGGGCAAGAGTGCTCAGCACCCTTTTGAAAGACAACAAGACGCCGATAGTAGAGCCAAGCGACCTATGCCTGAGCTGCAAGTATTTCGAGCGCTGCTATGCAAGGGAGAAAGGAAAGGACGACGGGACGAGCGACATTCTTGCAGAACTGTTTGGCAAGCGCAAAAAGTAAGATAATAAAATAAGAGAGGGGTCGCGTTTGGTCACTCGTGGCTGGCGGCTTCGTGTCCACCAGACGGCGTCCATCCGGAGCTGTACCTTTTTGCCCTCGACCCAAAGACTATAGCTACCAGGAATGCGAATATTCCTGCCGTTACTGCGAACATGAACATTGAATCGGCCATTTCAATCTCGATGTTTGGCTGAAACTTAATATCCTTATCGGATGGTGATGTTTCCTGCTATGATATTATCATAAAATGTCATGGGAATGTCAGGGCAAAGTCCTTGTCGCCGTAGTTTGTCTGGAAATTGGACCCTATAAGCCTGAGGGCATAGTGACCTTCAACCGTGTACTTTGCAGTTCCATTGACCACGCTATCCCAGGTGTTGGCAGTCAGGTTGTTTCTCACAAACACCGGAGGGGTTTGCTCCTTTAGTATAACAGTGCTACCGGGCACGATCGTGTACGTGTCAGGCTGACCACTCAAAAAGCCTTCAGGGGACACGCCGATGTCCCCGGATACCACCTTGAACTGCCCCACTTTCAAGGTATAACTTATTGTTTCAAGTGTTAGAGTGCTCTTGTTTGGGTTGAAGGCGCTGAAAACTACCTGAACTTGCGCGTTCTTGTCATCTTGTTTTTTGACAATGACGTCTTTGACAGAGAGTTGCATGTCAGGTGCCGTCTGATTCTGAGCAGAGTTCTGGTTATCTTGTACGCCAGGAAGTTTGAAATTTCCCTGCCCGAATATGAAAAATATCGCTATTGCAACCACGGCGATCCCGCCGCCGGCTGCATAAACGGCTTTTGTATTCACGATTGCCTTTTCTGGCACCCGTCCACGCTTTAAAGCTGTCGCTTGATGCAAATGCTTATACTTTGCCGCCGCAGGATTTGCTGCCAGTGCAGTACCACAAGGCGGCGCACATTGGAAAGGAAAGGGCTGCAAAGGCGCAGATGAAGTTGTTTGACTACACCGGCTTTGCGATGCTTACCTACACGATCAAGCAAGGCAAGGCGGGGTTTGAGCCTGTGGGCGAAGAGGAGCTGGCCGGCAAGATGACGCGTGGCAGCGAAGCGATGCTGTTTATCTGTGATGGCGAAGGCTACGCCAAGGCCCAATCAAGGCCGTTGCCGATAGAGCAGGGAGAGGAAATTTTCAAAAAGATGCTTGCAGACATGCCGGAATTTACCGGCGAGATCAAGACCGTAACCTAGACTACTATCTTGGTCCCGGTGATCTTGTTTGCAATCGCGTTTTTGATGTTTGCCGGCTCTGACCTCAGCACCACAGTTGGGATCTTGCTTCGCTCTATCACTTTTAGCGCGACAATGTCCATCAAATCGTAGGCTCCGGCTGCAGAATTCTCCGATCCCAGTATCTCTAGGCACTTCTTGACAGTCACCTCTCTGAACATCTCGGCATTTTTGTTCTTATTCGGATCAGAATCATAGATGCCGTCAACGTCTGTTGCGTTTAGGAACCTGCTGGCCTTGACTTTTTCAGCAATCAACGCGGCAGTGGCGTTTGTGCTCTGCCCCGGATGCAGTCCGCCAGTCACGACAACCTTGCCGCTTGATGTGGCCTTTGACACCTGCTCCAGATCCTCTGGAACCGCAGGGTACGCGTGATCGCCAAGCGCGGCTATCAGAAGCCTTGCGTTCAGCCTAGAGACTTCGATGCCCAGAATGTCAAGGCTTGCCTCGTCAGAGCCAAGCTCTCGAGCAATGCCGATGTAGTGGCGCGCAATCTTGCCACCGCCGGCCACAACCACCGGCTGAACTTTATCATTTATTTCGCCAAGCATGGCGGCGTATCTTTTCAGCTCGCCTGCAGTGTTGTCGCTGAACACCCTGCCAGACAGCTTGATCACAACCCGTTCCCTAGTGTCCATGAACCTTGCTCCCCATGTACAGGGTCTCTTGATCTCCTAGCACCTTTTTAACGGATCGCTCGACCCTCTCACGGTTCTCTGCAGTGGTGTAGACCCGGAGCATGTCAAAGAACCCGGATATCGAGTCTACCAGCGGTATGTCGGACACCGGCATTTCATAAACGCGATCCTTGTCCACCACAAGGACAGAATACATCTCTTCCTTGCTTGGGGTAAGCGGCATCGATGCTGCGCGCGAAGCATCCACAAAGACGTAGTCACTTTCAACTCCTGCAGCGTCTGCTATTCGCAGTGCAAGCGCATGCAGCGCCTTTCTGTCGATCTTGAACTTGCGCTTGTGCAGCACTTTTTCATAGACTGCCTTTAGCAAGCGCCTGTCGCGGTAGTCGCAAGCAAGCTTGGCCGCAAATGCAAATTTTCCATCTAGCGCGCAGAGGCGGTCAAGTGTCGCCTCGTCTGTTAAACGGAAGTAGTTGCCAAGCGAAGTGTCCGTCAGGCCAAGCGCGTCGTCTGCAGCAATCATGGAATATAGAAGCATGACTTCAGCCGAGCGCACGGTCTTGTGGAAATACACAGCCTTGAACATTTCATAGCGCGATATCAGCATCGACTCTAGCGAATTAAGCGCAGACCGATTTATCGCAAGCCTGTTCTTGGATACTTCAAGTGAGCTCACAATTCTGTGGTAGTGCACCTTGGCGTACTCGGCTCCAGTAAAGAACCCGTCGCGAGGCAGATAATCCATGATGTCAACCGAAAGCCCGCCGGAAATGATCTCGTTTAGAAAGTTAACCTTTGACTGGGCAAAAGACATCCGGCATATCTGGTCAGGGCTGTGGCCATGCCTGCCCAAGATATCGGCAATTTCGCTCTGCATGATTATCTTTTTGCCCATTTCTTCGTGCGTTGTCTTGCATCGGTATTCCAAGACCTCTTCAAACAAGTGAGAAAACGGTCCATGCCCGATGTCGTGTAGGAGGGCGGCAAGTCTCAGGTCCTGCACTATTTCGGCATGGTCGATGTATCCCTTGTCAAGTAGCGATTCGCCGGCAAGACCTGCTATGTGCATGGCGCCAAGCGAGTGCTCAAAGCGTGAATGTTGCGCGCTCGGGTAAACCAGATGGGCGCCGGCCAGCTGCCTTATCCGGCGTAGGCGCTGAAATGCAGGGCTATCAATTACGTCTTTTTCGACCTGCGAAAACCGGATGTACTTGTGGATGGGATCGGCAATCTCGCCTGCAAAGTCCATATTGTTACCACGCAATAAAGAGGACTTAAACTTTAAGCTCTTTTCTGACTATTTTCATTATCTCTTGGTGGACCTGCTCCTTGCTTTTGGAACCGTCTACCACCTTCCACCTGAACTTCCTTGCATATTTCAGATAGTTCTTGTAAGCCTTGGCAGCAAGGTTGGCGTCAGACTCGAAGGCGTCCTGAGTTTCAGCCCTTTTGCTTGAGATACCGGGATTAACCAAGAGAGCAATGACCATATCCTCTTTTGGCAGACCCTTGTCAAGCCGGAGAAGCCAGCTTTCATCCATCCCGTTTGCAGTGCCATAGGCCAAGTTTGACTGCCAGTAGCGGTTCATGATGACAAGTGTGCCATTTTCCACCATGCTCTCGATCTCTTTCTTTTTCTCCCACCTGTTGGCCGAGAAGAGTAGATGCTTGGCTTCTGGCGGGTAGTCGCGCTTGCCGTCAAGAAACGACCTTATCTCCATCCCGATTGGCGTAGTATAGTCGGGAAAATCGAGGATAACGCAAACCTTGCCTGACACCTTGAGAGCCTCCAAAAGCAGGCGTGACTGAGTCGTCTTACCTGCCTTGTCGGTGCCTTCTATTACAATTATCTTGCCCTTTGTTGCCACCGCCTAGGGTGAATATAAGCATCAATAAAAAGATGTTGAGTATTATTCGACACAACCTCAGGTTTGTAACTAACATTTGGGACATGTTGAGAATTTTAATCTAAAAAACCAACAAATTAAAATATTAACAAACATTGTAAGAAATGGTCGGAGCCCAAGTGAAGGACGAGAAATCCACGATTGCAATATTTGACACCTTCAAGACTCGCAAGAACAAGTTTACAGGCGAGGCAAAGAGGCAGCGCGGGATAATCGCCCATCTGGCAACCGAGCAGAGCCCAGAGCTCCGCACCAGAACTTCGATAGCCCATGCAATAGCAAAACAGCACGGCATTCTCTGGCAGAATATCTATTCCGGCATATTTCGCGACCTTGATGAGGTGTTAATCCCGGCAGGAGTTGTGAAGGAAGGCGGAAGGCTACCGTTGAGGAGGGGTCCAAAGGCGCTCCAGCTAGAGGGTGTGCCGTTCTATGAGCTGACGGACACAGGCATGCTTGTAGCATCGTCAATTGAGGAGCTTGGCGACAAGCGCACAAGGTTGCTCCAGTCGTACATTTCTTCACTTCCTGCAGGCGACCAGAGCGCCAAGACAATGAAGGAAGGGATGCTGTTTCTCATCCAGGCGGCGCCGTCATTTGTCGCAAAGGTGATCAACGTGTACATCTACGCCTACAGCACGGGAGCAATAGACAGCATCGCGCCACTCGACGCCAAGAAGCTGAAATCTGTCATCGCAAAGGAGATAACGGTTGAAAAAGAGCTCGTCGAGGCGTTCATTGCGATGCAGCAGGACCAAAAAGACCTTGTGAGGAACTTTTTTAAAGTGCTAACTTAGTGGCCTTCATAGCCGCAGGCAGTGCACCGGTACTTTTTCTGCTTGCCCTTGCATCCTTCGCAGCGCCATATCCGGGCATTCTTGCATTTTGGGCACGAAAAACTCTCTGACAATTCGCCCGGCCTGACTTCCTTGCCGCATGCGTTGCAGTTGGGCATATCGTACGAACCGGTGTACATTTGCCTGAATATCCCTAGCAGGACTATTTTTACTTTGTTGCTTTTTTGAGCCAATAAAATAAAGGATTTATACCATTAACACGAATTTAGATCATGGGCATTGGAAGATACATGGCAAGGGAGCTGACAAAGGAACTGGACAACAGGTCACGAGAGTTTTACGAGTTTGTCCTGCCAGCCATCGACATGGTTGAAGACGGCAACGATCTGGTAGTTACTATTGATCTGCCGGGCTTTGCCAAGAAGGACATTAACCTCAGGATAAATGGCAACGTTCTGACGATAAATGCAAAGAGGGACCCTGAAGAGGCCCTTGGCACGGTGCACTATCGGCACAGGCCGGCCAAGATCGACAAGAAAATTCTGCTGCCCTTGTCTGTAAAGGAAGAAGACAAGATCGTGGGCAAGGCCACCTATGAAAATGGCGTTGTGACCCTAAAGATACCGATCCCGAAATCGACAAATATTCCAATAACTTAGAATTTCTTTTTCAGCGCCACTGCGACTGCCGCAGCGGCTGCGGCAAATCCTCCATACGAAAGGTATGCGTTGTACGGCAGCATCAGAGCCGACCCGATAAACAGTGCAGACGCCAAGATGCTAGCGGCAAGCGCGCGGTTGTTTTTGTCCTGCCGGCCGTACGGGCCCACATTTTCCAAGTACGTCCTAAGTAGCGGTGCCACGCTTATCGAGTCCTGTATGCCCTTTGCAAACCTCTTGGCGGATATTTTCACTTCCTCGATGTATGCGTCCCTTACAAGCCCCTCTTCTTCAAGCAGGTTAGCAAGCACCTTGACAAACCGAAATGGCACCTTGTGGTGATGGTAGATGCCTTCAAGTATCGAAGTCATGCGCATGTAAAGCGCTAGGTTCTTTGGCAGCTTGAAGGGAAAGCGGCTCATCGTCTTGTTGGCAAGCTCCATCAGCGCCTTTACCTCCATCTTGTCCACCTGCCTGCCGTGCATTGACTGGATGCTTAATGCAATGCCCCGCTCGACGATGTAGCGGTTGACAGTCGGCTCGAGCGTTCCAAGCTCTATCAGCACGTTCACGGTCCTTTCAGGGTCTTTGTCAAGCAGCCCGAGGTAAAGCCGGATTAGGCGTATTCTGGTTTCGTTGTCAAGCCTGCCCACCATGCCAAAGTCATACAGTATCAGCCTGCCGTCGTCTGCAACCGAAATGTTGCCGGGGTGAGGGTCTGCATGGAAGAGGTTGTGGCGCAGGAGCATCTTGAAGAAAAGACGATGGGTTCTCACAACCAGTTTTTCCCTATCAATTCCCTTGGCGTCTAGCGCCGCGATATCGGTAATTTTGACGCCGGGGACATATTCCATCGTCAGAACGTGTTTTGCGGTCCTCTCTAAAAACACGTCAGGGATTATTGCCGAAGAATCACCGGCTAAATTGCGCTTTATTGCAAGCAGGTTTTCAGCTTCTATCCTGTAGTTCATTTCCTCGTGCACTGTTTCAATAAACTGTGCAAGCATGCCTTCTGCAGAAAAGCGCAGGTTTGGATCTATGAACCGGGTAGCCAAGGGCATGATCTTTTTCAGCACATAGATGTCGTCTTGTATCACGCGCTCGATGTTTGGCCTTGCCACTTTGACAATGACCTGCCTGCCAGCATATTTTGCCCGATACACTTGCCCAAGGCTTGCGCCTGACAGCGGGGCGGGGTCAAATTCTTCAAAGGCGTCCTCTATCCTGCCCAGCTCGCCTTCAATTATTGGCTTTATCTCTGAAAAAGGCGCAGGTGGGACGTCGTCTTGCAATTTTGCAAGCACTTCAAGGTACGGCTCTGGCAGAATGTCAACTCGTGTTGAAAGCCACTGCCCCAGCTTGATGTACGACGGGCCCAGCTCTATGAACGTCTTTAACGCCTGTCGCGCGTGCCGGCGGTACTTTTCTTCGTCAACGTTCCTTCCTTCTCGCCTAACCCATTCGCGCCTGTCTCTTCGAAAGTTTATGACAACTGGCAGGAGCTTGAGCCCTACTTTTGCAACATGCATCTTGGAAGGCTTTGGGTAGATAGGTACTTCAACAACGACATTGTCTTTTCTGACCTGCGCCGGGCTTTCCAACTTTTACTTGCTCCTCTTTTTCAATGAATTGGCCGCGTCAAAAGCAAGCCTGCCTGCAGAAGACCCGGCAATGTACCCAGCGATCACCGCGTCAACTGTTGCGTCTTTGCCGTTCTTGCCTTCTTGTCTGCGCTTGTTGTAAATTATTGCGCCAACTTTTTTTCCGACTAGCACTGCAGCCGCCGCCCCGGCAAGGTACTCTGGTGCATCTACAAGCAGGTGCCCAAGAGGGTTTTGTATTGGGTCCACTCTGTCCAT
>Ga0070741_10014438_pt1 | contig 13652 bp, 7 predicted proteins | sample Coa_R1_4_FD_66440 | JGI IMG/M metagenome (GOLD analysis project Ga0070741, IMG submission 66440) | Surface soil microbial communities from Centralia Pennsylvania, which are recovering from an underground coalmine fire - Coalmine... | ecosystem: Environmental > Terrestrial > Soil > Unclassified ... | reverse complement strand
TCCCATTATTCCAAGACCGGCGGGCCAGTACCAACGCGGGCCGCGGTAACGCGGAACCAGCAGCGAGGCCGCGAAAATGCTGATGGCGAGGATATCGACCAGGGAAATCTCGATGCCGAGCGTCGTGCCGCGGTACCACGCGTGGCTAAAAAAATGCACGTCCATCCGTTCCGTCATCACGGCTCCGGCAACCAGCAGAAAAAACATGACGTCCCGCGCGCGCTGCGCAACGGAGGCCATCATTACACCGGCGCTGGTAAGGAGGACGATTAGGACCGCTGCAATAATGTGTTTGATTTCCATAGACTGACCCGCACCAGACGGGCCCGCGGTCCACCTTTGCGGCAGTGTAGTGTCCTTTCCTCCGCACATTGAGTGGGCAAGCACCCCCCTTCGAGACCAGACAACACCCCATGCTTTCCGTCCATCCCCCTGCCTAATCTTCTGCATGAGCGACATGCCGGTCAGCATCATTCTTCGCTCGTTCAACGAGGCCTGGGCTCTGCGCGAGACGCTGCCCGCTTTGCAGGCGCAAGACTACAAAAACTGGGAATTGATTGTGATCGATTCGGGGTCCAACGACGGATCGGTCAACCTGATCCGCCAGGCCGCCCCGCGCCATTTTATCCAGATTTTCCCGCATGATTACCAACCAGGCCGCGTGCTGAATACCGGCATGCGGCTGGCCCGGAACGAGGTGGCGATCTTTCTCAACGCCGATGCCACGCCACAAGGTTCGCGATGGTTGCGGCCCTTGGTCGCAGCTTTGCACGATCCGCAAACTGCCGCTGTATTCAGCCAGCAGATACCGCGGCCGGATTGTCGTGCGGTGTTCGCCAGCGATTATGACCGTTGTTTTGGAGCCGAGCGCAAGCCGGCGGGTCGGGACCATTTTTTCAGCATGGTCAGCAGTGGCATCCGCCGCGACATCTGGGCCCGGCGGGGCTTCCTCGAGTCGATGCAGTATTCAGAAGACGACGAATATGCACGCTGGTGCCGGAGCCAGGGCGGTCGCATCGCCTATTGTCCGGAATCAGTGGTCACGCATTCGCACAATTACACGCCGCGACAGGCTTATAAGCGCAGCTTTGGCGAGGCCTGGGCCTTGAGCGCCATGGGAGCCTCGCCCGCCTCCGCCCCCCCCTGGCTCAAGACCCTGGCGCTGGGCTGGCTGAATGATGTGCGGCGGGATCTTGGCTTTTGTCTCCGCGCGCGGCGGCTGCCGGAATGGCCACACGGCTGGCGCATCCGTTGGGCCCAGCGTCGAGGCAAACTCGCCGGATTCAAAGCTGGTGCAGCGATGCACCTGGAAGGGGCTCATCCATGAAGGCGCTCACTGATTCTTTGCTGCCGGGCCAGCCGTGCCTTCCACTGCAAAAGAGTGGGGTCATCGGTCCGGTGGCCGCTCCGCTTCATTTCACCCTCGATGGAAATGACGAACTCGAAAGGCGTCTTGCAGGCGTCTGCAAGACCATCATGGCCGGCCTTCGCGGGCTCATCCCCTCGCATCGGTTGCAGGCCGTGCTGCTGGGCGGGGGCTATGGCCGTGGAGAAGGCGGAGTCATGCGGACAGGTGAAGACGAACATCCGTACAATGATCTGGAATTCTACGTCTGCCTGCGCGGCAACCGGCATCTCAACGAGCGGCTCTATCATCTGCCGCTGGAAGTGCTGGGCGAGATTCTCACGCCGATGGCCGGGGCGGAAATCGAATTCAAAATCATTTCGCTCGCAGAACTCCGGCCCAGTCGCATCAGCATGTTCTCCTACGATCTGCTCATGGGACATCGCTGGCTGCTGGGCCATGAGGGGTTGATCCTCGGATTTGCCCATCATCGGATCGCCGATAAAATTCCGCCATCCGAAGCCACCCGCCTACTCATGAATCGTTGCTCGGGTCTGCTCTTTGCCCAAGAGCGGCTCGAGCGCGATGAGTTTACCGCCGCGGATGCGGATTTCGTGCAGCGCAATATGGCAAAGGCCGAACTCGCCTTCGGCGACGCCCTGCTCACCGCCCACGGCCAGTATCATTGGAGTTGCCAGGAGCGGCACCTAAGGTTGCAACGGCTGGTTCCCGCCCAACCCCTTCCATGGCTGGAGGACGTTCGAGCCCATCATGCGGCCGGCGTAAAATTCAAGCTTCATCCGGAGCGAAGCACTGCTTCGCGGGCCGTCTTGCAAATGCAACAAAGGGAGGTGGTGGCGCTGGGACTTAAAGTGTGGCTTTGGCAGGAAAAACGTCGGCTGGGCGCCGATTTCACCTCCGCCAGCGATTACGCCGGGAACAGGCTCAACAAATGCCCGGAAACCCGCCGTCACCGGAACCTGTTGGTCAATATTAAAATTGGCGGGCTCCGCTCACTCTTTAAATTCGATTCTTTTCGCCACCCTCGTGAAAGAGTCTTTCGCGCCCTATGTATCCTCCTCTGGGGACATACCGCCCGGGTCCTTCCGCCGCCGCCGGATCGTCCGGATACCGCGCTTCTCGCCTCCACTTCTCCCTTCACAGATCTGGTTGCCTCTTATAAGGCGCTTTGGCAGCGCGTGAACTAACCTCGGTGAAGAAAAACCATCCGAGTGACGGACCTGATCCTCGTTGTCGGAAACTCACCTCGGCATGACGCGGGGAAATCGTGCCCTTCGGACCAGGCTGGGGTACGGCTCGACACTTCACCTATTATGAAATTACATGGTGACGAAGCCTGTGCCGCCACCCACCCCCGGCACGGTATAATCGAGCCATGAAAAAATCATCCAAACTGCCGAAGCGTCAATCGGCTCGTGACGCGGCAAAATTGACTTCCGCTCCGGCGGTGAAAAGCAAGCGGAGCACGGAGCATTCCTTTCCCATCGTGGGCATCGGCGCCTCCGCCGGAGGATTGGAGGCTTTGGTGCAGTTCTTCAAACGCGTGCCAGTGGACAGCGGCATGGCTTTTGTCATCATCCAGCATCTGGACCCGACGCAGAAGGGCATGATGCCGGAACTGCTCCAGCGCTCCACTGCGATAAAAGTGATGCAGGTGAAGGATCGCACCAAGGTCCGGCCGAACTGGGTGTACATGATCCCGCCCAACAGCGACATGTCGCTGCTCCATGGAATGCTGCACCTGCTTGCCCCCGCCGCGCCCCGTGGACTGCGGCTGCCAATCGATTTCTTTTTCCGCTCGCTCGCCGCGGATCAGAAGGAGCGCAGTGTCGGCGTCATCCTGTCCGGCATGGGCAGCGACGGTACGCTGGGGCTCAAGGCCATCAAGGAAAAAGCCGGCCTGGCGTTGGTGCAGGATCCGGCCACGGCAAAATTCGATGCCATGCCGCGCAGCGCCATCGAGGCAGGATTGGTGGATTTTGTGGCTTCGGCCGAGGAACTGCCGGGCAAGCTCATCACCTACCAGCGGCATTTGCCGCAGATCGGCAAGTCGAAGCTGCTTTTGGAGCAAAAGGTCCAGAGTGCCCTGGAAAAAACCGTGATCCTGCTCCGCTCCCATACCGGCCACGATTTCACCCTTTATCGCCGGAGCACACTGTACCGGCGTGTCGAGCGCCGCATGGGCGTCCACCAAGTGCCCAAGATCGACGCTTACGTGCGATATTTGCAGGAGAATCCCCAGGAGCTTGGCATTCTCTTCAAGGAACTGCTGATTGGAGTGACAAATTTTTTCCGTGACCCCGCAGCCTGGGAAAAGCTGGCGAAAGAGGCGCTCCCGGCGTTGCTTGCCGCCAAGCCTGCGAATGGCACGCTAAGGGCGTGGGTGGCGGGGTGTTCGACGGGCGAAGAGGCGTATTCGCTGGCCATGGTGCTCACCGAAGCACTGAAGCAGATGAAGTCTGCGAAAAATATTTCCGTGCAGATCTATGCCACCGACCTGGACAAGGACGCCATTGACAAGGCCCGTCAGGGCTTTTTTCCGGAAAACATCGTCGCGGATGTGTCGTCCGCTCGACTGACCCGCTTTTTCGTCAAGGAAGAAGGCGGCTACCGGGTGAACAAACAGATCCGGTCGATGGTGGTCTTCGCACCGCAGAACCTGATCATGGATCCGCCGTTCATCAAATTGGATATTCTGTGTTGCCGGAACCTGCTGATTTATCTGACCCCGGAATTGCAGAAAAAACTTTTCCCGCTTTTCCACCACAGCCTGAATCCCCGCGGCGTGCTGTTTCTCGGCAGTGCGGAAAGCATCGGCGATTCCGCCCATTTGTTCACTTCACTTGCGCCTAAGGAGCGGATTTTTCTACGGAAAGAATCCGCTCTGCCGGACAACCAGCTGGATTTTCCCGCCGTGTTTGTACCGTTTCCGGCGAACGAGCCGGATAGCCCGCCGGCGTCACGCCGCTCCGCTCCCAGTCTCCAGGCGCTGGCGGATCAATTGCTCCAGGCGCGCTTTGCTCCGCCGGCGGTGCTCGTCAACAATCAGGGCGACATCCTCTACGTCAGCGGCCGGACCGGCAAATATCTGGAACCGGCGGCCGGCAAGGCCAACTGGAACATCATCGCCATGGCCCGCGAGTGGCTGCGCTACGATCTGGCCAATGCCCTCCAAAAAGTGCACCGGGAAAAGGACACGGTCACCGTCCGGGGCATCAAAATCGGGATCGATGCCGACGGAAAGTCGGTGGACCTCATGGTACAGGCGCTCGAAGAACCCAAGGAGTTGTTCGGGCTGGTGCTGGTCGTGTTTTTTGACACCGTCATTCCGGCTGAAGCAAGCCGGGGAGACCGCACCGACAAAACCCCGGTCCGCAGTGCCCGGCAGAAGGAGCTGGAGGAGGAACTGCAACACGCTCGCGAGGAGGCCCGGGCGAACTGCGAGGAGATGCAGACCTCGCAGGAGGAGCTCAGGTCCATGAACGAGGAGCTGCAATCCACCAATGAGGAATTGCAGTCCACCAATGAGGAACTCATGACCTCAAAAGAAGAGATGCAATCGCTCAACGAGGAGCTGCAGACGGTGAATGCCGAGCTGCAGGCTAAATTGGAGGAGCTTTCCGGAGCGAACAACGACATGAAGAATCTGCTCAACAGCACGGACATTGCCACGGTTTTCCTCGATAACGATCTCCGCGTGCGGCGGTTCACCCTTCAGGCGAAAACCATCATCAAGTTGATCCCGAGCGACGTGGGCCGGCCGATCACAGACCTGGCCTCCGACCTGCTCTACCCCACGCTGGTCAAGGACGTCCGCAAGGTGCTGCGGACCCTGGCCTTTTCAGAAAGATCGATCACCACCCACAACGGGCGCTGGTTCACCGTGCGCATCATGCCGTATCGGGCCATGAATAACCGGATTGACGGCGTGGTCATCACCTTTTCGGACATCACCGCGGCCAAAAAGGTGGAGGCCGAACTACGCGCAAAACACGGCGATCTGGTTGCACGCGAGGCGAAGCAGCGCCTCGTGCTGGATCGGGCCCTCGAACATTTGCAGGTCCGGAACGCCAGGCGGCAACCCCGCCAAGGAGAGGGCAAAACAATCAGGAAGGCGGCTGGCACCGCCGGGAAGCACAAATCATGAAAATGCATTCCGATGCCTCGAGAGGCACCAATCCACTGCGCCGGCAGGCTGAACGCCGTCTGCGCGAGCAACCGGCAACGCAAACCGAAACCAAGGCCGACTTGCAACGGATCCTCCATGAACTGCAGATCCACCAAATCGAGTTGGAGATGCAAAATGAGGAACTGAGACAGGCCAAGGCCGAGGTCGACGCAGGTTTGGAGAAATATACAGATCTTTATGACTTTGCCCCGGTCGGCTATTTTTCACTCGATGAACAAGGCCAGATTATGGAGGCGAACCTGACTGGAGCCACCTTGCTCGGAATGGAAAGATCCTGCTTAAACAACCGCCGCTTTCAGTTCTTTGTGGCGCCCCAGAGCCGGCCAGCTTTTAATGCCTTCCTTCAAAAAATATTTTCCGGGCGCGAAAAACATGTTTGTGAAGCCTCGCTCCTGAACGCCGGCCGCACGCCTTTTTGGGCCAGCCTGGAGGCCAGATCCGCGATCACTTTCACCGATGCGCGGAAATGGTGTCGGCTGGCGGTCATCGACATCACGGCTCGCAAGCGGACGGAGGAAGCGCTGCACCGCATCGACGTTCTCGCCGCCACGAACCGACGTTTGGAGAAGGAAATCATCCGGCGCCGGGCGACGGAGATGGCTCTCAAAAAAAGCGAGCAACGCGCCCGTCAATTGCTGGAACAATCGCGTCAATTGCACATAAAACTGCGACACACCTCCCATCAGATTTTGCTCGTGCAGGAAAATCTGCGAAAGCAGATCAGCCATGAGTTGCATGATAAAATCAGCCAGCTCCTGATCGGTATCAATGTCCGTTTGGCTGTCTTCACGAAGACAGCGAAGATCAATCCGCAAGGCATCCAGCGGACCCTCGCCCCTCTGCGCCGGTCAGTGGAAAAGTCGGTGCGGCTCGTGCACCAGTTTGCCCGTGAACTCCGGCCCGCGATGCTGGACGATCTCGGATTGATCCCGGCCCTCAGCGCCTACATCGACGACTTCCCCAAGCGAAAAGGGCGGCAGATTCGATTCACGGCCTTCGTCGGCGTTGAAGCTTTGAACAATGACAAACGGACGGTGCTTTACCGCGTCGCCCAGGAAGCGCTCATCAATGTGGCCAAACATGCGCGAGCCAGCATGGTGAAAGTATCCCTTCTTAAGGCCGGGGGTTGCGTGTGCCTGGAAGTTGCCGACAATGGCAAGGCTTTCAAATTGGCCCGCCTCTCGTCCCCCGAATGGAATAATCGCCTCGGATTGACTGGCATGCGCGAACGGGTGGAAATGGTCGGCGGCCGATTCAGCGTTGTATCCTCACCAGGCAAGGGCACGACTATCCGCGCCATGGTTCCATTTGGAAAAAACAACCTGCCGATAGCGCCCAGTCGGTAGATGACAACCTGTATTGCCCGCCCCCTTCGCGCGGACGAACCCGTCGCGATCGATTTCAACATGCACGGCCAAGTTCGTCCGCAGCCGCCTGGCCTCAGGAGTTGAGCAAAAGGGGGCTGGCCTCCGTGGAAGGAATGTCCGCCGAATCCGCCTTGGTGAGGCGCTTGGACATGAATCCGTGCCATACTCCGTCCGGAGAAAATCTCCGCCAGCCCATCCGTTCATAAAGTCCAATCGCCTTGGGATTATCGAGGTAGACGCTCAGGTGAATTTCTTCGCAGCCATGTTTACGCGCAAGCTCCTCGCTTGCACTGAGCAGTCGCGTGCCCACCCCCCGGCGCTGACAACTCGGATCGACCGCGAGATATTGAATGCCATACGAGCGGCCGGAGTTCTGGCCGGCCGGCGCCGCGGCCAACGGTGGACGGAATGGCGGCAGGAGCAGCCGCAGGCCGTGGACAATCCTGCCGCAAATAAAGGGCTCTACCACCAGCCAGGGATGGGTTGCGATCCGCCACGCGAGGAACCAGGCGTGGCGGCGCACATAAAAGCCCTCTGCAATATGCCGCACCCCGACGAAGCAAAAGCCGGACAGCCGATTTTGCTCAAAGACCCCCAGACCCACTGTCTCGTGCGGACCAGACATCAATGAATCGTAATACCGGCGCGCCGCGGCGCGGCCCAGGCGGCTGACGGCGGCGCGCGGAAAGGCCGCCAGATGCAGGGTGGCGACAGCCGGGAGGTCTTTGGACGTGAGGATGCGAAGGATCATCGCGGGATCGCCGATGCGCCGGCGCTAGCGGCAACATAGTCCGGTTCTTCCGCGCCCGTTGCCTCGGATGTCCTCGCCACTATCTGCCCGTAATCCAGTTTGATGACGCGATCCGCCAGATGAAAGTAACGGTCGTCGTGCGATATGACCAGGACGGCCTTGTGCCTGGCCTTCAGCTCCGGCAGCAACTGGGTATAGAATACTTCCTTGAAAAGCGGATCCTGATCGGAGGCCCACTCGTCGAACAGGTAGAAGGGGCGGTCCTCAAGATAGGCGGTCAGCAGCGCCAGACGCTTTCGTTGGCCTTGGGAAAGATCGGTGGTCGAGAGGGCTCCGTTCCGAATTTTGACTTTGTGGTCGAGGTGCAAGCGGACCAGGTAAGCATCGGCCTGAGCATCGAGGTTGGTCCGTTCGAGACCGAGGAAGGTGTCAAAAAGATAAAAGTCCGAAAAAACCGCGGAAAAAAGCTGCCGGTAATTATCGCGGTTGTGATCATCGATGATTTTCCCATCCACACGGATTTCGCCGAGCGCTGGTGGGTACAATCCCGTGATGATCTTTGCCAGGGTGGACTTGCCACTGCCGTTGCCGCCTACAAGAAACACGATTTCACCGGGCTGAAAGGCCAGGTTCACCGGGCCAAGCGTGAATGTGTTATCCTCCCTCTCCCCTTGGTAGGCATGGCTGATGCCGGTCAGTTCCAGGCGTCTGAAGGCCGGCGGGTGGCCGTGACGCGCGGCCGGGCTGTGGTCGCTTGATCGGCCGGTCAGGGCGAGGCCGAGCTGATCAATTTTTTGCAATGCCACATTGGCCCGCCCAAAGACCGGAAGCACGAACAAGATCGCCGAAAGCGGACCCATCAGATAGAGCGTGGCCACGACGTAGCTCGTCATCTCATGCGTGCTGACATGCCCCATTCTCGGCATAAAAAAGAGAATCAGGCCGATGAGGGTGAAGAACAACAATTGGCTCCAATTCTGAGCGATAATGAAGCGAATTTCCGCCGCGATATTATAACGCTGGTAGGCGGCCGTAGCCGAATCGACTCCTTCGGTCAGAAACACCTCGCGGCGCTCCCGGTGGAGTTTGAGTTCCTTGATTCCTTCCGTGAGGGCCCTGAAGTGGCGGAATAATTTATCCTCCGCCTCCCGCGCGGACTTCAGGAGAGCAAAGCCGCGATTGACCAGCAAGTGGTATACCCCCGCCCCGAAGGCAATGAGGACGAAGATTGCGAAGAGCATCCAAGGCGAGAGCCAGCCGAGATACACCGCACCGCCGAGCAGAATGGAGAAGTTCACGATGAACGTGGGAATGGAATGCATTGCCTCGGTGATGCTCATCACGTCCTCCGTCAGCGCAACCATCAGGCGCGGCGCGCCGATCTCCTCCAACTGGCGTAGCGGCACGGCGAGGATCTTGCGCACGAGGTCGCGACGCAGGCCGGCCGTACTCCGCTGTGAAAAGCGCGCGAGGCTGACTTGAGCAAGATAGTTCGTCAGCAGCCGCCCCGCTCCCAGTACCACAAACCATCCGAGCAGTGCGGCAACAGGCCGGCCGGTTCCTCCCAGAAGGGTGTTGACCAGGGCAATCAGGCCGGCGTTGCATGCACCACTAACCAAGGCCGCGAGGGCGGTCCAGATCATGGTCTTGCGCGAATAGCGGAAGAGAAAATGAAGGAGATTCATGATGATTTACCCGCTTCCGGCTGAATGGCATCGAGCTGGATCTTCAGCTCGCGAGCCAGCGCCCTGACATAGGGTTCTTCGAGCAAACTCTCGTGCAATCCCGGGATGATCCGAACCACGACGCCGCCCAGCACAAGTTCGCCCCACCCACATTGCCCGTCATAGGAACACTTCAGGGGATGACCCCGTGTGCGCAACAAAATGGCGTTGCCGCCATAAGGCTGGGTTTGATGGTTGATCAGCGCCCGGACATGCGATTCCCACAGACAGCGCTGATCGTTCGACACCGCCGACAGATCCACCAGTTCGTCCACATCGGGCCCGGTGGGACGCACGGGCGACAATCGGAGCCGTTGTGCCACTTTTTTTCCCCCGTTCCAAATTTTCCAGCGCACGAATCGCCATTGCTTCGCCAGATTCCATCGGATAAAACCGGCCGCCCAATGGCCGAGGTTGCGCAGAAATTTGCATAGATAAAGAGGAGTCCAATCCACGCGGTCGTAGCTGGAGTTGGGCGGTGATGAATTCATCAGCGCAAGTAAACCAACCCGCTGCCCCTGCTGATCGAGCAAGCGGGCCATTTCATAGGCGACGTTGCCGCCAAAGCAGTACCCGCCCAAGGCATAGGGCCCTTCCGGTTGAAGGTGGCGCAATTCTTGCACGTACTGCGCGGCCATTTTTTCGATGGTGTCGAACTCTTCCGATTGATCCGGATCGCACGCCTTGAACGCATAGACTGGCTGGTCTGTTCCCAAATGGCGGGCTAGATTAGCATAACCCCACAGCATGCCGCCGCCTATCCCATGGACAAGGAACAGCCGCGAACGACTCCCCTGCGGCTGAATTTCCACCAAGGCAAAACTTGAAGCAGATCGGCGGGACTTGCGCCCTTCATCCAGCATGGCAGCGATCCGACCGACTGAAGGTCCCTGCAGCATGGAGTCCACCGGCAGTTTAACACCGGTTTTTCTTTCGACCTCCATAAGCATGGCAACGCCCTGCAGAGAATCTCCGCCAAGCTGGAAAAAATCGTCGTGCACCCCGATTTGCTTGAGTCCGAGCAGATCGCCCCAGATCTGGCAAAGCAGCTCCTCGGTGGGCGTGCTCGGTGCCAGGTAATCGCCTACCGCGGCCCGCGCTTGCACCGGTGCCGGCAGGGCGAAGCGATTGATTTTGCCATTCGGGGTGAGCTCAAATCGGTTGAGCAACACAAAAATGCCGGGCAACATGTAATCCGGCAGATGGGCCTGTAGATGCGATCGCAACTGCGGAACGATGCGACGTTCGGTGGCGGCCGGCGTTTCCGCCTTCTCCTGCCCCGGCGTTGCCCGGAGCACCACGTAAGCGATCAGCCGCCGTCGTTCACCCGATGCTTCTTTGGGCGCGTTGACGATGGCTTCGCTTACGGCCGGATGGGCAAGGAGAACGGTCTCAATTTCACCCAGTTCGATCCGATGCCCGCGGATTTTAACCTGATGGTCAATCCGTCCGACGAACTCAAGATTGCCGTCCGGCCGGCAGCGGCAGAGATCCCCGGTCCGGTAAAGACGTGTTTGACAGCCGGCAGCGAGCGGAAGATGGACAAATTTTTCCGCCGTTATCTCGGGGCGGTTGAGATAGCCACGTGCCACGCCCTCCCCTCCGATGAACAATTCGCCCCTTGCTCCCATCGGCACCGGCTGGAAGTGTCCGTCCAAAAGGTAAACTTGCGTGCGGGCGATGGGGCGGCCGATGGTTGCTGGTCCATCCGGAGTTCGCAGCGCAAAAGTCGAGTTGGTTGTGGTCTCGGTCGGCCCGTAAAGATCATACACCCGCTTGATGTGTGGCAGAGCGTAGAGTTGCTGCACCAACTGGATCGACAGAGGCTCGCCGCCCAGATTGATGGTTTCCACCGATGCGGGGATTCCGCCGATGCGCAACAATTCTCTCGCCACGGACGGCACGGTCGTGATCAGCCTGACTTCTGATGCCGCCGCCAGACCCGGCAGGGCCAGAGTGCCGGGGGCCAGGATTACTTTGCCCCCCCAACTCAGCGGCACAAAAAGATCCAGGATCGACAGGTCGAATGAAATCGAAATGCCGGCGAGTGTCCCATCGAGCTCACGCGCGCTATAAACCTGGCCGGCCCAATGGACGTAGGCGACCGCGTTGTGATGCTCGAGCATCACGCCTTTGGGCCGCCCGGTCGAACCGGAGGTATAGAGAACATAGGAAAGATTGCTGGACCGGGCGGACGGGCCGGGATTTTCGGTGCTCGCAAGGGCAATGCGCGGATCGGTATCGAGGCAGACGATGTACAGAGCCTGTCCCGCCGTTAGCTTGACGCCCTGCAGTGGCGCAAGAAGTGACGATTGGCTCAGCACGGTGCGCACCTGCGCATCCTCCAGCATGAAAGCCAGCCGTTCCTGTGGATAAGTCGGATCCAGCGGCACATAGGCGCCGCCGGCTTTCAGCACACCCAGCATCGCAACCACCATATCGGTGGAGCGTTCGAGAAATATTCCCACCAAGTCTTCAGGGCGCACACCCAGCGACTGTAGGTGATGGGCGACGCGGTTCGCGCGAAGATTTAACTCATGATAGGTGATGCGGTCCGCGCCAACCACGAGTGCCACGGCATTTGGCACCGCATCAACCTCGGCCTCGAACAGCTCATGCAGGCATCCTTCGCGCGGCAAGTCCCCAGCCATGCGTGTCTCTTCTGCCCCTACTTTCTCTTGTTCACCTGCCGTGCGCGGAAGCTTTCTTTCCTCCTTGAGGCACTTAGGATTTTGCCGGGTAAATGCTATCATGGCTGAACTTCACTCTAAGTTGGAGGGCCGCATCTTCTCAGTAGGTGTTAACCCTCAATGATTGAGAAAACCGGTACCGATGGTTCGATTTAGAAGGCCTAGACCCCATTTTGAGGATCGCCACAACGACGTCTAATGGGGCATGATCATCACTCCATCGATGGCGGCCAGAGACTCTCCATCTATGGAACAGGCCGCGGCGAGAGCTCGCGTGTCGACTGGTTCCACTCCGTCCGTCCAGGCATGGCCGATCAGTCTGCTGGGGGTGCCGTTCGACAATGTCACCAAGGCGGAAGCCGTCGCTCGCATCGAAGCGATGATTGCAACCCGGCGTCCTCATTATGTCGTCACCGCCAATGTGGATTTTCTCGTGCAGGCACGGCACGATGTGGAGTTGCAGCACATCCTGCTCGAAGCCGATCTAGTATTGTGTGACGGCACTCCCTTGCTCTGGGCGTCACGCTGGTTGGGAAATCCACTGCCGGAACGCGCCGCGGGATCCGACGTGGTGCCATTGCTCTTCCGCGCGGCCGCGGAAAAGGGGCACCGCATTTTCCTTTTGGGCGCTGGACCCAATGTCGCGGCGGAGGCCGCCGAGCGGCTCCAGAAACAGTATCCGGCTCTCGCGATTGCGGGTCATTATTCGCCGCCCTTCTGCGATCTGCTCGAAATGGACTTCTCCGAAATTGCGCGCCGCGTGAGCGCCGGGCGGCCCGATATTTTACTCGTTTCGTTTGGCTGTCCCAAGCAGGAAAAATGGATTGCCATGCATTACCACCTGCTTGGCGTGCCGGTTCTGATCGGCGTGGGCGCCACGCTCGATTTTATAGCCGGACGGATGAAACGAGCCCCGGCCTTGATGCAGCGGACCGGCACGGAATGCATTTACCGGCTGGCGCATGAACCGCGCCGATTGGCCCGTCGCTACGCGTGCGATTTCCTTCGCTTTATCCCGTCGATCGCCCTCCAGTGCTGGAACCTGCGCACGCCACCCCGCCTTTCCACCCCGGTGGAATCCATGACGGCGGTCCGCACTGCGGATTGGCAGCAGATCCGGCTGGCCGGAGACTTCAGCGCATCGACATTGAACCGAAGACGGAGCTTTTTCGATGAAGTGCGACAAATCATCAGCCATTGCCAACTCGATTTGTCGCAGGTCCGTTTTCTGGACAGTACGGGCGTGGCCGTGCTGGTGCAATGGCGCAAACGACTTCACTCCCATGGCAGGCGGCTCATGCTGCTCAATCCCAGCGCAGAGGTGCGACACACCTTGAAGCTGATGCGGTTGACGGGATATTTCTGGGTCGTCTCCCAATCTGCGGGGATTGCGCGCCACACCGACGTCACGCAAACCGATCAGCCGGTCGTTCCACCTTATCCGGGAGGCCATACGCTGGCCTGGCAGGGAGAGGTCGTCGCCGCCAACGTGGAGGCGGTCTGGGGTCTCACCCTGCGACATCTCGCTTCAGTCGGTCCGCCTCCGCGTCAGACCTTCATCATCG
>Ga0070741_10014437_pt1 | contig 13652 bp, 11 predicted proteins | sample Coa_R1_4_FD_66440 | JGI IMG/M metagenome (GOLD analysis project Ga0070741, IMG submission 66440) | Surface soil microbial communities from Centralia Pennsylvania, which are recovering from an underground coalmine fire - Coalmine... | ecosystem: Environmental > Terrestrial > Soil > Unclassified ... | reverse complement strand
AAGAGCTGGAAGTATGGCCACGCTTTCGATGCACCAGCAAATGCCGGAATTTGGAATCCCGTGAAGCTCAAGATGATGCGGGGCGAGAAGGTCACGGGCGGAACCGTGTTCGCATCGTCCGATCCATCCACCTACTGCGCGATGGCAAATGCCGGATATGACTTCATTTGGACTGAGATGCAGCACGACTCCCGCGACTGGGAGAACGTAGCCAAAATGTGGGCGACCTGTCCGCATGCCAAGGCGGTTCCGGGAGTTCGGGTAGCCTACACGGATGAGCGTGAGATCCAACATGCGATGGATGCGGGAGCCCTCGTTGTCGTGGTTCCAACGGTACGAACGGTCGAGGAAGGTACCGCAGCAAGGGATTGGACCTATTTCCCGCCGATTGGCAAACGCAGCCAGGGCGGCGGTCCGGCCTTCTCCGCCGATTTCTGGGGTACTGTTCCGGGCGGGTATCGGAATACGGTTAACCAGAATGTGGTTCTGATCGAGATGATCGAGACTGTTGGCGGCGCTGCCCAGGCTCGCGAGATCGCGGCAATTCCTGGTGTAGACGCGGTATTTGCCGCCAGCGGAGATCTCGGCAATTTTTCCGGCTACAAACAGGGTGATCCCGACTACGAGCGGTTGATCAACGTTGTGCATGATGCCGCTCTCGCCGCTGGGAAAAGGCTCTGCGGACCATTGGCGTGGCGCGATCGTCCCGACTTCACCTGCTTTCAGGCGGGCAGTGAGACCGCCGCAATTGCGCGCGGAGTGGCCGCGGAGCTCGGAAATTTGAAAGACACCCAGGGCAAACCCGAAGTTGGCCCGTACGCGCCGAAGAAATAGTACGCTCTGTTGTGCCACCCAAGCGGGGTGATCCGTGACGTTGAAGTGAAGAACCTCGCGGCGGCGATGCTCCAGGATAAGGAATACGAATAGAACGCTCAGCCGGACCCGGCACATGCTGGCTGTCGGCCCAAATCAGTCGGGGCTCGCAGGTGAACGGCCGCTCACGAATCAGCTGCAACGATTTCGCCTCTGGGTGTCGGGCATTCAGAACGTAATTGGATTCTTCTGGAAGGATGGACGCCGGCACCAGCAGTAAAGGCGAGGAGCGCTCACGCCACTACTGGCTGCCGCGCGCACCCGCTGTTCAGGCGTCACGTCGGCCGAGCCCCGCTGCCGACGGAACGTCCGCAAGGGCAGTGTTGCGTCGATAATTGGAATCCGATCTCAAAGTGAGCGGCCTCCAGCGCTGTGATGGTCACTTCTCCATCGCCCTGGAGTGCGTGACCGTCCCCTACCGAAAGCAGTCCGCCGGTAACGTGAACCGGCAGGTACAACGTCGACCCGGCGACCAATTCTTTATTGTCGAGATTGCCGGCGTGGGGCCCTGGAGGACCGCTCGACAAACGGCGGATTACCGAGGGCGGCGCGACACCGATCGAGCCCCAAAACGGAGCCAGCCTTAACGTAACCCTTGGGCTGAATGCCGCTGTGCCGGCCCTTTCATCAATCCGGATCAACTTGAATCGAGCATACGCAAACTCATCCGGGAGTGTGCCGCTGCCGGGTCGGAATCCGGTCATCCCGAACGGATGGAGAAACTCAAATCGCTGAATCCGGACCTCGAGTATATCGCCGGGCTCAGCGCCCTCGACAAAAATGGGGCCGGTAAGCGGGTGCGCTCCCGGGCCGCGATCGGTTACAGTGTTCTCAATCCGTTTCAGCGAATCCGGGATCTCACTTTCAGAAGCTCCCGCGAGTCTGAGCCGCTCCAATCCACCGGCTACCATCGTCTCGATTCGAACCGTGTCTCCGGAGGAGATCCTTAGGACCGGCTTGAGTCTCGCATCGTAATAGCCCCAGTGAACGTTGGCAGGTGTGAGTTTTAGTTCGTGCGTTTCCGCAGCAAGCGAAATTGCTGCGGTAAGCCCAATTACGGCGATCCCGATTCGGACTGCTGTGAACATTTGTTTGGCTCCAGTGGATTTCACTTTAACGCAACGGCGCTTTTCATTTGGTTTCGTTCTTATAGAAAGCGACTGTGTTTGAAAAGTGCCGGGCAGATCGGTGCGACGCACAATTGAGCATCGGCGATACGAGTCGTCGAGGAAAAGCAAGCAATGACAGCGAAACGTTGCGAGTCGGTGCCGGACTGACGCCGAATGCTGTACCCGAGCAGCCGCGTGAGCGCATGGCGTAAATTCCCCCGCGGCTGAGGCAATTACTGTTGATGCGCGCCAGCGCCGGTAGCAAGCTTCAGCTCGACCCGGATGAACTTCAACGGCGTGTCGCTGAGATTTTCGTCCTGATGCGCGGCGCCGGGCTCGACCCAGCGGACTGTGCCCTCAGGGTACTTGCTGAGGCGAGATGTGCCGTCCGCGAGGGTCAACCGCAAATTCTGAGCGGTTAACTGCACAAGAACCGCGCCGGTCGGCGGATGAGTGTGCAGGCGCAGCTTTTCATGTGGGCCGATGGTGACGCGGAGCACGCGCACGTATTCGTTCTCGAACTCCACGTGATAATGTTGCGGATCCGCGGTGGCGGCGTCGAGTTTGCCGAGTGGCGCGGAGGGAGGCCCGCCGCCAACCGGTTTCCGCGGCTCAATCTGCACCGCCTCGAAGGGGGCATCACTAAGGTTCTCACTGCGGTGTGTACTGGGAGTCGACCACATGACATCGCCGGCGTGATCGCGCAGGTCGCGGCTGGTGCCATCGCGCGCGGTGAGGCGATTGTGGCGATCGGTCAGGAAAACGATCACCGCACCGGGAGCGGGATGCTGATGTCTCGGCATGGTGGCGTGGGGCGCCATCTGTTCGCGAAACGCCCGGACCCACTGATTTTCGATATCCAGGTGATAGTGTTGTGGATCGATCGCGAGCGGGTCCAGCGACTGTGCGCGCGCCACCCGATCACCGCACCAGATCAACGCCAGGACTCCCATCGTCGGCACCAAAAGCGCATGCACGCGGATTATCCTTCCGAGCACTGAGTATATCCTAAGCTTCCGGAGCGCGGCGCTCGCGTAATCTCCTCTTTTCGCGTGTGATGCCGCGCCAATGGTGGCGTAGTTCTTGGTCTGCGAGCATCGAGAGGCTCGCGGCGCCGCAGCCAACTCTGGCTGACCTTGATTTGAACTTTGCCGGCTGGTCGTTCCAAATCAGGGAGATCACTTCTGCCGTCCGACCAGTGGTTCGTCCGAACTTTAGGCAACCTGTCCATGTCGTCGGGGACTCGGAGAAAGGGTCCGCCCGAATCCCCTGTGCCGTGCTCATCCCGTCAGCTGACGTCCGACGATGAACTTTGGCCAGCCGACGGATTGATGTTGGCGGGCCGGTTCCTGTCTGGCGGTTGCTCGCCGCACAAGCACACAACTGATCAGATTTGCCACTGTGGGGATTTTTGTGTGGAGAACGGATAGCGACGGTTCGCGATGCATCGTCCCCGATCGCGCGCCAGCGAAACACATCGCAGGTCTAGCAGGCTGCTGAAATTCTCACAGAGTAAGTGACCGGAAGAACGTCGCGAACGTCTTTTCGTTATGCGCGGCGAACACCTCCAACAGCACGAGTTGTTCAGCTACGAATCTCTGGAAGAACGAGTTCCGGCCGATCATCCGTTGCGGCCGATTCGGGACATGGTGGACGAGGCTCTGAAAGCTCTGGACGGCCGCTTCGACGAGATTTATGGTGAGGATGGCCGCAAGTCGATTCCGCCGGAGCGCCTCTTGCGCGCCCTGCTGCTGCAGATGTTTTATACCATCCGCAGCGAGCGGATGCTGATGGAGCAACTCGAATACAACCTGCTGTTCCGGTGGTTTGTCGGCCTGTCGGCGAATGAACCGGTCTGGCATCCCACGGTCTTCAGCAAGAACCGCGACCGGCTGCTGGAAGGCGCGGTGGCCGAAGAGTTTTTCTCTCTGATCGTCAATCAAGCGCGGCAAAAGCGACTTTTGAGCGACGAGCACTTTACCGTGGACGGCACGCTGGTGGAAGCGTGGGCCGGGCAGAAGAGCTTTCAGGCGAAGAAGGAAGCCGCAACTGATGAATTTCCGCCATCCCAGGACGGCGGCAGCAATCCCACCGTCAACTTTCACAAGCAGAAGCGGTCCAACCAGACCCACCAGTCACGGACCGATCCTTCGGCGCGGTTATTTAAGAAGACGCGGGGGGCGGAGGCGAAGCTCGGTTACCTGGGGCATGTTGTCACCGAAAACCGCAACGGTCTGGTGGTGGACACGCGGCTGACGCTGGCGAGCGGAACTGCGGAGCGCGACGCAGCGATCGCGATGATGGAGCACAAGCCGGCGGGGCGGCGGGTGACTCTGGGCAGCGATCGTGGCTACGACACGCGAGGATTTGTGGAGAGTTTGCGCGGCCTGCGGGTCACTCCCCACGTAGCCGAAAACACGACCGGGCGGCGGAGCGCCATCGACGGGCGAACCACACAGCACGAAGGCTACGCCGTGAGCCAGAGGAAACGCAAACGCGTGGAGGAAGTCTTCGGCTGGTTGAAGACCGTTGCTCTCCAGCGCAAAACGAGATTCCGCGGGCTGGACCGGGTCAGGTGGATGTTCACCTTGGCAGCCGCAGCATACAACCTGGTGCGAATGCGAAATCTGGCTGCCGCTATTTGATTAGCGGAGGGGCCGCTGCTCCGGCGACCTCGCCCAAGCCCTTCGTGGCCATTCATTACTCGCTGACCGCACCGATTGAAACTCCCCGCCGACTTACGAAGTGTCGCTTTTCAGCAGCCTGCTAGGCACTTCGACCTTTCGGCCGATGACCGAGAAGGTGTTACTCGGCTTCCAGCCGAATGGCGGCTTCCCGCGCTGGACCGTCAATGACGTCAACAAGATCTAGACTGACTGGTGGTCAGTGTAGAGCCCGCCGCGGAGTTGGAATCATAAACGTGAGAACGGAAAGAGATGCAGTTCGTGCGCATCCCCATCATTACCCGCCTGAGGTCGGCGGGCCGGTGGCGACAATGAGGCCGCCCCGTTGACCTATGAGCGGGTTCCTGCTTCGACAGGAATGTCCTTTCCGAATTCAATCGGCGAGGCGACCCGAACCCACAGGTAAAGCAATGGCTGGAAGCGGCGGACACCACTTCCCTTTACGCGAGTGTCCTCACATTTGCGGAGATTCGATTTGGACTTTTCAAGCTAGGCCAGGTGGAAACGGGGCTGGATTTGTTTCGTTAAGGCTGCCGCGGGTAGCGATCCAGCGCTGCCTCAAGCGGCAATTGCCGTAGTCACCCCGGAAGCCCGGCAAGCGGCAACCAATCCATACTCGACGCGCCGCGCACGTGGGCGGAACGCCACCTCTTTGCGCCGCCGACGATTGAACGCGCGCCGCGCTCCCTAAGAGCCCGCGATCGTCCGCTGCGGATCGGCTACATCTCTTCGTTTTTTCAAGACCACAACTGGATGAAACCTGTTTGCGGTTTGATCAACTATCACGACCGAGGGCAGTTCGAGCTTCATCTCTTCTCGGATGCACCCGCGTCGGGCGTTGCGCCGTCGCAAATGGTGGAACACTGTACTACCTGCAGTATCCCCGGAAACTTTCGGACGTCGCCGGCTTCGTTCCCGCCGTGAGGCGACACCTCGATATGGGGGTTGCGATTTCCGATATCATTCCCGGTCTGCGTGGCGCGGTCGAACTGGGGACTGCGCACCGCGCTCGTCAGGAAGAACCTATTGCAGGCAAGACCGGCACATGCAGCGAAAGTCACACGCATTTGGGATGGTTTGGGGCAATTAATGATTTCGGTGACCGAGGCTGCTAATAATGGTGTTGTTGACTGGTGGTCGTCGTGCGATCGGTCCTTTGGCCGCGGCGATCGCGGGAAATATCTATAAGCGATTGCGCCAGGAGAACTACTTCTCAGCCTCGAGCATACTGGGCCGTCGTCGCTGTTGCCAGCACCTTGAGGAGCGTACACTGGAGAAGCGATGCTGCGCTGGAGAGAGCATGTACGGTCCGTCCGGCGGCGGTTCCGGTCGGTCAAGCGTCGGCTGCGGGAAGCGCGTATGTTCGCGCGCGCCATGGTGTCCAAGCATCATCCGATCGTGGCGCACATCGTGCCCATCCGCCGCTGCAATCTCGCCTGCACGTACTGCAATGAATTCGACGCCGTGTCGGCTCCCGTTGTCCTTGGCGAAATGCTCGATCGCGTGGACCGCCTGGCGGCTCTGGGGACCACGGTCATCACTATCAGCGGCGGCGAACCGCTGTTGCACCCGGACCTGGATGAAATTATCCGCCACATCCGTCACCGCGGCGCAAATTGCCACTCTCATCACGAACGGATACCTTCTCACCGTAGACCGGATTCAACGGCTGAATCGCGCGGGCTTGGACTACTTGCAGATCAGCATCGACAACGTCACCCCGGACGAGACCTCGAAGAAAAGCCTCAAGGTGCTGGACCGAAAGCTGGAATGGCTCGCGCAGCACGCCGAATTCGCAGTCACGGTCAACTCTGTCCTGGGCAGCCCTGTGCGCCATCCGCAGGATGCCCGCGCGGTCGCCCTGCGGGCGAAAGCACTCGGGCTCACCAGCACGGTCGGAATTCTTCATGATGGCAACGGGCAACTGCAGCCTCTCGCTTCCGACCAATTGGCCATCTATCAGGACTTGCTCGAGCCCGATCAGGAGATGTTCTCTTTTGCCCAGTACGATCGTTTCCAGCGGAATATATCCGAGGGCCTGCCCAATAGCTGGCATTGCCGGGCGGGCGGGCGCTTTCTTTACATCTGCGAGGATGGGCTCGTGCATTACTGCTCTCAGACCCGTGGCCGCCCAGGCATTCCGCTGGCGCGATACACTCACGAAGATCTGGTCCGTGAGGCGGCCCGCGAGAAGCCTTGCGCACCCTATTGCACGGTGTCGTGTGTGCATCAAACGGCCATGCTCGACCGCTTCCGCGAACAGCCTCGGGCGGTATTGGTCGACATGATTGCTGCGCGCCGGGAACGAAATCCCGAGTACCGTCCACCCGCGCTCCTGGGCGCCCTGACCTGGATGTTTCTCGATGGTCCAGCAAATCGAATTCTCGGCAAAGTGGCGTTGCGCTTACTGCGGGCCCGATCCTGATGATGCATCTGCGGGTTGCGGATTGGATCAATCTCCTGGCGTTCTCCGTCTACACGGCTCTGGCATTGGGCTGGCGGAACCTGGATCGAGCCAGGCGGACAAAGGCCGCGATCATTGGAACGGGCGGCCTGACAATCACGGCATTCGCGGCTCTCGTCCTGCCCCACCTCGTCACGCCTCTTGCAGCATCCGTCACGCGTGACTGGATTCCCTATCTTCTCTTGCTGATGTTCTACTGGCAGGCCGGACAGTTCGTCACGCGTGCCGATGTCAAATTTGAAGCCCGCTTGGAGTCGTTCGACCTCAGGTGGGTTGCTCCGTGGCTTACATGGTGTGCCAGGCACCCGCTGGGGCCCTGGATCTTAGGGTACCTGGAAGTCGCGTATTTGTTCTGTTACGCCTCATTGCCGCTGGGGCTTGCCTCTCTGTACCTTTTGCGCCAAGGCCAACAGGCCGGACATTTCTGGACCGTGGTTCTGCTGGCGACTTACCCCGCCTATGGAATGCTTCCGTTTGTCCAGACACGCCCCCCGCGCGCTCTCGGTGAGAAATGGAGCGCTGGTTTGCCCTACAACAGCATCCGGGCGTTCAATCTTGGGATTCTGCGGCACGCCAGCATTCAGGCGAACACGTTTCCCAGCGGCCACGTGGCCAGCAGCATTGGTTGCGCATTGATTCTGCTCCGTTTTGGGCCACCGTGGCTCGGTTTCTTGTTTTTGTGGACCGCAATCAGCATTTCTCTGGGGGCGGTAGCCGGACGGTATCATTATGCCGCCGACGCCATCGTGGCCGCGACCGTCGCGTTAGCGGTATTCCTTACCGAAACGGCGATCGCCATGAGTATCGCTAGCTGAGCCACAACGCGGCCGAAGTGGAAGCCCACTTGCCCCACCATGGCAGAGCAAAGACTCGAAGGCACGGAGTCGGCCGGTCGACAGACTTGCCGGCAAAGTCGGGGATCGCCCGCGGAAGCTCCGATGTGCGTCAACGCTCCATACCCCACGCGCCGCACAACCATTACGCTCGATAATGTGTGATGAGGTAGCACAAGCTGCGGCCCGCCATCCGCGATCAGTGAGGAGAGGCCCGCCGGCTAACAGGCGGCTGGAGAGGAGACATCATGAGCGATTTCAAGTCCGACGCCCTCGTCTTTTTTGGGGCAACCGGCGATCTGGCGTATAAGAAGATTTTTCCCGCGTTACACGCCTTGGTAAAGCGTGGCGACCTGGATGCGCCGGTCATCGGCGTCGCCCGGTCCCGCTGGACTCTGGATCAGTTTCGCGCACGCGCGAAGGACAGCATCGAGAAGCACGGGGAACTGGATCGCGACGCCTTCGCCAAACTCTGTGATCTGCTGCGCTACGTGGGAGGTGGCGATTACAACGATCCGGCGACGTTCAATGCAATCAAACGCGAGCTCGGTCCCCGCGAACACCCCGCGTATTACCTGGCGATCCCGCCCAGCGTGTTCAGCGCGGTGGTGGAACAATTGGGAAAATCGGGCTGCGCCACCGGCGCGCGTGTGATTCTCGAAAAGCCGTTCGGGACGGATTTGCCTTCCGCACGGGTCCTCAATACGATTCTTCTACGCGTATTCGAGGAAAAATCCATCTTCCGCATCGATCATTACCTCGCGAAACGTCCGGTTTACAGCATGTTTTACATGCGTTTCGCGAATGCGTTTCTCGAGCCCTTGTGGAACCGCACCCATGTGGAGAGCCTCCAGATCACCATGGCCGAAGATTTTGGAATTCAGGGCCGCGGCGCATTCTACGATCAGACGGGCGCCGTCCGGGATGTGGTGCAGAATCATCTGTTCCAAATTTTGACGAATTTGACGATGGATCCTCCGATCCGCACCGACAGTGAATCGATCCGCGATGAAAAGGTCAAAATCTTGAAAGCGATCGCGCCGCTGGAGCAGAAGGACATCATTCGGGGGCAATTCCGCGGGTACAAGTCGGAGAAGGGTGTCGCGCCCGCGTCGAACACGGAGACTTTCGCAGCCCTCCGGCTGGAGATCAACTCCTGGCGCTGGCAAGGAGTTCCCATCTACATCCGTGCCGGCAAATCCCTGCCTGTCACCTGCACCGAGGTGCTCGTCCGCCTGCGGCGGCCGCCCAAACTGTTCGATTGCCCGACTGCGCCGAACTATATTCGCCTGCGCATCAGTCCCGACGTCACGACTGCGCTCGGTATGATGGCCAAGTCGCCTTGCGACGAGATGCTTGGTGAGCCGATCGAGATGATCGCGCTCGAGCACCCGCAAGCCGGAGAAATGGATGCCTACGAGCGGGTCCTGCACGACGCGATGGCCGGCGACGGTACCTTGTTCGCCCGCCAGGACTACGTAGAAGAGGCATGGCGGATCGTCGATCCCGTATTGAACGGAAACACCCCGGTGTACGAATATGAGCCCGGCACATGGGGACCGGCGCAGGTCGAGGAACGCATGGTGCCCCCGGATGGCTGGAACAACCCGGTCGTGAAAAGAGCGCCGGCGCTCGGCGCGGGGGGCCGTGCCGCGTGACGAAGCACATCGATAGGGAAGTTTTGGATACGGCCGACTCTGTCGCGCAAAGAGCCGCGCTCCTCATTGCGGAAGACGCCCGTTTGGCGGTAGCGGCGCGCGGCCGCTTCGTCCTGGCAGTAAGCGGCGGCCGCACACCGTGGCAGATGTTGCAGGCTCTCGCCAGTGCCGATGTGCCCTGGCCGGCGATTCACATTGTGCAGGTCGACGAGCGCGTCGCACCGGCCGGAGATCCGGACAGGAATCTCACGCATCTGCGCGAAAGCCTTCGCGATGCTCCGTTGCCCCCCGGGCAGATCGCGGAAATGCCGGTCGCGGCTGCGGATCTGGAAACGGCGGCTGCGGAATACGGTGCGACTTTGCAGCGGCTCGCCGGGTCTCCGCCCGTGCTCGACCTGGTGCACTTGGGGCTCGGGCCCGACGGGCACACCGCATCACTGGTTCCGGGCGATCCCGTCCTCACGATCGCAAACGCCGATGTTGGCGTAACGGCCCCGTATCAGGGCAGACGTCGCATGACCCTGACCTATCCGATCATCAACCGTGCGCGGCGCATTTTGTGGGTCGTCACGGGAGGCGAGAAGGCGCCGATGTTAGTCCGCTTGCTGGATGGCGACGAGTCCATTCCAGCGGGCCGGGTTCGTCGAGACCGAGCATTGTTGATCGCGGACCATCCGGCCGCCGCCCTGCTTGCGCCGGAACAGCCCCGCCGATCTCGGGCAGGCATTAAGAAATGACGAAGGAAGAACAACGTCTGGAAGCCTCGCGGCAGCGGACGGCGCACTGGAAGCGGTGGGGCCCGTACTTAAGTGAAAGGGCGTGGGGCACCGTTCGCGAGGACTACAGCGAGTATGGAACGGCATGGGAATTCTTGCCGCACGACCATGCCCGTTCGCAGGCGTACCGCTGGAATGAAGATGGGCTCGCCGGTATCTGCGACCGTCACCAGAGAATCTGTTTTGCGGTGGCGCTCTGGAATTCCAAGGATCCGATTCTGAAAGAGCGGCTCTTCGGGGTCACCGGCGACGAAGGCAATCATGGGGAAGACGTGAAGGAGTGCTATTACTACCTCGACAGCACACCCACGCATTCCTACATGAAATATCTGTATAAGTACCCGCAAGCCGCATTCCCCTATGAGTGGCTTGTCGAGGAAAATCGGCGGCGCGGCAAGGGCGACCCTGAGTTCGAACTGCTGGACACAGGGGTGTTCCGCGACAGCCGCTACTTCGACGTGTTCGTGGAGTATGCGAAAGCAGATGTAGAGGACATCCTGGTTCGCATTACCGTGCACAACCGAGGACCCGAGAGCGCGACCATCCACGTTCTGCCTACAGTTTGGTTTCGCAATACGTGGTCCTGGGGCCGCGGCGATCCGAAACCATCGTTGAAGCGTTGCGCGAGCGGCGAGGCGGTGATCGAACTATCGGAACTGGAGTATGGCAATCGGTGGATGGTTTTCCAGGGCAGTCCCAACCTGCTCTTCACTGAGAACGATACCAACACGAAACGCCTTTTCAATCACGACAACGGATCGCGGTATACAAAGGATGCAATCAACGACTTCGTCGTGGACGGGAAGGCCGATGCCGTAAACCGGGCTGAGACGGGCACCAAGGCCGCTGCCCATTACAACCTGAACATCGCGGCGGGCGGGAGCGCCATCATAAAGGTACGGCTGACCAACACGGCCGCTGGTGCGGGCATCGTCGAATCCGAGTTCGACGAAGTGTTCGCGGAACGCCAATCTGAAGCCGGCGAGTTCTACGCCACCATCATCCCGCCGCATCTGTGCCCGGATGCACAGAATGTGATGCGGCAGGCTTTTGCGGGGATGTTGTGGTCGAAGCAGTTCTATCACTACATCATTCCTGAATGGCTGGACGGTGACCCGGCGGGGCCGCCGCCCCCGGAACGGCGGAAGAGCGCGCGCAACCACCAGTGGCCTCACCTTTACAACGCGGACGTCATCTCGATGCCCGACAAGTGGGAGTATCCCTGGTATGCCTCCTGGGATCTGGCTTTTCACTGCGTGGCCTTGGCATTGGTGGATTCCGACTTTGCCAAGGAGCAGTTGATGCTCATCGTGCGTGAATGGTACATGCATCCGAACGGGCAGCTCCCGGCCTATGAGTGGGCGCTGGGAGACGTGAACCCGCCGGTTCATGCCTGGGCAGCCTGGCGCGTTTACAAGATAGAAAAGAAGCGCTCCGGAACGGGCGACCGAGTCTTCCTCGAGCGCCTCTTCCATAAATTACTACTGAACTTCACCTGGTGGGTCAATCGGAAAGATGCGGAAGGCCGCAACGTATTTCAAGGAGGATTTCTCGGGCTCGATAACATCGGTGTGTTCGACCGCAGCGCGCCGCTCCCCAACGGCGGATGTATCGAGCAGGCCGACGGAACCGGCTGGATGGGGATGTACTGCCTCAATCTGCTGGCGATCGCGCTCGAGCTGGCGCATGAGGACCCCGCCTATGAAGACGTAGCGAGCAAATTTTGGGAACACTTTCTGTATATCGCCGCCGCCATGAATAACCTCGGCAATGAAGGCATGGGCATGTGGAGCGAAGACGACGGCTTCTTCTACGACGTGCTGCTTATGCCCGATAATGCGCACCTCCCGATACGCCTTCGCTCGATGGTGGGCCTGATTCCTCTGTTCGCTGTCGAGACCCTGGAACCTCGAATCATCAATCGCCTGCCTGGCTTCAAGCGCCGGCTGGAGTGGTTCATTCAGAACCGTCCCGACCTGACGAAAAACGTTGCCTGCATGCGGACCGAAGGCGAAAGCGAGCGCCGTCTGCTTTCCATTGTGGATCGCAACCAGCTCCGGCGCGTGCTGCAGCTCATGTTGGACGAATCCGAGTTTCTATCGCCGCACGGCATTCGGTCACTCTCGCGCCGTTACAAAGATCACCCGTATGTGCTGCCCATCGACGGCTCGGAGCATCGTGTTGCCTACGCCCCGGCCGATTCCACGTCAGGCCTGTTCGGAGGGAACTCGAACTGGCGCGGGCCCATCTGGTTCCCGACCAATTTCCTGCTGATCGAATCCTTGCAGAGATTGCATCACTACTACGGGCCGGAATTCACGGTGGAGTGCCCCACCGGATCGGGCGTTTTCATGACGCTGTGGGAGGTAGCGGCCGAGCTGTCGCGCCGTATGACCCGGATCTTCCTGAGCACGCCCGACGGCAGCCGCCCGGTGAATGGAGCCAATTCAATTTATAAGGATGATCCGCACTGGCGCGATTTGATCCTGTTCTTCGAGTGCTTCGATGGAGACAACGGTTCGGGTGTAGGTTCCAGCCATCAAACCGGCTGGACAGGACTGGTAGCGAAGCTGCTCCAGCAATGTGGAGGGTAGGCCCATTAATTGCGCTTTCGAAGAGCACTTGCGAACGGCAGGCCTGGGCCATATCTCAGAGGTAGCCGATGCCAATCCGCCGCACGCTCCCGGTGGATGCATCGCGCAGGCCTGGAGTGTCGCCGAACTGCTACGGGCGGTCGTGGAGAATGTCTGGCAGGTCGTGCCCCAGCACAGCCCCAGCGCGAGGCCAGTCTTAAAATGAACCCTAAACCGCAGAAGTCCACCTCGGCCTGAAGTGCGGGCGACGTGTTTCCTTCCCGGGGGTGAAATGCGCCACGATATATTGAATGCCACGCGCTACCGATTCGGACTTCTTAAACGGCGACGGAACTGGGTGGACTGGATGAACGAGTTGCTCCCGTTCTCTCTGGTAGGAAGGGCTAAATGGCGGCTTCCCGAGCAGCCATTCACTCGATTCGCAGTAAAAAATCTTCAAAATTTGTTCTGTGATTTTGCTTGACAAGGCTGTATGGTGTTGGGCTGTACGCGCCAAGAGCGGAGGGGGTTCAACTTTTTGCCGTCCTTTCCGGGGGGTGGAGCTGACCTGCCCCGCTTTCCTCTACCAGTTGTAACTTGGAAAGTTTTCGGTTTTCATCCTACCGTTTCCTGAGCCATCCCGCCGGAGCCGCCCGTCGTAATACCTTCGCCTGCACGACGG
>Ga0070741_10014436_pt1 | contig 13652 bp, 9 predicted proteins | sample Coa_R1_4_FD_66440 | JGI IMG/M metagenome (GOLD analysis project Ga0070741, IMG submission 66440) | Surface soil microbial communities from Centralia Pennsylvania, which are recovering from an underground coalmine fire - Coalmine... | ecosystem: Environmental > Terrestrial > Soil > Unclassified ... | reverse complement strand
CGGCCACCACCGGCGCAGCGACAGGCTCGGGCTCCGGCGCAGGCGGGAGTGCCGCGACGGCGGGCGCCGGCTCCGGCTCCGACTCGGGCTCCGGCGTCGCGACGGGCGACGGCAGGGCTGCGGGCTCCGGCGCAGGCTCGGGCTCCGGCGGGCGCGGCGCCTCGATCGGCGTCAGAGCCCGCGCGAGTGCGCGCTCTCTCGCCTCGAGCTCGGCCGCGGCGCGCGCGAGCTCCCGGCCTCCCTCGGCGAGCGCGGTGTCGCGCTCCGCGAAGCGCTCCGAGAGCTCCTCCTCCCGCCGGGCGAGCGCGTCCTGCCACTGCCGCGCCGACTCCTCCGTTTCCCGGCGGAGCTCGATCAGCCGCAGCCGCTCGTCCTCGAGCTGGTCGGCCCAGGACTGGAGCTGCTCGGCGTAGGCCGCGAGCTCCGCCTCCCGCCCGGAGAGCGCTTCGAGGCGCTCACCGACCGTCTCCTCGAGGCGCCGCACCTGCGCCTGCATGGCGACCAGCTCGTGCTCGAGCGAGTCGACCTCCTGGGCGCGCACGGCGAGACCTTTGTCCCGTGCGTCGAGCTCCGACTCTCGCCGCGCGAGATCCGCGCGACTGCGGTCGAGCCGATGTCTCTCCTCGCGCACGGCCTCCGCCTGGGCTGCCATGCGTCGCTCGCGCTCGGCTGCACGCTCGCCCACGGGCCCAGGATAGAGCGGCTCGGCCGACGGCACCGGCTCGGGCACCGCGACGCCTGCGAGAGCCGGCTGCGCCGGCTGCTCACGCGCGAGCGTGTACAGGCGCGGCATCAGCCCGAGCAGGAGCCACAGCGGCACCTCGTACTCGCCGCTCAGGAACGCGTAGGCCGCGAGCAGGCCGATGAGTCCGATCAGCAATCCCCTGGCGAGCAGCTCGAGCTCTCGATCCGTCGAGCGCGCAGCCGCTCGGACGGCCTTCACGCCGAACACGAGCGAGCCGCCGATGAGGACGGCGAAGAGGGCGAACCCGACTGCCCCGAGCTCCGTCAGGATCTCGATGTACGCGCTGTGCGCGACCTTCGGCGTATCGATGACGACCGAGAGGTCGGAGATGTTGAGGTTGCCGACGGCGTAGCGCGGCTCGACGACGACGAAGTTGCCGGCGCCGACGCCGGCGATTGGATGGTGGCCCGCGATGTCGAATGCGATCGACCAGAGGTCGGTCCGCCCGCTGCCGCCGCCGGCGCTGAAGCTCGTGATCCGCGCGAGGCTCTGCGGCGGGGCGACCAGCGCGAAGTACGCAAAGCCCACGGCCGCGACCGTGAGCACGATCGCAAGCGCGCGCGCGCGCACCGCGCCGGCGAACGCGATCGCGGCGAGGAAGCTCGCGCTCAGGGCCACGATTCCGCCTCGCGACTCCGTCAGGAAGAGCACGCCCGTGTCGACGACGACGCAGACGACGAGCAGCCAGCGCTGCATCGTCCCGCGGACGACGAGCAGCATGAACGACCCGAGGATGAGCGCCGGTACGAGCGCCGCCGCGAGGAAGTTCGGATCGCCGATGAGGCCACCGATCCGGCTCGTGTCGTAGTACGGCGAGCTGTCCGACGGCGTTCCTCCCACCACGCCGAGCACCGCGGTGAGGACCGCCCCCGCGAGGTATGCCCACACGACCCACCGTACGTGCCGTGTCTCGCGAATCGCCGCGTACGTGACGAACGGGAGCAGGACGACCGGGGCGAGCCGCAACGTCGCCTGGAAGGCGGCGCTGCTTCGTTCGGCCCAGACGCTCGAGCTCAGGTACCAGCCGAGGAGGAGGATCATCGCTCCGGCGTAACCGCGGTGGCGCGCGAGGAGGCCCGGGCGCCGAGCTGTGCGGCTGACGAGGCTGAACAGCCAGAAGGCGACGAGCACGAGCGTCGCCGCCCGCACGAGGTTGTAGACGCCCGGCAGGACCGCGAAGAACGTCAGGAAGACGAAGACCGCGAGTCCTGCGGCCAGGTTCTGCGTGCAGACGACGACGAAGATGAGGCCCGCGACGAGGGCGAGCGCGCGGGGCGGTGCGACGACGACGCCGGATCCGAGGACGGCGGCGAAGAGGGCGATCCCGCCGAAGAATGCGGCGGGAAGAAGGAGGGGCCGCGTCGTCACCGGAGGCTGCGTGCGAGGGTGCTAGCTGCCGTTCTCCCGGTACTGCGCCAGGACTTGCCGCCTCGCGTCGTCGCGGCTGGGGGACGCGGCGGAGGGGGTGCTGCGATCGCGCTTCTCGCGGTGGCCGTAGTAGTACCGCTGGTGCGAGCGCTTCCGCATCGTGACGACGAATCCCACCGGAGCGATGCCGCGCCGCGACAGCATCCGCCGAAGCTCGTCGAGCCGGTCGCGCCTCGTGCGGCCCAGCCGAACCGCGACGATGACCGCATCCGCCTCGTCGGCGAGGGTGAGCGCGTCGGCGACCTCGGTCAGCGGCGGAGAATCGATCACGACGACGTCCGCGTAGAGGCGAAGCTGGGCGAGCACGTGCTCCACGCGGTGGTGCTCGAGCAGGTCGACCACGCTCATGTGCTCCGGCGACGAGAGCAGGAGCCTGAGCTGATCGCCGTGGCCCGGCGCCGGGATCAGCTCGTCCTCCAGCGTCGAGACGCCGCTGAGGACGCGCGCGAAGCCGCTCTGGTGCGTGGCGACGCCGAAGACGGTGCCGACCATCGGCCTGCGGAGGTCCCCGTCGGCGAGGATCACGCGCAGGCCGGACGCGGCGAGCGTCAGTGCCAGGTTCACCGACGTCATCGTCTTCCCCTCGCGGGGCAGTGCGCTCGTGATGAGGATCGACTGCGGGAACGACGCCTCGCGGCCGGGGCTCGTCAAGCTGGCGCGAAGTGTCCGATATGCCTCGCGCACCTCCGGCGGCAGCGGTTGCTCGCCGCTCAGGTACGCGGCGGCGACGCGACGCCCCATCCGCGGGACCCGGGCGAGGATGGGCAGGCGCTGGACGAACAGCAGCTCCTCGTCGCGCGTGATTCGTGGGCTCACGAGCTCGAGCGCGATCGCACCGCCGGATCCGAGCAAGACCGCGGCGATCAGTGCGACGGCGACGCTCAGGACCGGCCGCGGCCACGACGGGACGGTCGGAACGGTGGCGGGGCTCAGGATCTGCAACGTCGGGTCGTGCGTTCCCACGAGGCTCTGGAGGTCGCCCAGCCGCGATTCGAGCGTGTACGCCTGCGGCGACGCCCGCTGCGCCTCCGGAATGGCGGCGACCGCCTTGCGAAGGCGGCTGACCGTCCCGCGCACCTCTCTCTGGAAGATCGCGGTCCGCTGTGCGATGAGCGCCGTCGCAAAGGCATTCGCGATCGCCGCTGCACGTTGAGGATCCGCGGAGTGCGCCCGGATCGAGACGATGTCGCTCTGGCTGACCGGAGTGACGCTCACCGAGGCGAGAAGGCCCTGCCGCGTCGCGCCGCCCTTGATCGAGCGCCCGGCCGCATCGGCGACCTGCGGCGTCGTCACGAGACGCGCGGCCGTCAGGACCGGCCGCGTCAGATCGCTCGTAGCGCGGAGAAGGCTGAAGCCGAGAAACGTCGTATCGCTGCCCGAGATCGGCGTGACGAGGACGTCCGTCTCGGCCTCGTAGCGCTTCGTGGCCGTCAGCGAGTACGCGGCCGTGACGACGACCGCCACCACGATCAGGGAGACGATTCCGAGCCAGTGCTCGCGCAGCGCGGTGAGGTACGCCGTCCGCTCCTGCGGGTTCTCGCGGAAGGCCGGGGTGCTCACGACCCTGAGACCATCGGCTGCATGAGGGGCGAGGTTGAGCGGTTGAGGCGACTGGCCGGCGGACGCTGCAGTGGCATGGCCTGCATCATTATTCCCGCAGTTCCGGCTGCGCCGCAGGGCGGCCGCCGCGCGAGAGCAGGCGCGGGAAACCCCGTCGCCCGCCTACGCGAGGCGCGGCGGGCACGGGCTCTCCCACGATGATCGCTCGAGGCGCGTCGAACGTCAGGTAGCGCGCAAGCGCCTCGTCGCCGACCATCGCATCGGCCATGGCGAGGCCCGCCGCGTCGGCGCCGCTGCCGTGGGCGTCGCTTGCGAGGACATGGACGAGCCCGAGCTTCAGCAGTGACCTGGCCGCGGCCTTCGAGGCGTGGCCCAGCCGCCCTCCCAGCGACGCACCCGTCACCTGGACGAGGACACCGGCCTCCACCAGCGGGGCCAGCAGCTCCGGTTGCGCCTGGACGGCGGGATTTCGCTCGGGGTGCGCGAGAAGCGCCGTCATGCCGAGCGCCCGCAGCCGGGAGACCGCTCCCTCGAGGGCGAGGGGCCACCCCGTGTATGGGAACTCGACGAGCACGTAGCGCCCGCTGCCGGCGAGCGAGAACCGTCCGAGCGTCTCGTGGCTCATCGCGCCGACCATCGCGATGTCGATCTCACCGCCGGTCAGGATCTCCAGGTCGACTCCGCGCTCGCCGAGGCGCCGCCGGAGGTCGGTCACGCAGCTCTCCATCGTTTCGGGGGCGGTGGGGTAGTCGCTACGGACGTGCGGTGTCGCCGCCATGTGAGTGGTGCCCGCGGCGACCGCTTCCTCTGCGAGCGCCAGGGCCTCGCCGATGGTCGGGACTCCGTCGTCCACCCCGGGGAGGATGTGCGAGTGCAGGTCGATCACACGGCACCGAGATCCGGGAACGCGGCCGCCACCTCCGGCGGGGGGCGCTCGTACCAGATCGGAGGCCGAACGAGCGACCGCTTCAGGCGGCCCAGGGCGAGACGGGCCCGGTACTGCACGGCGCTCAGAGGGCGCTTGCCGGAAATCGCGGCCAGCGAGTCGTCCATCAGCTCCGCCCTCGCTCGCGCCAGTGCGCGCACCTCGTCCGTCGCGCGGGGGTTCCGTTCGACCAGCTCGAAGACGCGGCGCAGATGGCGCAGCATCTCGACGCGGTTGGAGGAGAGCTGGCCGGGCCGTAGGCGATAGAGCGCGACCTGCCCGTCAACTCTGACAGCGTAGTGACCCGCCAGGGCGATACGCAGCCAGAGCTCGTAGTCCTCGGCCGAACGGAGCGACGCGTCGAACGGCCCGACCTCGTCGAGCACCGCGCGTCGGATCGTCGTTGCGACGAAGACGAAATTGCGGCGCAGGAGCTCGAGGGCGAGGACGCGCGGGTCCCGCGGCGGGACCGAGGGCGGACGCACGTCCGCCATCGCCGTCTTCAGCCGGATCCGCCTGGTCTCGTCGTCCAGCACCCACGCGTCGCCGTATGCGAACGCCGCCTGCGTGTCCCGCTCGAGCGCCGCTCCCATTCGCTCGAGGTAGTCGGGAAGCCAGAGATCGTCGCTGTCGAGGAGGCTGACGAAAGGGCCGTGCGCATGAGCGAGCGCGGTGTTGCGCGCGCCGGCGAGGCCGCGATTCTCCTGTTGCACGAGCTTGACCCGACTCTCCTCCAGGAATGGCCGAACCGCCTCCGCAGTGCCGTCGGTGGAGCCGTCGTCGACGACGACGATCTCGAAGTCGCGACGGGTCTGGGCGAGCGCCGAGCGCAGCGCGGCCGCGATCGTGCCCTCCGTGTTGTAGGCGGGGACGAGCACGGAGAACGTCGGGCCGTTCACGGCATCAGACCTTGCGCGCCTGGCCGGCGCGCCGCAGGCAAACCCTGACGACGGTGCCTGCGAGCTTCCGTCCCGTCGCGGGAGCGAGTGCCGTCAGGACGGCGACGTAGATCGCGAGTCCGACGGCGGCTTCGAGGGCGGCGAGCGCCAGGCCCGCGGCTGTTGCGTGCTGGTCGGCTCGCACGTGGCGCTCCAGTGCGAAGACGGCGGCAGTCCCAACGATCGCCGCCGTGAGCGGCGGCCAGAGCGCAGCAGCGAGCTGCGACATCGGCGCCCGAATCACCCGCGAGACGCCGACGAGCGCATAGCCGGTCGTGAGGACGGCGGTGGCGGACAGCGAGGCGCCGACGGCCGTCAGCCCGAAGGGCACGGTCGCCGCCGCCAAGCCGATCCCGAGGACGGCGCCGACGGTGTGCACCTTCGGGAGCCACTGAGGTTGCCCGGCCGCCTTCCAGGTCTCGCTCGCGAGCGAGACGACGACGGAGCCGGCGCTGAAGGCGCACATCGCCGCGACCGCGCGGCCGGCGGGACGCCACTCGTCGCCGAAGACGAGCACGGTGAGCGGCTCGCCGAGCGCGAAGAGGATCAGGCTCGTCGGGAAGGCGATCACCGCCATCCACCGGAGCGCACGCAGCACGGCTCCCCGGAAGCGCTCCTCGTCGTCGGAGATGCGCGCCAGCGCGGGCATCAGCACGTACGAGATCGCGTTGACCATGATCCCGACGGGTTGGACCGCGACGCGCAGCGCGTAGCCGAACTGCCCGAGCGCGGCGGCGCTCAGGAACCGGCCGATCAGCGCCGCGCGGATCTCGGCGTGACCGATCCGGATGCCCTCGGACGCGAGCACGTGGCGCCCGTAGCGCGCGAGCTCCCGCCACATCGCGACCGAGACGAGCCGCCGCTGCGGCCGCCAGCGGACGAGACTCCACGAGAGGGCGACCTGTGCGAGGACGCCGGCGTACGTCCCGATCACGAGCCCCCAGACGCCGAGCCCGACGGCCGTCGTCGCGATCGCGACCGCGCCGAAGGCGATCGCCCCGACGGGCTCGAGCACGACACGCCGCACGAACGAGAACCGTCGCTGCATGAGCGCGTCGGGGACGACCATCGTCTGGCGGAGCGCCACGTAGCCGGACATCGCGGCTGCGACCCAGCCGATCTCGTCGCTGCGGAAGTAGATGCCGACGACGGGGGAGAGCGCGAGCGCGAGCAGGCTGAGCAGGACGCCGCCGCCGACCGTCGCCACGAGCGCGGTGCTCGCGGCTTCCTCGACGCGGTCCCGGCGCTGGACGAGTGCGGCGAGCATCCCCGACTCGGAGACGAGCAGCCCCAGTCCGGTCAGGATCGAGCCGGCGGCCAGCTCGCCGAACTCGTGCGGCGTCGCGAGCCGCGCCAGCGCGAGGTACGCCGCGAGGCTGAGCGCCTGCGTCAGGCCGTGCCCCGCGCCCGCCAGGCCGACGCCGCGGACGACGATCCTCGTCAGGCTGCTCGGGGTCTCGGCGGTGCTCATCGCCCTCCGCTTCCGCTATCGGAACCAGCCCCGCCGCGCACGAGCGTCGGCCGCTCTCGCGGAGCTCCCGAGAATAATGAGCCAATGGCCGGTGAAGGCAGCGAGCCGCCCAGGCTGCGCGTGCTCACGCTGATCGACGTGCTCGCGGCGGAGGGAGGCGCCGAGCGGCTCGCGATCCGGCTCACGCTCGGCCTCGATCCCGCGCGCTTCGAGCGCATGGTCTGCTCGACGCGGTACTGGAAGCGCGTGGGCTTCCTCGAGGAGCTGCGGGACGCAGGGGTCCCGGTCGTGCAGCTCGAGCGGCGCTCCCGGCTCGACGTCGGCGCATGGCGGCGCCTCGCGCGGCTGCTCCGGCGGGAGCGGATCGACGTCGTGCACGCGCACAAGTTCGGATCGAACTTCTGGGCCGCCGCGCTCGCGCCTGCCGCAGGCGTCCCCGTCGTGATCGCGCACGAGCACTCCTGGGCGTTCGAGGGCGAGCCGGTCCGCCGCTTCCTCGATCGCGAGGTGATCGCCCGCCGCGCGAGCGCGATCGTCGCGGTCTCGAGCGAGGACCGGCGGCGCATGATCGAGATCGAGCGCATCCCGCCGGAGAAGATCCGGACGATCCCGAACGGGATCCCGCCGCTGCCGCCGCCTGCGAAGGACGTCCGGGCCGAGCTGGGCATTCCCGCCGACGCGCCCGTGATCGGCACCGTCAGCGTCTTCCGCGAGGAGAAGGCGCTCGACCTGTTCGTGGACGCGGCGGCGCTGCTCGCGCGCGAGCGCCCCGGGCTCAAGGCGCTCGTCGCCGGGGACGGCCCCGCGGGCCGGAGGGCCCAGCTCGAGGCGCACATCGCCGCGCGGGGCGCGAAGGACACCGTGCTCCTCCTCGGGCGGCGCAGCGACGTTCCCGACGTGATCCGGGCGTTCGACGTCGCCGTCATCTGCTCCGACTTCGAGGGCTGCCCGCTCTCCGTCGTCGAGTACATGGCGGCCGGGAAGCCCGTCGTCGCGACGCGCGTCGGCGGGCTGCCGCTCCTCGTGGAGGATGGCGCCTCCGGGCTCCTCGTCCCGCCTCGCGATCGCGACGCGCTCGCCGGCGCGATCGCCGAGCTGCTCCGCGATCCCGCGCGTCGCGCCGAGATGGGTGAGCGCGGGCGGGAGCGGCAGCAGCGCGACTACGACGAGGCGGCGATGGTCCGGCGCTTCGAGGCGCTGTACGAGGAGCTCTACGCGGCGTCGCTCGGGCGTTGATGCGCGTCGTCGCCGTCGATCCCGCCGCCGACCCGCGCTGGGACGCGTTCGTCCGCTTCCAGCCGCGGGCGACGCCGTACCACCTTGGCGTCTGGGCCGAGATCCTCCGCCGCTCGTACGGCTTCGAGCCGGCCTATCTCGCGCTCGAGAAGGGCGGCGAGCTGGAGGGCGTGATGCCGCTCGTCCGTTCACGCGGCATCCTCTCCGGGACGCGACTGCGGTCGCTGCCGTTCCTGAACGCGGCCGGCCCGCTCGCGGTGACCGCGGACGGGACGAGGGCGCTCCTCGAGGAGGCATGCCGCCGCACCGACGCCGGCGCGCGGCTGCTGACGATGCGCTCGCTCGAGCCGGGGCTCCACGAGCTCGCCCCCGCGCTGACCCGTCTCGAGCGGCCACCCGACTGGGTCGTCCGGCTCCCGGAGGCGCCGGTCGACATCGCCGACTGGAAGAAGCCCGCGCTCCACCTCTACAGGAACGTGACGAAGGCGCACAAGGCGGGCGTGACGTTCCGCGAGACGGGGACGTCAGATGACCTGCGTGCGTTCTACGGGCTCTACCTCCGCGTGATGCGCCGCCACCGCACGCTTCCGCGGTCGCTGCGGATGCTCGACCTGTCGCGTCGCCTGCTCGGGCCGAGCGGGAACTACCGGCTGTTCGTCGTCGAGCACGAGGGCCGCGTGATCGGCGCGACCGTCTGCTACGCGCTCGGCGAGACCGTCGACCTCATCTACAGCGCGAGCGACGACGCAGCGCGGGAGCTGCGGCCGAACCACGCGCTCTGGTGGGGCGTGCTGAAGTGGTCGGCGGAGAACGGCTTTCGCTTCCTCGACCTCGGCTACGCGATCGCCGGCGGGCCGCTCTCCCGGTTCAAGCAGCAGTTTCTCGCCGAGCCCGTGGAGGAGTACCGCTACGACTACGACCCGACGGGCCGCTCGGGCCGGATCGACGCGCTTCGCGAGGCGAGCCATCGGCTCGACCAGGGGCGGCCGACGCCGAGCCTTCGCGGGCGGGCGATCGCCGCCGCCTGGGACCGTCTCCCGCTCCGGGCGACCGAGGCGGCCGGCGCGCTCGTCTATCGCTACCTCTAGCGGAGCGAGGTCCGGAAGAACTCGGCGATCCGGTCGAGCTGCGCGTCGAGCGTCTCGTTCGCGACGCTCTCGAGCCCCGCCGCGATCAGCCGCCGGCGCAGGTCGCCCTCGAGCCGGATGCGCTCGAGCGCGTCGACGGCCGCGCCCGCATCCTCGGGCGGGACGAGCAAGGCCGTCTCGCCGCCGCCGAGGGCAGCCCGGACGCCGCCGACGTCGGTCGCGACGACCGGCAGTCCGGCGGCCTGCGCCTCGAACAGGATCTGCGGCACGCCCTCGGTCAGCGAGACGTGGAGGAGCGCGTGGCTCGAGCGGTAGACCGCCCAGAGCTCCGGGCCGGCGGGGACGTATCCGCGCAGCTCGATCGCGTTCGCCACCCCGAGCTCGTCCGCGCGCCGCCGCAACGCAGCTTCGAGCGGTCCGGAACCGACGACCGTGAGGCGCCACCCCGGGTGGCGCGCTCGAAGCCGTGCGAGGACGTCCACGAGGAGCAGTGGGTTCTTCTCCGGGTCGAGCCGGCTCACGCTCAGCAGCCGGAGCTCGCCGCCCCACGGGCGCGCCAACGCGTCCTCGAGCGGCACGAGCTCCGAGGCGGGCACGAGGGAGAAGCCGGTTACGAGGACCGACGCGCCGGCTCGTCGGTAGCGGCGGCCGAGGTCCTCCCCGACGACCACCGCCGGCGCGTGGCGCGCAAGCCGCCTGAACGCGCGCTCGAGGACGTGTGCCGCCGGGATCGCCCAGAGCCAGCGCCGGTTCGGCAGCCGGAGGGCGACGTACTGCGGGAAGTCCTGCCGCACGCCGAGGAAGACGGCGACGCGGCGGCTCCGCGCGACGCGCGCGAACGCGAGCGCGAGTGGATGCGGCCCGAACAGCCAGGCCGCGTCGAGCCGCGGCAGCTCCTTCGCGAACGCCGTCACCGAGCCGCGGTAGGCGCCTGCGAGCCGCGAGATCGACGCGACGCGAGGGTAGTGGGGCAGCGCGACGAACCGGATCCGCTCGCTCGGGACGGGATGCGGGCTCCGGCCCGGAACGGGGTCGAGGCGGCCGAAGAGGACGATCTCGTCAAACCGGCTCGCAAGCCCGGCGATGAACGCCACGAAGGCCCGATCGGCGGAAAGTCCCTGCTCGTCGCGGCGGAAGACGAGATCGGCGTAGATCCCCAGACGCAAACGGCGATCGTACTGCCGCGCCGCGGACGGCTCCTTTCCCTCGCTCGGGGGAGGCCGATCACTGAGCCGAGTGACCCCATCGGGCGCGATGGCCGCCGATGGCATGGATGTGCGCCGAATCCGTCGTCTCCCCCTCGTGGTCGCAGCCGGGCTCGTCTTCTTCCTCGCGTCGGCCCTGCAGGCCGCCGCGGCTCCGGCGTCCTGGAGCGGCGGTTCCGACACCGCTCCGCTCGTGCAGGCGACGTTCGAGCGGACGCTCCACGGCTGGCAGGGCTACAACGCGACGCTCTCCCTCGTTCGGGGCGGCGTCGCAGGGTCGCGCGCCGCGCGGGCGACGGTCGCCGGGAACGCGTCCGACTTCTCGATCGTCTCCGCTTCGGCCGTGGTGCCGTCGACGGCCGCCGGCGACGTCTACCGCGCCGGTGCGTGGGTACGCGGCGTTCCCGGCCGCTCGCTCTGCCTCCGGGTTCGGGAGTGGAAGGGCACCGCCGTCGCCGGGGCGGCGCAGGCATGCGTCGAGGCGGGCCGTTCCTGGAAGCGGCTGCCGGACGTGCGCTACACGACGATCGGAAGCGGACGGCTCGACATGTATGTCTACGAGCTCGACGCGAGGCCGCGCGACGCCTTCGACGTCGACCAGATCTCGCTTGCGGCCAGGGCGTCCGCTCCTGCTCCGTCCCCGGCGCTGCCTGATCCGCCCCCGCCCGCGAACGGCGCATGTCCGCCCTCGACGCTCGATCCGGCGAACGGCGCGTCGAGCCCGCGCCCCGGAGCCTGCGGCCCGCAGGCCCTCTACTCGCGGGACAGCCCGCTGAACGAGCAGATCCCGCCGAATTCCGAGCTCGACCCCGGTTCGTCCGCGATGGTGCAGGAGCTCGCCGCCGAGGCTCGTGCGAAGGGCTGGCCGGTCGCCTCGAACGCGTTCACCAACGCGATCTTCTTCGCCGACGCCTCCACGCCCCGCTACGACGTGCACTGGGGCGACGACGTCCTCACGAACGTCCCGATCCCGAACGACGTCTTCCTGCCGGGCGACTCGGACGGCGGCCTCGTCGTGATCGACAGCTCGACCGGCTGCGAGTTCGATTTCGCGCGCGCCCGCAGGGCGCCGGACGGGACCTGGTCGGCGGACTTCGTCAACGGGATGCCGCTCGCGTGGAGCGGAATCTACCCCACGGGCAACTCGGCCTCGGCCTCCGGCTTCGCGAACGCGGCCGGCACGATCATGGCCTCGGAGCTCGCCGCGGGGCAGATCAACCACGCGCTCGCCTTCACGATGTCCGCGGTGAAGGCCGGCGGCGCGGTCTGGCCCGCGACGGTCAGCGACGGCCGCAGCTCCGCCCCGGGAGCGATCCCCGAAGGTGCCCGCGTCCAGCTCGACCCGAGCCTCGACCTCGACTCGCTGCACCTGACGCCGTGGCAGAAGACGATCGCACGGGCGCTGCAGCAGTACGGCATGTTCCTCGTCGACACCGGCGGCGCGTTCGCTCTCCGCGTCCAGCACGCCGGCAGCACGCCTCTCCGCTACCCGTGGGGGATGGCCGACTACGCGTACATGCCGCAGGAGCTCGTCCCGCACCTGCGCGTGCTGAAGCTGCCGCCGCAGACCGTCCAGAGCCGGTACGTCTGGCAGTCGACCCCCTGCACGACCTGGCGCTGACGAACTAGGCTTCGCCGGCGCCGCACGTCGTCCACATCGCCGATTACGGCGGGCCGTACGCCGGCTCGTTCGTGCCGATGCTGCTGGCGCTCGCCGACGGGGCGGACCGGCGCGGATGGCAGTTCCGCGCGCTCTTTGCCGAAGTGGCCCGCGAACGCCCCTGGCTCGACGAGCTGCGGGCCGCCGGCGTCGAGTTCGGATTTCTCCCGCGCGACCGCGACCGGGCGCGATCGGAGCTCGCCCGGCAGGTTCCGTCGCTCCAGCGCCCGGCGATCCTGCACACCCATTTCTCGCGCTTCGACGTGCCCGCCGTGCTCGCGGCGCGCGGCTCCGGCGACTGCAAGGTCGTTTGGCACGAGCACTCCGATCTGGCGGGCGGTCCCAGGGCGCTCGCGCGCAACATTCCGAAATACGTCGCTTTCGCGCGCCTGGCCGAACGCATCGTCTGCGTGACGCCGACGATCGCGGAGCAGGTGCGGCGACGGGGAGCGCCTCGCGGCCGCGTCGAGTATCTGCCGAATGCGATCGACACGACGCGGTTCCGGCTCGCCGGGCCCGACGAGCGCGCTGCCGCGCGGAAGGGCCTGGGAATCCCCGACGGGTCGAGGGTGCTCCTGCACTTCGGCTGGGACTGGCACCGCAAGGGCGGCGATCTCTTCCTCAGCGCCGTTCGCGAGCTCGGCGAGCGCCCACTCGTCGCGCTGACCGTCGGTGGACGGCAGAGCGGCGAGGACCCCGCGAGCGTGCGAGTGCTCCCGCCCGCGGACGACGTGGCCGGGCTGTACGCCGCGGCCGACGTCTTCGTCTCGCCGAGCCGGGCCGAGGGGATGCCGTTCGCGCTGCTGGAGGCCCTGAGCCGCGGCGTCGCCGTGGTCGCGACGGACATCCCGGGGCAGCGTCTCGTCGGAGGCTCGCTCGCCGCGCGCCGCATGACGGGCTTCGATCCCATCGAGCTCGCCCAGGCGATCGGAGACCTGCTCGGCCGTCCGCCGGAGCAGGTGCGCGCGGACGCCGCGGAGGCGCACGAGTGGATCCGCGCGCATTTCGACGCGGAGCAGTGGAGCGAGCGCGTGCTGGCGATCTACGACGAGCTGCTCGGTCGCTGAGCAGCTCGCCGAGCGGCGCGCAGCCAGCCGTGGATGCCGCCGAGCCCGTGGGCGAGGTGGAGCGTCGGGAAGAGCGCGACGACGGTCGGCAAGAGCGTCCACGACTCCCTGTGGCGGCGGACCGTCTCGGCGCCGGCGGCGATCGCGGCTGCCCCGTAGACGGCCGCTTCGACCGCCAGCGCACGGCGCGGCCAGGTGCCGAACGGCGCCGCGGCCGCGAGGCCGCCGAGCGAGCCGACGAAGAGAAGCGGCACCGCGCTCCGTGCGCTCAGCACCTGCCGGTGCTTGATCGTGAGCGCCGTCTTCCAGAGTCCGTAGCGGTAGTACTG
>Ga0070741_10014435_pt1 | contig 13653 bp, 12 predicted proteins | sample Coa_R1_4_FD_66440 | JGI IMG/M metagenome (GOLD analysis project Ga0070741, IMG submission 66440) | Surface soil microbial communities from Centralia Pennsylvania, which are recovering from an underground coalmine fire - Coalmine... | ecosystem: Environmental > Terrestrial > Soil > Unclassified ... | reverse complement strand
GAGTACCGGCCAGGCTGCGGGTACACGCATAGGCCGTGCGGTCCGCTCCCTACCGGAATACGCGCGATGAGATGACCGTCGGCCGTCGAGATCGCGTACACCTCCGCGTCGTACCGCCCCGCCAGCCACAGCACCGTGCCGTCCGCTGACACGCCGCCCATATCCGGGCTCGCCTTACCCGGGATGCGCCACAGCGCCTTCACCGAGCGCGTCGCGAAGTCGAGCACCGAGACAGAGCCCTCGCCACGGTTCGACACGTAAAGCGACTTGGAATCCCGGCTCACGTACAAGCCATGCGCACCGAGCCCGGTGTGGATGAACCCGGTCACCTTGAAGTTGTCGCCGTCGAGCGTCCACAGCCCATTCGTCGCCATGTCCGCGACGTACCAGACTGAGCCGTCCGGAGCTATCTTCACGTCCTGCGGCATCGCGCCTGACTTCAGCGTGATGACCCCGAGCAGCTTGTGCGCTGCCGTGTCCACCTTGAGCAGTTGGCCGGAGAACTCGCACGACGCGATGAAGTACGTGCCATCCGGCGAGAAGTCCGCGTGGTTCACGCCCGCGCACGGCACCGGCAGTATGTCCTGGATCGCCATCGTGTGCGGGTCACGGAACACGATCTGCCGGTTCGCCTCCGCCATCACCATGGCCGACTTGCCGTCGGGGGTGAAGTAGAGGTTGTACGGGTCGTTTACCGGCACCGGTTTGCCGAACGCACCGGTGCGCGGGTTGATAGGTGTGAGCGAGTTACCGAGGTCGTTGTTCACCCAGAGCGTTTGCAGGTCCCAGCTCGGTACGACGTGCTGAGGCTGATGCCCTACCGGTACCGTCCGCACGACCTTGTACGTCGCCGGGTCGATGACTGAGACCGTGTCGGAATTGCTGTTCGGCACGTACACGTACGACGGCATGCCCTTCACCGCGTCGGACAGCTGATTCGGTCGATCGGCGGCGTAAAGGTCCTCAGGGTTGTATTCAGGCATGCCTGCGAGACCTGACCGCAGCTGGATCGTCGGAGACGGAGACAGTGACGTACCGCTTCCGGTCCTGTGCGGTGTGCCGACGGCCGCCGCGCCCTGTGTCGTGTGCGAGCTGGCAGCCGAGCCGTTCGTCCCCGAGCCGAACAGCGCGCAGCCGCCGACCACCGCACCTGTCGCCACGACGGCCGCGCTGCCGAACCAAGCCTGACGTCGGCTGAGACCGTTCACCGGTGTGCTACCTCCGAGATCGAGAGGGGCTGCGGGAAGAGCTCGGAAGCCGTGACGGCCTGCAAGCCGCGCGTGCGCAGGCCGTCCAGGATCGCCGGTAGCGCGGTGACGGTCCCGGCGTGGCCCAGATGCATGGAGACCACGTCGCCGGCGTGCACCGCCGACAGCACGTTGTGGACGACTGCGTCCGCGCCGGGGTCGGTGTAGTCGAGCGAGTCGAGGTCGTACGAGAGCACCGTCTGATAACCGGCGCGCACCGCTGCCGCGCGGACTGTAGCCGTCGCGTGCTGCGCTTGCGACGGGCGGAACCAGCGGCCGCGCGAGCCGGTCAACTTCTGCAGCCGCGTTGCGCAGTCCTCGATCTCTGCGTAGGCCGCGTCCGCGCTGAGCGCGTCGATGTCGATGTGATGCTCGGTGTGATTGCCGAGTTCGTGGCCGCCGTCGAGCACTCGGCGTGCCATCTGTGGATACGTGCCGAGCCACCGACCGACAGCTAGGACCGTGACACGCGCGCCGGCCCGCTCTGCCTCGGAGAGCAGTGCGGTAGCGAGTGACGGAGTGCCGTCGCCATGAAACGTAAGGGCGACGCCGTTAGCGACAGCGGCGCGCGGTACCGCACTCCCGGATGCGGAGACGGCGACCGGGGGACCCGTGCCTGACGCCGTGGAGGTTGCGGAAGGTCCCGGTTGCCTGGTGCTGCCTGCGTGGCCCCCTCCGCCCGCCGACGAGCAACCTTCCGTCGCCGCCGCGACCGCACAGGCCGTCCACGCGGCACGCAAGGCGTCCCTGCGTGACAAGGACAGGGTGCGCCACGGCTCGTCCTCCGGGACACTCACGCACCGACCCTATGTGAGGCGGAGTCAGCAGGTAATCGCCCCTTTCGGCTAACAGGGTGAAGCGATCAACCCTTCAGGGGATCTGGCCACAGATCGGCGACCGAGACGCCGAACTCGGCGAGCATCAGCCGCAGCAGCGGCAGCGAAAGACCGATCACGTTCGACGGATCGCCGCCGATCGACTCGACGAACGATCCGCCGATCCCGTCCAGCGTGAACGCACCGGCCACGTTCAGTGGCTCTCCGGTGGCGACATAAGCCTCGATCTCGGCGTCCGAGACGTCGGCGAACTGCACCAGGGTCGCGCCCGCGCGGGTGATCTCGCGCCAGTCGCCGCCTCGGTCGCCAGTACCGCTACCGGTACTGGTGCCGTCACTGCCGCCGGCCCCGGCGTGGCCGGTGTCGTCGCCTTCGGCCGCACTGGCATCTTCGGTAGACAAAGCAGCCCGGTCAGACGCGGTCTCCGCTTCCGAGACAGCGTCAGCATCCGTGGGCCGGGTGTCGATCAGGCAGTGTCCGGTGACGAGAATGCCCTCCCGACCCCGCATCGTCTTCCACCGCCGGATGGCGTCCTCCGGGTCGGTCGGCTTCCCGAGTGCGTTGCCGTCCAGGTCGAGCACCGAGTCACAGCCGATCACCAGCGCGCCCGGCTCCACCCGCCTGGCCACGGCGCGCGCCTTGGCACGCGCCAGGACCAGCGCCAACTCGACCGGGCTCGTGGCGTCGAAGGCGTCCTCGTCCACGCCGCTGACGATCGCCTCCGGCGAGAAGCCCGCGTTGCGCAACAGGGTCAGTCGAGCGGGCGACTGCGAGGCCAGTACGAGTCTCAAGATCGCTGCTTTCCGGTCGCCGGATAGTCAAATGGTCGGATGTGCGCCAGCGCAATCAACGCGGGAGTGCGGAGGCCCGCCAGCCGCCGGGGGACGGCCTGCCGGGCCAGCGCATGTTCCGCGAGCGGTCCGTCCAGCCGGAGACCTTCGGCGGCGCGGCCGGTTCGCCGGGCGCCCCGGCCGCCTGGCCCGCGATCACCGCGACCAGCGCCGCGAGCTCTTCCGGGCTCGGCTGGCCGCGCACGACCCTGAGCACCGCCGCGTCCTGCGTGCTCTCCCCGTCGTCGGCTTCCGAAGTCGCGTTCGTCACCATGGCCCCGATCGTCGTCACAGCGGGATGTTTCCGTGCTTCTTGGGCGGCAGTTGCGCGCGCTTGGTCCGCAGCGTACGCAGCGTCCGTGTCACGAACGCGCGAGTCTGCGAGGGCTCGATGACCGAGTCCACGTAACCACGCTCCGCCGCGATGTACGGGTTCATCAGCGTGTCCTCGTAGTCCGCAATCAGACCGGTGCGCATCGCCGCCCGATCCTCCGCCGCCGCGAGGTCACGCTTGTACAGCACGTCTACCGCACCGGATGCACCCATCACCGCGATTTGCGCCGTAGGCCACGCCACGTTGATGTCCGCACCAAGGTGCTTGGAACCCATCGCGTCGTACGCGCCGCCGTATGCCTTACGCGTGATGACCGTGATCATGGGCACAGTGGCCTCTGCGTACGCGTACAGCAGCTTCGCCCCGCGCCGGATGATGCCGTCCCACTCCTGGTCGGTACCGGGCACGAAGCCGGGCACGTCGACGAAGGTCAGGATCGGGATGTTGAACGCGTCACAGGTGCGGATGAACCGGGCCGCCTTCTCCGAGGCGTCGATGTCGAGGCATCCGGCCTTCATGATCGGCTGATTGGCCACGACGCCGACCGAGTGCCCCTCCACCCGTCCGAAGCCCACCACGATGTTCTGCGCGAACAGCGGCTGCACCTCGAGGAAGTCGCCTCCGTCGAGTACGTGCTCGATGACCCGGTGCATGTCGTAAGGCTGGTTCGCCGAGTCCGGGACCAGCGTGTTCAGCTCCAGGTCGAGCTCGCTCTCGGCCAGGTCGCCGTCCAGCTCGAAGACCGGCGGGTCCTCCAGGTTGTTCTGCGGCAGGAAGGAGAGCAGACCCTTGACGTACTCGATCGCGTCCTTCTCGTCCGCGGCCTGGTAATGCGCTACACCGGACTTGGTGTTGTGCGCGTGCGCCCCGCCGAGCTCCTCGTGGCCGACGTCCTCGCCGGTCACCGTCTTGATCACGTCCGGCCCGGTGATGTACATGTTCGAGGTCTTGTCGACCATGACGACGAAGTCGGTCAGCGCGGGGGAGTAGACCGCGCCACCCGCCGCGGGGCCCACGATCAGCGAGATCTGCGGGATGACGCCCGAGGCGTGCACGTTGCGCCGGAAGATCTCGCCGAAGGCGCCGAGGGAGACCACGCCCTCCTGGATGCGCGCGCCGCCGCCGTCGTTGAAGCCGACCAGCGGGCAGCCGATCTTCATCGCCAGGTCCATCAGCTTGGCGATCTTCTCGCCGTTCACCTCGCCGAGCGAACCGCCGTAGATCGTGAAGTCCTGCGAGAACACGCACACCGTGCGGCCGTCCACGGTGCCGTAGCCGGTGACCACGCCGTCGGTGTACGGCCGGTTCTTCTCGATGCCGAAGTTGGTCGACCGGTGCCGGGCCAGCTCGTCCAGCTCCTGAAACGAACCCTCGTCGAGCAGCAGCTCGATGCGCTCACGTGCGGTCAGCTTGCCCTTGGCGTGCTGCTTCTCTACGGCACGCTCGGAACCGGCGTGTACCGCCTCATCGAGATGCGTACGCAGTAGGGCGAGCTTGCCTGCGGTCGTGTGGATGTCGATCTCTTCGGCCATCGTCGCTCGTCACTCCCTGAACGGTCGGTACCTCCCGGTCGAGCAGGTCGCTCCGGGGGCTGGAGACAATCTATATGAGCGCTTCGCGCACGCACCGGACACGTTCCGGCACGCTCGAAGCGACAATGTATATGCCGCGCTCTAGGCTGCGACCATGGCCTCCGTCTACAGCGATCTCAATCGCCCGCCGTTGAACGAGCACAGCCTGCAACGCGCCCTGATGGTGCCCGGCATCGCGTTCGGCGGGCACAGCATCGCGGCGCTGCGCGTGCTTCCGGAGGTCGATTCCACCAACACCGCGCTGCTCGCCGCCGCAGCGGACGGCGCTCCGCACGGCTCGGTCGTCATCGCGGAGTCGCAGACCGCTGGCAAGGGGCGCCTCGGCCGGTCCTGGATCGCCCCGCCGCGCTCCGGCCTGTTCTTGTCCATCCTGCTGCGGCCCGAGGTGTCCCCGGCGCACTGGGGCTGGCTGCCTCTGCTCGCCGGCGTCGCCGCGCGCTCGGCGATCTCCCGGGTTGCGGAACTCGACGTGTGGCTCAAGTGGCCCAACGACCTCATCCTCGCCGAGCCGGCTGACAGCTCATCAGGCGCCACGGAATCAGGCAGCGCCAGATCAGGCGCCACCGAATCAGGCAGCGCCGAATCAGACAGCAGCGTCACGGATTCCGGTTACGGCGTCGGGCGAAAGCTCGGCGGCATCCTCGCCGAACAGGGTGGTACCGCAGCGCAGCCGTGCGTGGTCATCGGCATCGGTATCAACGTCACGCTGCGCGCTGACGAACTGCCCGCACCGCACGCGACCTCGCTTCTGCTCGCAGGCGCTAAGGTCACCGACCGCGACACGATCCTGCGTGCGTTGCTGCGTAGCTTCGGGTCCTGGTACACCGACTGGGCCGAATCCGGGGGAGACGCCGAACGCTGTGGTCTGACAGCCGCCTACCGGGCCGGTTGCGCGACGCTTGGTCGCGAGGTGCGTGCCGAATTGCCAGGTGGCAGCGCGGTTTCCGGCCAGGCGATCGACCTCGACCAGGACGGCAGGCTCCTCGTCCGCGACGCGAGTGGCGCTTCGACGCCAATTGGCGCCGGAGATGTTGTGCACTTGCGATAAGCGCAGTAATAGCGCACCGTCCCGATCGCATGCCAGGATTCGCCCATACACAAGCGCGGTGGAATCGGCGCCGGTCCGAACGGCCGCACACTAAGAGGGGACAAGGACGGTCATGGGGTACCCACAGCGGCTGCTCGCCGAGGGAGAGCGGATCGACCTGCAGCTGCGTCCGCACTGGAAGGCTCTCGTGCTGCCGGTGATCACGCTCATCCTCACCTTCGGCATCGGCGGCTTCCTCGTGGCCATAGCGCCCAAGCACGGCACGGGGGCCCAAGCCAGCTGGATCGCCATCGGCGTCGTCGCGCTCGGCATTCTCGTCTGGTTCGCCCTGCGCCCCTGGGTCATCTGGCTGAACAGCAACTACGTGATCACCAACCGCCGGCTGATCATCCGCCTCGGCTGGATCCACCGGGTCGGCCGGGACATCCCGCTGGAGAAGATCAACGACGTCTCCTTCCGGCACGACTCGCTGCTGGACCGGATGCTCGGCTGCGGCACGCTCGTGGTCGAGTCGGCCGGCGAGCACGGCCAGGTCGAGCTCGACGACATCCCGCACGTGGAGGAGACCCAGCGGGAGATGGCCACGCTCATCTCCGGCGACCCGGCGCCCCAGGCCCGGCAGAACCAGAACTGACGCATCCGCCGCACCGGCGCGCCCCCTGCACGCGTCTAAGTCCGAGACGGCCCGCGCTCGGCGGCGCGAAGCAAGCGCTCGGCGCGCCGGTGATTCGCGGCGCTCGTCGCGGGGCGAATCAGGGAACGGCCCGATCGCGTGCGGCGGTCCGGGCCGGGTTCCTTGGTCGCTCCAAATCACCTTAGAGCGGTATCGTTGCAGTCCGTACGCCTCCGGATGCGGCCGGCGGCTCAATAGACGCCTACCGGGACCGACCAGGACATTTCCGTCCCGATCGGCCACCCCGCCAACCCCATCCCCTCTCTATTGCGAGTAGGTGAGTCAGGTCACCGGAGCGCACGACGTCACCAGGCCGCGGCCGGGTTCGGAAGCCCATGCCGCCGCGCGGTTGCGCGCGCTGACCGGTTTCGCGAAGTCGATGGCCGCGGCGCACTCGGTCGAGGACGTCATCCGCATCGCCGCCCGCGAAGCCCAGCGCGATCTGCGCGCGGCGGTCGCCTCCATCTCCATGTGGGAACGGCAGACCGGCCGGCTGCGGGTGCTGGCCAACCACGGCAAGCTCGCCACCGGCGAGTCCGCATTCCCGAAGGACGAGTCCTACCCGGTCTCCGACTTCCCCGAGATCCTGCTGAGCGAGGACGACCTCGGCCCGTGGATCCAGGTCGCCGACGACGAGTACGGCGACCCCAAGCGCGTCTCGATGCTGCGCCGCCGCGGCCGGCACTGCGCGCTGATCGCCCCCATCGTTTACAACGGCCGCGCGTGGGGCGAGCTGTTCGCCGCCCGCACCGTCGACCAGCCGATCTACGACCGCGAGGACGTCGACTTCGCCGCGGCGCTGACCGCGCAGATCGCCGCTGGTCTGGCCAAGGCGGACCACGTGCGCCAGATCGAGCGCCTCGCCTACACCGACCAGCTCACCGGCCTGGCCAACCGGCGCTCGTTCGACGCGCGGCTGGACGCGGCGATCGACCGGCACGCCAGCGACGGCACCGTGGTCTCCCTCATCGTGTGCGACGTCAACGGCCTCAAGCGGATGAACGACGGACACGGCCACGACCACGGCGACGCCCTGCTCGTGCAGCTCGCCGGCGTCATGTCCGCGGCGGCGGCGCTGCTGCCCGGCTCGCTCGCGGCGCGGCTCGGCGGTGACGAGTTCTGCGTGCTGATCGAAGGCTACGGCGCCGACGATGCGGTACGCGTCGCGGAAGAGCTATGCACCCTGGCGCTGACCGTACGCGGCGGTGAAGGCGTTGCGTGCGGCGTGGCGTCCACCGGTGACCGAATCGGCGACGTCATCACGCGCGACCGTCTGTTCCGTCTGGCGGACGCGGCTCAGTACCGCGCGAAGCGTTCCCGCTCCCTGCACCCAGTGGTCGCAGGACGCGGACAGCCGCCGGACGCTGCGGTCTTCGCCCTGCCGTCCCCACGTGCCGTCCCGCCTACGCCGGGTGCTCCGGTACCGGACCGGCGCGTGTACCGGGGCCGCACCGGTATTGCGATCGAGTCGCTGCTTACCGAGGCGTTCTCTGCGTTGGACGAAGAGGCGCGTCGTACCGCCTCTGCGGTACCGATCGTCGACCGCGTCGAAGTAGTCGCAGACGTCGTAGCGCGCGGGCTAGACGCAGCGTCCTGGTACGTCTACAGCAAGCCAGGGCCCGTCGAACCACTCTCCGTCGTGCGCTACTCGGTATACCGCACTCCGGCCGAGCCGGGATTGGGAGACGAGAGCCTCGTCTCCGCAGCGCAGCCGGTCGGCCCGGAGCACTTCATGGGCATTGAGGATCTGCTGCTCAGCGGAGGCGAATTCCTAGAGCTGACCGACGGCGCCTTCGACAGCGAGCCGGGCAACGGTTACGGCTACGCGCCGGAGCCGCCGCCGGGCGCGGCCAAGCTCGCGGCCGCCGGATACACCGGGGCGGTGACCATCGGCTCGCCCGCGCCCGACCGCTCGCAGTGGATGGTCGCGGTGCTGTTGGATTCGATCTCCAAGCAGCCTGCTCCGGCTGTGCCGCTGCTGCGTGCGTTGCTGGCCGCCGCGTTGCTGCGTTAACAAGACGGCGCTGCCCAAGGCGGCGCCAGGTAAGGAAGAACGGCCCGGGTCCCGATCCGCGGAAGTACACCGACATACTTCTGCGAACCGGGACCCGGAGTGTTACGCGGCCGCGATCGCTATAACGGCTGTACGGCTATCGCATCGTGCAGGCGGTGCAGGTAGCGCTAGCGGTGCCGGCAGCGCTAGTGGTTCATGCGCGTCGGGACGCGCCGCGGCGCGCCGTATGCCGCCAGCTTGAGGTCCTGCTGCAGGTCGAAGTAGGCCGGCTTCGGCTGGAGGTTGACGTCGTAGATGTTGGCGAAGCCCTCGCCCTTGAAGAAGCCGGGGACCCAGGAGTCCTTGTCGCCGAAGCCCCAGACGGTGAACGAGATGCACTCGGGGACGGAGAGCGCGGCCTTGAGCATCTGCGAGTACTCATACGGGTGCGCGAAGGTGGCCAGGTGGTCGGTCGGCACCTGCGTGTCCGGGCCGTCGACGAAGGTGCGCACGTCGGCCTCGGTGATGGCCACCTTCAGCCCCAGGCCGGCGAAGCGCTTGAGGTTGTCGGCCATCTTCGTCGGGAAGCCGTACTGCGTGTCCAGGTGGCCCTGGTCGCCGACGCCGTGGATAGGCACGCCCTGCGCCAGCATCTGCTTGAGCCAGGCGTACGCCGCGTCGCTCTTGGCGTTCGTCCCGTCCTCGCCCGCGATGTTGTAGTCGTTGTAGAACAGCAGCGCGTGCGGGTCGGCCTCGTGGGCCCAGCGGAAGGCCTGCGGGATGATGTCCGGCCCGAGGTTGACGATCCACCAGTTGGTCGGGTCCAGCTTGGACGGGTTCGAGTCGGTGAAGAACTCGTTGGCCACGTCCCACTGCCAGATCCGGCCGCGGTAGCGGGTCACCTCGGTGAAGATGTGCTGCTTGAGCAGCGAGGCCAGCTCGGTCTTGCTGATCGTGCCGTTCGCCACGCCGGCGGTCAGCCAGTCGGGCAGCTGGTTGTGCCACAGCAGCGTGTGGCCGCGCACCAGTTGGCCGTGTTGTTCGGCGAACTTGACCAGCCGGTCCGCGCCCGACCAGTCGTAGACCCCCTGCTGCGGTTCGACCACCTGCCACTTCATCTCGTTGCCCGGGGTGACCACGGAGAACTGCTCGGCCAGCACGGCCGCGTAGTCCGGGGTGTCGAGGTCGAACGGGATGACCGCGGTGCCGAAGCGCAGGCCTATCCGCGCGGCCAGGTCACGCAGTGACTGTGATCCTTCGTTCTGGGATGAGCCGTCCGAATCGCCGCCGGGCCGGGCGGACCCGGTGGTGGCGGCGCTGGCGGCGGGGGTGGCAAGACCGGGCACCGCGAGCGCCCCGGCCGCACCCATCGCGAGGAAACTCCGTCGTCTCATTGCGATTGCCTCCTCTTAAGGCCAAAAGAGCCGCTTCGCCCGATCCGAAAGTTTCGGAGTGGCGGACGTAAGGGCTAGGCAAAAGTATGCGTGCCAGATTTCCGTGTCAACGGTCGAAACGCTTCGACATCGCGCCGAGTTGCGAGCACGGCGCAGGTACAGGTGAGAGCCTCAGCGTCGAGAAACTATCGAAACTTTCGAACCTTGAATGATAAGCAGCCAGAGGCTAGTCGCCCTGAGCGGCGTCGAACGGCAGCGTCAGCGTCCGCAGGAGGTCGGCGAGCTCGTCGAGTCGGTCGCCCGGCAAGGCGGCGAGCAGTTCCCGCTCGTTCTTGAGCAGCCCGGCCAGCGCCGAGTCCGCCATCTCCCGCCCCGCCGCGGTCAGCCGCACGAGCACGCCGCGCCGGTCCGCGGGGTCGGGGCCGCGCACGACCAGCTCCCGCGCCGCGAGCCGGTCGATGCGGTTCGTCATGGTGCCGGAGGTGACGAGGGTCTGGGTGAGCAACTGGCCGGGGGAGAGCTGGTAGGGAGCGCCGGCCCGGCGCAGCGCGGAGAGTACGTCGAACTCCCACGGCTCGAGCCCGTGCTCCGCGAACGCGGTACGCCGCGCCCGGTCCAGGTGCCGGGCCAGCCTGGTGATCCGGCTGAGCACTTCAAGCGGCTGGACGTCCAGGTCGGGGCGCTCCCGGCGCCAGGCAGCGACCAGTCGATCGACCTCGTCCCGCGCCGCTTCCGTCATGCTGTGCCTCCACCCTCTGCCCACTGGCCCCCGCTGCCCGCCGGTTCGCGATCAGTCTATCAAGACACTTGACGCCAAGCATCTTGACATCGAGATATATGCGCTGCCAGGATTCCGGAGTATCTTGATGTCGAGATAATCGGAGGGGCGTCATGCCGACCCGCAGCCAGTCGACCGCCTGGGATCCCGCACGCTACCTGCGCTACGCCGACCAGCGCGGCAGGCCCTTCCAGGACCTGCTCGGCCGCGTGCCCGCCGAGCAGCCGCGCCGCGTCGCCGACCTCGGCTGTGGACCGGGCAACGTCACCGCGCTGCTGTGCCGGCGCTGGCCGCAAGCGGCTGTCGTCGGCGTCGACAGCTCCGCGGAGATGATCGAGGCGGCGACGGCCGGCGCCGAGGAAGAGCTCACCGCCTCCGGGCGCCTCAGCTTCGAACGCGGAGACGTACGCGAGTGGCAGCCCGCTGAGCCGGTCGACGTCCTGATCACGAACGCCACGCTCCAGTGGGTCCCCGGCCACCTCGGCCTGCTGCCCTCGCTTCTCGGCCGCGTCGCTCCCGGCGGCTGGTTCGCCATGGGCGTGCCCGGCAACTTCGGCGCGCCCTCGCACACGCTGCTCGCAGACCTTCAGCGCGACAGCCGCTGGGCAAACCAGATCACCGGTGAGCAGTTCCGCCCTACCTCTCACGAGCCTGCTGAGTACCTGCGTGCCCTGACTGAGGCCGGCGCGGAAGCCGAGGTGTGGGAGACCACGTACTACTACGTGCTGCCGGGCGTGAACGGCGTGCTCGACTTCGTCTCCTCCACGGCGCTGCGTCCTGTGCTTACCGAACTCGGTGGACCGGGTACAGACGCCGCTCACGCATTCACCGAGGCGTACGCGGACGCTCTGCGTACCGCCTACCCGCCCGAAATGCTCGGCGGTCGTACCGTGCAGGTGCTCCCATACCGCAGGCTGTTCGCCATCGCGCACGTCCCGGCGTAACGCGCCGTTCGCGGCCGCGGCGCTAGCCGCAGCGTGCTTGCGGTCAGCCCCGCCGTCGCGTCAGCAGGCGCGGATGGTGTTCCAGTCCGGAGAGCCCGTTCCAGGACAGGTTCACCAAATGCGCGACCACCTCGTCCTTGGTCGGGTGGCGCTCGTCCAGCCACCACTGCCCGGTGAGCGCCACCATGCCGACCAACATTTGCGAGTACATCGCGCCGAAGGCCGGGTCATAGCCGCGGTTGGAGAACTCCACGCCCAGGATGTGCTCGACGCGCGTGGCGATGTCGCTGATCAGCGAGGCGAAGTTGCCGGTCGAGGCGGCCACCGGCGAGTCGCGCACCAGGATGCGGAACCCGTCGCTGTGCGACTCCACGTAGTTCAGCAGCGCGAAGGCCGCCTGCTCGAGCAGCTCGCGCGGATGCCCGGCGGTCAGCGCGGAGGTCACCATGTCCAGCAGGGTGCGCATCTCGCGGTCGACCACGACCGCGTAGAGCCCCTCCTTGCCACCGAAGTGCTCGTAGACCACCGGCTTGGAGACACCGGCCTTCGCCGCGATCTCCTCCACGCTGGTGGCGTCGAAGCCGCGCTCGGCGAACAGCGCCCGCCCGATCTCCAGCAGCTGCTCGCGCCGCTCCTTGCCGCTCATCCGGACCCGGTGCGCACCCTGCCCCTGTTGTGCCCCCGGTGCCTGGTGCGCAGCGTGGCCTTGACTCGTCACACGGTCATCATGCCGTACGGCGCGCCGCCACCCGGGCCGCGCTCGGCCAGCGGACATCGCGCGCCCAGCCGAACTTCTCGAACAGCCAGATGATCCGGGCGCTGGAGTCCACCTGCCCGCGCAGCACGCCGTGCCGCGCCGCGGTCGGGTCGGCGTGGTGCAGGTTGTGCCAGGACTCGCCCATCGAGAGCACGGCCAGCCACCAGACGTTGCCGGACTTGTCCCGGGACTTGAACGGCCGCTCGCCGACCGCGTGGCAGATCGAGTTGATCGACCAGGTCACGTGGTGCAGCAGGCCGATGCGCACGAGGGTGCCCCAGAAGAGCGCGGTCACCGCGCCCTGCCACGACCACGACCACAGGCCGCCGGCCAGCGGGGGAGCGAGCACCGAGGCGACCACGAGCCACGGGAACGCCCGGGACACCTTCACGATCGCCCGATCCTTGAGCAGGTCGGGGGCGTACTGCTTCTGGTCGGTCTGCTCGACGTCGAACATCCACCCGATGTGCGCGAACGCCAGGCCCTTCATCAGGGCCGGGATCGTGGAGCCGTAGCGCCACGGCGAGTGCGGGTCGCCGTCCTTGTCGGAGAACCGGTGGTGCCGGCGGTGGTCGGCCACCCAGCGGATCACCGGGCCCTCGACGGCCAGTGAGCCGGCAACCGCGAGCACCACCCGCAGCGCCTTGACGGCCTTGAACGAGCTGTGCGTGAAGTACCGGTGGAAGCCGACGGTCACGCCGTGACCGGAGATCGCGTACATGACGGCCGCGATGACCACGTCGTGCCAGCCCAGGCCCCAGCCCCAGGCGAACGGGATCGCGGCGAGCACGGCCAGGAACGGGATGCCGATGAACAGGGCGATGGCCACCCGTTCCTTGGTGGACTGGCGCAGCCCGCTGATCGTGCCGGCGCTCCCGCCTTCCTCGGCGACACCGGCGGAGACAGTTGCGGGGCTGGTGACACGAGCCGTGGTGAACGCAGTCATCGGCGTATCTGATCCCTTTCAGGCACAACGTATTCGCGGGCCGGTTAAGACCCCTACGCTTCCGTAAGTTACGGAAGCGTAGGTCTTCCGGCAAGTACAGGTGACTGACGGGGTATCAGGTGCCAGCCGCGGCGCAAGCGGCGTCAGATCCTCGCGAGATGGTCGGCAGCGCCCTGGCGTCACCCCTCGGCCGCGATCGCCGCGTGCAGGACCGGGGCCAGCTCAGCGGGCGTGACCACCTCGGCGCGCACCGCATCGCAACCGACCCACTGCGCCGCCTC
>Ga0070741_10014434_pt1 | contig 13653 bp, 11 predicted proteins | sample Coa_R1_4_FD_66440 | JGI IMG/M metagenome (GOLD analysis project Ga0070741, IMG submission 66440) | Surface soil microbial communities from Centralia Pennsylvania, which are recovering from an underground coalmine fire - Coalmine... | ecosystem: Environmental > Terrestrial > Soil > Unclassified ... | reverse complement strand
GGCCAGCGGCTCGACCCCGTGATCGATCCACCAGCCGCAGCCTTCATCTTCGAGCCCGCTCCACGGCGCGCCTTTGGTCGCGATCACCGGCGTTCCGGCGGCCAGCGCCTCGGCGACGGTCAACCCGAAATTCTCGTTCAAGGTCGGGAGAACGAAGAGGTCGGCTCGGTAATATGCTTCAGTCTTGTGATCCCCGTAAAGTGGTCCCTCGATCGATACGCGGCTCAGCCCGAGCGCGTCGGCAAGCGCACGCAATTCGCGATCGTGACCCTGCTCGCCCGGACCGACGATGCGGAGCCGCCATGCCGGGTGCAATGCTTCGACCCGCGCCCAGGCATGCAGCAATCGATCGAGCCCCTTCTTCGGGTGGATGCGGCCGAGCGACAACGCTGTGCGATACGCCGCAGCGCCGACTGCGGGGTCGGCGATGCCGATAACGTCGATACCATTGGGAATGATCGCCACTGGCACGGAAAGGCCAAATGTGCGGATTTCCGTGTACTCCTGTTCGCTGGTGGCATGAAAGCACGCGGCGTGCGCAAACGCCCGCCCCTGCAGGAGCATCCAGAACGCCCGTTTTTTCAAGGGCGAAAAAGCCAGCGCGGCGGAGGCCAGCATGCCACGCGGCGAGACCACCAGCGGCCGACGAGCCGCCCACGCCGCCCGACCCGCCTCGACATTCGGCATCAGCCACAGCCCGTGATCGTGAATGATCTCAGCATCTGCAGCCTCTCGGCGCAAAGCCGCCGCCATGGACGGCGAGTAGCGTAAGCTTCGCATGATCGGGACAGCCGCACCAACCCAGGCAAAGCGCCGCTCGCAATTGCCAAAAACCGGGCTTGCCGTCGCATCTGCTCCCCCCACTGAAAAGAGCGACACGTTAGCCCCCGCCCCGGCAAGCGCCCTGCACAAGCGCGGCACACTGTATGAAGGGCCGCCATGCGCATCATCAAGCCCGGCGATTATATGCAACACTCGCGGCAGCAACGGCGGGACCTGCTCCAAACCGACCTAAGGCGTTGCCGCCATCGCTCGCACCGTTCGCGACTCCGCTCCGGACGATAGATACTTCAAGGGAACAAAAAACAACGCAGCGCCGACAAGAGCCTGCCAGAGGTTGGTCAAGAGATAGCCAAAATCTGCTTCGAGGTTAGTAAGGCTGACGAGCGCCGCAACCGAGAGCAAGTTGGCGAGCGCCAGAGGCGCCGCCCCAGCGCTCAACCGAGTGAACAACGCAGACAGCAAGCCAAACACGACCGCTGCCCCGAAAACTCCGATATATCCGAAATTGGCAAATGCCTCTGCGATCATGCCCCAACCAATCGTTGTATAAGCGATACCTTCGCTCGTCTGAATGCCATAACGAAGGTTAAGCAATGCCAACCCCGCTTGGCTGAAAGTTTTGTCCGCGCTCAAAAATCGGGGAGTCAAATATTCTGGTAACAACGCATACGTGGCGCCTCCAAGATAAGGAATAACATCCGGCGTTAGGTATTGCACTTTCAATAACATATACAACAGAGAAGCGCGATCTACGACGTCTTGCTTTACCGATCCGGTAGCCACTGCGGTAATACCATCGCTTAGCCACTCGGCAAAAAGAGCGGGCACTCGTGACGGGCCGGGGGCACGCCCATAAGCATCGTCAACCCAATAGTGCTCGCGCATCTCGCCCTTGCCCGCATGAAGAATAAACAAGAGCATCAACAAAGAAATTGCCGTTCGCCACGGCAGGCGTTTTGCAGATATTACGTAGCCCAAACCGGCACTCAAGATGTATTGCATACCACCAACAAGAAACAGCGAGCTCCACGACGCGACGACCATCACCATGACACCCCCCAGCGCAAGGAGCCAGGTCCGCCCGAAAAGGAGTGCGCGCGCACGCAAGTGTCCAAGCAGATAGCACCCAATCGACGCCGCTGTGATTGCGATGGCGCGCCAGACGCCGAAAAAAGTCCCCAGCCAAGCCCACCAATCCAGCATAACGCCGAGCTGAAAAACGATACCCCCCGCAATTCCGCCAAACACCAGGCGACGGATCTGCCCAGTTGCGAGCGATTCGGGCCCGCCTCTATCAGATCGCCATGCGAACGATTTCAAGCTTGTCCCCCAAACCAACGCGGCAATTACCAAGAAGGACGCGACAGTGAAGCCAGCGCGAAAGATTTCAAAAGGTCCGTAGATGTGACCGCCCAAATTCTCCTTCAGGATCGGCACGGCAAAATACAAATAGTGAAATGCCGCGACCGCCGGCAGGATTGGGATGCCGGGGGCATTGGCTCGCAGCCACAGCACGGCAGGCAGCATCGCGGCCAGGGTGATCAGCACGTAGGCGATAAACCCGTCGGCATTGTCGGCCCAGAACAATCCGAATAGAGCCAGAAAGCCGGTACCTCCGAGAAGCAGGCGACGCACTCGGCGTAGTTCGAAGGTTTTGAGGCCGTATTGGGGGCTGTTCATCGTCCTAAGACCCCGCTTATTGCCGCGACTAGCAGGTTTTCCGTTCGCCCAGTGTCGAACAGCCAAGCCCGTTCCGCCGCCGCGAGCCCCATGGCAGAAAGTCGTCGCCGATCGCCAAGAAGATCTTTCAACGCACGTTCCATCGCCCCGGGCTCGGACCATGAAAAGACCCGACCGCACGATTGGTCCACTACGTCTGCCGCACAGCCCACGCGGTCGCTGACCAGTACCGGACGTCCGCAGGCCATCGCTTCGTTGACCGCCAACCCCCAGGTTTCGTTGTACCCGGACGGCAACACGAACAGATCGGCGAGGCGATACACAATCGGCATCCGGCTCTGGTTTTGAAACGGCAGTACGCGAAACCGGTCTGGCTTGGTGGCAGCTACATGCTCAACCGCCTGCTGCAGTTCTCCGCTACCGACCATAACCACGACGACATCGGGTTCGCCGAGGTGCAGCGCGGCCTTCATCAACTCGATCGGCTTCTTCTTCGGCTCAAATTTTCCGGCAAAAAGTACCACACGATGCCATCTTCTAAGCCCAAGCTCGCGGCGCCAGCGGGCCGCTTCCCGCTCAAACGCTTCCGCCGGACGAGCAAAACGAGCGACATCGATGGAATGCGGGCACGGATACAGGCGCCGTTCATCGACAGAAAAAGCGCGGTAATACGCTTTATTGGCAGAGCCAGTGACCAGAAAGCCATCAGGCCAGCGAAACACCCGTCGGAGCGCCGCTTTTTTCAGCCACCAGCGCGGCCCGTGTCGTCCGGCATCCAGCAGATGCGAATCCCCGTGCAGTAGCGTGCACACGCCACGGCGAGGAAGCGCGCGCAAAGCAGACAGATGAGATGACCACGCCCACCCGTGGACTATGGCAATATCCGGGGCCCACGCTAGCACCCGCGTCACTAGGCTGGGATTGACCAGGCCGAAAAAGTGATCTGTGCCAGGATTCCTGGCGGTGTTCGGAACGGCTTCGTACTCATAGCCCTCGGTTAGAGGTATGTCCCAGGTGACTGGAACGCCAAACCCGGGGTCCAGAACCGGCGTGTCGCCTGCGTGCCAAGTAAAAAATGCTTTGACGCGCAATTCGCTTCGGGCGGCAAGCCGCCGGTGCAGAGGCCCATAGTACTGGATGGGATGAGAAACGATTATAGCCAGGCGCCGGCGCTCAGGCTTCATTGCAGGCGCAGAAGCGGCGAACTGGTCTTTTTACTCCCCGCCTTTTCGCCCCTGCCGATTACTCGATCGAAGATCGCACATTGGACGCTCGTCGACTCCTTTGCCGACCACGGTTCAAGCGCCCGTTCTATTGCTGCCGTGTCAAAGTCAGGCGCCCGCAACCACGCCAACCCGCGTTCTATCTGTGCCCCGAACCCCGGCTCGTCAGGTGTTGCCGCGAAGCTCGCGAGAAACACGTTGGGAAAACGTCCCGCCAAACGGGACACCAGGCTACGCTGGTGGAACAGTGCTAAAATCGGCCTTTTTGACAGCACCGCTGTAAGCAGCTTTGATGCGGTATAGTCTGCATCTACTGAGCCGATCAGCAAGATAGCGTCGGAATCCGCGTATGTGGATATCGATTCAAAATAAGGGATTCGATCTGGGTATTCCGTCACGAGGTCGCCAATACCCGCCGCGTGCGCCAACGGCTCGATGAGCTTTTGCGTTCGTCCGGGGGGCGCATAACTAGTCCCGATAAAATGGAGATGGATATCCTGCCATACTACGGGGTTCGCGTTGCGGTACGACGAAAGAAGAGCAAACAAAGCCGACACGATGGGAGCCATGCTATGGTTACACGCTCCAACATAAAACCAATGCGCTCCAGCGCTAATCCGATCGAATCCCCGCCACTTAATTTGCCGATGCTTCGCGTATTTGTAGTCATCGTCTGTAGCCGCAAACGGCAAAATCGTAAAGTCCGCTTCACTCAGCCTTTGATTGCGGCGTGACAATGCGTGTTTATACGCTTGTGAAACGGCAATGATATGGTCCGCAGCCCTCAGCGCTAGCCGTTCCAAAAATCGGGCCAGAATCTGGTCGACACGGTATTTCCACCATTTGCCCGGTACAGTAGCAGGCGTGTAGGGAAGCGCCTCATGATACCACGGATCCTGAAAATCGTACACAATCTTGCACCCGAATCGACGCTTCCACAACGGTCCAAGTACAAACGACAGAAAGACGGTGGTAGAAAAGAACACCACCTGATAGCGCTCCGTAGCGAGTATTTTGTAGCCAGCGCGATATAGCGGAATAAGCGATCGGTACCCGAGGTGGCCGAATCCCAACCGACGGCATCGGCGCAAGTCCCACGCGCGAGCCGCTACGATCGGGATGTCGCGAGGGATTGACGCGGCGAGATCGGGATCGTCGCGGCCTTCGCATGACTCCGCGCTTACACATAAAATCGTCGGCTCCCATCCGTACTCTCGATAGTACGGAAGAGATATTCGCACACGATGTAGGTCCGGCGTATTCTTTGGTGGAAAGCTGGGGCTGACGATCAGCACCCGCTGCGGCACAGACCCGCAGTCACTAACACTGTGCCGGCTTATTCGCGCGTGAATCACCAGTTCGAAAATAACCAGTCCTTGGCGACAGCCAAAATTTGTTTCGGCGCCGTCATGGGTACTAGCCACGTTCTCGTTAAGGTTACCGGCGTCATCGACCTAGGAAAACTGCTCAAGGTGATATTGCCGTGTCACAAACTTCAACAGAAACTCCATGGGAAAAATCCGATGCCCGTTGAACTCGATACGCTGTGGACCCAAAGGTATTGAGAAATACGGACCGGGTCTGACCGTGTTCCAGGACGGCCTGAGAACCCGTGTATTGAACCTCTTTGCAAAAATCTCCGCCCGTGCCCACGGGAACAGCATGTTGCCGAGCCCGGCCCGACCGACGATCGGAAGCGCAAAGAGGCTCACGAGCGATCGCTTGGCAACCGCCCTTCCAGCGCGGCGCTAACGCGGTCAAGGAGGACCGGCTCTTGCCGTTCCCAGCAAAAGGTCGTCCGGGCGGCCTGCAACGCCGCGGCCTTGGCCCGGTTCAGTCGGGTTGGCTCGGCGAGCAGCGCATCGAGCTGCGCGGCCAGCGCCCGCGGGTTTCCGCTGGGATAGAGCAGGACGGCATCCTCCGCCTGCGCGGCGACCTCGCGCTGGCCCTCTGTATCGCTGGCCATAACCGCCAGACCGGCGAGCAGGTATTGCAGCATCTTGTTGGAGACCGTCAGCTCTTTATTTGGGCAATACCGCATTTCGCCGGCAAAACCGATATCGTGCTCCGCGATACGCGACAGCAACTCGTCATTTGCGACCAGTCCGTGAATAAACACCCGGTTACGCCACTCCGCCGGGGTGCGCGCCGCCAGCCAGCCGTCCAATTCTGCGATCGGGCGGCCGCGCAGGTGTATCTCGGCGGGATGTCGCACCCAGCTTAACGCCGCCAACAAATCTTCGAGGCCGCGGCCCCGTCCCAGGGTCTGAGAAAACCAGCAGATCGAGGGCACGTGGCGTTGCCGGCGATCCTTTGCCACGCCGTCGAGGCGTTGGCGGTCGCTCCACGGAAAAGCATTGTAGATGACATCGGGCGGGCGGCATCCGTACGCGGCTCCCAGGGCCCGGCTCATCGCCGCCGAAGGACAGGTCGCGTAGCGCGCCTGCCGCAAGAGCTGCCCTTCCAGCCGCCGCAACAAGCGGAGCGGCCGATAGCGGCGTGCCTCCGGCAGCAAATCTTCAGAATACCAGTCCTCGATATCGACCGCGACCCGGCGCCCGGCGCGGGCCAGATCGAGCGCGACCGCCAAGGCCGGCTCCAAATGAGCGACATACAAATCGCCACGGCTGCGCCAGGCCGCGCGGCGCAGCGCCGGGTAGACATAGCCGAGCTGCCAGAGGCTTTCGCGGCCGCCATATCGGCCCGCGAGCGAAGCCGCCTTTGCGGCAGCCCGGAAGAACTGCACCCCGATGCCCGGCTCGGTCATGTCGACGACAGGCCGAAAGCGAAACGCACTGCGCTCGAGCAACGCCTGATCGCGCCGCTTCAGTTCCGCATCGTGCCATGCCCCCAGTACGGTCACTTCGTAGCCAGCCGCAGCCAGCGCCGTCGCTTCTTTGAGGACCCGGGGGTTGTGACACAGATGCAGGTTGCTGAGGATGACGACGTGACGTGCAGGGTCGCGCAAGCACAAGATCATCACCCCGACGCAATCGCTACGCTGGCTCGGCAATCAGATGCCGCGTTCGCGTCGGGGAGTCGATCGGCGGCTCGATATAGCGGATCGCGTAGCCGAGATCTCGCAGCCGCCGCGCGCATGCACGATCGAGCGCATCGGAATGTAGCTCTATGAAGAGGCGTGGATGGCCGGTTTGAAGAAGTCGCTGAGCGCCTGCCAGCACGTCGGACTCGGCGCCTTCGACATCGATCTTGATCACGTCAGGTGCCGGCACCGCGCCGTGTCGTAACAGCGTATCCAGGCGCGAGACGTTGACCGTGATCTCATCGACGGCAGCAGCCTCGGGCTGAAACGGGCTGACAGCGAGTTTCGCCATGCTGCTGTCCGGCATCACCTTCAGAGCCATCAGCCCATCGATGTCGCCAACCGCATGCGTGAAAATGTCGATAGGCAAAAGTGGATTGAGGTTTTGCAACCGCCGTAGCGCTTCTTGATTATACGGCAACGGCTCGAAGACGATCACCCGGGATGCGCCCGCCAATGCCATGATGCCTGACATATATCCCCGATAACCCCCGACATCGAAACACACGTTCCCGGGCCTGATACCAGCCGCTAGGGCCTGGGCGAATTCCTGCTCGTAGGTTCCCGTCCATACCGCTTTGTCAAGCGGAAGGGTCACCTCGAAACGAAGTCCGGCGGCCGGACCGGCGTTTACTGTGTGTATGAAGGGTTTTCCGGCCAAGATGCGGGACACGAGAGCTCGTTGCAAGCACGCCACGCCCGGCACCTGGCTGATGTACGGTCGCAACCGATAGGGCACTCGGTTGACGCCGGACGCAAGGATTCGCCGAACCATCAATTCTCACTCGACCGTCGCCCGAGTCACAATTTCCACATACCGTTTGGCACATTTCTCCAGGGTCAGCTCCTCCAATATGTAGTCTCGCGGCGAATATCGACTGTTCCGATATCTGGCCCAGAACACCTCCCAAGCATTCGCAAATTCGCCTATATCTTGGAACTTGGCGCCGCAGCGTGCATCCCAATACGGTACCGAACTCACTGGAGCAAAGCGCACGCGCTGCGGATAATAACCCGGGTCTTGCCAGTAACCGCCCCGGTCCCACGCAAAAATCGGCACGTCGCAGGAAAGCGCCTGTTGGTAGGCAATGCCTTGCGTCTCATGCTCGCATAAAAATATCATAACACGACATTGCCTAAGTGCTTCCCAAAATTCTTCCTCCTTATAAAACCCATAGCGGATCTCGAAGAACGATCTGCCGAATTTGTGTAAAATATCACGAATCGGTTGGATCAATGTGTGTTCGTATTGGCTATGGCTCCACATAATTTTGTCGTACAACAACACGTCGATTGATTTCATTTCCCGATCCGTCGGCCGCCATCGGTCGGTGTCGATACCGACAGGCCAGACCTCAACGGCATCGCCCCAATACGGTTTGCACATCGTCACCATCCAGGGCCCGGGAACCAGAATCTTGCGGACGGGCAGTCGCTCGAGCAAACGGAGATCGTCGGTTGGGTGCGAATAACCGGCGGCGCCAAACACGATAGGATTGCGCCAGGCGATTTTGTCGAGAACAAAGGGCTTGCCGACGATGCACGCCACCTCGTCAGGGTGAGATCGAATGTAACGGTAATCATTGACCCGATAATCGATTCCCAGCCGGTCGAGTCCGGCGCAAAGGTTCAAGAACACGCGCTGCTGGCCACCGATCCGGGGCCGGCCGCGCACGACGCGTCGGACGAGGCGGCGCAGGTAGCGGTCAAACGGAACCCAACGGTCAGGATCCGGTTCTTCATAGAACAGGTTGAGCACGACGGCCCTAGTGGGCGGGCGCCGAGGTGCCGCGTTTGGAGCGTTCATCGCTGAAATCCAGCGCTGCCGGCACACGCTGCGACCGCGGGAACCATCGCGCTCCGAGATCGGTAAGCGGCCGCTCCACCCAGGAATACCACAACGGCAACAGGACGAGCGTTCCGCCTGTCATCGCACACCATCCCAGCCAGGAGAACGGCGTGCCAAAGGTCTCATACCAGGGCCCGCAAATGAACTGCTGAAAAAGATACACAGTATAGCTGACGACCCCAAGCCTGCGGATGCTCTCCCCGCCGAATACGAAGTCGCCGTTGCGAAGGCCGCTGACGATCATGATCGCGCTGCACACCGAAAATATCAGCGGCCATGTAAACAACAGCACATACGAAAACGGTTTGACGTCCCGTAACGCGGCGATCGCGATCAATGCCGTTAGGGCCGATACAAAGCTCACGGCAGGATGGGCCGTCACCGCACCCACGATTCGCGTTTTCTCCAGGCGCCCCGGCCAATACTGTGCCAACAGGCCACCAACGGCGAAGGCTTCTATCGGAAGATAATGGTCCAACACCCAAAACGAAACTTGTCCGCCGAGCTTTCCCGCCACGAACAGGGCCACGCGGCCGAGCGGCGCCACGATCAGCAACCCCAGCAGCAGAGGGCGTATGCTGCGCCGCATCGCCGCTGCGGCCAGCCCGATTATCACGTAGTATGTCTCTTCTACGTGTAATGTTTTAATGTGCCAGGTAATATACGGGCCGCCAAACCAGTTTGACATAGGTATAAGCAAAACAAACCAAGACAACGGATGCTCTTGATGGCGCTGCGCAAATGTTCCGTAAAATACCAAAAACAGGATATAGCTCGGCTGCAACCGAAATATCCGCCGAAGAAAGAAACGACCGATGGCTCGCAGGCGAGCATCGGGCGCCGCATTGCGCTCCACCTCGCGTACCAGAATTCCAGTCACCAAGAAACCCGAAAGAACATAGAACATGTAGACGCCGGTGTCGCCCTTTACGAACGTCGTGATCGCCGGAAACCAGCCATGAACGGGTTCGAGATACAACATGTGGGCAATGCAAACCAAAAGTATTGCATACCCGCGGATGCAGTCGCACCACGCGTTCCTCTCGCTCGGGACAAATCCCAATTTCGGCATTATGTTCGGCATCTCTGTTTAAATAATAGACTCCCACGGCAGCGGTGCCGGTACCGCCGAATTCCCGCGCAGGCTTCCGTGAGATTTGACAATTCGTGCCGCGCTCAACAATTGGCGTCGCACCCGCAGCAACTTTTCCGTCGCTGAAAAGCCCAAGTGCCGGTAGAGAGCCCCCAACGCCCCGGAATCCGGCGGCACGAAATCTGGGTCAAGGCGGTAGATCCATTGCACCAACTCGCAAGCCTCGACCAAATGCGTGTACGCAATCCAGTGAGCCAGCGGCCATAATACCTTGATCGCTGCCCGCCTGCGCCGAAGGGTTAACTCGTGCCGCTCTTCCAACACACGAAGTATTTGCCGATAAATGTACAAGGTTTGGATGTTTGTGCCCACCCCCCGCAAGCCGCCGTGGAACTGGAGGCGCGGCCTGTCGTGGGATCGGTGGCACAGCGTCGGCTCGGGGGCTACGGCAACGCGCGGGTAACGCAGCGCAAGCTCAAGCACGAAGCAGCGGTCGTCTCGCGAAGCGAAATCGGAGGCGGGAAACAGCGTTCGGTGCGGAATATTATTGACGAAGGCGCGGCGCATCAGAAAGGCGGAATAATGTGAGCCGTATCCCTCGCCCAGTTGCTGCGCGATGAAGTCGTCTGTCGGCTCCCACGGAAGCCGCTGTATCAAGGTTTCATTGTGATAGATATCCATACCTGCGACAACAACATCGGCATCCTCTCGCTGCGCGATCGCGAATTGAATGTCGTTGGCGCCCGAATTCAGCCAGTCATCCGAGTCCAGGTATCGAATGTAGGTCCCCCGGGCCAGCGCCAGCGCCCTATTGATCCCCCACGGCTTGCCCCATCCCTGCCCTTGAACAACCTTTATATCTGGATTGCGGCGAAGCCAGGCGTCGGTGCCATCGGTACTTGCGTCGTCGATGACGATGATCTCGATCTCGAGGCTGGCACTCCGGCAGGAGTCGACAGCCTTCGGCAGCGCCCACAGCCGGTCGCGGGCCGGGATAATAACCGAGATATCAGGCACGGCGCAGGCTAAAAACGCACAGCTTTACTGATTTTCCGCGGTCCCCTAATGGCATGAAAAACGGGGCGCAGAAGATCCTTTGCGGTTTCCGCGACAAGCGCCGGCATAGAACACCGCACGTTGGAATACAGTTTGGCAAGGAACTCAGGCCACTTACGCCCTGAAACGAGGTGTAACCGCATGATTTCCCGGCAGTAGGGATAAGAGTTTATATCGGCTCCGAGAAAGTGAACCAATTGCGGCCGCATCTCTTCTTGTTCGTACCAGGGGTTGCGTCGGGGATGTCCGCGCGGATTGCGGAGCACAGCGTATCCTGCGAGAACGTCGATCTTCAGCCCGCCCGGCGCGGCCAGAAGGCTATTCATGATATCGCCCCGTTCCGGGATCGGCGTCTCCCCGCAGAGCGCCATGGCCAGCGAAATCACTACCTCGTCGTTGGGGTGGCCGCGAAGCCGGCGAAACCCGATATCGTCATACTGGGCCAAAAGCGATCGGGCTGTTTCATAGACACGGCTGCATCGGGCGCCCGGCTCAAGATAATAGATTCCCCCGTTAAACCGGGGCATGCCGGCCACATTGAACCGGCGACAGATGGCTGCGATGTCACCGAACCATTCGCCTTCACTGATCGTCCTTCCAATCACCGACACCGCATGCCCGGCAAAGCGGTCAAAGGCAGGCCGGAGGGGGCCGACGCACAGGCAATCCGCGTCGATAAACAGCGATTGCGCGGCCGGGGCGATCTGGTCGAGGTAGAATTTCGGCCCAAAACCACTCCCGAATTGCCCCGATTTCAACGGAAGCAATGTTTCCGCCGGCAAATCCGGCGGCAATTCGTGTGGCTTGTGATCGGTGGCGATATAAAAATCGATCCCCGGCTCGGAGTTCCAGCGCCGGAATGAACGTGCCAACGCCACGGCCATATCCAAATAGATATTTTTGCCTGTCGCAATTGTGAAGACTCCTCTCCTTAAACATCGTTGCTTAACCGTGCGCGTCATAATATTCTCTTAGTTTTGCAAGTTGCCTATTTAAGTCAAAATGCTTCTCTACGTGTCGTCGACCATTTTCACATATTTTTACCAGACCACAGCCAACGCCTGACAATTTTGACAAAATGCACGTTAACGACTCAACGTCGCCTTCATCAAACAAAAATCCAGTATTATTCTCGATAATTAGCTCAGACATATCGCAATGCCGTGAACCTATTGCCAACAACCCCATTGCCATCGCCTCGGCGAGCACATATGGCATACCGCCTTCGGCATCCCCATCCGCACTATGTTTACTCGGACACAAAATAATATTATGAGAACGAAGCATAGCACGAACGTCCGTTGGTGTCAGAAACCCTGTAAACCGTACTTTTCCATTCAACGCCGGTTTCCTCGAAAGGCGGACAAGCTCCTCTTTGATCGCCTGGCCCTGCGGGTCATTTTCGCCAGAGTCACCAATCACTGTGATCTGTACTCTTACGCCTGCCTCGGCCGCGCCTAGGCAGGCCTTGAGACCATCAGCCAAACCCTTCTTTTCCACAAACCGCCCCACCATCGCGATCTTCAAACCACTGTCAAACTCGGGCTCCAGATAAGGCAACTGGCTCAAGTCCACCCCTAAATGTCGGACTCCGATCTTGTCGCTCGGACACCCGATCTCAATCAACCGCCGCCTCATGACCGGTCCTTCGACCAAAAACAGATCGCCCTCTTCGAAAAGCTCTGCGAAACGTTCACGCCAAATGGGCTCCACGTTCGGTAACGACCACGCTTCTACTCCGTAAAAATTGGTGATCAATGAAGTATGCGTGGCCCGCTTCAAGGATAGAGATTTCCAGCCTCTCGTCCCAAAATGGGCATGAATAATGTCGGGACGCCAGTTCCTTGCTCTCTCCAATGCACGCCGGGCTCCCCAATACCTCCCACCAAGCCTGGCCAAGCGCCGGCATATCACGGGCCAATTTCCTGCCAAGTCTTCACAAAATATGGATGTGCCGTCCAGCGGAAATTGGTTTTGCCCCGACATTGCTGTGCAGAGCACGGCACTAATCGTATCGGGCACCGATGTAACTTGAGGGTAAACCCAATTCTGAGTGTGCGGCAAAAAATTGTCTATCGTGTGTAAGACTCTTTTCATTGAATATCTATTCCCTATACCGCAAACTTTTGATTATTTTCATCTCTCCAGCAGGTTTTATCTCCCAAAGCATTTCTCAATCTTCCAATCAGCACATTTATAAACTAGGGCGTCAGTTAGTTGCAAACGCCGGCCGCCGCCAATCCGCGGATCTTGGATAACATCGAAGCTAATTGCACCGGTAACATAGTCCACACGGTGCATGTTTTTATCACCTATCCAGAGGTCTATGTTGTATCGCCCGGGATAAAGCAATATGTTTTCTAAAGTGACAGTCAATGTGTAGGTTTCTTCAACGTTGACTCCGAATTGATATAAAAAATCATAGCAGAATTCATGAACTGGTGTACCAAACTCAGTTAAGATTGTACTCGATATCGTCAACCCACTAAGAGATTTAGTGATTTTAAGTCCCAATTTTTGTTCGATCTGATCACCCATCTTAAACACGGCGCATGCTCGGTTATTGTTGAAAAGCGAGATCGAAAGAAAACGCGCTTCCCCCGAACCGCTTCGGTCGGTGCGTGCCGCGAGGTTGACGGCTGACGCAGCAACTGTTTGGCTGGAGAGATAGTGCTGGACGACCTCGTCGATACGGCCCGTCGCACACAGCGCGCCTTGGTTCAGAAGCGCGCCCCGCTGGCAGACCAACATCAACCGTGGCATGTCGTGACTCACGAACAGCACCGTGCGCCCGCCGCCGGCGACCTCGCCCATCTTGCCGAGGCATTTCTTCTGGAACTCGGCGTCGCCGACGGCGAGGACCTCGTCGATGACGAGGATTTCCGGCTCCAGATGCGCCGCCACGGCAAAGGCGAGGCGCACGTAC
>Ga0070741_10014433_pt1 | contig 13654 bp, 13 predicted proteins | sample Coa_R1_4_FD_66440 | JGI IMG/M metagenome (GOLD analysis project Ga0070741, IMG submission 66440) | Surface soil microbial communities from Centralia Pennsylvania, which are recovering from an underground coalmine fire - Coalmine... | ecosystem: Environmental > Terrestrial > Soil > Unclassified ... | reverse complement strand
GGGAGAGATTTTTGTGCGCGGAAACCACGACAAAGCTGTCGCAGGCTTGACGGATCTTGGAGATTTCAATCCCATCGCAGGTATCGCGGCCTTGTGGACACGCGAACAATTAACCAATCAGAATATGGAATGGTTGCGTTCCTTGCCGCATGGCCCAATACAAATCGCCGCGCTCTCTGATGCGCAGCTGGTGCATGGCTCTCCCCTCGATGAAGATGAGTACGTGGTCACTCTTCAGGATGCAGTCGACCCCCTGCTCCTCTCCTCTGTGCATTTGACTCTGTTCGGACACACTCATTTGCAGGGAGCGTTTTCTATGGATGGAACCAAGGGCGACACGATGCGCCCCATGTATAAAACGGTTGGACGAAGTGAAACTCTGGAATTTCCGTTGGAACCAGGTGTCCGCTACCTCGTAAATCCTGGTTCCATCGGGCAGCCGCGTGATGGCGACTGGCGCGCGGCATTTGCATTGCTCGATACGGAAACTCGAGTCCTTACATACTGCCGTACACCCTATAACTTAAAAGCAGCGCAAGAGCGCATTCTGGCGGCCAATCTCCCACAACGTTTGGCGACCCGCTTAGCGGCGGGCAGATAGCATGAATAAATTGAAAGCGGATATCCATGAAAATTGATAAGCGGTTTGCGAATTTAGTGAATGTGATTTTCCTCACAGTTGGACTTTTCACCGCCGGTATTTCTGCCTCCGCTCAAAGTACAACCAAGAGTTTTAAGGAAGTCGCCATTTCGCCTGATGGCAGCCGCGTGGCATGGGTGGAGACTGCGCTTGATGCTGAGAGCCAACCTGCGGGTGGTTCGGCGATTTATGTTCAAGATTTGAAATCTGCCAATGCTCAGCCGGACCACATCTCCGCCAAATGCGCTGGCAATTGCGATGAATCTGGCATCGCATGGTCGCCGGATAGCAAGCACATCGCGTTTTTCTCCGATGCCGAAAGCTCTGGTCAGTTGCAGTTGTACTCCACGGACATAACCGGCGGTGCGGCTCACAAATTGACCAGCCTGACCGGGTTTTTAACTGAAGCTCATTGGTCACCCGATGGCAGCGCTCTTGCATTTCTCTTCACCGAAAATGCGCCGCGGGTTGGCGGACCGCTCATGGCAATGACGCCCGAAACCGGAGTCATTGCGGACAAGACATATGAACAGCGTTTGACAGTAGTGGACACAGCAACCGGCAAAGTGCGCCAGCTCTCGCCGCCAGAAATGTATGTTTATGAATACGATTGGTCGCCTGACAGCAAGAGCTTCGCCGCCATCGCAGCTCGCGGCTCCGGCGACGCGAATTGGTATGTTGCGCAAATTTATACCTTGAGCCTTGCGGGTGAAAACTGGAAATCAATTTACAAGCCAACATTGCAGATCGCTGTGCCGCGTTGGTCGCCTGATGGCAAGCGGATCGCCTTCATCGAAGGTTTAATGAGCGATGAAGGGAGCATTGGCGGCGATATTTTTCTTATGTCAGCGGCTGGAGGGAACGCGCGGAACATCACGCCGGGAATGGCTGCTTCTCCGGTAGCTCTGCATTGGGAATCACCAGACAAAATTTTTTTTACTGAAACGGTTGATGGTCAATCTGGAATTGCCAAGGTGGATGTAGCGGGGAAAATTGTGCAACTCTGGGCCGGGCCGGAATTGATCACCACCGGAGACGAGGATGGAACGCAAATTTCGTTGGCAAACGATCATCTGACTTCGGCGGTGATTCGCGAATCGTCAGCTCGTGCCCCAGAAATTTGGGCTGGACCGATTGGCAATTGGAAGCAAATCACACATGCCAACGAAGCCGCGAAACCGGAATGGGGCGAAATGAAGAGCCTGCATTGGACAAGCGATAACATGCGGGTTCAAGGCTGGCTTCTGTATCCCAGGGATTATGATCCGGGCAAACATTACCCCTTAGTTGTCGTCGTGCACGGTGGCCCGGGCGCGGCTGTGCAACCAGAATGGCCCGGTCCTTTTCTCAATACAGACGAGCTGTCCACTCACGGATACTTCGTACTTTATCCCAATCCGCGCGGTAGTTTTGGTCAGGGTGAGAAATTCACTCAAGCAAACGTCAAAGATTTTGGCTATGGAGATTTTCGCGACATTCTGGCCGGAGTCGATGAGGTCGTAAAAACTCTCCCAGTAGACAACAATCGCGTCGGGATCACTGGCTGGAGCTACGGCGGCTACATGACCATGTGGGCTGTCACGCAGACGAATCGTTTTCGCGCCGCAGTCTCCGGAGCGGGACTGTATAACTGGCAAAGTTATTATGGTGAAAACGATATAGACGAGTGGATGATCCCCTTCTTCGGGTCTTCGGTCTATGACGACCCCGCAGTCTATGCCAAAAGTGGGCCGTCGACATTCATAAAAAACGCCAAAACGCCGACATTGGTCTTAGTGGGCGAACGGGATGGTGAATGCCCTGCGCCGCAGTCGCGCGAATTCTGGCATGCATTGAAGACATTGGGAGTGGAGACTCAACTTGTAATCTATCCCGGTGAAGGGCATGCGATTCAACAGCCCGACCACCGGCGCGACATCATGAATCGGATGATTGGCTGGTTCGATCAGCATATGCCAGCTGCCAATCCGTAAGTCGTCGTCCGATATGCTTACGGTTTTTGTTGTCCCCGCAGCGAGAGTACATGCCTTCCAGATAGTGCTTTCTGAATCTTCTTGACGCCGTTGCCCTCCGGGCTTAAGCTTCTCTGAATTTTCTTCCTGCTTGGTTCGCGAAAATGCCCGCGGAACCAGCCTGCGATGCTCGTTTGCAGAACTTATTTCGAGGTGTTCGAAATGAAAGTCTCTGCCCTGGCCTGCTTATTCTTGAGCACAATTCTCTGTGCCCGTTCCCATTCCAATCCCGTCACCGAAACTCTGGTCATCACCAACGTCAGTGTTATTAATACTCGCGATGGATCAATCGCACCACGAATGACGGTTGTCATCAAACATGGCCAGATTCAAGCAGTCGCGAAATTTGGGATAGTCGCCAGTTCGCCTAAAACGCGAGTGATTAATGGAAGTGGCAAGTACCTGATCCCGGGATTGTGGGACATGCACGTGCACACCAGCGGCAATGCCGCCGCGGCTTGGGATAAGCGTACTTTGGATTCACTTTACATCGCTAACGGAGTGACCGGCATCCGCGAAATAACAGAAGAGCGTAGTTTGTCCGAGCCCGGTTTGCCCGGAAAAGAAGAGACTTCGGCTGATCAGGAATTAATCGGACCACATAGAATTTTGGCCAAATCTTTTCTCGGCGAGAATAAAAGCGATTCGAAGATGTTGGCAGTCAGCGTTCCAGCCGCGCGCGACGGCTCCTTTGGTGAAACAAAAAGCATCGAACAATTAAGTGCAGTTATGCTAGCGTGTTCTTCGCGTGAGGTCGAACTTCGTCAGCGAGGTCTGCGCGCATGGGCAAATCATGATGGAGCAGCCTATGCAGCTCTGGCAGCAGAAACTCGCGCGACCTATGATCCGGATAAAGCATGGAATTTGTTTGTCGATTTTGCCAATCGAGGCATTCGGATGGTCCCTGCGTTGGTCTGGTCCCAGAACAGTTCAAACTTAGGCAGTCCCCAATTAAAAGACGATCCAGCATTGCAGTACGTGTCAACCGCAATTCGCCAGAGTTGGGAGGCAGAAAATTTGCGCGGTAGTTCGCCAGGCGACTTACAAGAAGCGAAAGAAATAGCGGCCCGTGATATTCAACTCGTGGGCGCGATGCGTAACGCAGGCGTGCAGTTTATGGCCGGAACGGACTCGCCCGCTGCGTATGTAATTCCTGGATTCAGTCTTCATCAGGAACTTCAATGGCTAGTCAAAAGCGGGTTCACTCCGGCGCAGGCGTTGCAGGCAGCGACCATCGATCCCGCAATCTTTTCCGTGCAGCTCGACAAATACGGAGTAGTTGAGAAAGGACATGTGGCAGATCTGGTGCTGCTGGATGCGAATCCGCTGGAAAACATAAGCAATACCAAAAAGATTGCGGCAGTTTTATTTGAGGGAAAGTACTACTCGCGAGAAGATTTAGATAAATTGCTGGACAGTACAAAATAAAGTGACCTGCAAAACGATTACGTAGGGACAGCCGCCCTCGGCAGCCGGGTGTTCCCATCCTTGCGTTCCGCACAAACGGCGGTTGCCATACTGTATGCGGAGATCAATGATTCAAAGATCAATGATTCAATAAGACTTCGCAACCATTTACCCTACGAATCATCCCGAATACTGTTCAGAATGATGCACTTACCCTCCTTCTGTGCTGTAATACAAACTGCGATTCATGTCTGCCTCTTCTACATCCTTGCGCCGCCGGTTAAATGGTTTCCAGCGCGATCTTCGCGGCGCGCAAAAGCTCGCTAAAGCGCTGATTTCAACCGATCATCCGCTGCTCGCGCACATCATTCCCATGCGCCGCTGCAATCTTGCTTGCGAATATTGCAATGAGTATGACGATTTTTCAAAACCAGTTCCACTTGAAATCATGTTCGAACGCATCGACAAACTCGGCGCGCTCGGAACATCCGTTGTCACTATCAGCGGTGGCGAACCCCTGTTGCATCCCGAACTCGATGAAATCATTGGGCGCATCCGCAAAAATGGAATGATTGCGGGCATGATCACCAATGGATATTTGCTGGTCGCGGAGCGCATTCAGCGTTTAAATCGCGCAGGTCTCGAATGGTTACAGATTTCGATCGATAACGTTACGCCCGATGATGTTTCCAAAAAAAGCCTGAAAGTGCTTGATAAGAAACTACAACTGCTTGCCGAGCACGCCGATTTTCATGTGAATATAAATTCGGTAGTTGGCGGTGGAGTACGCAATCCGCAAGATGCGCTGACTATCGGCAAACGTGCTGTCGCCCTTGGGTTTACCTCGACTATCGGCATCATTCACGACGGCAGCGGGCAGCTTCAACCGCTCAACGAAGAAGAAAAGCGCGTGTATCACGAGATGCAATCGATGTCGAAGCGCAGCTTCACGCGGATCAATGGCTTCCAAAACAATATTGCTGAAGGACTTCCGAATGATTGGCGTTGCCGCGCCGGGGCGCGCTATTTGTATATTTGCGAAAATGGATTAGTGCATTATTGTTCGCAGCAGCGCGGATATCCTGGAATTCCGTTAAAGGATTACACAGTCAATGACATACGCCGCGAATACCTGACGGAAAAAGGCTGCGCTCCGAATTGCACCGTATCGTGCGTGCATCAAGTATCAGTTGTGGATTCGTGGCGAGCGCCGCAACATCCCGCGCCTCCAGCAGTTACGCCAGCAAGCGATCTGGTACACATCGAATAAAACTCAATTTTGTTTGCGAACTGCATGCGTATCAGGCAGTTCGTTCAATAATTGCTGGATAGTTCGCTTTAGTATTGGGTGGCATATCTCTGGTGCGATTTCTGCCAGCGGTTCCAGCACAAACCTGCGCTCGTGCATGGCGGGGTGCGGGATCGTCAAATCCGCTGTATCAACAATACAATCCCCAAACAATATGATGTCTATGTCAATGAGACGCGGGCCTTTATCCTGCTGGCGCTGTCGTCCCATTGCATGCTCGATAGTGAGAAGGCTGATCAAAAGCCCTTGAGGCGATTTGTTCGTTCTGAGTTTTACCGCACAGTTCAGGAACCAGGCTTGCGCTGTGAATTCGACTGGTTCTGTCTCGTAAAACGAAGAAACTGCAAGCACATCGCCCACGCCGCTGAGCCGATCAATAGCGATGTTCAAATTTGTGGCGCTATCTCCGACATTGGATCCGAGCGAAAGGTAAGCAATATTTGACACGTGGTTCACAGTTCAGTTTATAGAGTTCAACTCCGGCGCGGAATTAAACCATCCCCGAGTACCTCGCTTAAGACTTGCGCCGCCATGAAAGTCCCGGCACCCTGACAACTTACGAGGTGCAAACGTATGTTATCGATTCACGACAAAATTGACCGTGCGCAACGGCTGGTTCGCATGTTGGAGGATGATGCACCGCTCCTGGCGCTTCGCGTGGCCCAGCTAGGCCCTGAACATCAAAGCTCTGCAAAGAGCTACGCAGCTCAACTTACAGCAAAAGCCCGTGCGGAACTGGAAAGATTAATCCAAGAGGGTAGTTTCTGGGATTCTTCTGATTCGAGCCCGCAAGCAGCAGATTAAAAACCTTCACGAAGAATCCTACAGAAGCGGTTGCGCTCGGCACTGCTACTTCACACTCTGTGCAGCCGGGTTCGGAATCACTTTTACTCCCACCCCCGACGCCTCGCTATTTGCGTGATATACCCGCTCGGTTGCCTTCACGAAATCTGACGGCTTTGCATCTGGGATGTTCACGAACGTCTGCGGATTCCTGTCTGTCAATGGGAACCATGAGCTCTGCACCTGCACCATGATCCTGTGTCCGCAGCGGAAGGTGTGATTTACATCCTGCATATTGAAATCGATCTCTTCCACTTTTCCCGGAGTGAATGGTTCCGGCTTTTCGAAGCTGTGGCGGAACTTTCCCCGGAAGGGCTCTCCGCGCACGAGCTGCTGATATCCGCCCATGACGAAAGCTGGTGGAAGCACATCGCCTTTGGATTTATTGTCTTCGGCTTTTTCTTCGTCCAACTTATTTTGGGGATAGTCCTGAGGATAGACGTCAATCAGCTTTATGTCGAAGTCGGAATCCGTGCCGCTGGTCGAAACGAAGAGTTTCGGCGAAAGCGGGCCTGCGATGGTGACATCTTCATCCAGCACCCGCGTTTGATAAGTGAGGACATCGGTTCTCGTGGTGGCGAAACGCTGATCGGAAAGCATGTATTCCTGCGGCACATCGATGGCAGTGTAAGCCACAAAGGGCACAGGTCTAGCGGGATCGCTCACGTATTCATCAAAAGCTCCGGATGCTTCTTTGGGTGGCTCAAACGAAAGCTCGCCATTGCCATGGAAGTAGAGCATTTTGCTTTGAACGTTCTTCGGAGGCCATGCCGAATATTGCCGCCATACGTTAGTCCCAGTTTCAAATACGTAAGCCTCGGGAAGTTTTGCATCTGTCCCACCTTTTAAATATTGTTCAAAGAAGGGAAACAATATGTTCTTGTCGTAATATTCGGAAGTTTTGGCGGCGAAATTCACGCGCCCCAAAGAATTGCCTTCATGGCGCGCCCAGCCACCGTGGACCCACGGTCCCACAACCAGCGCATTAAAGATTCCCGGATTGTTCTTCTCGATGGCATTGTAGGTAAGAAATGGACCGGCGAGATCTTCCGCATCAAACCATCCGCCAACCGTGAGCACGGCACAATGAATGTTTTTCATGTGCGGCGCAAGGTCCCGGGCCTTCCAGTAATCGTCGTAAGTGTCGTGGTGCACTTGATCATCCCAAAGCAGGCTTTTGCCTTGAATGTACCGGCTGAGATTTCCGATTGGGCCGGCATTCAAATAAAACTGATAACCGTCTTGTGTCCCATAATCGAATGGAGCCTCATTTTTTGGCGGAGTTTGGGGATGATCCTGTGGATAAAAGAAAGTGTAGAAATCGAAATTGGCGGCCAGCATGAACGCGCCGCCGTGGTAGGCGTCGTCCCCCATAAATAAATTGGTCATTGGAGCCTGCGGAGAAGCCGCTTTCAGCGCAGGATGCGAGTCGATGATTCCGGCGGAGGTGTAAAAACCAGGATAGGAAATGCCCCAAATTCCTGCGTTGCCATTGTTATTGGGAATGTTCTTGAGCAGCCATTCGATGGTGTCATAGGTGTCGCTGGCGTCATCAACATCTTTATTCGTTTTCTTGTTATCTATATGAGGACGCGACTCCACGAATGTGCCTTCGGACATCCAGCGTCCGCGCACGTCTTGAAGGACGAAAATATATCCCGATTTGTCGAAATCGCGCGATGGCCCTAAACTCTTGCGATAATTATCAACGCCGTATGGCCCTACGCTGTAGGGGGTGCGATTGAGCAGGAAGGGATAGGGCTGGGAAGCATCTTTGGGAACATAAACAGCCGTGAAAAGACGCACGCCGTCCCGCATGGGAATGCGGTATTCGTATTTTGTGTAATGCTCCTTAACGTCGAACTCGGGAGCTACATTGGCAGTGGTCTGGCAAAAGAGGTGTGCGGTCAGGGAAGTAACGATTAAAAATAGCGTGGATAGATTCCATTGCATGGGCAGCTCCCATCGAACGTAGATGCGCTCTCTAAGCCGAATAGGCAAGCTACCTACTGAGGGTAGAAGGAGTCAAGTCAGCCCAATGCGCGATCAACTTTACTTAGCCAGTTCCATTGCTTTCCCAGTTGCTGGTGGAGGATAATTCAAAGCGGTACATGCGGCATCGCGGCGCGCGGTTTTGCTTCCGGTGAATCTTCCCAACTCCATAACGCTTACACGCATCAGCAGCATTCCTTTGCTGATGTGGATTCTATCGAGTTCACATTTCAGCAGCATACATGGAGAGAAAGAGTTGCTGGCTTCGGCTCTGTTTATTCTGGCATCCATTACGGATGGTATCGACGGTTATCTGGCCCGCAAACGTGGACAGATCACCACTATGGGAATTCTGCTCGATCCATTGGCGGATAAACTTTTTATTGCCGCCGCTTTCATTACACTGGTGCAGTTCAATCCCAGCCTGGTACCGGCATGGATCGCGGTCATCATCATTGGGCGGGAGTTCCTGGTGAGTGGCTTACGTTCGATCGCGGCCTCGGAGGGTTTCACCATTGAGGCCAGCGAGCTGGGTAAATTTAAAATGCTGGTGCAGATCGTTTCGGTGGTGGCAGCTATTCTGGATCACCGCTGGAAGGAATGGCCAGTGTATGGCCAGTATTTTTTCCCGGTACACGCTATCGCCGTGACTTCGATCTGGTTCATGGTGGCTTTATCTTTAATATCGGCGGCGGATTACTTTGCCGCCTTCTGGTCAAAAATCGATCGGCAACATGTAAAGCGCCGTCGCCGAGCCTTCGTCCTTAGCCGGCGGAAAAAACATGACGTCTCTGTCTCCCCACAAGTTCCATCCCGATAAGAGCGAGTTGCCCGAGTTCTCCCCATCTGAACGTCACTTGCTTCTAAACTTGGCTCACCGGGCAATTTTGGTAACAGTCGAAGAGCATGAACTGGTAGATATTCCACACTCCCCGCATTTTGAGGAGCCGCGAGGTGTGTTCACCACGATTTATTTAAACGGTGCTTTGCGGGGATGTGTAGGTTACGTGTTTGCTGACAAGCCCCTCTATGAAACAGTTATCTATACTGCGCGCGCTTGTGCGTTTGAAGACATCCGGTTTGCACCGGTCACCAGGGACGAAGCTTCTCAGCTGGAAATTTCTTTAAGCATATTGTCCCGGTTGCAACCCATTACTCCAGATAAAATTGAAATAGGATTACACGGGTTATTGATTGCTCAGCATGGCCGCCGGGGGTTGCTCCTGCCGCAAGTGGCGGTCGAGTGCGGATGGGATAGAGTCACCTTTCTTGAACAGACCTGCCGGAAGGCAGGATTGCCAGAAGATGCGTGGAAGAATGGGGCGAACATTGAAGCGTTCACGGCGGAAGTGTTTGGCGACGCGAGTTCGTAGATAGGAAAGTTGGTCCAAAACGCACAGGAATCCCAGTTTTCTTAATATGCAGCAAAGTTCTGTTGACGATGTGTCTTGCAGGTTGTTATATTTGTAAGGTTCCGCGAGTTAAGTTTGGCTTGTCTGTACGTGGTGGGACGTTCCTGTCACGTCGTAAGCGTTGGAAACACGCCGAAATCACAGTTAAGCTTTAGAGTCATACATCTTCAGAGTGCATCAAATCTGTAGATATCCTCGCTGAAACGTCCTGCGCGCACCTTTCGCCTTTTGAAAGATTATGCGGGACGCCACTGACGAAACGGATCGCCTCCGGATTTAAAGAAGTTACGGGCTTGGCGGCACCGTCGTTGGTTCAGTCAAACGGGAAACCGATAAATTTCTTGCCGTGCGATAGCGGGCGAGATCATGGTTGGCAGTCGCCATCCAGTCCCTGTATCAGGGAAAAGCAAGCAGCAAATAATTTTGCCTGTGCGCGTAAATGTGCGCGGGTGGGAATGCGGCTGAGAAGTTGCGGCTGAGAAGTTGCGGCTGAAGGAGTAGCAAAGAGTGCCTACTTTCAATCAATTAGTGAAGGCCGGACGCAAGCGTCCACGGTACAAGACAGCGAGTCCTGCATTGCAGGGATGTCCGCAAAAACGCGGTGTGTGTACCCGTGTGTATACCCAAACGCCCAAGAAGCCGAATTCGGCGTTGCGCAAGGTGGCTCGTGTGCGCCTGACCAACGGCATTGAGGTTACGACCTATATTCCTGGCGTTGGCCATAACTTGCAGGAGCACTCGATTGTGCTTATTCGTGGCGGCCGTGTGAAGGATCTGCCGGGTGTCCGGTATCACGTAGTGCGTGGCACGCTGGATTCTGTCGGTGTGGCGAATCGCAAGCAGAGCCGTTCGAAGTATGGCGCCAAGCGCCCGAAAGCCTAGTAGGAGCTGATTTAGTAGGAGAAGTTAGACGATGCCAAGAAAAGGTTATATCGCGAAGCGAAGCGTGGAAGCCGATCCGGTGTACGGATCGAATCTGGTGACGAAGTTCGTCAACTCCATGATGTGGCAAGGCAAGAAGAGCACTGCTGAGGGCATCTTTTATGAAGCCCTGACCAAACTTGAATCCAAAGGTGGCGATGAAGCCTTGAAGCTTTTCACCAAGGCAGTCGAAAACGCGAAGCCGCTGCTCGAAGTCAAGAGCCGCCGCGTTGGTGGCGCGAACTACCAGGTTCCGGTGGAAGTGAATGCTGATCGGCGTACTTCGCTCGCAATCCGCTGGCTTATTACCTATTCTCGCGGACGTGGCGAGAAGGGCATGGTCGAGAAATTGACGAACGAATTACTGGATGCGGCTAACGGTAAAGGCGCCGCGATCAAGAAGAAGGAAGATGTTCACCGTATGGCGGAAGCCAATAAGGCATTCGCGCATTATCGGTGGTAGAAGAAGCGAAGAAGCGAAGAAGCTATTGGCTCCTGGCTGTTAGCTAAGAGCTAGAAGCTGATTTTAAGAGCCCCAGAAGGAAATAAGAGAGCCGTGGCGAGACAAGTACCATTAGAGCGTTGCAGGAATATCGGCATTATGGCCCACATCGATGCCGGCAAGACCACTACGACGGAGCGCATCCTGTTCTATACCGGACGTACGCACCGCATCGGAGAGGTCCATGAAGGCACTGCGACGATGGATTGGATGGAACAGGAGCAGGAGCGCGGAATCACTATTACGTCCGCTGCTACCACATGCACCTGGCGCGACATCCGCATCAATATTATCGATACACCTGGCCACGTGGATTTCACCGCCGAGGTCGAGCGATCCTTGCGTGTGCTCGATGGCGCTGTGGCTGTGTTTGACGCAGTTCATGGTGTACAGCCGCAATCTGAAAAAGTCTGGCGGCAAGCCGATAAGTACGGTGTTCCAAGAATTTGTTTTATCAATAAAATCGACAAGGCAGGCGCGGATTTTGAGCATGCAGTCGATACTCTCCGCAAACGTTTGAATGCCAAGCCCATCGCGATTCAGATTCCCATCGGACAAGAAGACAAGTTCAAAGGCGTAGTTGATCTCGTCAACATGAAGGCGATTACCTGGAAAGACGAGACGATTGGTGCGGAATACATCACAGGCGAAATCCCCGCCGAGCTGCAGAAGAAAGCTGAAGCATTCCATACTCAGCTGGTCGAAACCGTAGCCGAGAACGACGACGAAATTCTGCATAAGTTTCTTGAAGGCGAAGCGATCTCGGCTGATGAATTGCGCGCATCGCTACGTAAATCGACGATTGAGCTGAAGTTATTCCCAGTAGTTGTCGGAACATCGTTCAAGAACAAGGGTGTTCAACCGTTGCTGGATGCGATTGTTGATTACTTGCCATCGCCGATTGATGCCGGTGAAGTAACGGGAACGAATCCCGACGACGCGAAAGAAGTTGTGCGTCATCCTTCCGATAGCGATCCGTTTTCGGCTCTGGCGTTCAAGATCATGGCTGATCCGTTCGTCGGTCAGCTGACATTTATTCGCATTTACTCAGGCCAGCTGAAGTCTGGTGATTCGGTTCTGAATCCACGCACCGGAAAAAACGAGCGCATTGGGCGTCTGCTCAAGATGCACGCCAACAAGCGCGAAGACATCCAAGAAATTCTGGCGGGCGATATTTGCGCGGCGGTGGGGCTGAAGAACGTCTCGACGGGCGACACGATTTGCGACGAGCGGCATCCGGTTGCACTCGAATCGATTGAGTTCGCCGTTCCAGTGATTTCGGTAGCAGTTGAGCCAAAAACCAAAGCCGATCAGGAAAAGATGGGCATGGCGCTGGCGCGTCTGGCTCAGGAAGATCCCACCTTCAAAGTTCACACCGATCCCGATAGCGGACAGACCATCATCAGCGGTATGGGCGAGTTGCACCTCGAAATCATCGTCGACCGCATGATGCGCGAGTACAAAGTCGAAGCGAATGTAGGTAAGCCGCAGGTGGCTTATCGCGAGACCATTCGCAAGAAGTCGGAAGCGGAAGGCAAATACATTCGCCAGACGGGTGGCCGCGGACAGTACGGTCACGCCAAGATTCGTCTCGAGCCGCAAGAGCCGGGCAAAGGTTACGAGTTCGTCAACGATGTTGTCGGCGGATCCGTGCCCAAGGAATACATTAAGCCCATCGATCAGGGCATTCAGGAAGCCATGGAAGGCGGCATTCTGGCTGGCTATGAAATGGTCGATGTCAAGGCGATTCTGTACGACGGCAGCTATCACGACGTCGATTCGAACGAAATGGCGTTCAAAATCGCTGGATCGATGGCGTTCAAGGAAGCCGCCCGCAAGGCGTCTCCAGTGTTGCTCGAGCCGGTGATGGCAGTCGAAGTTGTCACGCCGGAAGACTACGCGGGAACGATTATGGGCGATTTGAGTTCGCGTCGTGGACGCATTGAAGGCATGGAGCATCGCGCTGGTTCGCAGGTGATCAAGGCGATCGTGCCTCTGGCGGAGATGTTTGGATACGCCACCCACATGCGGTCCAGCACGCAAGGCCGCGCGGAATACTCGATGCATTTTGCGCGTTACGAGGAGGCTCCGAGATCGGTTTCGGAGGAAATCATCGCGCGGGTGCAGGGCACTGCGAAGTGACTACGTAGTCCGCGGTTCGTGGTTGATCGAAGATTCTGGGTTGGCAGCGGGCGGCAAGCGGATTTCGAAGTCGTTTTCGGGCCAGGCGGGATATGGAAAGAGCTTCTGAGTCTAGCGCACGGGTATCTCGGGACCGGGATTGAGCGCGAGTCGCCGGAAGGGCAATACAGAGTTCGGGATTTTTGGAAGTCCCATGTGAACTTTGAAGTTTTCCGAGAGCAATTTGTAGTGGAATGCGAAAAGTTCAACCGCCTGATTGTGGCGGAAGGTTTAATAGAAAAACAGCAACTCGTCGGTGAGTACTACTTGGACGAAGGTAGTGACGGAGACGACCTGGTTTCGGCCGAGGGCTGAGGAGAAGAAAGCAAAATGGCGAAAGAGAAATTTGATCGTAATAAGCCGCACGTGAACGTAGGGACGATTGGTCACATCGATCATGGCAAGACCACGTTGACGGCGGCGATCACGAAGGTA
>Ga0070741_10014432_pt1 | contig 13654 bp, 10 predicted proteins | sample Coa_R1_4_FD_66440 | JGI IMG/M metagenome (GOLD analysis project Ga0070741, IMG submission 66440) | Surface soil microbial communities from Centralia Pennsylvania, which are recovering from an underground coalmine fire - Coalmine... | ecosystem: Environmental > Terrestrial > Soil > Unclassified ... | reverse complement strand
GTTCTCCGGCCGGAGTTGCAAAATATTCTCGATCTCGGAGCGGGCAACGGCTGGATGTCCTATCGTCTCGCGCAGCGCGGGCGCCGGCCGGTGGCTGTGGATATTCGGACCGACGATTTCGACGGCCTCGGCGCAGCCCAGCGCTATTTTTCCGCGGGAGTGGAATTTCCCAGGGTTCAAGCGGAATTCGACCGGCTGCCATTCGCCCCCGGGCAGTTTGACCTGGTGATTTTCAATGCCTCGCTGCACTACTCCGCCGATTGCCGGAAAACGCTCGCCGAAGCGAAGCGGTGCCTGCGGCCCGGCGGATGCGTTGTCGTCCTCGATTCGCCTGTTTACAAGCGCCCCGAGCACGGCGAACAGATGCGTCAGGAGCGGCGGCGGCAGTTTGAAAAGCAGTACGGGTTCGCTTCCGACAGCATTCCTAGCCGCGAGTATCTCGATGAACCGCTGCTCGGGGAGCTGGCCCGCACCGCCGGCCTGAGCTGGCGGATTTACCGGCCCTGGTACGGCTGGCGCTGGGGCTTGCGTCCCTGGAAAGCGCGCCTGCTGGGGCGGCGGCCGCCTTCGCGCTTCTGGATTCTCGTAGGGACAGCATCATGATTCTTTTTCTCCATCCGCGCGCGACGCGGCCGAAGAACCGGCGCTTTCCTCTCGCGATTCTCGCCCTTGCCGCCGTCATCGAGGGCAAAGAAGATTATGTACTGATAGACGGCAACATCGACCCCGATCCGTGGCTATCGATGCAGCGCGCCGTGCGGCAGGGAGAGGCGGCGGGCGCCCCGGTCGAGCTGCTGGCGGTCTCCGTCATGCCCGGGCCGCAGATGGCGGCCGCAATCCCCCTCTGCCGGGCCTTTCGCGAGGCATATCCAGCCGTGCCGATCGTATGGGGCGGCTATTTCGCTTCCCTCTATCCGGATGCGGCGCTGAACGCGGCCTATGTTGACTTCGCCGTTCGCGGCCAGGGCGAAGATACTTTCCTCGAGCTGCTGGCGGCGTTGCGGGGCGGCCGGGATTTTTCGAAGATTCGCGGACTCTCCTTCAAAGACCGCTTCGGCCTCCATGTTCACAACCCGGAACGGCCCCTGCGCGCGCCCGACGAGTATCCCTGGTATCCCTATTACCGCCTGGAGGCCGAAAAATATATCGCGCGTACCTTTCTGGGTTCGCGCACCGCCGTACACCAGGCGAGCATCGGCTGCCCCTTCCGGTGTAATTTCTGCGGCGTGGTCCCGGTTTACGATCGGGAAAAAATGGAATCGCCGGCGCGCACGGCGGCGGTTTTGGCCCATTTGCAAAAGCAGTATGGCGTCAACGCCATCCAGTTTTACGACAATAATTTTTACCTGCGCGAGGATCACACGGCGGAACTGGCCGACCGCCTGGCGCCCCTCCACCTGAAGTGGTGGAGCGAAGGCCGCATCGATACGGTGCTGAGTTACTCGGACTTGACGCTGCAAAAGTTGCGCTGGGCGGGTGCGGCGATGATTTTTTTCGGAGCCGAATCCGGATCCAACGAGGCGCTGCGGCAGATGAACAAGCAGATCACGGCCGAGCAAACACTGGCTCTGGCGAAGCGCATTCGGGAATTCGGAATTGTCCCGGAGTTTTCCTTCATTCTCGGCAATCCTCGGGACCCGGAGCGCGACATGGAAGAATCCATCCGCTTTATCCGGAAGCTGAAGCGAATCAACCCGGAAGCCGAGATCATCGTCCAGCACTACATCCCTACTCCGCAGCGCGACGGCATGTATGGCGGCATCGACGGCAAAATTCAGTTTCCGCGGACGCCGGAGGAGTGGGCCACCGAGCGCTGGTACAACTTCACGATCCGCCGCGATCCGCATCTGCCGTGGCTGCCGGAACACATCAAGCGGCGCATCGATCATTTCGAGCTGGTGGTCAACTCCCGGTGGCCGACTATGCAGGACATCCATCTGAACCAGTGGGGCCGCGCTCTTCTGCAATCGCTGAGCAGTTGGCGATACTGGTTGGGCTTTTATGATTTTCCGGTGGAGCTGAAGTGGGCGCAGAAATTCGTAAACCTTCGCAAGCCCCGCTTCGAGAGTCTTTAGGCGCCTGCTCCGCGCTCCAGGCAGGCTGGTCAGGTCATGAATGTCGCACCGCTTGAAGGCCACCGCATCTGGGCGGCCACTTACGATGAAAGCCCGAACCCGATGCTCGCGCTCGAGCTCCGCACGCTGCTGCCTCGTTTGGGCGATCTTCGCGGACGAAAGTTTGTGGACGCCGCCTGCGGCACAGGACGCTGGCTGGCCGAAGCCTGTTCTCACGAAGCTTCGGCCGCTGGCGTAGATCTCTCGCTGGAAATGCTCGCCCGCACAAAACGGAAAATGGGACGCCAGGCAGCAATTGCGTGCGCCGACCTGTTGCATCCTCCTTTGCCGGATGGCTGGGCCGACATCGTTGTATGCGCGTTTTCTCTCGCTTACGTCCCGGCCATCGGAGACGCGGTCCGTAGCCTGGCCCGGCTGGTGAAGCTTGGAGGACGGCTGTATATCAGCGATATTCACCCGGAGGGCCGCCGCCGCGGCTGGACCCGCTCGTTTCGCAGCGGCCCCGAGGTTTACAAAATCGATCACCATTTCTACACGCTGGAAGATCTGGCGAAGGCCGGCGCGAAGGCGAGCCTGACTTTAATGAGTCTTCTCGAGCCGTGTTTCGGCGAACCGGAAAAAGATATATTTCGGCGCGCGGGCAAAGACCACCTGTTTGAAGAAGCCGCCGGCGTCCCGGCGCTCTTCGTCGCCGAATGGGAGGCGCGGCCATGATACTGGCCGGCGCCAGAGTCGCTCTCGGGCCTGAGGAAGCGGCACAGCTCGATGTAGAGATCCGAGGCGGCCGGATCGCCGGTCTGCGGCCGCCCGGCGGCTTTCCCCGTAAGGGCCTGGATCTGTCGGGGCATTTGATTCTTCCCGGCCTTATTAATGCCCATGACCACCTCGAATTTGCGTTATTTCCGCGTCTGGGGAAAGGCCCTTATCGCAGCGCCGGCGAGTGGGCGCGCGACATCTACCACCCGGACCAATCCCCGATTCGCGAGCACCTGCGCGTACCCAAGAGCGTCCGGCTCCTTTGGGGCGGTTTGAGGAATCTGCTGGCGGGAGTGACGGCGGTCTGCCACCACAATCCGTATGCGGCGGTTTTCCGGCGCAATTTTCCCGTCCGGGTACTCAGCAACTTCGGCTGGGCGCATTCGCTTGACTTCAGCCCAGATGTGGCGCAGCGTTTTCACGACACTCCTCCCGCCCGGCCCTTCATCCTGCACCTTGGCGAGGCGATCAATGGCGGTGGCCGCGCCGAAATTTTCCGGTTAAACGAGATGGGCGCGCTGGATGGCCGTTGCGTCCTCGTACACGCCGTGGCGCTCGGCCGCCGTGGTTTGCAGCTTGCCAGGGAAAAGGGCGCGTCGCTCATTTGGTGCCCGACCTCCAATCTCTTCACTCTGGGAACCACCCTTGGCCCTGCCGCGCTGCGGAGCGGCTTGCCCGTGGCCCTCGGAACCGATTCGTCTCTCACCGCAGCCGGCGACCTGCTGGATGAGCTCCGCGCAGCACGCCGTGCGCGGCGCCTTTCTGACGCGCGGCTCTACCGCATGGTGACGGCGGAGGCCGCCCGAGTGCTGCGAATGGACCAGGGAGCAGGCGGAATTTCGAAGGGCGGGAGCGCTGATCTGGCCATCTTTCTCGACGAGCATGCGACTCCCGGCGCCGCGCTGTTCGCCGCGGCTGCCTGTGGCCCGGAAATGGTAATCGTGCAAGGATCAATCAAGCTGGTTTCATCCAGGCTCGCTGCCCGGCTGCCGCAACTCCGGCGCCAATTATTGCCGCTGGCCGTCCAAGGCCGGGGTGAATTCCTGGTTGACGCTGATATTCCGAATCTCTACCAACGGGCCGTGCGGGAGACGGGCCTCGAGGTGCGTCTCGGCGGAAAGCGGGTCAACCCGTGATGTCGCACTGCATTGAGCGCCTGCCAATCCTGATTTTGTATCCGCACAACCGGTGCAATTGCCGCTGCGTGATGTGCGACATCTGGAAGATCGACACGATTCAGGAGATCAGCTTGTCCGACATCGAGCGCCACCGGGCTGATATCGCCGCTTTAGGCGTGGAATGGATTGTTTTTTCGGGCGGGGAGCCGCTAATGCACTCCGATCTGTTCCGGCTGGCTGACCGGCTGCGGGCGCTCGGGATTCGCACGACGATTCTCAGCACAGGCCTGCTGCTCTCAAAACATGCGGAGCGCATCGTCGCATCCATCGACGACGTAATCGTTTCCCTGGACGGACCGGCGCCCGTCCACGACCGCATCCGCCGGGTGGCCGGCGCATTCGGGCTGCTCGCGTCGGGAGTGCGGGCATTGCAAAACCTCAAACCCGATTTGCCGGTGGCCGCGCGCTGCACTGTCCAAAAACAGAATGTGGGGCATTTGCGGGAGACTGTGCGTGCGGCGCGCGATCTGGGTCTGCGTTCTATTTCGTTTCTGGCGGCGGACGTGACCTCGACGGCGTTCAACCGTTGCGAACCCTGGCCTCCGGGAAGGCAGGCGAGCGTGGCGCTGCGCCAGGAAGAAATTTTGATTTTAGAGGCTGAAATCGAAGCGTTGATTCAGGACGAGACCGGAGGCTTCGTCCTGGAAACCCCTGAGAAGCTTCGCCGAATCATCCGGCATTTCCGGGCCCATCTGGGGCTGGAAGAACCCGCCGCGCCGCGCTGCAATGCGCCGTGGGTTTCCGCGGTCGTAGAGGCAGATGGCACGGTGCGGCCGTGTTTTTTTCATTCCCCGATCGGGAACATCAACACGGGAGGGCTGCTCGCCGTGGTAAACGGACAGGCGGCCGCCGAGTTTCGAAGAACGCTCAATATCGCCGAAAATGCGACATGCCGGAGGTGTGTGTGTTCCCTTTACCGGTGAAGCGGCCGGCGCATGCACTGCGTTTCCAGCGATCGGGAGCCGCAGCTCTCATCCGCGGCGGGCAGCCCAGGAGACCGCATCGACCATTTCGCTCCGGTAGCGTTCCAGCGTAAATCGCTCGCGCCATAAGACATGGCCGGCAAGCGCGGCGCTTTCCAACTTGGTTCTTCTTGCAAGCACCGACGCGATCTTTGCCGCAAGCGCTGCGGGCGTGGAAGGACTTACAAGAAATCCGGTCTTCCCATCAACAACTACCTCGGGAATTCCGCCCGACGGGAACGCCACCACGGGAACACGGCACGCGTAGGCTTCCAGGATCACACGCGTGGCCGCTGGTTCGCGAATTGAAGGCGTCACCAGCAGATCCAACTGTGACAGCACGGGCCATACTTCAGTGCGCCAGCCCAGGAAATCCACCGGCAAACCTGCCGCCAGCTCATAGAGCAGTTTGCGGTAACGCTCCGCTCCGGGATCGGAAAACAGCGCGTCGCCGCAGATCACGAATCGGCATGGGGGCAGCGACGGGGCGAGAAGCCGCGCCGCGCGAAGAAATTCCGCCTGGCCCTTTTCCGGCGCGATGCGGCCGACTACGCCGATTCGCAGCAGCGCAGACGGCCCTCTCGGAGATCTCTTTTGAGGCGGCTCCCGAGCCGCATTGTAGATGATGCGCAGCCGGCTCGCGGCGTAACGGGCCAACGGCTCAGCCGCAAAGCGGCAGCAAGCCACCGTGGCCGCCCCGGCCAGTTCCAGCGAACAGCCGGCCAGCCAGGACGCGTAGCGCTGCGCCAGACGGCTATGGCAATGGAACAGAATCGGCCGGCCGGTTCTCCGTGCGGCCCACGCCGCCGCCGGCAGCAGGCGGGGGCCATTCACATAAATCAGATCGGCGTTGGAGCCGTCCGCCAGGCGCGCAATGCCGGCGGCGAGGCGCGGGAACCCGGCCGCGAATCGAAGCGCATCGCTCGCCGATTTTCGCCCCAGCAGGTACGGCCCGCAGGAAATGGAATCGACCACGACGCCCATCGCTCGCATAGCCGGAACTAGAGGACCCGAACCCGGTACGGCGGCGCGAACACGCCATCCCCGCTCGCGGAGAGCCGGCAGCAAATCGAGCAGGCATTGCTGCGCGCCGCCCAGATCGCTATATTGATCCAGGAGCAGAATGTTCATGGCTCGCGGACGCCGGCGGCCAGCACTGCCAGATACAGCGGCAGCAGCCGCCAGTAGGTCAATATGTCGCCGGACAGCATTTGAACCGTTTGACCGCACCAGAAACAGAACATCCAGAGGCCGGCCAGCCGGCGAAAACCGGCGCCTCGAGCGGCGAGCCGGTACGTTGTACGGAGGACGGCGATGCCGAAAAGCAGGAGGGCTGCCAGGCCGCCCCACCCGGTTTCCACCAGCATGCTGAGGTACATGTTATCCGCCACCACGGGCCGCCCGAGAAATCCGGAATAAGGGAGTGTTTTGTACCCCACGCCAAAAATGCTGCGCCACGGCTTTTCCGCGAGCGCCTTCAGCAGGAAGCTCCAGCTTTCGAGGCGCGGCGCGAGAACCATATCGGGAGACGAAAAAAGATACCCGCCGGTAGCCCACAGCCGGCTGAAGTAAATGGGGAGTAAATTCGGAAACAGCCAGCTCACAACAGCAATCGCGGCCGTCAGACAAAACGCGACGCCCAGGCCGCGCGTAATCACTTTCCAGGTAGTCCGCAGCCGGCCGCGTTCCATCCATAGAAGCGCCAAAAGCGCTATGGCCAGGCTGGCGGCTGCCGAGCGCGAAAAAGAGAAACTCAGTGCGGCGAGCAAGACTGCCGCTCCGAGCATGAGCCATACGGCCGGCAGGCGCAGTTCGCGGCCCAGCCTGAGCGCGGCGATAGAAGCGATCATTACCAGCAGAAACACACAGAAGCAGCCAAGCGTAGTCGCTTCGTAAAACACACCCTGCGCGCGCCGCAAAACCGCGTCAGGCAGCCAGACAAATTGCTGAGCGAAGCGGCCCGGGGCTGGGAATTGAAAATAAAAATCGAGACAGGCGAACCCTGCCGATCCCAGACCGGCCCAGAACAAGACGCGTACAAGCCGCCCGGTGTTGATCTCGCGACCAGGGCCCCAAGCGATATAGAAAAAGACGTATGCGGAAATGGCGAACAACGCCACGCGCGCCAGGCTGCCGGCGGCGATCTCCCAGCCCGAATACAATCCGGCCAAAGGAACGCTGATGGCCAGCGAGAAGAAGAGAAACAAAAGAGAGGCCGGAAGAAAAGCCCAGCGCATCCGCCAGGCGCTCAACCGCGCCAGCCCGGCCCACAGGCCCAGGGCAGCGATGAGAACCGCGGGGTGCGGTCCGGTATCGCCGCCGGGGAGCGGCAGCGGCGGCAGCAGGATAGCCGCGGCCAGGAGAGCCAGAACCCAGCGTGTGGCGCTGTTCGCGACCCACCAGAGAGCCAAGAGCAGCGGCGGCAGCATTGCCATCCACAGCCCCTGAGGGCGGGATGCCGTCAGCGACAGCACTCCGGCCCAGCCGCCCAAGACGACGCTCACAGTGGCGTCACGCCGCCGCGAGTATGCCAGCGTCATATAAAAAACTCATCAGCTCTTTTCGAAACCGTTCCCGTGAAAACTGGAGACTGTGCCCGCGGATGAGCTGCGGATCCCAGGTGCTCTTCTCCAGCTTCCCGACGGCGGCGAGCAGCGCCTCGCTGGTCTGCGGCCGGAAATGGACGCCGGTTCTGCCGTCACTGACGGTTTCGAGCGCTCCGCCGGCGCCATAGCACACGACGGGGCGGCCGCAAGCCTGAGCCTCGACCGGCGCAATGCCGAAATCCTCCAGCCCGGGAAAAATCAAAGCGCGGCAATGACGATATAAATCCCGCAGGCGAACATCGCTGACCTCACCGAGAAACTCGACCGGCGGCCGCGCCCGCGCGCGAAGAACATTGTGGAGGGTCCCCGCCCCAGCCACCAGCAGCCGCCGGCAGCCGCCGGAAAAGGCATCTACTGCCAAATCGATTCGCTTGTAAGGCTCGAGGGACGAAACCACCAAATAATAATCGCCGCCCGGCGGTCCGGGCGCCCGGCTGGCGCACTCCTCCGGAGCGAAAAATTCTGTATCGACTGGCGGGTAAATCACTCGAGCCTCGGTTCCGTAAATGCGGCGGATCCGGCCTCGGACGTTTTCTGAATTAGCGAGGAAAAAATGCACCCCCCGGGAGCTGGAGGCGTCGAAACGGCGGAGCCACGGTGAGACCAACTGCAACGCGGCGCTTTTCCACCATAGCCCCCGCCCGAACTGAAAGTACTGCCTTCTGGTTTCCCACAAATACCGCATGGGGGTGTGAACGTAGCTCACGTGCACCGCTCCCGGCGGAATGGAAGCTCCCTTCGCGACGGCATGACTGCTGGAAAAAACGAAATCGTATCCAGAAAGATCGAGTGATCGAACCGCCGCCGGAAACAGGGGGAGATAGTAGCGATAAGCCTTCGCCGCAGCGGGTAGCCGGTCCAGGAAGGAGGTTGCGCGCACGCGGGCCTCAATCTCGGCGCAAACACTGCCACGTCTCCAAAGCAGCGTGAATACGTCGGCGGAGGGAAACAGCCGGACCAGCTCAAGCAGCACCTTTTCGCCGCCGCGCATTCCCGTCAGCCAGTCGTGGACCAGCGCGATTTTCAAGTGTTTGCGGCAACGCGCAGCGTTTTGCGGAACACTTCCGCCTTGTGTGAACGCAGGCTGAATTCGAAAGTCAAATAAAACAATGAAACAATCAGTCCTAAAGCGGCTGCTGCAACAAGATTCAAGGGGATGTTCGGAAACGAGGGGCGCTCGGGCACGACGCCCGGATCGAGCAGGCTGAGGCGCTCGCCCCGGAATCCGATTGAACTTTGCAAGTCGCGCAGGCGCTTTTCGAATTGATCGTGTTCGGCCCAAGCCGCATCATAGCGGGCGTCGAGCCGGTCGGATTCCGCCATATGATCCGCGAGCGCCTGTTGTTTGGCGGCAATCTCGCGGTCCAGGGCGGAAGCGCGGCGCCTTAGCTCGCTAGCGCGGCCGCTCGCAGTTTCCAATTTACTCTCGGTCTCGCCGCGGTCTGCCGGCGCGGATTTCTGCCGCGCCTGCTGCTCGGCGAGCGTAAGATCGGCGGAAATGGCGAGCCGGTCGACCTCATCCCGCAGCGATCGCAACTGTTCGAGTTCCGCTTTTAATGCTTCCACGCCCGGGCTCCGCCGCTGGAAGCGCAGACGTGCAGACTGCGCTGCTTGCAGCTTCCGGGCCGACTCGTCCACGCTCCTCTGCGCATCGGCGATCAATTCATCATCCCCGGCGCGGTTGGTCTTCCGGTTCAGTTTGATCGTTTCTTCCGCGATATATTGCGCCACGGCGTGCGCTGTTTTCGCGTCGCCGAGAGTCACCGCGACGTCGAGAATTTTGGTGTTCCGGGGAATTTCAATTTTGAGCACATCTCGCTTGAGGTTCTCAACGGAGCGAGCGTGCTCGATCGCCCGCAACTGAAAGCGGTCCGCCGCCTCGGAAAACAGGGCGTCGCTCGCCGCGAAGTGCTCGTAGGTCTTCAGAGATTCCAAGTAAACCGGGCTCACGGCGGTGGCGACGCGCGGGTCGCTGCCCGCCGGCGGTTCGATCACCATCGAAACATGGGCTGTGTATTTTTTGGGAACCAGCAGGCTCACAGCCAGCGAAACCAAGGTGGCGGCGGCGACCGTTGCGGCCGGCAGCCGCCAGCGGGAGCGCAGATGGAGCAGAAATTGGTAGCTGTCAAATGGATCGGGCATCCTGGGTTCCCCTTGCCTCTACGGCCCGCGGCCACAGGCGGCGAAAGAAATCGGCCAGCGTCATCCACAGAATACGGAAATCGAACGCCAGCGACCAGTGCCGCAAATAATATAAATCATGTTCCACACGCTGGCGTATGGAGGTATCGCCGCGCCAGCCGTTTATCTGCGCCCAGCCAGTGATGCCCACTTGCAGGCGATGCCGCGTGGAGTAAAACGGCAGATCCCGGCGGAACTGCTCGACAAAATGAGGCCGTTCGGGACGGGGCCCTACCAGGCTCATATCGCCCCGAAGCACATTGAACAATTGCGGCAGTTCGTCCAGCCCAGTGAAGCGCAGGAATCGGCCCCAGGCGTCGGTCGCCGGCGAGATCCATTCCCGGTCGCTTTCCGCCAGACAGGAAGCGGGCAGAGTTCGGAACTTGTAAAGCAGGAACTTCCGGCCGCCGCGGCCGACGCGCTGCTGCGCGAGAAAAATCGGTCGCCCGGAACGGATCCAGATGACAACAGCGAGCGCCGCCAGCACCGGCGCGAGGAGAATCAGGCCGGCGGCCGAAACTATCAAGTCGATAGCGCGCTTGGAAAAAACATAATCGAAGGCCCTCGATCCGCCGGCGGCGTTGGATACCACCATAAACGAGCGGGTAAAATGAACGCCGCCGGACAAAAGCGCGCCCAGCGGTTTTTCAATCGCCACCGACGAGGGCGCCGGCAGAAACTCAAGCGCCTCAGCCAGCGAATCCAGGTCGCCCGCGGCGTTCGCAGAAACCGCGACCACGACTTCGCAACAGTCCGGTGGAACATCAAAAGCGCGCAGTGCACGGGCTGCTTCAGAGATGTTTGGAAAACGGCGGCAGCCGGCCTCAGCGGCCCCGGCGAGGCATTCGCGGCGCAGTTCCACCAGGTCCGGCGCATTACCCACTACAAATATCCATACGGACCGGCGAGCCGCGTTCCGCCGCACCCACCTGCGGGCGCAAGCCGCCGCCGACGCGCTAAAAATGAAGTGCAGGCCCCAGAAAACAGCGACAGTGTAGCGTGAAAATGAATACGCCCTCCAAAAAAACGCCGCCGAAGAAACCAGCGCCATCGTGACGGCATCCAGTTGCGCCAACAACCAAAGCCAGTGGGCAAAAGAAACGTCGAAACACTTGTAAATTATTCCGAATCGCGTCTCGAGGGCCGGCCAAAGCGCGGCCGAAAGCGCGAAATAGGCCACGTACGCCGGCCACGCGGGCCGGTCTTCGATCCTCAGAAGGCCGGAGTAGAAACGTATGAACAGCGCGGCCGCAAAGGCGATTCCCAGGCCCAGCGGCAGTGCGAGTTTCAGCAACCAGGAAGCGATTTGTTTGTGTGCGTATCCCATGCCGCTCAGGTGAATGATACGCTATCAAAGCACAAGCCGGTCCTCATGCGGTCCTCGTCAAACGAATCAGAGGGTGTGCGCCACGGCGCTCTGATAGCGGTGCTCGCGCTGGTTCCTCTTGCCATACTGCCCGCAGTCTTTTTCTATTTTGACGTGACGCCGAAGATACTAGTGTTACTTTTGGGGACGGCCGCCGCGCTGCTTTTCGGCGCGCGAGGCAAGGGGCCGGCTCTCAGCGCACACCAGCGGTGGCTTCACCGGGTGCTCGCGCTGCAGGCTGCGTCGCTGCTCCTCTCGACGGCGCTCTCCAGCGACCGCGCGCTTTCTCTTGCGGGCAGCAACTGGCGCAGACTCGGCCTGATAGTCCAACTGGCTCTGCTGGCGTACACATACCTTCTCAGCGGCCTGGCCCCGCATCGTCTTCTACGCGCCATCGCCGCCAGCGGCCTGGCGGTTTCAGCGTATGGAATCGCGCAGTATTCCGGATGGGATCCCTGGCTTCCCAAGGAGAGCTATCACATCAGCGAAGGCGTCTGGTTGATCGTGAGGCCGCCTGGAACGCTCGGTCATGCCGGCTATCTCGGAGTCTATTTAGTGTATGTCGCGTTTTGCGGCGCGGCGCTGGCTTTGACTCCGGAAAAACCCCTCTGGCGGCGGATCGGCATCGCCGCTGCAAGCCTTTCGACTGCGGCCGTCTTCCTCAGTGGGACGCGAGCCGCAATATTGGGACTGCTAATCGGCGCGCTCGTCCTGGCTGTGCGAGCCCGGCCGCGCGTCACGGCCAAAGGCGCCGGTCTCGCAGCGCTGCTGATCGTTCTTGGCGCTGCTTTTTATTTCTCCCCGGCCGGTTTGCTTTTGCGGCACCGCGTTCAATGGCATCGCGGCGACCCCTGGGGCGGCGGCCGGGTTACGCTTTGGACCGACACCTTACGCATGTCCACGCACCGGCTGCTGGCGGGCTTTGGTCCGGAAACTTTCTCCTCACAGTTCGGCCGCTTCCAGTCGGCTCAACTGGCTCGCGCGTTTCCCGATCGCTACTATGAGTCGCCGCACAACATCTTTCTGGACGCCTTGGCGGGCCAAGGTCTGTTGGGGCTGGCGGCGCTCGCGTCCATGGCGGCGCTAGGCTTTTGGGCGGCGTGGCGTGGCGAACGCAAGCATCCGATGGAGGCGGAAACGCTGGGAGCGGGATTTATGGCGGCTCTGGTCGCAAGCCAGTTTCTCGCTTTCACCCTGCCGACGGCCTTGCTTTTCTACACCATGTTGGCTGTTCTTTGTTCTCCCTCCGCGCCGGGGGCGAGCCAGGCTGCGGCGAGGCCGCCAAAATTCGCTCTAGCCGCTGCGGCGCTATTGTTCACGGCAGCGGCCTTTTCGCTCGCCTGGTCCGATTTTTGGATTGCCCGCACCAGAGATTCGCTGGCGCAAGGCAAATGGGAAATAGCGATGGAGGAATACGGGCATGCCCGCCGGGGAGTCTTGTTCGGAACTGCGGCGGACCTGTGGTACTCGCGGGCGATGGCGGCAGCTTTACAGAAGCCATTGCTAAAGCCGCCAGCCGCGGCCTGGCAGCAGGCCTTCGATGCAGCCCTGCGGGCTTCGCAAGCTTCCGAGGAACGCGCGAATGCCTGTTACAATCTGGCCGCTTTTTACGCCCTGCGGAACGACTTTTCGCGTACGGAGCAGAGCCTGCGCGCGGCGATCGATTGGGCGCCGCGCTGGTATAAGCCGCACTGGATGCTGGCTCAGGTGCTGCGCGAGTCGGGACGGATGGCGGAGGCCGAGGCGGAAGCGGAACGCGCCGTCGATCTGAACGGGGGCCAACATGCGGAGGTGCTCCAGACCAGGAACGAAATCCGGATGCGCGCATCGCAACAAAGGTAAAATTGTGCCGGGAACAAGATCCTTCCGATCGCAGCCGCATACAATAGCTATATGCGAACGATCCTGGCGGCTGCGTTATTGACAGTGGTCCTGGCCTCTGGAGGACCCGCCTCGGCTCAGACGCCGAACGTAAATGACAACGGCGTGGTGGACGCCGCAGGCTTCCGCCAGCCGGTCGCACCCGGATCTATCGTCTCAATTTTCGGTACTAATTTCGCTTCCGGACTCGCCACGGCCAGCACCGTGCCGCTTTCTACTTCGCTCGGAGGAACTTCAGTGACTTTCAACGGCCTGCCCGCGCCGCTGTTTTTTGTCGGGCCGCTGCAAATCAACGCCCAACTACCCTCGGGCTTGACCGGCAATTCCGCAAACATCGTGGTCACCAACGGTTCGGGATCGAGCGCGCCCAAGGCGGTCGCCATCAGCCCCACCGCTCCGGGCATTTTCTCCGTAAATCAGGCCGGGACAGGCCAGGGCTGGGTGCTGTTTGCCAATTCCGCCGTGGTCGCCGCCCCGGTCGGGTCCATCGGACCAAGCGTCCAAAGCCGCCCGGCCAAACCGGGCGACATTCTCACCATCTATGCCAACGGACTCGGGCCGGTGTCGCCGCCGGTGGCCGATGGAAACAACACGCTAGACGGCCTGCGGCGGACGACCAACGATCCCACCATCATCATCGGCGGCGTGA